>Ga0207754_100157_pt1 | contig 41063 bp, 43 predicted proteins | sample A23E1SouthBayCA_FD_187728 | JGI IMG/M metagenome (GOLD analysis project Ga0207754, IMG submission 187728) | Aerobic enrichment media microbial communities from Eden Landing Ponds, California, USA - A23 E1 (SPAdes) | ecosystem: Environmental > Aquatic > Marine > Unclassified | place: Emeryville...
CTTAGCGGTGGGCGAAAGGTGGTGTGCGAGACGCGTGGCGCGACTCGCTCGCGGCTTCACCGCTCGCGTTACCGTTGCCCGGAGGGCAACGTCAATACTGCGTGATGTACGCGGAGACGTCGAGCAGGCGGTTCGAGAAGCCATACTCGTTGTCGTACCACGTCAGGATCTTCACGAGGTCACCGTTCTCGCCGATGACGTTCGTGGAGTTCAGATCCACCGTCGAACTGAACGGGAGACCGAGGATGTCGCTGGAGACGACTTCGTCGTCCGTGTAGCCGAGGACGCCGGCGAGCGGCCCGGAGTCGGCGGCGTCGCGGAACGCGGCGTTGATCTCCTCGGCAGTGACATCCTCTTCGTCGAGGTCGACGACGAGCTCGGTGATGGAGCCGTCCGGGACCGGGACGCGGATCGCCATCCCGTCGAGTTTGCCCTCGAGATTCGGGAGGATCTTCGTCGCGGCTTGGGCGGCACCCGTGGACGTCGGGACGATGTTCTCGGCGGCGGCGCGGCCGCGTCGAGTCTTCCCCTGCGGGCCGTCGATGAGCGACTGCGAGCCCGTGTAGGCGTGAACGGTCGTGAGAGTCCCCGTCTCGATGCCGAACTCCTCGTCGAGGACCTTGGCAACGGGCGTGACGGAGTTCGTCGTACAGGAGGCGTTCGAGACGACGTCCTCGCCGTCGTACTCGTCGTGGTTGACGCCGTAGACGAGCTGTTTGACCGGTTCGTCGCCCTTCGGCGGCGCGGAAATGACGACCTTGTCGGCACCCGCCTCGACGTGCTGGGCGGCCTGCCCGCGCGTGCGGAAGATCCCCGTACATTCGAGGGCGACGTCGACGTCCTCCTCGCCCCACGGGAGGTCGGTCGGGTCCTGCACGTTGAGGAGCTGAACGCTGGAATCGCCGACGACGAGCTCGTCGCCGTCGCGCTCGACGCCGTCGAGGCGGCCCATGACGGTGTCGTACTGCGCGAGATACGCCATGTCGTCGAAGTCCATGACGTCGTTGATGCCGACGAGGTCGATACGCGGGTCCTCGAGGGCAGCGCGGAAGACGTTGCGCCCGATCCGGCCGAACCCGTTCAGGCCGACGCGAACGACTTCACCGGTTTCCTCGGCGTCGAGGGAGAGTTCACTCATACCCGAGTAATAACAATCAAACAGCTTAAAACCCCCCGGAAGAAGTCGGCACGGGACGACACCGTGCGAACGCGCCACAAGAAGGGGCGTCACCCGCGGGGCCCCGAAGCCTTTTGGCTGGGTACGGCCTACAGTAGCGCATGCGACGCGACGACCGGGACGACCCCTTCGACGACTTCTTCAGCGAGATCGAACGGATGATGGACGACGTGATGCAGGGAGCACAAAGCGGCTACGACGACGCCGGCTTCGGGAGCGACACCCACCTCGACGTGCAGGTGACCGACGAGGAGGTCCGCATCATCGGGGACTTCCCCGGCGTCGAGAAGGGCGATCTCTCGCTCAAATGTGACGGGCGCACGCTCACGATCAGCGCGGCGACGGAGGCCCGCGAGTACGACGAGCGGCTCGAACTCCCCTGCCGCGTCGACGAGCGCTCCGGGAGCGCGAGCTACAACAACGGCGTCCTCGAAGTCACCTTCGACCGTACCGAGGAGTCCGCGAACATCGGCTTCGAATAACTACAGTCCCGTCACGGCCGCCGCGAGGCGGTCGTAGAACCCCTCGTCGTACTTCTCGCTCTCGTCGATGGTCGGACGGGCGTTCGTCTCGTTCACCACCGCACCGTCCGCCGTGACGAGCACGTCCACTCCGAGGAACGACACGTCGAGCGCCGAGGCCGTCCGCTCCGCGAGTGCGGCGACTTCCGGATCCGGGTCGATGCCGACGGCTTCCGCCCCCCGATGGACGTTGTGTTTCCATCGCCCCGCCGCGACGTCGGCGTCGGGGAGACGACGCTCGACCGCCCCGACGACGTCGCCCTCCAACACCATCACGCGATAGTCGCGCGCGTTCGGGAGATACTCCTGGACGAGGTAGGAGCGATCCCCGGTCGCTCGGTAATCGTGGACGAGATCGAGGTAGTCGCAGATCCCGAGAAACGAGTCGAGGTCCGCGGCCTTCGCCACGCCGATCCCACGCGTCGTCGAGTTCGGCTTCACCACGACGGGCGAGGGGAGGCGCTCGTAGGCCGCGACGAGCGCGTCGGTGTCCGCGGGGTTCGAGACGAGCACCGAGTCGGGCGTCGGGATCCCCGCGTCCGCGAGCGTGGCGAGCACGCCCGCCTTGTTGCGCGACGTGAGGACGTCCTCGCGGTCGTTGAGCCACGGGACGTCGAGCCACGCGTCGAGCACCCCGCCCTCCATGATCCGCCCGGGGAAGACGAAGCCGGCGTCGAAGCGCGTCCCGTCGACCGGTGGCTCGGTGAGGGAGTACGACCCGTGAGAGGCGGCGACGGCCTCAACCGCGATGCCGCGCTCGGCGAGGGGGTCGCGGACGCGCTCGAACGTCTCGGCCTCGTTGGCGAACGCGAGCCGGAACATATCCCCCCTTGGAGAGGGGGCGAGTAAAAGGACTCGTTAGCCGTCAGTCCGCCTTCGTCAGGAGGTCCTGCCCGCGCTCGACCTCGACCTTGCACGGCGGCGTGATCTTGTTGTACGCGCGGCGGAAGGCCTCCTTCACGGCGTCGGCCTGCTCGACGCTGCACCACGCGGTGAAGAGACGCTCGTTCGGGTAGATTCGGGTCGCCGTCCCGACGGGGACGCCGAAAGCCTGGCGCATCCCGTCGGAGACGCGGTCCGCACCCGCACCGGTCGCCTGCTTGTTCTCGCGGAGGACCTGGTGGGGGAACTTGCGGAGGATCATCTTGTAGTTGCCCTCGCCGAGTTCCTTGATCAGGTGGCGGTTGGCGGAGAGACGCGCAGCCTCGAGCGAGCCGTGGCGGAGCTGACACTCCTCCTCGGGCTTGAGGCTGATCTGGACGGCGTACTCCTCGGGGTCCGCCTGCAGATCGCCCATCTTGAACTGGGCGATCTTCGAGCCAGGGATGCCCGTGATGTACTCACGTCGGGTGTAGGACGGCTTGTCGATCGTCCGATACATGGAGGCGGGATTGTCAGCCATGGTTACTACCCGAGGCTGACGGCTAGCGCGCGGTTAAAGCCTTCGAAGCGGTGGAGCCGAGCGTTATCGAGGGGCCGCCGAACCAGCGAGTGGGGGCGAACGAACGTGAGCGACACGCGAGGAAGGGCGCTCGCGGCGCTGAGCGAAGCACAGCGAACGCGGTGAGCGATGCGTGAGACCGGTGGAGACGGGCATGAACGAGTCGCTGCTGAACGAGCGAAGATCGAGAGGGAGCCGTGAGCTGCAGGCGTTTTCGAGTGTGAGCGGCCGTGAGCGACGTATGGATCACCGTCGGTCAGGGCACCGGCCGCGACGACGGCAATCTTCTTCCCACCGGGCGTCGTTCTCTCCGACGACCCACATGGCCCCCGCAGACGACGGCGTCGACGAGCGCCACCTCCCGGTCGGCGAGACGGCGGACGGCGACTCCCTCCGACTGCCGACCGAAGAGGTCCTGACCGGTCGCGCGTTCATCACCGGGAAGAGCGGGAGCGGAAAGAGCAACTCCGTCTCGGTCGTCATCGAGGAGCTGCTCGAACGCCAGTATCCCGTCCTCGTCGTCGACACGGACGGCGAGTACTACGGGCTCAAAGAGGAGTACGAACTCCTACACGCGGGCGCGGACGACGGCTGCGACATCCAAGTGAGCCCGGAGCACGCCGAGCGCCTCGCCACGATCGCGCTCGAGGAGAACGTCCCCGTGATCCTCGACGTCTCGGGGTTCCTCGACGAGGCGGCGGCGGACGAACTCGTCTTCGAGACGGCGAAACACCTCTTCGCCAAGGAGAAGAAGCTGAAAAAGCCCTTCCTGCTCGTCGTCGAGGAGGTCCACGAGTACATCCCGGAGGGCGCGGGAATGGGCGAGACGGGCCGAATGCTGATCAAGGTCGGCAAGCGCGGCCGGAAACACGGCCTCGGCGTGGTCGGCATCAGCCAACGCCCCGCTGACGTGAAGAAGGACTTCATCACGCAGGCGAACTGGCTCGTCTGGCATCGGCTCACCTGGGAGAACGACACGAAGGTTGTCGGCCGGATCGTCGGGAGCGAGTACGAGGCGGCGGTCTCGGATCTCGACGCCGGCGAGGCGTTCGTGCAGGCGGACTGGACGGACGCGGCGGTCGAGCGCGTTCAGTTCAAACGCAAACGGACGTTTGACGCGGGCGCGACTCCCGGCCTCGACGACTTCGAACGCCCGGAGCTGAAATCGGTGAGCGACACGCTCGTCGAGGACCTCGCGGACATCAGGGACGCCGAGGAGCAACGACAGGACCGGATCGCCGAACTCGAACGCCGAGTGGAGAACCGGGAGGAGCGCATCGCGGAACTGGAGACCGAGCTCGAGCGCGCCCGCGACGTCTCGGCGGCCGCTCGCAAACTCGCAAACGCGGTGGCGCACGGCGACCCGGATCGCGGTCCCGCCAACGCGCATACCGCGAACGGGGCGACGGCGGACGGGGACGCACAAACGACCCTGGACGCGGACGCGCACGATGGCGAAGACAGAACCAGGACCACCGAGAGTGTAGATACGATGACCGACGACGTCGCGGCGCTCCGCGAGCGCGTCGCGGAGCTCGAAGCCCGACTCGCTGCGGTCGGGAGCGAGGGCTCGACCGACGACGGCGACGCGTCCAACGAGGACCCGCGAGCGTCGGGTGGCGACGCCGCTACGGACGGTGTCGGTGAGGACACCGGCAATGAGGCGAACGCATCGAGATCCGACTTCGAGGCCCAAATGGCCGCGTTGGAGGCGAACGACCCGGACGCAGCGACGGCGGAAACCGAACGCGACGACGGCGGGCGCATCGAACCGACGGAGCGCATCGGAGACGTCCTCGATCGGCTCCAGCGTTCGTCGGAACGCGAACGCGAGCGCGCGTCGCGCGAACACGGACGCGAACGCACGGCGAGCGGGACGGCCGACACGGACGCGGCCACGGACAGCGCGGACGGCGGCCGTGATGCGGACGGTACGACAGCGGATGAGCCGGCGGCGCTTCTCGACGCACCCGCGGTCCGGACGCGCCTCGACGCGGCGAGACGCGCCTCGCGGTGCAACGAGCCGACCGCCGAAACCGTCTACGAGCGACTGGCCGAAACGCCCCAGTCAGCGCGGGCACTCGTCGACGCGACGGGAGCCTCAATGGAGGCGGTCCACTCGCTCCTCGTCGAACTCCGCGGGCGCGACCTCGTGGTGCGGGACCGCGAGCGGCGGTACGCGTTCGACGAGCGCGCGTTACGGAGCCTCGTCGACGATCCGCGGGCCGAACGCGGCGAACTCACCGAGCAGTGGCGGATCGAGTGACGGCGCCGTCGCTCGACGAGTGAAAAACCGAGCGCGACGGGTCGGATGACGCGTCGCTCTCGTTGGAAGATAAGGAACCGGAGTCGCTCACACCGCAACCGTCAGCGCTTCCGGGAGTCGAGAACCGTTACCGCAATGCCGCCGTTACGGCGGCCTCCTTCAACGAGTTACAGGCGGGTGAGATTCGTCGCGCGGGGGCCCTTCTCGGCCTCCTCGATGTCGAACTCGACCTCCTGACCTTCTTCCAGGTCGGGGCCGCCGACGTCTTCCATGTGGAAGAAGACGTCCTCGTCCGCGTCGTCAGTCTCGATGAATCCGTAACCGCCCGTGTCGTTGAAGAAGTCAACTACGCCTTTCGCCATTGCCTTTGTACAACTTGGCTACTCACGGATAACTCTTTCGGGATAGAGGCGGTGGAGTCCGCGATGCCATGCGTGGTTCGACTACGCGGTCTCGGCGTCCGGGAACGGGCGACGAGAACCGACACGGGGCGTGACGTCGATGGAAACAACGGATGCAATCGCTTTTACACGGGCAGGTACGAACGGTGGGCAATGTCACCAAACGGAGATAGTTGTTCGGCCCGCAGAGCGTTCACCACGGTCGTTGTGCGGGGGCTCGGCTAATGTTCGGAACCGGCGTACCGCTCACCGGCCTCCTCGTACTCGTCCTTCTCGGTTTCCTCATCGCAACGACAGTCAACACGTTCGCCATGGAGGCCGCAGTGTTGTTCGTTCCCGCCTTCCTGTTCGTCTTCCCGCTACTCGTCCCCGGCTTCCCGGCGCTCGCAGCGAACGCCGCCGTGGGGCTCGCCCTGTTCGTCGAGCTCTTCGGTTACACCTCCTCCGTCACCGCCTACTGGTATCGCCATCAGATCGACTTCAACGTCGCCGCGAAACTGCTCGTCGTCACCGTCCCGATCGCGATCATCGCACGCGCGGCGTCCTACTACGTGCCCTCTGACGTCCTGATGATCGGCTTCGGCCTCCTGCTCGTCGCGCTCGCCGTCGTCCTCTACGAGGCCCACGAGCACGGCCCATCGATCGTCGACACCGTCGCGGAGAAACCCGAACTCTCGCTGGTCGCGGTCCTCGATTCGGAGTACGAGCCCCGGACGCGCGTGCTCGAAGACACGCACGACGCCGCGGAGACGCCACCGAGCGACCACATGGGCGGTCCGGCCCAGACGGCCGCCGAGGAACCGACCGGGAACGCCGTCATGGGCAGCGGCGAGGACGAGAGCGAGTTCCACCTTGAACTCCCGGACTTCCTCATCACGCTTCTCGGCGGCACGCTCGCCGGCCTCGTCGGCATCGCCATCGGCGAACTCACCCAGTCGATGCTCGCGCTCCGCCGCCGCGTTCCCCTCAAGCTCTCCACGGGCACGAGCGCGCTCGTCCTCCACGTCACGATCGTTGCGGCCCTCCTCGCCAACGTCGCGCTCCTCCGGTTCGCGCCGTCGATCACCGGCGAGGGGTTCACCGTCCCCTTCGGCGTCGGCATCTTCGTCGCCATCGGCTGTGTCTTCGGCGGCCAAGCCGGCGCGTACCTCAACAACCGCCTCTCCGAGAGCACCGTGATGGTGATGCTCATCGCCGTCTACGCGATCGTCGGCGTGCTCGTCGTCGCCCGGACGCTCCTCCTCGGCGGCGCCGCACACTAGACGGCGCGGTTTCTAGAAGTCGTAGTAGCGCGCGAGCGCCCCGAACGACAACACGATCGCTCCGAGGACGAACGTTCCGGGAATCGGGAGCGCGAACACCACGGCGCCGACTGCGAGAACGAGTGTGGACGTGCGCATGGTCAGGAAGTCGTGCGTCAACGGCAAAGGCGTGATGGCGGCCGCGGGGCCCGACGGAGTGAGCGACGACGAACCGTCGGAACGCGGTCTTCGAGATTCGAACCGCAGCGGACGATGGAAGCGATTTCACTGCTCACTTCGGTCGCGGGAAAATGCCGCCTCCCCGATTCGAACAGCGTCAGACGACCTCGCTCCGCTCGGCTGCGACTGACTCAAATCGTGTCGGTGTCACGTTTCGATTCCGACGGCTTGCTTCGCTGGCGTGTCGGAATCGGAGAAGTGCCGCCTCCCCGATTTGAACGGGGGACAGCTCGATCTTCAGTCGAGTGCTCTCCCAGTCTGAGCTAAGGCGGCGTGCACGTTATCCGAGAACGAGCGCGGAAAAAAGGGTTACGAAACGCGCGGGGCGTCGCGGCGACCGGTCGGCGCCGAACGAGCACGGTTCTCCTCACGTTCGTTCGGCGCAGAACACATGGGTTCAGGCGGATTCGAACCGAAGCCAGACGGTCACTCTCACTTCGTTCGAGTGCTGCGACTGGCAGGGTTCGAATTCGCTTCACACATAGCTTCGTCGCTCACACGGTTCACGACAGAAGCGATGGGTTCGGGCGGATTCGAACCACCGACCTTCTCCTTGTAAGGGAGACGTCATAACCACTAGACCACGAACCCGCACGTCGTGAGTGGCGGAGACGCGGCAAAACGGTTTCCCTTCGGCCCTCGGCGGCGGAACGCTTAGGCGGCGGCGCGGGCTTCGTCGGGTATGGATCGGCGGGCGCGACGGGTGACGACGGCACTCGTGGTCCTGCTGGGCGTCGTCCTCGTCGCCGTCGGGGCGTGGGCGTTCGCCGGCTCGACGGGCCACGACGACGCGACGGTGACGATCACGGACGAGAACGGGTCGACGCTCGGTGTCGTGCAGGCGTCGGTGGCGGACTCGGAGGCCGAGCGCTATCGGGGCCTCTCGGGGACCACGTCGCTCGCAAACGGGTCGGGAATGGTGTTCGTCTATGGGGCCGAGAGGACCCGAGCGTACGTGATGCGCGACATGGCCTACCCGCTCGACATCGTCTTCGTCGGCGCGGACGGGCGGATCACGGAGATTCACCACGCGGAGACGGAGGAACCGCCGTATCGCCGCTACACGGGTCGGGCAAAATGGGTGGTGGAGGTCCCCGAGGGGTGGACGACGCGACACGGGATCGCGGCCGGGGATCGGGTGACGATCGCGTACGGTTCCGGCGGGGGTGTCGGGAGTTGAAACCCTTTTTCGGGCGCGTCGCGTAGTCGGAACGAATGAGCGAACAGGGTGCGGACGACGCGTTCGCGGACGTGCGGGCGACCTCGGGGAACGCGATGTGGCGGCTCTTCTCGGAGTACGGCCGGGAGTTCTGGGGGCAGTTCACGCTCGGCGTCGTCGCGTCGATCGTCGCGCGCCTCCTCGATCTCGTGCCGCCGGTGATGCTCGGCTACGCGATCGACACGATCCTCCGCGACGACGGGACGTTCCTCGCGTTCCTCCCGGCATCCATGCGCACCGGGTGGACGACGGGCGAGCAGGTGCTGGTCGCGGCGGGGATCGTCGCGGCGTCGTTCGTCCTCGGCGCGGGGTGTCACTGGGTACGCAACTGGGGGTGGAACGCGTACAGCCAGCACGTCCAGCACGCGGTGCGGACGGACACTTATGAGAAGATGCAGCGGCTAAACATGGCGTTCTTCGCGGAGAAGCAGACGGGCGAGATGATGTCCGTCCTCTCGAACGACGTCAATCGACTCGAGCGCTTTCTGAACGACGGGCTGAACTCCGCGCTCCGCCTCGCGGTGATGGTCGTCGGCGTCGCGGCCGTCCTCTTCTCCTACAACTGGCGGCTGGCGATCCTGACGCTCCTCCCGGTGCCGGTCATCGCGCTGTTCACCTACTGGTTCGTCAAGCGTATCCAGCCCAAATACGCGGCCGTCCGCTCCTCCGTCGGACAGCTGAACTCCCGGTTGGAGAATAACCTCGGGGGCATCCAGGTCATCAAGACCTCGAACACGGAGGAGTACGAGGACGAGCGCGTCGAGGAGTCCTCGCGGGACTACTTCGACGCGAACTGGGGGGCGGTGACGGTCCGGATCAAGTTCTTCCCGGCGCTGCGCGTCATCTCGGGGCTCGGTTTCGTGTTGACCTTCCTCGTCGGCGCGTACTGGGTGGCGGTCGGCCCGCCGCTCGGGCTGGAGGGGACGCTGACGGTCGGTGCGTTCGTCGTCTTCATCCAGCTGAGCCAGCAGTTCATCTGGCCGATGGCACAGTTCGGGCAGATCATCAATATGTATCAACGCGCACGCGCGGCGAGCGAACGCATCTTCGGGCTGATGGACCAGCCCTCGCGCGTCGCGGAGGACCCCGATGCCGCGGACCTCGTCGTCGAGGACGGCGCGGTCGAGTACGACGACGTGACGTTCGGCTACGACGAGGAGACGATCATCGAGGACGTCTCGTTCGGGATCGACGGCGGCGACACGCTCGCGCTCGTCGGCCCGACGGGCGCGGGGAAATCCACGGTGCTCAAACTCCTCATGCGGATGTACGACCCCGACCGCGGCGCGATCCGTATCGATGGCCAAGACATCGGCGACGTGACTCTCTCCAGTCTCCGGGAGGCCATCGGCTACGTCTCGCAGGACACGTTCCTCTTCTACGGCACCGTCGCGGAGAACATCCGCTACGGATCCTTCGACGCCGACCACGAGGACGTCGTCGCGGCCGCGGAGGCAGCCCAGGCGCACGAGTTCATCACGAACCTCCCCGACGGCTACGAGACGATGGTGGGGGAGCGCGGCGTGAAGCTCTCGGGCGGCCAGCGCCAGCGGGTCGACATCGCCCGCGCGGTGCTGAAGGACCCCGAGATCATGATCCTCGACGAGGCGACCTCGGACGTCGACACGGAGACGGAGATGCTGATCCAGCGCTCGCTCGATCGACTCACCGAGGACCGGACGACGTTCACCATCGCGCATCGGCTCTCGACGGTGAAGGACGCGGACACGATCCTCGTGCTGGAGGACGGTCGGGTCGTCGAGCGCGGCACACACGAGGAACTGCTCGCGGAGGACGGGCTCTACGCCAACCTCTGGGGCGTGCAGGCCGGCGAAATCGACGAGCTGCCGGAGGCGTTCGTGGAACGTGCCCGGGAGCGCGGGGCACGGCGAGTCGAAGAGGAGAGCGCGAACGATGACTGACTGCGCAGGGCGACCAGCGGGGCGGGGCGACTAGCAGGTCAGGGCGACCAGCCACAAACCGTACATTCGCGGGCCGCCGTCTCGTGGAGGCCGCCGCAGTCGGGACACTGTTTCTTGTTATAGCTTCGGTCCCAGCCCTCGACGTCGTGGCCGGTGTGTTCGAGGAACTCGTCCAGAACCGAGTCGGTATCCCGTGCACTCGACATACATGGTACGGTATGCCACACTAACGATATAATCTTTGTGGTGGTCAGTACCACGACCTCGGTAAGCGTCGCGTCGAGCGCGGTAACGGCGCGGTGACAGGGGCCGCGGAGAAGGGATTAGAGGTCGTAGAGATCGCCGAACTTCGCGCTCACGTAGTCGAGGAAGTGATCGGCCGTGTACGGTTCGCCGGTCGCCTCCTCGATCAGTTCGGGCGTCGTGTAGCGACAGCCGTGGCGGTGGACGTGTTCGCCGAGCCAGTCGGCGATCGGGTCGAAGTCGCCCTCGCTGATCGCGGCGTCGAGGCCGTCGATGTCGGCCTCAGCGTGCGCGTAGAGTTGCGCGGCGAGGACGCTCCCGAGCGAGTACGTCGGGAAGTAGCCGAAGTTCCCGTGGCTCCAGTGGATGTCTTGGAGACAGCCCTCGCTGTCCGTGTCGGGACGGACGCCGAGATACTCGTCCATCTTGTCGTTCCACGTTTCGGGGACGTCCGCGACGTCGAGGTCGCCCGAGATGAGGGCGCGTTCGATCTCGAAGCGGAGGACGATGTGCATGTGGTAGGTGAGTTCGTCCGCCTCCACTCGAATGCGGTTGTCCGGATAGACGCGGTTGGCGGCCTCGTAGAGGTCGCGGGGCGTCGCGTCGACGGTGGGGAACTGCTCGCGGAGGTCACCGGCGAAGCGCTCCCAGAAGGCTGCCGAACGCCCGACGTGGTTCTCCCAGAGACGCGATTGGGACTCGTGGACGGTGAGATCACGGGCCTCGCCGAGCGGCGTCCCGTACTCCGCTTGCGGGAGGCCGAGGTTGTAGCGCGCGTGGCCGAACTCGTGGACGGTGCTCATCATCGAGTCGAGCGGTTCGTCCTCGCTGAAGCGCGTCGTGATGCGCGAGTCGAATTGGTTGCCGACGGTGAAGGGGTGCGTCGACGTGTCGAGGCGGCCGCGGTCCCAGTCGTAGCCGAGCGCGTCGAGGACGTCGCGCGAGAAGGCTTCCTGCGCCTGGGGGTCGTACGTCCCGTCCGCGAAGGGCGCGGCGAGGTCGGTGTCGGACGCCTGCACGGCGTCGATCAGCGGGACGAGTTCCTCGCGGAGGCGATCGAGGACGCGCTCGGCCGTTTCGAGGTCGAGATAGGGTTCGTACTCATCGAAGAGCACCGCATACGGATCGCGCTCGTCGTCGATGTGCGCGGCGTACTCGCGTTTGAGCTCGACGAGGGTCTCCAAGTACGGCGCAAACGTCTCGAAGTCATCGTTCTCTCGGGCCTCCTCCCACGCTTGGAGGGCCTCGCTGGAGGTCTGTGAGATCTCCTCGACGAGGTCACGCGGGACGCGCTCGGCGCGGACGTACTGGCGTTCGATTTCGCGGACGACCGCGGCCTGCTCGTCGGTGAGATCGGCGTCGTCGAGGGCGGCCAGCGAGTCGGCGACGACATCGTCGGTCAGCAGGTCGTGGCCGAGCCCGGACGCCACGGAGAGCTGTTTCGAACGCGCGGGATTGCCACCCTCGGGCATCATCACCTGTTGGTCCCAAGAGAGCGTTCCTTGTACGCCGCCGAGCGCGGTGACACGTTCGTACTGATCGAGCAAGTCGAGATAGGCGTCGGGTGCGTCCGCGCGGTGGTCTGCCATGGCCGAACGAGCGGCGCGCGGTCACAAGAAGCCACCCGTCCCGGCGCGCGGTGTCGCGGCCGGACCGCTACGGCCAGCGCTCGGCGATCGCGGTGTACGCGTCGCGACAGGTGCGAAGAGCGTCGAGCGAAACGCTCTCCGTGCCGATGTGCGCCTCGCCGGGTTCGGCCGGCCCGCAGACGACGCACGTCGTCCCGGCGTCGGCGAGCCACCCGGCGTCGGTCGCGTGGGGTTTCACCACCTGCTCCGGCTTCCCCGCCTGGGCGCCCGCGACGGCGTCGACCGCCGCGTCCGCGAAGGCCGCATCGTCGCAGGCCATCGGCCGGAGGTCCTGCTCGACGTCCCAGGCGATTCCCTCGATTTCGGTCGCACGGTCGAGTGCCCCGCGCTCGCCGGGGACGGTCCGCTCGTCTATCGTCACCTCGCAGGCGTCGGGGACGACGTTCCAGGCATCGCCGCCGTCGATTCCAGTCACGACGAGGCTCCCGGCGAGCGGATGGCCCAACACCTCGGTCTCCGGGACGTCGAGGTCGCGGACGACGTCGACCGCGTCACAGGCCCGGTAGACGGCGTTCGTACCTTTCTCGGGTTCGCCCGCGTGTGCGGCCGTCCCCGACGCGCGGAGCGTGCTAGCGCGTCGACCCTTGTGCGCGACGGCGACGTCCACGGTCCCGGGCGCGGAGTAGCCCGTCGAGCCCTCACCGACGACGGCGTAGTCGGGCGCGAATCCGCGCTGGATGGCGTGGCGGGCGCCGATCCCTCCCTGTTCCTCGCCGACGAACGACGCGAAGATGAGGGTGTTCGGAGGACCGGCCTCGCCGGAGTTCGCGGAGTCCCGGCTAGTCCCACGAGAACCGGGGCTCTCGTGGACGTCCCGGAACGCGAGGAGCATTGCGGCGAGCGCGCCTGTCATGTCCGCGGTGCCGCGGCCGTGGAGCCGTCCGCCCTCGCTGCGAACGCGGTACGTACCGTCGTCCGCGAGCTGGTCGTCTGCGGGGGGAACGACGTCGTGATGACCGACGAAGGCGAGCGAGGGGGCGTCGGACGCGTCGTCGCCGTCCGACGTCTCGTCACCGGGTCCGCGCCGAGCGACGATGTTGCCGCCGTTCGGTGCGTCGTCGCGCTCGACCGTCGCGTCGGTGTGCTCGCGGAGCCACGACTCGATCCGATCGCCGACCGCCGTCTCGTCGTCGTGGGCGGGGGTCGTGACGAGGTCGCGGGTCAGCGATTCGAGTTCGTCCATGCGGCGGCACACGGGAGCGAGCGGGAAAAGCTCGGGCGGCGACGAGCGCGTTCCCGGGGTACGCGAGAGCGGCGTTCGCACGCCCGTCTGGGGGTTCTTGGACACCCTTATCCGGGACCGGCGAGTAAACATGGCCATATGAAGATCGTCCCGGACACGAGCGTGGTCATCGACGGCCGCATCTCCCGACGCGTGGAGAGCGGCGAGTACGCCGGGGCCACCGTCTACGTGCCCGAGGCCGTCATCGGCGAGATCGAGGCCCAGGCGAACAGCGGGCGCGAGATCGGGTGGGACGGCCTCTCGGAGCTCCAGCGACTGGCTGAACTCGCCGACGCCGGCGAGATCGACGTCGAGTACGTCGGGGAGCGCGCGAGCGAGGCAGAGATCCAGCGTGCCGCCGCCGGCGCCATCGACGCGAAGATCCGCGATCTCGCCGTCGCGCACGATGCGACGTTCGTCACGAGCGACATCGTGCAGGCCGAGGTGGCGAAGGCGAAAGGCACCGACGTCGAATACCTAGAGCCGGAGGCCCGCGAGGTCGAAACGCTCGCCATCGAGAACTACTTCGACGAGGGGACGATGTCCGTCCACCTGAAGGAGGGCGTCGTCCCGATGGCCAAACGCGGCGACGTCGGGAACATCACGTACCAGGAGATCGGCGAGACCGAACTCGACACGGAGACGCTGAAGGAGTACGCGAGCGAGATCCGCGACACCGCGAAACGGAGCGACGACGCCTTCATCGAACTCTCCGAGGAGGGCATGACGATCGCACAGGTGCGGGACATGCGGATCGCCATCGCCACACCGCCGTTCGCGGACGGCTTCGAGATCACCGCGGTGCGCCCCATCGTCAAGACGACGATGGCGGACTACGAGCACGAGGAGGACCTCAAAGAACGCCTCCTCGAACGAGATCGGGGCGTCCTCATCGCCGGCGCACCGGGCGCGGGGAAGTCCACGTTCGCGCAGGCCGTCGCCGAATTCCTCGACGACAACGGCTACGTCGTGAAGACGATGGAGAAGCCGCGCGACCTCCAAGTCGAGGACGAGATCACGCAGTACACCGAGCTCGGCGGATCGATGGAGAAGACGGCGGACTCCCTCCTGATGGTCCGGCCGGACTACACGATCTACGACGAGGTCCGCAAGACGGACGACTTCGAGGTCTTCAGCGACATGCGTCTCGCGGGCGTCGGGATGGTCGGTGTCGTCCACGCCACCCGACCGATCGACGCCCTCCAGCGCCTCGTCGGCCGCGTCGAACTCGGGATGATCCCGCAGATCGTCGATACCGTGGTGTTCATCGAGGACGGGGACGTCGACACCGTCTACGACGTCACCACGAAAGTCAAAGTCCCCGAGGGACTCATGGAGGAGGACCTCGCGCGGCCCGTCATCCAGGTCTCGGACTTCGAGACGGGGACGCCGGCCTACGAGATTTACACGTTCAACCGCCAGGTCGTCACCGTGCCGCTCGACGGCGAGAGCGGGGGGAGCGAGACCGGCGTGGACAAGCTGGCGAAGAACGAGATCGAGCGCGAGGTCCGCTCGGCGACGCGCGGGCCCGTTGAGGTCGAACTCCGCAGCGGCAACGAGGCCGTCGTCTACGTCACCGAGGACGACATCAGCCACGTCATCGGGAAGGGCGGCGGGCGCATTCAGGACATCGAGAACCGCCTGGGCGTCACCATCGACGTGCGGACGTTCGAGGACAAGCCCAACCACGCGGACGCGCCGAGCGACGGCGGGAGTAGCGACAGCGGCGGTGCGAGCGCGGCCGAGGTCGGCGGCGAAGTCGTTACACCCGAGATTACCGGCCAGCACATCATCATCCCGGTCACGGAGGCGAGCCCGGGCGAGACCGTCGAGGTCCGCGCGGACGGCGAATACCTCTGCACGGCGACGGTCGGCCGTGGGAGCGAGATCCAGATCTCGCGCGGGTCGGCCATCGCCGAGGAGCTAGAGCGCGCCATCGACCGGGAGTTGCTGGTCACGGTCGTGCGGGAGTAGCGCGGAACCGGAGGTTCCGCGAACAGCAAGCGGGAGCGATAGCGACACGCGAGTAGCGCGGTTCCTCGCTGACGCTCGGAACCGCGACGACGCGAACGGGGAGCGCCGAACATAGTGAGGCGCGAAGAGCGCGGCGCAAAGCGCCGCGAACAAGCGAGCGCGCCGGACGACGACACGGCGCGGCTTTGGCAAGCGAACGCCTTTTGCACCTCGCCCGCGGAGAGCGTGTATGACCGAGACACTCGACAAACAGGCCGCACACCGGCGCGGCGTCACCGTGACGACGGTGGCGTGTCTCACCGGCGTAGCGGCTGGCCTCGGGGCGAACGTCGTCGCGTCCGGGGCGACCGACCGGCTCGGGGTCGCCCTGCTGGTCGCGGCGGTGGCGCTCAACCTCGGGATCATCCGCGTCCTCGGCGTGGACGTCGAGGACTTCTCCGCGAAGGATCACCTCTACACCGCGTTCATGACCTTCGCCCTCTGGTTCGTCACCTGGGGCGTCCTCCTCTCCGCGTAACGATGGCCGAGGACAGCATCGCGGTCGTCGACCTCGATCGGTGTCAGCCCGACCGCTGTAACTACGAGTGCTCGAACTTCTGCCCGCCGAACCGGACGGGCAAGGAGTGCATCACGCAGCGCGGCCCTGAGGCCGACGTGGGCGGGTCCGATCAGATCCAGATCTCCGAGGAGATCTGTCTGGGCGAGACCTGCGGGATCTGTGTCGAGAAGTGCCCCTTCGATGCCATCGAGATCATCAACCTCCCCCAAGAACTCGGCGACGAGCCGACGCACCGCTACGGGGAGAACTCCTTCGCGCTCTACGGGCTCCCGATCCCGGAGAAAGGAAAGGTGACGGGGATCCTCGGGCCGAACGGCATCGGGAAGTCGACGGCGATCAAGGCGCTCGCGGGCGAGATCACGCCGAACCTCGGACACTTCGACGAGCCGCCAGGGTGGGACGCAATCATCGACGAGTTCAGCGGCACCGAACTCCAGCCGTTCCTACGTGGCGTCCGCGACGGCGACATCGAGGTCGCGCGCAAACCCCAGTACGTCGATCAGATCCCGAACTCCTTCGACGGGAACACGCGCGAACTCCTCGAATCGGCGGACGAGCGCGGCGTCGTCGACGAACTCGCCGAGCGACTCTCGATCGAGCCCGTTCTAGACAGCGAGATCGACACGCTCTCCGGCGGGGAGCTCCAGCGCGTCGCGCTCGCCGCGACGCTCGCTCGGGACGCGGACTTCTACTTCCTCGACGAGCTCACGCCCTACCTCGACATCGACCAGCGCGTCACCGCGGCGCGCCTCGTGCGCGAACTCGCGGACGACGACCGCGCGATGCTCGTCGTCGAGCACGACCTCGCGGTCCTCGACCTGCTCGCGGACAGCGTCCACGTCGCGTACGGTGAGCCCTCCGCGTACGGTGTCATTACGCCCCCGAAGTCGACGCGTAACGGCATCAACGAGTACCTGCGCGGATATCTCGACAACGAGAACATGCGGATCCGTCCGGAGACGATCGAGTTCGAGGAGCACGCCCCGCGCGTCGCGTCGCGCTCCGAGACGCTCGTCGAGTACCCCGCGATGTCGAAGACGTACGGGGACGGGGCGTTCAGCCTCGACGTCGAAGCGGGGAAGATCAACCGCAACGAGGTGTTGGGGATCGTCGGGCCGAACGGCATCGGAAAATCGACGTTCGCAAAGCTCCTCGCGGGCCGTCTCACCCCCGACGGCGGCGATCTCGATCTCGATCTGGACATCGCGTACAAACCCCAGTACGTCGAGGTCGATCAGCACATGCGCGTCGATGCGTTCCTCTCCTCGATCACGGACGACTTCGGCTCCTCGTACTGGGAGACGGAGATCGCGGACCCCCTCCAGTTGGGCCGAATCATGGAGCAGAACCTCACGGACCTCTCCGGTGGGGAGCGCCAGCGCGTCGCCATCGCCGCGACGCTCTCGCGCGACGCGGACCTCTATCTCCTCGACGAACCGAGCGCACACCTCGACGTCGAACAGCGCGTCCTCGCGGCGCGCGCCATCCGACGCTACGCGGAGAACCACGAGACGAGCGTCATGGTCATCGACCACGACATCTACACGATCGACCTGCTCTCCGATCGCCTGCTCGTCTTCGACGGCGAACCCGCCGCGCACGGCCATGCGAGCACGCCGCTCGGGATGCACGATGGCATGAACGAATTCCTCGCCAACCTCGACATCACGTTCCGCCGCGACGAGAACGTGGGGCGCCCGCGCATCAACAAGCCCGAGAGTCAGAAGGACAAACAGCAGAAGCGCGACGGCGAATACTACTACACGCAGTAGGCGATTTCGACCGACGCCGAGCGTGACGAGGCGTCTTTTCCGTGCGGATTTTTGCCGCGAGCGCTTGCTGTCAGCGACTCGGGCGCAGAGCGCGGCCCCGTCCCTTTTCAGCCTCACGAGGCGAGAAGGTGACATGGATGGGTCGCTCTTGCAGGCCGAACGCGTCGAGGCGGTGGGGGACGCGTCGGCGGACGGCGATCGATTGGTGACGGTAGCGGTGGCTCACGACGAGGAGCGGGGACCGATGCTCGAACGCGTCGAGGAGGCACACGCGACGGCCGAATATCTCGACGGGCGGGCGAGCGAACCGCTCCGCGAGGCATACGAGGCGGCGGCGCGGGCGCTACGCGATGTCGGTGATACTCCCGAAGATGGCCTCGTCGTCTACGCGGGCGTGCTCGACGGCGACGTGGAGACGCACGTCTTCGCGGATCCGCCGGGGCGTATCGAGGAGTCGCGCTTCGAACACGGGAACACGTTCGTCACGGAACCGCTGGAGCGTGGCGGAGCGGGCGCGGGGACGGTCGGCCTCGTCGTCGTAGAGCGCGGCGGCGCGGCGCTCGGGCGACTCGACGAGACCGGCGTGACGACGCTGGAGACGCTGGACAGCGACGTGCCGGGGAAGACGCGCGCGGGCGGGCAGTCGGCGGATCGGTTCCGGCGGCGACGCGAGGAGCGCAAACGCGAGTTCTTCGCGTCGGTCGGCGAGGCGGCCGGCCAAGTCTTCGACGACCCGGACGCGGTGGCGCTCGGTGGGACGGACGTGACGGTCGCGGCGTTCCAAGAGGGAGAGCACCTCCCGAACCGTCTCGCAGAGCGCGTTGCGGGAACGTACGCCGTGGCGCACGCGGACGAGCACGCCCTCGACGAACTCGCGTCGAAGGCGCGCGGGGAGGTGACGGCGATCCACGCGGACGCCTGGGAGGCCCTAGAGTCGTTCTTCGAGCGCCTGCCGGACGGTGAGGTTGCGTACGGCCGGGAGACGGTAGACGACGCGCTGACGTACGGTGGCGTCGAGCGCCTGTTGGTCGCGGAGACGGTGCCGGCGAGCGAACGCGAGGCGTACGCGGAGCGCGTCGCGGACGAGGGCGGCGACCTCGTCGTGATTCTGCGGGACGTGGCGGGCGGCGACCGATTCGTCGAGGGGTTCGATGGAGTCGGTGCGCTATTGCGCTTTCCGGTGGAGTGAGCGGACACGGCGACGGGCGGACGACGGCGCACGTATCGCCGGGTTTCGTGGAGCGCGCCGATACGGATCGATCAGGACACGCTGCCGGATAGAGGCGTGTTCGGACATGAACGAACGGGTCGGGAGGAAGGGGCCGATCAGAGGACGAGTCGCTGACAGCTCCCGCAGAGCGTCTCCTCTTTCCGGTCGACTTGGGTGACTTGCGGCGAGAAGCTCATCGCGCAGCGGTTGTTGTCGCAGTGTTCGAGGCCGAGCGTGTGGCCGATCTCGTGGACGACCTCCTTGCGGACGCGGTCGGCGAAGATGTCGCTCGCGGAGCGCTGACTGAAACCGCCGTCCGAGGAGGTCTGGAGGCGGTGTGTGGAGACGACGCACCCCCGGCCGTCGAGATAGGCGAGGCCGAAGACGTAGTTCCGCTGTCGGTAGAAGAGGTCGACGGGGGTGACGGCGACGTTCTTCCCGCCGCCGCCGGCGCGGCGTGCGACCTCGATGAAGGGCTCCGCTCGGTACTGTCGACGTCCCGAATCGTAGGCGTCCTCCGGGACGTCCTGCTCCGCCGCGACGGAAACCTCGCAGTCGTAGACACGGCGGAGACCCGACGACGCCTCCCGTTTCACCGTCGCGGGGACGTCGCCGATGGGGACGATATCGACGCGCATACGAAGGGCTATGCCGCCTCGACGCATAAACATCCCGCCGTGGAATCGACACACGCGGACGCGCTCGCGGACGGACTCGTCGACCTCGTGGGGCGCGACCGCGCTCGGTTCGTCGAGGTCGGGATCGGACACAGCACGGCCGTCGCGGCGGCGCTCGTTGAGCGGGGCTATCGGGTCGTCGCCACGGACGTACACGAGCGCGAGACGCCGGAGGATGTACGGTTCACCCGGGACGACGTCACGGCGCCGGATCACGGCGTCTACGCCGACGCCGACGGCGTCTACGCACTGAACTGTCCACCGGAGCTCCACCGGCCGCTCGCGGAAGTCGCGCGGACGGCCGGGGCGGGCTGTGCGTTCACGACGCTCGGCGGCGATCAGCCCGCCGTCCCCGTCGAGCGGCGGACGGTCGGCCCGGAGACGCTGTACGTCGCGCGACCGAGGTAGAAACCCCTTTGCCGGGCCGCGACGGAGAACGAGCCATGCAGGTCGACACCGTCGTGCTCGACGTCGACGGGGTGCTCGTGGACGTCGCGGACTCCTACCGGCGTGCCATCGTGGCGTCCGTCGAGCGCGTCCACGGCGACACGATCGCCAAGGCCGACGTACAGGCCTTCAAGGACGCCGGCGGCTTCAACAACGACTGGACGCTCAGTGACGCCGCCGCGCTTTACGTGCTCGCCTCGCGCGAGGGGTTGGCGATGGACGTCGGGGCGTACACGGACGAGATCGCAAAGCGCGGCGGCGGCCTCGATGCCGCGGAAGCCGTCGTCGAGCGCGCGCTCGAGGACGACGCGCGCGAGCGCGTCTACGACGCGTGGGATCCGGCAGAGCTCCGGACGGTCTTCCAAGCGCTCTACCTCGGGAGCGAGCGCTACGCCGAGATCGAGGGCGGGACGCCGCCCATCGACGCGCCGGGGTTCATCGCGGACGAACCCGTCATCGTCACGCCCGAGACGATCGAGCGTCTCACGGAGGACTACTGTGTCTGCGTGCTGACCGGCCGTCCGGAAGCGGAGGCCGAGATCGCCCTAGAGCGCGTCGGCCTCGAGATACCCCCGGAGCGACGTTTCACGATGGACGACTGGGAGGAGGGGAAACCGCACCCACGCGCGCTCGTCGCGCTCGCGGATCGGTGTGACGCCGAGGCGGTCGCGTTCGCCGGCGACACCCTCGACGACGTCGAGACCGCGACGAACGCGGCCGAGGCGGACCCGGAGCGCACGTACTACGGCGTCGGCGTCCTCACTGGTGGCCTCACCGGCGAGGAGGGCCGTCGGAAGTACGAGGACGCGGGTGCATCGATCGTCATCGACTCCGTGAACGACCTCCCCGACCTCTTGGAGGGGTAGGATGGCGCGCTCGCGCGGCACCGTCACCGGTGGCCTCGTCGTCTCGTTTCTCCTCGCCGCTGCGCTCCTCCCGTCGCCGCCCGTCCTCATCCTCTACGGGGTCGGTGCGACGCTGCTCACCGTCCCGGCCGTCCACCTGATCCGCGAGGAGGCCGCCGACCGTGGCGACATCCGGCGGCGCTGCCTCGCGGGACTCGGCGGCGCGTTCGCCACCACGTTCGCCCTCGGTCGCCTCGTCGCGTTCCTCGTGCCGACGACCGGCGACCCTGCGCACCTACTTCTCGACTGCGTGGCGGTCTTCTGCGGCCTCGCGGTCGGTGGCCTGCTCGTCGCCGGCGGCTACGACCGTGTCATCGACTGAGGCAACGCTCACGCAACGCAGAACCCTTATTCGCCCGGCCCACCCACCGTCGGGTATGCGAATCGCCCTACTCGGCGGCACCGGCGACATCGGCGAAGGCCTCGCGCTCCGCTGGGCCTACGACACCGACCACGAGGTCCTCATCGGCTCGCGCGATCCCGAGAAGGCGCGCGCGAAGGCCAAGGAGTACGAGACCGAACTCGACAGCCGCGGCCTCGAACGGACCGTCAAGGGCTTCGACAACGAGATGGCGGCCGACCGTGCTGACGTCGTCGTTCTCGCCGTCCCCGCCTACCACATCGGTGACGTCGTCGAGGGCATCGCGGACGTCGTCGATTCGGACACCATCCTCGTCAGTCCCGCCGTCGGGATGGGCCGCGACGACGACGGCATGCACTACAACCCGCCAAGCATCGGCAGTGTCACCGAGCTCGTCCAGCGCCGCGCTCCCGAGGACGTCCGTGTGGTCGGCGCGTTCCACAATCTCGCCGCCGACCGCCTCGCCAACCTTGACGTCGAGTTCGACCTCGACACGCTCGTCGTCGGCGATGACGAGGACGCGCGCGATCTCGTCGCCGACCTCGGGGAGGGAATCGAGGGACTCCGCGTCCTCGACGCCGGACCCGCCGCCAATGCCGCCGAGGCCGAATCCGTCACCCCGCTCGTCATCAACATCGCCATGAACAACGACGGGATGCACGACGTCGGCGTCCGGTACCTGTGAACGACCTTTTGCTGTGGGCGCGCGAAGCGCGCCCGGGCAAAAGCTCGGCCAAAATCCTGCGTTACTCCCTACGGTCGCTCCTTGGCCTCGCGCTACCGCGCGAGTGAATCGCAGCACTACCGGGCTCTGACCGGCTTCTCGTGCTGCGAACGCTGGCCGCGCGGGCTGCGTCGTTCGCACCGGCCGCTATCCGTGTAGTCTCGAAAGAACGCGGGGTCAGGTCGGAGTGCTGGGTCGTGTCGTGGACGCCGAAGGGACTTACGCGCCGGCTTCTTCGAAGGCGTCTTCGAGCTTCTCGGACTGCGTGACGCCGACGAAGCGCTCAACGACGCCGTCGTCGTTCTCGACGACGATCGTGGGAATCGAACGCACCTGGTACTCGTTGGCGACGTCTTGGTTCTCGTCGACGTCGACCTTCTCGAAGGTGACGCGGTCGCCCCACTCCTCCTCGAGTTCGTCGAGGATCGGGTCCTGGGTCTTACACGGGCCACACCAGTCGGCGTAGAAGTCCTTCAGGGTGACAGTCATCGGTCTGTCTCGAACTAGGCCGGTCCACGCCGATAAGGATTACTCACGGAACGGCGATTGCCGTTACTCGGCGCCATCACCGTGGACGTCGGGTCGCAACCGCCTGCGACGGCCACGCTCGGGGAGCGAAACGTGTCCGCAAGGGTTAGGGTGATGGACGCCGGAATAACGCGTATGAGCAGCGGCCAGAACTCCGGCGGCCTGATGTCGAGCGCCGGCCTCGTCCGGTACTTCGACTCGGAAGGGCAGAACGCGATCCGAATCAATCCGAAGAGCGTGATGGCGTTCGGCGCCCTCTTCGGCGTCCTCGTCGTCATGCTGAACGCGCTCACGGTCTGAGCCGGGAGCCTTTTTCACTCCGCGGTCCAAGTAGCGGTATGACACTCGAAGTCGGTGTCGTCGCCGTCCAAGGCGACGTCTCCGAACACGGCGACGCCGTCCGCCGAGCGGCGGCGAACCACGGCGAGGAAGCCGTCGTCCACGAGGTGCGGAGTGCGGGCGTCGTCCCCGACTGCGATCTGTTACTCCTCCCGGGCGGCGAGTCGACGGCCATTTCGCGTCTCCTCGAACGCGAAGGCATCGACGAGGAGATCGTCGCGCACGTCGAGGCCGAAAAGCCCGTGTTGGCGACCTGTGCGGGCCTGATCGTCGCCTCGCGCGACGCACGCGACGAACGTGTGGAGACGCTCGGGCTCGTGGACGCGACGGTCGACCGGAACGCGTTCGGCCGACAGGTTGACAGCTTCGAGGCGCCGCTCGACGTCACGGGCCTGGACGACCCGTTCCCAGCGGTGTTCATCCGCGCGCCGCTCATCGACGACGTCGGCGACGGCGTGGACGTGCTGGCGTCGTGGGACGAGCAGCCGGTGGCGATCCGTGACGGCCCGGTCGTTGGGACGTCGTTCCACCCGGAGCTGACAGCGGACGCGCGCATTCACGACTTGGCCTTCTTCGAGAACGCGGAGGCGACGCTGTGAGCACCGACGCCGCAGGGCCGGACGCGGGGGACGAGCGCTTAGAGGCGACTATCGCGGGCGTGAAGGTCGCGGGGACGTCGGACGGTCCGGCGCCAGTCGTGCTCGTCGGCGTGGCGGGAGAGGCGGACGTCCTCCCGATCTTCATCGCGGTGGAGGAAGCGATGAGCATCGCACACGGTATCGATGCCGCGGACGTCGGCCGACCGCTCACGCACGACCTGCTCCTCGACGTGATCGAAGAACTCGGCGCTCGACTGCTCGACGTCGTGATCCGTGCGGAGTCACACGGAACGTACTACGCGGACGTCAATCTGCGGACGCCGCGAGGGGAGACGACGGTGGACGCGCGCCCGAGCGACGCGCTCGCGCTCGCAGCGCGGACGGACGCTCCGATCAGCGTCGATGCGGCGGTGTTCGAGGCCGGGCGCCGCGAACGGGCTGCGTTCGACGACCTCCAAGACATCCGGGAGGTGGCGGCAGAATGAGCGACGAGCGCGACGACGGCGAAGACAAAGGTGAGGTACTCGAAGGCCTCTTCGACGTCATCGAGGCGCGCAAGGAGACGCTCCCTGAGGACTCCTATACCGCGTCGCTGTTCACCCACGAGAAGGGTGAAAACCGAGTGTTAGAGAAGGTCGGCGAGGAGTCCACGGAGTTCGTCCTCGCGGCGAAGGACGACGACGGTGCGGAGATGGCGGAGGAGGGCGCGGATCTCGTTTACCACCTGCTCGTCGCACTCTCGATGCACGACGTGGACGTCGAGGAACTACTCGACGTCCTCCGCGAGCGTCAGGGGTAGGCGACGTCGGACGACGGCGACGCCCCGTGCGTCTCGGTGACGTCCTGAGGCGGCGATACGTGCGTTTTTACGGCTCGCGCCGCTACGACACGTATGATCTTCGAGGACCTTCCGACGACGCCCACGTCGGAGGAGCTGCTCGACAAGGCGTTCTCGCGAGCGGCGCGGGCAGGCCGGGCGAAGTCGGGCGTTGAGGCGCAGGAGTCGATGTTGCAGACGGCGTCGAACGTTCTGAGCGACAACCTCCAGAACGTCGTGACGGCGTGGCCGGACTTCGACGAAGTGGACCCGTTCTACCGCGAGCTCGCGGACGCCGTCGTCGGCGTGGACGCGGCGCGCACGCACCTCTCCGAGGTGACGTGGGCGTCACGAAAGACGAAGTCGCTCGGTCGGGAGTACATCGGTCGGCTCCCGCGCGGGGACGCGGACGCGGCGAAGAAACTCCGCAAACAGGCGTTCGCGCGGATGGGCTCCGTCCTCCGCGAGATCGAAGACGACCTCCAGTTCCTCAACGAGGCCCGCGACGACCTCAAGACCTTCCCGGACATCCGGCCGGACGAGCCCGCGATCGTCGTCGCGGGCTACCCGAACGTCGGGAAGTCCTCGTTCGTGAACGCGGTGACGAGCGCGCGCAACGAGACCGCCCAATACCCCTTCACGACGAAGGGGGTGCGCGTCGGCCACGTGGAGCGCGACCGCATCCGCTATCAGCTCGTCGACACGCCGGGGCTCCTCGATCGGCCCGCCGACGAGCGCAACGACATCGAGGAACAGGCCGTCTCGGCGCTGACGCACCTCGCGGACGCCGTGCTCTTCGTCGTGGACGCCTCCGGGACCTGTGGCTACCCGCTCGACGACCAGCTCGCCCTCCGAGCGGACGTGTACGAGACGTTCGTCGAGGGGACGGAGAGCGAGATCGGCTTCCTCACGGTCTGCAACAAGAGCGACCTCTCGACGGACGTCGAGGCGGACGCCTACATGAGCATCGAGACCGACGAGGGCGTCGAGGACGTCCTCACCGCGGCGATCGACGCGACGGGCTACGAACTCGAACTCCCGACGCGGGACTGAGAACGGCGCCTATCCGGCGGCGCTCGATCCCCGCGTCGGTCGCACGAGGGCGACGGTCGCGTCCCTCGCGGGCGTGACGTCGCCCCCGGCGCTCTGTATCTCCACGAAGCGAACTTGCACGGCGACGTCGTACCCCGTCGCCGCACTGATCTCCCGCTTGAGCGTCGCGGCGAGGTCGGGATACGTCGTTCCGCCCGGCCGACCGACGGTGAGAACCACCCGATCCGGCGGGGCGATCGGCGACGGTGTCCGGGCATACGTCACTTGGACGTCGACGAGCGAGAGGGCGGCGTACTCGCCGCTCCCGAAGGTGTCCTGCACCTCCATCCGCGTTGTCTCCTCGAACTGCCCGTGCTGGTAGGAGGAGTAGGTGACGCCGCCGAGGAACAACGAGAGGATGGCGATGGCGACGGCGAGGGCGGCGATGCGCTTGAGCGTGGCGCTGCGGGCCTCGCTGAGCCGGAACCAGTGTTCGGGTCGGTATCCCTGGTACCAGAGGACGACGAGCGCCGCGAGGTTGATCGAGAGGAAGTTGACGAGCACGAGAACCGTCGAGCCGACGACGGTCGTCGGGAGCCCCCACGCGAGACCGATGCCGATGACGGCAGTCGGTGGGACGAGCGCCGCGGCGATCATGACGCCGACGAGCGCGGTGGAGACGCCGGAGGAGAGGCTGAACGCACCGGCGACGCCTGCACCGAGCGCGACGGCGAGCGAGAGGAAGTCGGGGGTGAGCCGCTCGCGGATCTGTCCGATCGAGAGCAGCTCCGCGGGGGAGAGCGGCGGGACGAGGTGGACGACGCGCGCGAGGTACGCGAACCCGGCGGCGGCGGCGACGGCGGCGACGAATCCGATCGCTTGGAGTTTGACGCCGCGGAGGAACATCTCGCGGTCGTCGACCACCGTGCCGACGCTCGTCGCCATCGCCGGACCGATCAGCGGCGCGATGACCATCGAGCCGACGACGACCGCCGGGGAGTCAAGGAGGAGGCCCGCGGCCGCGACGACGGCCGAGACGACCGTCATCACGAGAAACGGGCGGAGTTTCGGCGCGAGGTCGGTCGCCTTCGCCGTGATCTCCTCGCGGGCGATGCGATCCTCCGACTCGTCCGCTTCGTAGCGCTCCTGTAGCTCCTCGAACTTCGTCGAGACGACGGTCTCGGCGTCCACGACGACCGTGTAGGCGTTCTGTTCGAGACCCGCCTCACGGAGCGCGGAGAGGACGTCCTCGACGGCCTGCGTCGGGAGCGGGAAGTAGACGACGCCGGTGTACCCCTGGCTTCCCGTCTCGTCCGTGACGACGTAGTCGATCCCGCGCTCCTCTAGCTCCGCGAGGATCGTCTCGCGCTTGCCGGCGGGGACGACGACTTGGACCAGACGCACGCTCGGACGTGCACCCGGGCCGAAGAAAAGCGTGTGGAAACGTTACGCTGCGGTGTAGGTCGTCTGCACGGAGACCGAAACCGAGACCGGCGCGTCGTCGATGACGGTGCGGTCGGCGCTCGCGCCGCCGCTCGCCGCGGTCTGGTACGCGATGGGGTCATAGCCGCCACCGACGGAGACCGTCTTCAGGCCCGTCACGGACAGGCCAGCGGCGTCGGCGGCCGCGTCGGCCTGCGCGCGCGCGTCGGCCATCGCAGCGTGGATGGCTTCATTTCGGAGGTCCGCGCGCGTCGCGTCGGAGAGCGTGAAGCGCACGCCGTCGACGCGGTTCGCACCGCCTGCCACCGCAGCGTCGAGCACGTCACCCGCCCGATCGGGCTCCTGGATGGTGATCTCGAAGGCGTGGACGGCCTCGTAGCCGTTCGTCGTCGTCGTACCGTCCGCGTTGTGCACCGTCCGCTCGTGCACGCGGTACGTGGTCGTCTCGATGTCGTCGTCCGCCACACCCGCGTCGGCGAGCGCCTCGCGGAGGGCGGACGCGTTGCGCGCAACGGCGGCACGCGCGTCGTCGGCCGAGTCAGCGCCCGCGGTGACCGCGACGGAGACGATCGCCTGGTCGGGGTCGACGGACGCCGAACCGGAGGCGGAGACGTCGATCGTCGTTGCGTTCGGCGCCTGGTCGGCCGGTGACGCCGTCTGCGCGGGCGCGGGCGCGGAGGCGATCCCACCGCCCGTCCCGGCGGCGGCGACGCCGGCGGTAACGACACCGGCGACGGTGAGCAGTGCGAGCAGTACAAACGTTGCGTTGCGGCGCATATCCTCTCAGAGGTGCGGACCGAACGTCAACACGTCGGAGGGTGAAACGGCGGTTTGTCCCACGCGACGAAAGACACAACCGCGCCGCGCGGCTACGGGCCCCATGTTCGAGAACCGACCGGAGCGAGACGCGGAGATCGTCCTTCTCGGCCGGTCGAACGTCGGGAAGTCCACGCTGATGCGCGAGATCACCGGCCACGACTTCACCACGGGCGGGAAACCCGGTGTCACGCGCCAGCCGAACCACTACGACTGGGCCCCCGAATCGTTCGTCGTCACCGACCTCCCCGGCTTCGGCTTCATGTCCGGCGTCGAGGAGGACAGACAGGAGTCGATCAAGACCGACATCGTCCGCTACATCGAGGAACACGCCGACGCGATCCTCGCCGGCGTGATCGTCCTCGACGGGAAGGCTGCCGTCGACATCATCGACCGCCACACCACCGAAGAGGAGATCCCGCACGCCGTCGAACTCTACGGCTTCCTCCAAGAGCTCGGCATCCCGCCCGTCCTCGCCGTCAACAAGATGGACAAAGTCGACGACCGCGACGAGCGACTGGGCGACATCGGGGACCGCTTCGGTCTCGTGCCACCGTGGGAGCAGTGGCGTGACACCATCGCACCCATCACCGCGAAAAAGGGCGACATCGACGCGCTCAACGAAGCGATCCGCGTCCACCTCGAAGCCGCGAAACGCGACGACCTCAAGAAGTTCTTCTAGGCGACTTTTTTCCACCTCGGGTCGCCACGGGCGACCGCTCGGCGGAAAAAACCTCCGCGAAAAAGTCCCGCGCGCCGCCGGCGCGCGGACTGCGGCGACGGTGCGGTGACCGAACGACGGTGTGGTGAGCACTCTCTGACAGCCACCGCGTACGGCGATCGCTCCGTGACAGCCGCCGCGACTGCCATCGTGGCTTCGCGTCGACGACGACCCATCCGAAGGGCATCGTCGACGCGCCCGCGCGGTCCGTCCAACACGGTTCCCCCTCGCGTACCCAAGATCCGCACGAGTCCCACGGGATCGCGCTCCCGGACAGTGTCGGCGTCAGATCCGGACGACGAGCGCGACGGTGAGCGGCCAGGGGAGCGACACGTCAGACGACGCGGTTGACGACGTCCGCGCCGTCGTCGCGGCGGAGGTTCGTCCGGACGATCCGAGCGACGGCCGCGGGGTACGCCCGATCGAGCGGCGCGGCGTGGGGCGTGACGAGCACGTCGTCGAGGTCCCAGAGCGGCGACGACTCGGGGAGGGGTTCAGTCTCGAAGACGTCGAGCGCCGCGCCCGCGAGGTCGTCGGCGTTCAGCGCCGCGATCAGCGCGTTCTCGTCGACGACCGCGCCGCGAGCGACGTTCACGAGGTAGGCGTCGTCGCGCATCGCGGCGAGGGCGTCGGCGTCGATCAGGCCGCGCGTCGCGTCGGTGAGCGGGACGGCGACGGCGACGAATCGGGCGTCGGCGATGGCCTCGTGGAGGCGATCGGGCGTGTAGACGGTGCGCGTGTGCGGCGTTCGCGTCGGGGTGCGTCGTACGCCGTCGACGCGCATTCCGATCGCGTCCGCGCGCGTGGCGATCCCCCGGCCGAGCGTGCCGAGGCCGACGACGGTGAGTCGCTCGTCCCGGAGCGTGAACGGGGCGTCCCACGCCGGCGTCGTCCACGACTGCTCTGCCTGCGCGTCGCGGTACTCGTGGAGGCGGCGGGCGAGCGAGAGCATCAATCCGAGCGCCGTCTCGCCGACCGACGTCCCGTGGATGCCGGTCGAGTTCGTCACCACCGTACCGGCGTCGCGGTACGCATCGAGGGGGAAGTCGTCGTAGCCCGCGCGGATACAGTGCACCCAATCGAGGCCGACGAACGCGTCCACGTGACTGAACGTGACGACGGCGTCGACACCCGAGACGTCGTCGTCGACCACCGAAACGGTCGCGTCGACGTCGCGGAGGTGTTCGGCGAGCGTCGCGGGTGGACAGACCGCCCGAACGGAGTCGTGAACGCCGAGACGGGAGACAGCCATGCGAGTGTCTACCGAGAAATCGGGGTTCAATCTTGCGGAAGGGGCGACTCGGGAGAAAGGCCTCGTCACAAGGGGCTCGGAGGGGGTAACTCCTCGTCACCGTCGCCCACGCGGACCGTGGGCCCGCGCGTCTAAACCCCTTTCGAGGCAAGGGGTCCGAAACCGGGCCCGGATTCCGCACGCGCGTTCATTCGCGATGGCGGGCCGACAGTGTGGCGTGCGCCGCCGTGCGGCCCGGATGGGAACCGCGAAATCCGACGGACGACCCATCCGGGCGCCGAGTCCGTCGTGCCCGCCGGAGCCCGCACGGCTTACTGCCAGGCGCGGAGGGCCGAGAGGTCCGCGGCGACGCCCTCGACGTCCGCGGGGTCGAGGACGCCGTCTTCCGTGACGATACGTGTGACGAGCGACGCGGGCGTGACGTCGAACAGGGGATTCACGACATCGAGGGGCGCGTCGCCGTCGTAGAGCGCCGTCGGTGGGGCAGCCTCCAGGTCGGGATCGTCGGGGTCCGTCTCGGGGGCGACCTTGTCCGTCGCGCAGACCGCGTAGACGGGAACGTCCACGGCGGCGGCGGCGAGCGCCACGGTACGCGTCCCGACCTTGTTCACGACGCTGCCGTCGCGCAACACGGTGTCCGCACCGACGAGCACCGCATCAACGTCCGCGACGAGCGACGCGATCGCGGCGTCCGTCGTGAGCGTCACGTCGAGGCCCGCCTCAGCGAGGCGTTCGGCCGTGACGACGCCCTCGCGGCCGGTCCGTGACTCCGCGACGACGACGTGATCCGGATCAGCGCCGACGATGGCGTCGAGGGCTGTCCCGGATCGCGAGAGCGTCAGGAGCGACGCGTCGGCGAGCTCGACCGCGGCGGCCGCGGCGGCGTCACCGTCGGCGGCGAGCGCCGCATCGATGACCGCACAGGCACTCGCCAGGATCGCGTCGGCGTCGGTATCGGCGGCGTCGGCGACTACGCGGTTCACGCGGTTGGCGACGGCAGCCATGCTCTCGCGTGCAGCGAGCAGGTCGCGCGCCGTCCCGAGCAGGGCGTCGTAGTCGGCCCCAGCCGCGGCGTCGTCCCGCAGGACCTCGCAGGCCCGCACCGAAACGTAGGCGGAGCCATGCGTCCCGTCGTCGCGCACGCTCTCGACCGACGGCCGGATGCGGTCGTACGAGGTCCAAAGGTCGGGAACCGTCTCGCGCTCGCGGATGGCGGTCGGCGGGACCCACTCGTAGCCCGCGGTCTCGTAGTTCGGCGTCACGTCACGCGTGTCGCAGTCGAAGAGGAACGGGTGGACGACCCACCGAGTGCCGCGTTCGTCGTCGGTGACGGCGAACGGCTCGCCCGCACGGACGAGCGTCGTGTCGGCGTCCGGGTCGATCCCCGTCTCCTCGCGGATCTCGACGCGTGCCTGCGCGTCCGGGTCGCCCTCGGCGTGCCCGGCGACGGCGCCCCACCGGCCCGCGTAGGAGCCGACGTCCTCGCTCCGCCGGAAGAGCAGGACGTCGGTGCCGTTGCGTAGGAAGACGGTGACGACGTGTGTCTCCTCCATGCCGACGCTCGGAGCGGCGCGCGGTTAGGTCCAGGGGCCGCGTCACGTCGGTGATCGCGGGATCGGCGGTCCTTTAGCGACGCCGACGGAACTGCGGGTATGGAAGCGTTCGCAGTTCCGGGGCTCCCCGAGTTCGAGCCGGGCGACGACATCGCGGCCGCGATCGAGGCGGCGTGCGACCTCCGCGGGGACGACGTGGTCTGCGTGGCGAGCACGATCGTCTCGAAGGTCGAGGGGCGGACGGCCACCCTCGAGGACTACCCCGCGGGGCCGCGCGCACGCGAGATCGCGACGCGCTTCGAGGAACAGACCGGCGAGGAGCGCGACCCGCGCTTCGCCCAAGCCGTCCTTGAGGAGTCGACCGACCTCGTGATGGACGAGCCGTTCCTCCTCACGGAGACCCGTTTCGGGCACGTCGGCGTGAACGCCGGAATCGACCGCTCGAACACTGGCGGAGCCGAACTCCTCCTCCTCCCGAAGCGACCGAGCGAGTCGGCGCGGCGCATCCGCGAGAGCCTCGCCGTGGACGCGTCGGTCGTCGTCACGGACACCTCGGGGCGGCCGTTCCGCCACGGGCAGACGGGCGTGGCGATCGGGTGGGCGGGACTGCCGGCGTCGCGCGACTGGCGCGGCGAGACCGACCGCGACGGGCACGAACTTGAGGTGACGGTCGAGTCGGTGGTCGACGAACTCGCCGCGACGGCGAATCTCGTCTCCGGCGAGGGCGACGACGGAACACCCGCGGTCGTCGTCCGCGACTGGACGTTCGGCGACCACGAAGGGAGCGATAACCTCTATCGGAGCGTCGACGGGGACTTCGTCCGACAGGCACTCCGCGAGTGGCGCTACGAACAGTAGGCTGACGCGAGTCGCGTTATCGGGGCTGGCCGTCGACGAGGCCGGTGTCCGCGCCGCCCACGAGGTCGGCGAGCGCACCGCCGCCGAAGTAGACGGAGACGACGCCGATGACGGCGAAGAGCACGAGGCTACATACGACGAGGAGCATGGGGACGATGCCGAACGCGCCGCCGAGGATGTCGACGAAGACGATGGAGGATGCCATGCCCGAGACGACGTCGGCCGGCCCCTTAGCTCCCGGTGGTTCTCCCCGTCCCGGGCGGCGCGAAAGCGGGCTGGCGGCCGTCAGGTACGTATCGGGGTGAGGGATTATCCGCTCGCTTCCCGTACGTGGTGGTGTGAGCGAAACAGACGTCGGCGTCGTCTGCCGGGTGGCACCCAACGGGGACGCGTGCGAGGCGTGCGGTTCGGCCGCGAAAACGCGCTGGCAGACCGAACGGGGGTGGTGCTGTGCGGACTGCACGGACTGGTGAGACGCCGGTGACCCGGGATGGTGACGGCGACGGCACGCGGCGGACGGTGGGCGGATCGAACTCGGGCGCGCGGGTGGCGTGCAGCGCGGGACGGACGAGCGGAGGTGGCCGGCCGTGACGGAGAGACCGACGACGCCGACGGCGGGGACGGATCGCGGCGTCGATCCGCTCCCGGTCGCGGAAGCACGCGCGCTCGTCAAGCGCGTCACCGAGAACGTCGGTAGGGTCGTCGTCGGGAAAGCGGACGTGGTCGAGGATGCGCTCGTCGTGCTCCTCGCGCGCGGCCACCTCCTCTTGGAGGACGTCCCCGGTGTCGGCAAGACGATGCTCGCGCGGGCGCTCGCCGGCTCGATCGACGGAACGTTTTCGCGCATCCAGTTCACGCCCGACCTGCTCCCGAGCGACGTCACCGGGGCGAGCGTCTTCGACGAGGCCGACGGTGGCTTCGATTTCCAGCCGGGTCCGGTGTTCGGCAACGTCGTCCTCGGTGACGAGATCAACCGCGCGCCGCCGAAGACACAGAGCGCACTCTTGGAGGCCATGGAGGAGGGGCAGGTGACGGTCGATGGCGAGACGCACGCGCTCCCAGATCCGTTCTTCGTCGTTGCCACCCAGAACGCCGTCGAGCGCGACCGCGTGTACGATCTCCCGGCAGCGGAGGTCGATCGCTTCACGAAGCAGTGCACGCTCGGCTACCCCGACGTCGAGGAGGAGGTCGAGGTGCTCGGGCGCGTCGTCGGCCACCACCCGGTTGAGGATGTCGAGCCCGTCACCGACGTTGCGGCGCTCCGACGGGCGCGGGAGACGACGGCACGCGTCGACACCGCGGAGCCGGTGCGCCGGTACGTCGCGCGACTCGTCGCGGAGACCCGAAAGCGAGCCGCGCTCGGCGCCAGCCCGCGAGGCGGCATCGCGCTTCTCCGGTGTGCGCAGGCGCGCGCCGTGCTCGACGGGCGCGACTACGTCGTCCCCGATGACGTGAAGCGGGAGGCACCGAGCGTCCTCACGCACCGCGTGCGCGCCGACGCCGGCACTGACCTCGGCGGCCCGGACGCCGGACGCGTCGTCTCGCGCGCGCTCGACGCGGTCGATCCCGAAGCGCCGTGATGCGACCCACCGGCCGCGGCGTCGTCGTCGCCGCAATCGCCCTCGCGGGGTTCGTGAGTGCACGAGCGTTCGGCGCGCGATCGCTGAACGCCGTCGTCGTCCCCGCCGCCTGCGCGTTCACTCTCGCCGCACTCCTCGTTGCGCGCGCCGACCCGCCGCGCGTCGTCCGCGATACGCCGGCAGATGGATTCCCCGGCGATGAGCGGCGCGTCTCGCTCGTCGTCGAGGGTGACGGCGCGCTCGTCACCGTACGCGACGCACTTGGGCCAGGACTCGACGGAGACGGAACGATCAGGACCGTTGCCGACGGCCGCCACGGGAGCTACGGCGTCACGCTCCGGGATCGTGGTCGGCACGTCCTCGGACCCGCGACGGTCGTCGTGACCGACCCGTTCGGACTGTGGCAGCGGTCGTTCACGGATGCACGACGCGCCGAGGTGATCGTCTACCCGACGATCGTCCCGCTCATCGCCCCGCCGCGTGCGCTCGCTGCGACGATCGGTGCCGCCGGCGGGCGCAGCGAGTTTGCGGGCGTTCGCGAGTACGTCCACGGCGATCCGCTGCGCGACGTGAACTGGAAGGCGTCGGCGAAGCGGCCGGACGAGTACCTCGTTACGACCTACGCGGGCGACAGCGCGGACGCGCGCGTCGTCATCGCCGTCGAGCGCCGCGAGGGCGGGGATCCCGACCGGGCCGCGATCACTGCGGCGAGCGTCGCCGTCGCGTGTCTCGACGCCGGCGTGGCCGTCGGCCTCCGCACGCCGAACGGCTCGCTCGCACCCGCGAGCGACGCGGGGACGCGGCGGCGCGTCCTCGAACTCCTCGCCGATCTCGACCGGTCGGGATCCGCGGATGTGGACCGCGAGGGCGCGCGCGTCGTCGTCCGGGCGGACGACGCTGGGGTGACGGTCGATGTCGACGGTGAGACGCGACCCGCGGCGGAACTCCTCAGGGAGGGATCGACGTGACGCGATACGTCCCCGTGCTCGGGCGGTGCACGCCGGCCCGGATCGCCGCGCTCACCTGCGTCGCCGTCCTCTCCGCGTCGTCTCTCGCTGTCCTCTACCACGTCGTCGACATCGTCGGCGATCTGCGGCTGTTCTGGGCCGTACTCCTCGGATCGCTGTGTCTCGCCGCGCTCGCACAGGCCGTTCGGCCGCGATACGCGCTCGCCGTCGGCGTCGCCCTCCTCGGCGCGGGGTTGCTCGCGTACCTCGGCACGGCACCCGGGAGCTACACGCGCTCGCTCACCGTCGCACAGGCCGTCGACGACGCCGTCACGCTCCTCACCGGCTACTCGGTGTTACGGATGGTGAACGTCCTCGTCTGGGCGCTCGCCGTGGTTCCCGCACCCGCGTTCCTCACGTGGTACTTCGCATTCCGGGAGCGATACGCCCCGGCGGTCAGTGTCGCCGGTCTCACGCTCGGCTTCTTCGTGCTCACCGGCGACAGCACCGGCACCGCGACGCTCGTCGGCGGGCTCGCCGCCGCCGGAGCGGTCGGCCTCGGAACCCTCGACGCCCACGGTGCGACCCGCAGACAGTTCGAAACTGTCGTCGTGGTCCTCGCGCTCATGGCCGTCGCGCCGGTCGCCGTGTCGGTCGCGCCGGGCGGCAGCGGAGCGACGTTCGGCGCGGCGGACACCGCACCGACGACGAGTCTGACCAGCGCCGAGGAGCGGATCGGACTCGGCGGGGCGATCGATCTCTCGCCGGCCGTCCAGTTCGTCGTCCGCGCCGACCGACCGGGCTACTGGCGCGTTGGCGTCTACGACCGCTACACGGGGAGCGGCTGGATCCGGACCGGTGAGGGCGGGACGCTCGCGGAGCCCGAGGGGTCGCGCGAGCGCGTCACCCAGCGCGTCACCGCGAAGCGACCGCTCTCCGCGATGCCGACGATCGCCGAACCGGTCGCCGTCGACGGCGTCGATTACCGCGTGACGAGCGGCGGAACCCCGGTCCCCGAGCGTGTCCTGAGCGAAAACGAGAGCTATCGCGTCGTCAGCGAGCGGTTACGAGGTGGACAACGTGCGCTCTACGCCGCCGGAACGGACTATCCGGCCGCGATCGAACGGCGCTACCTCCAAGTGCCGGACACGACCGGCGACGAGGTGAGCGCGCTCGCCGCGAACGTGACCGCGAACGCGTCGACGCCGTACGCGAAGGCCCGGGCGATCGAACGCTGGCTGGAGCGGACGAAGACCTACTCGCTCGACGCCCGCGCAGCGAACGATCATCTCGTCCGGACGTTCCTCCTCGATACCGAGACTGGCTACTGCGTCCACTACGCCAGCGCGATGGCCGTCATGCTCCGTGCGGAGGGCGTTCCCGCCCGCTTCGTCACCGGCTACACGCCGGGCGAGCGGACCGGCCTCGGGACGTGGACCGTTCGCGGCGTCGACTCGCACGCCTGGGTCGAGGTCTACGCCCCCGACACCGGCTGGGTCCGTTTCGATCCGACGCCCGCCGGCGCGCGCATCGACGCGGAGCAGGCCGCGATCGCCGACGCATCCGGAGCGGATAACGGAACGGCAAACGCCGACCAGACCACGTCGACGTCGACCACCACGACGACGACGACCACGATGACCACATCGACGTCGACATCGACGTCGGCCACCGCAAACGCGACGCCGGTGACGACGGTCGGCGGAACGGGCGGAGCGAGCGGGCCAACGCTCCCCGATCCCCGGACGCTCCTGCTCTGGGCCGTCGTCGCGCTCGGAGTCGGTACCGTCGCCCGCCGCCTTGGGCTTCTCACGCGCGGGTATCGGGCGCTCTGGGTTCGTTGGCTCCCCGACGGCGATCCCGAAGCGGTCGTCGCGGGCGCCCACGAGCGGATGCTGTACGTGCTCGCCCGGCGATACCGGCCCCGGGCCTCAGGGGAGACCGTCCGCGAGTACGTGGACGCGATCGGTGCGTCGGCGCCCGCGCGGCGTCTCGCGGCGCTTCGCGAGCGTGCACGCTATCAGGGCGGTGTCGGGACCGACGACGCCGACGACGCCCGCCGGGCGCTCCGGGCGCTCCGCGACGAAAACGGCCGCCCGTAGCCGGTTCGGAGCGTCTGGCGACAGTATTTTGTAGCCCGACATCCAACTGATAACCGTAATGTCGGACGTATGCTCGACGTGCGGATTGCCCGATGAACTCTGCGTCTGCGAGGACGTCGCCAAGGAGTCCCAGCAGATCACAATCCGCATCGACGAGCGCCGCTACGGGAAGGAAGTCACCGTCGTCGAGGGACTCGACCCGAAGGACGTCGACCTCGACAGTCTCTCCTCGGACCTCAAGTCCAAGTTCGCCTGCGGGGGCACGGTTGAGGACGGAGAGATCGAACTACAGGGGAACCACTCGGGGCGTATCGAGGACTTCCTCCGAAACAAGGGCTTCAACGTCGCCTGAACAACGACCTTTTGCTGCGGGCGGCAAGCCGCCCTGGCAAAAGATCGGCCACCGTAGGAAGCGACGCGTCCTACTGTTCAGCCAGAACGGCCCCGCCGTTCTGGCGACGAAAGCGGCGTCGACCACCCTCGGTGGTCTCGCCGCCTCGCGCCTGGCAGCGCGAGTGAACCGCGACCCTACCGGGCGCCGGGCGAGAACTTCGTTCTCGCTCGCCCCCACTCGCTCCGCTCGCGTGGACTCTTCGAGCCGCTCGGGTCGCGGACATCTCCTTCGATCGTTCGTTCGATGAGCGACGCGTGTCGGACAGCCGCGTCTACGGCAGATGGATCAGGCACAGAGACCACCGTCCAGCGACTGAGCGAGCCGGTAGCGCAAGAACTGCGTTCTCGCTGATTCACACTCGGCCCGACACACGTCGCGTCTCGCGTACAACGGTAAAAAGTCGCTCAGAACGGCGCTTCGGGGCCCTCGTCGGCCTCTCGTTCACCGGTATCGGCCGTCTCGAGGTCGCCGTCCCACGCGACGAGGCCGCCCGCCATGCTCTGGACGGTGGCGTCGGCGTCGACGCCCTCGTACGAGGCGATGAGGTTCGCGGCCTGCACGCTCGACTGGCCGTGCGGGCAGACGGTGACGACGTGCTCCGCGCCCGCGAACCGCTCGACGTCACGGGTGAGCGCGGCGAAGGGGACGTTCTCGCTCCCGGGGATGTGGCCCTGCACGTACGCGCCCTCCGGGCGGATGTCGACGATCCGGACGTCCGCGTCGTCCTCCACGAGTGTTGCAACCTCCTCGGGCGTGATCTCGCCGTCCATACGTTCGGGGATGGCCGTCCGGGCGGATAAGCGCCGCGATCAGTCCAAATAGCCGTCCGCCTGTGCGAGAAGCACGCCCTCGATCGTTGCGTCGTTCGCCGGGTGAGCACGTGCACGTGCGAGCGCGTCGTCCGCGGGGACGCGCGTCACCGTGAGAAACTCGTTGTCGTCGAGGTCACGATCGGTCTCGGTGAGCCCCGTCGCGACGACGATCCCCCGCTCGTGGCGGAGGACGCCGGTACTGCACGCGAACGATTCGAGGAGCGTGACGTCGTCGGCGAGCAGGCCGGCTTCCTCCCGGAGTTCGCGGCGCGCGGCGGCCTCGTACTCCTCGCCGTCCTCGACGATCCCGGCGACGAGTTCGAGGCAGTGCTCGCGGATGACCGGGCGATACTGCTCGACGAAGACGACGTCGGCACCGTCGATGGCGAGAACGACGACGGCATCCGGGAGAGCGGCCCAGTAGTAATCCTTCTCGGTGCCGTTCGGCTGTCTCACACGGTCGTAGCCGCCGGTGTACCAGCCGGTCTCGTACTCACGCTCGCGCTCGACGACGGGCCACGGATCGGCCGTCCAGTCCATACCCCCGCGAGGGCGGGGCGGTACAAAGCGGTGCGGAATCCGGGGGTGCGTCTCCGAACTGACGGCGGCGTCGAGCAGGCTAGACGACGTCGCTATAGAAGCGGCCGTGGACGATCCGTCGCAGCGTGGCGACGGCCGCGTCCGGTTCGTTCTGATACGTCGCCGCGACCACCGTGTCCGCGAACGGGACGACGTGCCAGACGGCCCGCTCGACGTTCTCGCTTCCGTTCAGTCGAACGTCGAGGTCCGGGTGAGATTCGCGGAAGGCCTCGAACTCCGCTTTCGTTCCGACGGAGACGACGAGGAGCGACGCGAAGAGCGCGTCGCGCGCCGTCTCGACGACGTCGCTGGTGACGCGCTCGCGGTACTCCTCGCGGTCGAAGTCCATCGCCTTCGCCGTCTCGCGGCTCACCGTCTGGGCGGCCGATCCGAGCTCGCGGTACTGCTCGCTCGCCTCCGCCGCCGTTTCCGGGGCCAGGAATCCGCGTTCCTCCATAGGCGAAGGAGAAGTGGGTGACCCTACTCGGTTTCGCCTTCCGACGCCAGCTGGTCGTCGCCGGTCATCTCCCGAGTCATCTCCGCGGCCTCCTCGAGGATCCGTTGGGCCTCGTCGTCGAGCGCGCCGCCAGCCCCACCGGCGCCGCCGCGGGCGCCGCTCTCGCCCCCGTGGGCGTGGTCGTGGCCCTCGACGGGCGCCGTGTCGACCTCGAAGTCGACCGTCTCGGCGTGCGTGGTGACGCGCGGCGCGAGGTCCGCGGTCCCGCCCTCGTCCCACCCGGGCGTGTGCTCGTCGAGCCACGATTCGTGTGCGTCGTCACCCGTTACCGCGGCGAACGCGAGGTGATCGGCGAGGTGCTCGGCGTCGGGAACGTGCTCGTCACAGACCGGACAGGCGTACCCCATACCGTCACGGACGGGCGGGGCGACAAAAGTCGTGGCGACCTCAGAGGCGCGCGACCATCACGAAAGCGTCCTCGCCGTCCGAGTAGTACCGCGGCAGCGTGCGGAGATACTCGAAGTCGAAGTCCCGGTAGAGCGAGATTGCCCCGTCGTTCGAACGCCGGACTTCGAGTTTGGCGCTCTGGACACCCTGCGTCCGGAGCACGCCCAGACCGCGGGAGACGATGGTGTGGCCGAGCCCGGCACCCCGCGCGTCGGGGTGGACCGCGACGTCCTTCACGTGGCCGAGCGGGCGCCCGTGATTCGGGATCGTGTCCGCGACGATGTAGCCCACGACCCCGTTGGTAGCGTCGTCCACGACGAGGAATCCCGGGGTTCCGAGGTGGCGCTCGAACGCCGAGAACGGCCATGGCTGTTCGAAGGACGCCTTCTCGATCCGGAAGACCTCGAGGAGGTCCTCCCGCCGCGCTTGGCGGACACCGTCGTGTTCGATGCGGTCGGCGGCCGTCGTCACGCGACGGACTACCGGACGAGAGGATATGTACTCTGTGGCCCAGTGGTCGCGTCGCTGGCGGCGGCCGGTCGCGCGAAAAAGATCGGAAGAGAGAGAACGGAGCGCGTTAGTCGTCCGCGGGCGTCGCGCCGGAGTCGCCCTCACCGTACTGCTGCTTCGTGAGCGAGAGCTTCCCACCGGCCGCGAGGATACGGCGCTCGCGTTCGGAGGCGTCGAGTTCCGCCTCGGCCTCCCAGTCGTCGTTCACGCGGACCGTGAACGTCTCCTGGCCGGACTTGACGCCTTCCTCGACGTCGTCGACGATCTCGACATCGTCGCCCTGCTCGATCTTCGCGTAGGTGTCCTCGTCGATCGTGAGTGGGACGAGGCCGAAGTTGAACAGGTTCGCCTTGTGGATGCGGGCGAAGGACTGCGCAAGGACGCCCTCGATCCCGAGGTACATCGGGCAGAGCGCCGCGTGTTCGCGCGAGCTCCCCTGACCGTAGTTCTCGCCGGCGACGAGGAAGCCCCCGTCGGACTGCTTCGCGCGCTCGGCGAACGTGTCGTCGACACGCGAGAGCGTGAACTCGGAGAGCTTCGGGACGTTGGAGCGGAACTTCAGGATGTCCGACGTCGCCGGGATGATGTGGTCCGTGGTGATGTTGTCCTCCATCTTCAGGAGGGCTTCACCTTCGAGGTGCGCGTCGAGCGGGTCCTTCAGCGGGACGTCGCCGATGTTCGGGCCCTTGATGAGGTCGTCGTCGATGGCCTCCTCGGGCGCGATGATGTCGGGGTCGTCCTGCCCCATGCCGGGGCTGTAGGAGTCGCCCATCGTGAAGCCGGGCGCCTCGAGGTCGCCGAGTTCGTCGGCGAGGTCGCGCGGGTCGACGATTTCGCCCTTGATGGCCGCGGCCGCGGCGACCTCCGGGGAGCAGAGGTAGACGGAGTCGTCCTCGATACCGGAGCGACCCTCGAAGTTGCGGTTGAACGTCCGCAGGGAGACGGAGTCGGACGCCGGCACGTGACCGATGCCGATACAGGCACCGCAGGTCGCCTCGGAGAAGTTGACGCCGGCCGCCATCATCTCGGCCGTCCAGCCCTCGCGGGCGAGCATCTCGGAGGCCTGCTTGGAGCCGGGCGCGACGATCATCTCGGTGTGCTTGGCG
>Ga0207754_100158_pt1 | contig 40512 bp, 34 predicted proteins | sample A23E1SouthBayCA_FD_187728 | JGI IMG/M metagenome (GOLD analysis project Ga0207754, IMG submission 187728) | Aerobic enrichment media microbial communities from Eden Landing Ponds, California, USA - A23 E1 (SPAdes) | ecosystem: Environmental > Aquatic > Marine > Unclassified | place: Emeryville...
GACGAGGACGCCTCCCGCGCGGTCACGACGGTTGGTCGGGTGCTGAACGCTTGGTACCGCGAGGACCACGAGTCGTTCTTCCGGGAGATCGAACTCGAGCGCACGTGGGACGAAGCCGAACGCCCGGACTCGTGGCGTCGTGCGTACAACGCTCGGCTCTCCTTGCACAACTGCGTCCCCAGCCGGGCGATCGGCGACCGGCTCGCGGAGTTCGGCGGCGGCGTGCTGATGTCGGCGACGCTCGAACCGCTCGACGTGTTCCGGGAGGTGACCGGCCTGAACCACCTCGAACGCGAGGGCCGCCCCGTCACGACCCGGAGCTACGGCCTGGGGTTCCCTGAGGAACACCGCGAGTCCTTCGCCGTCGACGCCCCGAAGTTCACCTACGGGAACCGTGGCGATCCGGCGGAGGAAACGGAGTGTCGGCGACTCCACGTCGACGCCGCCGCCACGATCGCACGATCCCCGGGGAACGTCCTCGTCGGGATGCCCAGCTACGGCGAGGCCGAGTGGATGGCTGCAGAACTGGAGGGCCGACTCGACAAGCCCGTACTGCTCGATAGCTCTTCGACGGACGAGGTGACCCAGGATCTCAAAGCCGAGTTCTTCCGGGGGGAGTCGAAAGTGCTGGTGACGAGCATCCGCGGCACGCTCACCGAAGGCGTCGACTACCAGGGCGACCGGCTCGCCGCTGCGGTGGTCTGTGGCGTCCCGATCATCAACACCGCCTCCCCGCGGACCCGAGCGGTGCAGACGGCGTACGACCGCGAGTTCGGCGGTGACTCCGGCGGCGGAGGCGGCGGGCGCAGCGGCACGTCCCGCAGTGGGTTCGAGACGGCACTCACTGTCCCCGCGGTCCGCAAGGCTCGCCAGGCCATCGGCCGCGTCATCCGCGGCCCCGAGGAAGTGGGGATCCGCGCGCTCGTCGACGCCCGGTATGCACGGACGTCGTGGAACTCCGTGCGGGAGTATCTCCCCGAACGGGAGCGCGAAGAGTTCCAACCCGTCTCGCCGGACATGCTCGAGTTGGGCGTTGAGCGGTTCTGGGACCAGCATCGCTGACCCGCGCGATCCGTCGAGGGTTGCGTTCTCTCTTTTCCTTGCCGAAGTCCTGTCGGTCCGTGCCGGTGGGGAAGTTGGAGCCGGCACCTAATGTCGGGTTACTGATGCGATCTCGCAAGCCACTCTCACTATCCTGAACTATTTATACCCACCAATCAAGCACGGTGAGTGTATGTCAACAAGCGACAGTGGTGGCGGAACTATCGAACGCATCGGATTCCGGATGTCCAAGTTCGTCGAACGGTGGATGCCGAGCCCGTTCGTGTTCGCAATCCTCCTGACGTACATCGTGTTCGTCGCGGGGCTTGCGACCGGATCGGGGCCAGTCGACCTGCTCCAGTACTGGTACGACGGCTTCTGGGCGTTCCTCGGCTTCTCGATGCAGATGGTGCTGATCCTGATGACCGGGTTCGTCATCGCCTATCACCCGCGGGTGAACGACCTACTCCAGCGCCTCGCGCGCGTGCCGGCGACGGGGGCACAGGCCGCCGCGTTCGTGGGGTTCATCTCGATGTCGCTCGCCTGGATCCACTGGGGATTCAGCCTCATCATGGGCGCCATCTTCGCCCGAGAGATGGGCAAGGCTGCCCACGAGGAGGGGATCGACGTCCACTATCCCCTGCTCGCGGTGGGTGGCTACATGGGCCTCGGGCTGACGTGGCACTGGGGGCTCTCCGCGTCGGCGCCGCTGCAGCTGACCGACGCCAACAACATCGGTGAGGGGACGGGGTTCGACTTCCTCACGTCGACGATTCCGGCGGCAGAGACCATCTTCCACCCTTACGCCATCGCACTCACCATCCTGTCGATCATCTTCGCGACGCTGGTGCTGTACGTCCTCTCGCCGTCGGGCGATCGGGCGAAGGGGATCACCGAGTACGTCGACGAGGACGAACTGTTCGACGCGACCGGCGGCGGCGCCGGCGACGAGGCGGCCGCCGAGACTGCCGCGGAAGCCGTCGACGACGAGCCGTCGGGCGACGGTCGACTTCCGTCCGAGCGACTGAACAACAGCCGCGTGCTCGGGGGGCTGGTCGCGCTGCTTGGGGTGTTGATCCTCGCCGCGCAGTTCGCCCAGAGCGGAATGGGCGCGTTCACGCTGAACGCAGTGAACTTCGGCTTCCTGTTCGCCGGACTGTTGGTGTATCAGCGACCGTCGTACTACCGCGAGCGGTTCAACGACGCCGCCGGCGCCGCCGCGGGCATCGTGCTCCTGTTCCCGTTCTTCGCGGGGATCCAGGGGATCATGACCGGCGCCGGGCTAGCGACGCTGCTCGCGGAGGCGCTGCTCAGCGTGTCCACGGCCGGAACGTACCCCGTTATCGCGTGGCTGACGGGCGCCATCGCAAACCTGTTCGTCCCCTCCGGTGGCGGCGAGTGGCTCGTCGTCGGGCCGTCGGTGCTGCAGGCCGCACAGAATCTCGGCGTGCCTTACGGCCAGGCGACCATCGCCTACGCGGTCGGTGACGCGCACACGAACCTGCTGAACCCGTTCTGGGCGCTCCCGCTGCTGGCGATCACGGGCGTGAAAGCCCGGGAGATGTTCGGCTACGCGATCGCGATGCTGCTAGCGCTGATCCCGTTCCTCGCGATCGTGCTGTGGGCCGTGCCGTACTGAACCGCAACCGAACCGCCCTCCACCATGCGTCGCCCGTACTACGGCTGGGCCGTCGTCGCGGCCTCGTTTCTCGGCACGTTCGTCGTGTTCGGCCTGAGCTACTCTTTCGGCGTCTTCCTCGAGCGAATCGCCGACGCCTTCGGCGGTTCGCGGGGGCTGAGTTCGCTCGCCTTCGGCGTCCAGACCGTTGCCATCTACGTCGGTGCGAGCGGGCTGGGCGTCCTCGTCGATCACTACGGCACTCGCAGGCTGCTCGTCGTCGGCACGCTCCTGACGGTCGGGGGGCTGGCGGCGGCGAGTCGAGCCTCGACGCTGTTGACGCTGATCCTGAGCTACGGGGTCCTCACAGGTGTGGGCCTGAGCGTCGTCTACGTCGTCGCCTACGGGACGGTCACACGCTGGTTCGACCGCCGACTCGGCCTCGCCGGTGGGCTCGCCTCGGCGGGACTGGGCGTCGGGATGTTCGTCGTCGTCCCCTCGGCGGCGTGGCTGCTCGCACAGTCGGGCTGGCGTACGGTGCTGCTCTGGCTGGCGGCACTCTCGGGAGTGATGCTGCTGCTCTCGTCGCTGCTCATCCGCGACGACCCCACGGCTGCGGGCGTCGATCCGCCGTCAGGAGAGTTCGCGGGGGCGCCACCGACGCCGAACCGCCAGCCGCTCCCCGAACAGTTCGAGGGCGTGAAGCAGATCGCGCTCACCCCCGCGTTCGGGCTGTTGGCCGTGGGCTGGGTGCTGGTGTACACCACACTGTACGCCGTGCTCGCTCACCTGGTGCTGTACGCAGCGGGGATCGGCGTCCCGGGCTGGGTCGGCCCGTGGGCGCTGGCGACGGTCGGGCTCACGAGCGCGGTCGGTCGCGTCGCGATCGGCCACGTCGCCGACACGGCCGGCCGACTGCGGACGTTCGTGGTCTGCTCGGCGGCGATGGGGGCTGCGACGCTGTGGCTGGTCGTCGCCGACTCGACCGCGGGCGTGCTCGCGTTCGCGGTCGCGTACGGGCTGGCCTACGGCGGCAACGGGGCGCTGCTCTCGCCGTTGACGGCGGCGCTGTTCGGCCGCGAGCAGATCAACGCGGTGTTCGGGCTGCTCTCGATGGCGTTCGCTGTCTCGGGGCTGCTCGCACCCCTAGCGGCCGGCGCGGCCTACGACGCGCTGGGGACGTACGACCCGGCGTTTTTCGGCGCCGGCGTGGCGGCTATCGTCGGCGCCGGGGCGATCTGGGTGGCCGGCAGGTGGGCTCGCTGAGACCGCTCCGTCACTTTCCCTGTGACCGTTCCTCGGCGTGTTCGAACGTCGAGGCGGCGCCGATGAGGAACGCGATGATCGCCGTCACGACCGCGATCGAGCCGATCGCGCCGACGGCGATCGTCGACAGGGCCGGGGGCAGCACTGTCGTCGCGGTGAACACGAACGTCGCCGTCACGGCGGCGATGACCGTGATGATGCGGAGGAACCGCTCCCACGCGATCTCCTCGAACATCGCGGGCTGGGTCGGGCTATCTGCGCTCATAGCTCACCCGTGACGCCCTCGTACTCGTCCTCGGTGAACGTGTTCCCGAGGGAGTGGACCGAGTGGGAGACCCAGAGCCCGGCCGTGAAGTTCACGAACGCTACGAACGAGACCAGTTGGAGCTGCCCCGAGAGCAAAAACGCCGAGCCGATCGCGGCGACGAACGTCACGGCCATCAGCGAGTGAACTAGGAGTGAACGGGTACCGAACTCTCGAAGCTGCTTCAGTTGTTCGTACATTGATGTTTGTTGGTTCTACCGAGTAATGAGCATTCCCCCGCTGAGGCGCAGGCTCGTCGGAATCGGCGTGTTCGAGAGCTAATCAGGAGTCGGCAAAAAACGAGAGTCGGTGACTTTCTGCGGAGTTACTGCAGGTCGAAGCGGTCGTTCCGCATGACCTTCGTCCAGGCGTCGACGAAGTCCTCGACGAACTGCTCCTCGCCGTCGTCGGCCGCGTACACGTCGGCAGTGGCGCGGAGTCGAGCGTTCGAGCCGAAGATGAGGTCCAGCCGGGTCGCCTCCCACTCGACCTCGCCGGTCTCGCGGTTGCGGACCTCGAACAGCTCGTCGTCCTCGGAGACCGACTCCCACTCGTACTCCATGTCGAGCAGGTTCGCGAAGAAGTCGTTCGTCAGCGTCCCGCGCTCCGCCGTGAGGACGCCACGGTCGGTGTCTTGGTAGGTCGCGCCGAGTGTGCGCATGCCGCCGACCAGCACCGTCAGCTCCGGCACCGTCAGGTTCAGCAGCTCGGCCTTGTCGATCATCCGGTGCTCGGGGTTCTCGTACATGTCGTCGTAGTCGCCGCTCCCGAGGTAGTTCCGGAACGCGTCGACTTTCGGTTCCAGATGCTCGAACGATTCGGCGTCGGTCTGCTCGGCGGTCGCGTCGGTTCGGCCGGGCTCGAACGGCACCGTCACGTCGTAGCCGGCGTCAGCTGCGGCCTGCTCGACGGCCGCGTTGCCGCCCAGCACGATCAGGTCGGCGAGGGAGACGCGCACGTCGTCGTCGCGCGAGTCGTTGAACGCCGCCTGGATCCCTTCGAGCGTCTCGAGCACCGTCTCCAGCTCTTCAGGCTCGTTGACCTCCCAGCTCCGCTGGGGTTCGAGCCGGATGCGGCCGCCGTTGGCGCCGCCGCGCTTGTCGCTGTTACGGTACGTCGACGCCGACGCCCACGCGGTCTTGACGAGCTGGGTGCGGGAGAGCTCCGAGTCGAGAAGCTCCGTTTTCAGCTCGGCGATCTCCTCGTCGCCGACGAACGCGTAGTCGGCGTCCGGGACCGGGTCCTGCCAGACCATCGTCTCGTCGGGGACGTCCGGCCCGACGTAGCGCTCGGGCGGGCCCATGTCGCGGTGGAGGAGCTTGTACCAGGCTCGCGCGAACGCCTCCTGGAACTCGTCGGGGTTCTCCTGGAAGCGCTCCAGCACCGCGCGGTAGTCGTCGTCGTGCTTCAGCGCCACGTCGGTGGTGAGCATCATCGGCTCCTCGGTCTCCGAGGGGTCCTTTGCGCCCGGCGCGTCCTCGACGCTGTCCGCGTCGACGGGCTTCCACTGCCACGCGCCGCCGGGACCCTTGACCGAGGTCCACTCGTGGTCGAGCAGGTTGTCGACGTATCCCATGTCCCACTCGATCGGCGAGTCGGTCCAGGGGCCCTCGATACCGCTGGTGATCATGCCGCCGATGTCGTCGAGATCCTGGTCCCAGCCCAGCCCCTGATCCTCCATGGGGGCCGCCTCCGGCTCGGGGCCGAGGTGATCCTCGGGGTTGTCCGCGCCGTGGACCTTCCCGAAGGTGTGGCCGCCGGCGATGAGCGCGACGGTCTCCTCGTCGTTCATCGCCATCCGGGTGAACTCCTCGCGGATGTTCGCCGCCGAGCCCTCCACGTCAGGCTCGCCGTACGGGCCCTCGGGGTTGACGTAGATGAGCCCCATCACGGTGTTCGCGAGCGGGTCTTTCAGGTTGCCAACTTCGCCGTCCTCGTAGCGTTCGGGCGAGGTTTCCTCCCACTCCTCCTCGGGACCCCACACCGTGGCCTCGTTGGACTTGAACGCGTCCTCGCGGCCGCCCGCGAAGCCGAACGTCTCGAACCCCATCGTCTCCAGGGCGACGTTGCCGGCGAGGACGATCAGGTCACCCCACGAGAGCTTCCGGCCGTACTTCAGCTTGACCGGCTGGAGCAGGCGGCGTGCCTTGTCGAGGTTGATGTTGTCCGGCCAGCTACTCTCCGGCGGCAGGCGCTGCAGGCCGCCCGAGGCGCCGGCGCGACCGTCGGCGGTTCGGTACGTCCCGGCGCTGTGCCACGCCATCCGGATGAACAGCGGCCCGTAGGTGCCGTAGTCTGCCGGCCACCAGTCCTTCGAGTCCATCATCACCTCGCGGATGTCGGACTTCACCTCCTCGAAGTCGAGCTGCTGGAACTCCTCGGCGTAGTCGAACTCCTCCCCGTACGGGCTCACGTCCCGTGCGTTGTCGTCGAGGATGTCCACGTTGAGTAGCTGTGGCCACCACTCTTGGTTGGTCTTAGCCATCGTACAATAGATGACCCTTCCGCGTATTAAGGTTGTTCAACTCGGTAATGGTCTTCTGGTTGAAAAAGGAAAATCAGCCCTGCAGAAACTGAGGTTAGTAAAAAGTAAAAACACTGTGTATTTTCGAAACTCGATTTCTGTGCGAAGGTGCTGTTACGAGGATGGCGAGGCAAAAAGTACGATTCAGCACGCAATACGGTTGAATCGCGCTCACCCACGTCACACCTGGGCTTCAGCCGGCAACGAGGACCTGCCGCCGGGTTGGCCGGCGACGACAGCGCGAACACTCACGGCGCAGTGGCCGTCGACGGCCGGCCGTCGTGGGATGCGGTACCGTCCGCTCCGTCGATGGGGTATCACTGCTGCGCCGATCGGACTGACTCCCGTATCGCTCGAGGCATCGGCGGCGAGCGCTCCCATCGAACCGGGCTCATCTGTTAGTTTTCTCCCCGGGTGAACTCCTCGATATAGCCATCATTTAATGGTCGTCACCCCGTACTTCACCGATGCGGTAAGGAAGACACCCAACCGTGACGCCGACGCATTCCGGCATCCCCCCACCACCCCACATCGTAACGGTTCGGAGTGACAGACACGTCCGCGCCCGCGTCACACCGGGCGTGGTCTTCCTTACTTGCTTTTGGGCTGCTGTGCCTGCGAGAAAGTGACGCCGCGCCGCGTGACCGATACAGTTGGGTAGCCGCGTTAGAACGTCGGTTCGTCGTCGCTTCCGCCTTCCTGCATCGCGGGGTCCTGTTGGTCCTCGACAGTCTGGGTGAACAGGTCGCTGTCCATCTCTTCGGTGGCCTCTTCTTCGATGTCGTACGCCGAGACGCCGCGCTGGAGGAGATCCTCGACGGCGCGCTCGCGGTTGAGGAACTCGCCAGACTCCACGAGACGGTTGAGTTCGCCGGTGATGCGGTCGGGGAGGTCGACCTCGATCTGCGCCATATCTTCCTCTCTACGCTGGAGCGCTGTGAACTTTCCGCTCGATGCCTATATCCGCCGGCGCCCCGAATCCGGCTCCGTGCAAGCGGACGCGATCGATCCCCAGGCGAAGGCGGCGCTGCAGCGTCGACGGGTCTCACTCCCGCACAGTCGGATCGGACTCAAACTACTCCGGCCTGTCGCCCGGTTCGCGAGCCGCTACGGGGTTCGAAACCGCCCCGCTGTCGGCTCGGTGACTGACCTGCAGCTCCCGGGGCCAGACGGCGACATTCGGATGCGACGCTACCGGCCAGACACGGACGGCGACGTACCCACGGTGGTGTTCTTCCACGGCGGCGGCTACGTGATCGGCGGGCTGGAGACCCACGACGTGCTCTGTCGGCGGCTCACCCGCGAGAGCGGCTGTGCGGTGCTCTCTGTCGCCTACCGCCTGGCGCCGGAACACCCGTTTCCGGCGGCTGTCGAGGACTGCTACACCGCGACAGAGTGGGCCGCCGCGAATTCGGCGCGGCTCGGCGGCGCCGACGGGCTCGCGGTCGCCGGCGATAGCGCGGGCGGCACGCTCGCGGCCGTCGTCGCACTGATGGCCGCCGAGCGCGACGGCCCCGAACTCGCCCATCAGGCGCTGCTCTACCCGGCCACGGGCGTCGAACCGAGCCAAGAGTCGGTGCAACAGAACGCGGGCATCGTGCTCGACGAGTCTGATCTGGCGTTTTTCGAGGACTGTTACCTCGAAAGCGAGATCCACCGTCGCAACCCCTACGCCGACCCGAGCAACGCGGCCGATCTCTCGGCGGTCGCGCCGGCGACGGTGATCACGGCCGGGTTCGATCCGCTCCGGGATGCCGGCAAAGGGTACGCCGAGCAACTGCTCGCCGACGGCGTCGACGTACGCTACGAGAACTACCCGTCGCAGGTGCACGGCTTCGCGACGATGGCGATCGACGCCGCCGAAGACGTGGCCGCAGGCGTCGGGCGGCGGGACCTGGGGGCGGCGCTGCGGTAATCAGCCAAGTCCGTCATCGCCGTCGCGTCCGACCCCGCCGAGGCGCGGTTAGTGTTCGTCGAACCAGCTCTCGAGCTCTTCGAGCCGGTGGATCGCGCGGTCGGGGTCGCCGATGTTGTGGTGCTCGCCGGGATAGATCACCAGCCGGGAGTCGACGCCCTGCTTCCGGACGGAGACGAACAGCTGTTCGGCCTGCGTCGGCGGACAGCGCCAGTCCTCCTCGCCGGCCGTGATGAGCAGCGGCGTGTCGACCTGGTCCACGTCGGTGATCGAGGAGATCTCGCGGTAAGTGTCGACGTTCTCCCAGGGCAGCCCGAACTCGTCTTCGTGCCACAGGTGGTTGTCGTCGGTGCCGAACGTCGCGTAGAAGTCGTAGATCCCGTGTTCGGCGGCGGCGCCGGCGAAGATATCGGTCTTGGTGACCGCCGCAGCCGTGGTGATCCCGCCGTAGGAGAAGCCGGTGAGGTAGAGCCGGTCCTCGTCGGCCCAGCCCTCCTCGACGAGATGCTCGACGCCGGTTTTCACGTCGTCGACCTCCTTGTCGCCGCGGGTGCCCCGGAGGCGCTCGGCGAACTCCTGGCCGTAGGACGTCGAGCCCCGGTAGTTGGTCCGGAGGACGATGTACCCCTTGCTCGTCCAGAACAGCTGGTCGAAGCCAAAGGCCGGCGAGTCGTAGGACATCGGCCCGCCGTGGACCGAGGAGACCACGGGATGTGGCTCGGGATCCTCGGGGTCGAACCCCGGCGGGAGGTACGCGAGGCCGTGGATCGTGACGCCGTCGGAGTTCTCCCAGGAGATCCGGACGCAGTCGTGGGGTTCGTCGACGAGCTCGGCGTTGACCCGGCTGACCTGTGCGAGCCCTGCCGCGTCGGCTTCGGCCCCTTTCTCGGCGTCCAGGCCCTGCCGACCCATCGCGTAGATGTCCGCGCCCGCTTCGGGATCGTCCATCCGGAACGCGAGGGTGCTGCCGTCATCGCTAGCGGAGAGCCCCGACACGGATCGACTGCGGCCCTGGGCGACGAACACGCGCTCGGGGTCGTCCGCGTTGGCGTCGAGGCGCACCATCCGGGTGTTCCCCTCGTCGCCGAACAGGCCCACGAGCGTGTCGTCGTCGAGCCACTGGGGGTTGCCGCCGAACGCGATCGTCCGGTCGAGCGATTCGGAGACTGACTCGAGCTCGCCCGTCTCCACGTCCAGGACGTACGCTTCGGTCGGCTTGTACCAGTTGTACGGTTCGCCGCCGCCGAGCGCGATGCGGTCGCCGTCCGGTGACCACTCCAGGCCGGCGAGGCGGAGGCCGGCGTCGGTGACCTGCTCGTAGCCCGTACCGTCCGGGCGGATAGTGTACACGTTCCGGACGTGGGTGTCGTCGGGGTCTGCCTCGTGCTGGGCGACGAAGGCGATGCGGTCGCCGTCGGGTGACCACGCCGGCTGGAGGCCGTTTCGGTCGCCCTTCTCCTCGTCGTCGTACGCGTGGTCCAACCGGACGGTCTCCCGACTTTCGACGTCCACGACGAACAGGTACGTCGTCACCTCGTCCATCCAGCCCGCCCCGTCGCCTTTGTGCTGGAGGCGATCGATCTCGATGGGGCCGTCGTCGTTTCGCTGCCTGAGGTACTCCTCGTCCTCCTCGGTCGGGTCGCGGGCGGCGACGACGAGGCGCTCGCCGTCGGGCGCCCAGTCGAACTCCGCGACGCCGTAGTCGCGGTCGGTCACCTGGCGGGCGTCGCCGCCGCGGGCCATGTCGAACGACCAGATCTGCGGTTTCGGGCCGTCGCCGACGGGCTCGCCGTTCTCTTCGTCCTCGTCGTCCTCCTCAACTTCGGAGCCGTTCTCCACGGCGAGGCCGGCGTCGGTGTTGCGAGCCGCGACGAACGCGAGTCGGTCGCCGTCGGGCGACCACTGCGGGATCGAAGCGCTGGAGGCGCGGGTGAGTCGGTACGGCTCGGCGGAGCCGTCGGTCGGCGCGACGAACAGCGACGTGTGGCGGTCGTCTTCTTCGGCGTCGAACTCGCTGACCAGAAACGCCACGCGCTCCCCGTCGGGGGAGACGGCGGCACCGGACGCGATCGAGAAGTCGTAGAACCGCTCGGGGGTGAGTTCGTCCACGGGCAGAGTGTGGGCCGAGTGATCAAAAACGTACGCCCCGCGGCCGTTCTGTGGGTCAGTGGGCGTAACGGGGTAGTCGTTCGCCGCGGTCAAGTAGTGCCACGGCAGACGGTCGCCGCGATGATCAGTCGCCCATCGCGGCAGACAGTCGCCGCGATGATCAGTCGCCCATCGCGGCAGACAGTCGCCGCGATGATCAGTCGTCGCTGAAGGGGTGTTCCGCGGTATCGCCGTGAACGGCACTCCGGAGGATCTGGCGCGTGTCGCGGACGAGTCGAACCAGTTCATCGCTTCGGGTGGCGAACAGGCCGAGCGCGAGGGCGACGTACGTCGCCGTGAACAGGTGGAGCAGCTGAATCTCCGTGATCGGCAAGTGGATGATCTCCCGGAGCGCGAGGAACTCGAGGAGCACCTGCGAGATGAACAGTACCAGCAGGAGGATCGCCTCGCGGACGTCGATCTCGAAGTTGAGGATCAACGCGATGGCGAACAGCGACTGCGCGGCCGTGATCCAGATCTCGGCGGCCTGTTTGGCGTCGAACGCCAGCGCGCCGTACTCCCCGAGCGCGATCGAGTGGACGATCACCAGCGTCCCGATCAGCAGCGTCCACTGGTTCAGCTTCGAGGAGATGAGCGCGTTGAACCCGGCCGTCGAGCGGGCCTTCCGCACCAACACGACGACGACGATGAGTTCCGGCGACTCGGAGGCCAACGGCGCGATCCACTGGATCATGAAGAAGGAGGGAACGCCGATGTCCTCGCCCAGCAGCTCGAGGCTGTGAGCGAACGGCTCGACGGCGGTGAAGATGATCAGCCCGGAGAACAGAAACAGCGCGATCACCGTCAGCGCCCGGAACGGGTTGGGGATCCGCCCCAGCATCGCCGGGACGCCGACGTGTTCGACGTCCTCCTCGGGCTCACCCCGGAGAACGACGCCGATGTAGAGCACGTACAGTCCCACGAGAAACGCCATGTCGAAGATGTCGATCCCGGCGCCGAGTGGGACGAGGAACGCCCACAGCGTCGCCGCCAGCAGGAACGCGACTTCGAGGCTGATGTCCCGATCGAGCGAGACGGCGTTTTTCAGGAACCCGCTGTTGCTCTTCACCGCAGGATCACTGTTCGCCCCGGCTCGGTAGACGGTGAACAGCGCGATGCCGGCCCAGCCGATCCCGATCAGGATCCGGTTCGCGCCGGTCATGTTCGCGACGGCGAGGTTGCCGGCTTCGGCGCCGGCGGGCGTGCCGGCCTGGACGCCCGCCTGCCAGGCGTACAGTGCGTCGACGGCGTACTCCGGCGCGACGGCCAGCACCGCCAGCACGGCGATGGCGAACGCCCGCGGCACGTCCTTCTCTGCGGTTTCGGCGCCCCACGTCAGGAGGAAGGAGGCGCCGAGGATGCCGATGCCGGCGACGGCCACGGTCGGCCCCGCCGTCAGCCCGTGGGCGCTCCCGGTCAGCCACCCACCCAACCACGGCAGCGTCAGTATCGTTGCGGCCACCAGCACTCCGAGCTTTCTCGTGTTCATTCCAGTCTGAACGGAGCGAGCACCGGGTTCGGTAAAAACCACAGGATAGCGAAGACGCGACCGAATTGGCGGGGATGAGCGGCGCTACCGCCGGTTCATCCTCGATCCCGCTCTAGTGGTAAAACGCGCCAGAGCAGCCGTCTACTTCACGAATTCGTCGGCTTACGGGCAAAACGAACGGCCGGCCGCGAGGCAGCGTAGCCTGGTAAAAAATTTTGAAAATCTCGAGATGTTCAGCGTGTATCGACGGTCCACGCATCGTGAGAACTCTTAAGTAGACGCCGGCGGAGCATCGAACGTATGCTTCCGGACGCAGCGATCGTGCGAAAGGGGACGCGTCGGGACACACGACGCCCGCGCCGTGAGGTGGCTGCCTGATGGGGCGGGCGGTCAGCGTCTCGCTCCAGAAAGGCGGCGTCGGCAAGACCACCATCGCGATCAATCTCGCGGACGCGCTCGCGAACCGGGGCCACGACGTGTTACTGGTCGACCTCGATCAACAGGGCAACGCCACCGAGGGTGTCGGCCTGAAGGCGGCCTACGAGCGCGACAGTCCCCACGTCGGCGACGTACTCACCGACGACGGCCCCGTCGACGCGTCGGAGGTCGTCGTCGAACGCGACGGGTTCGACGTGCTACCGGCCCACGTTGATCTCGACGAGATCGAGGACCGCATCCGGAACTCCACGTTCGGGATGCTGTGGGTCCGGCGCCGGATCGTCGAACCGCTGCTCGACGACGCCTACGACTACATCGTCGTCGACTCGCCGCCGAGTCTGGGGCCGCTCTCGGACGCGGCGCTGATCGGGACGGGCAGCGTCATCGTGCCGCTGCTGATGAGCGAACCCAGCGTCAGCGGCTTCGAGCGCATGTGGGACCAGCAGGTCGTCCCCATCCGGAACGAGGTGGAACTGGAGCTGCTCGCGGTCGTGCCGAACGACCTCTCGGGCAACAACGAGGAGCGACGCATCATCGAGGACCTGGAGGACTCGCCGTTCGAGGCGCATCTCCCCGAGTTCTGCCAGTCCGACGAGTTCGACGCCCCCGACTCCCCGGGGCCGGGGATCCGCCACCGCATCGCGTTCAGCCGGGCGTGGCGGGACGGAGAGACGCTCCGGGAGTACGACCCAGACAACGACATGCTCGACAGACTGGACCAACTCGCCGAGATCGTGGAGAACGATGCCTGACGACAACCGATTCGCCGGCCTCTCCGACGCCGACGAGGGCGCCGACGGCACCGACGACGCCGAGGAACCGGCCGACCAGGGGGCGGCAGAAGAAGGGGGCGGCCCCGCCTTCGAGTTCGACGCGACGACGGCCAAGAGCATCTACGTCCGCCCTGAGACGCTCGAGACGCTCGAGGACGCCGAGTTCGAGGTGGAGATGCTGCTGCGCCGGGAGCACGGGATTCGGGACGTGACCGGGCGGGAGTTCCACGACGCCGCGGTCCGTGTGCTTGCGGACCACCCCGAGGAAGTGGTCGAGCAGATTCTGGCCGAACGCGACACGGAGTAGCGGCAGTCGTTGTTAAAAAGGAGCCCTGATCAGTTGGGCTGGGCGTCGGTGTCGATCTCGACGTCGCTGTACTTCCCGAGCGCGCCGAGCTGGCCGAACTGCGGCATGTCGACCCAGTCGTAGCTGAACCGCTCGTTTGCGGGGTAGCCGTAGTTGATCAGCGCACAGTCCTCCCAGTTGGCCTCCTCGAGCTTGCGGATCGCGTCGGCGCGCGCCTGCCGGTCCTCCTCGGTGTCGCGCTTGTTGTTCTGCATCGTCTGCCACGCCTCACGAGCGCGCTGGGAAGCGTCGGTGTCGACCCAGTTCAGGCCCACCAGCGGCGGCGCGTCGACGCCCTCGTTGTTGGTGGTTTGCGTGTTCGGCGGGTACAGCAGCGCGAGCACGTTCATCGGGTCGGCCCACGCCATCCCCCAGGAGCCGAGCCCGGAGTCGCGGTTGCCCGCGAACTCGCGGTCGAGCAGCGTCGAGAACTCCGCGGTGTTGATCGTGAGTTCGATGTGGGCGGCCGAGAGCTGGTCACGCAGGTTCCCGGCGATCTGGCTGTTGGTCGAGCCGGGGGTGTTGATGATCTCGAACTCGTAGGGATCGTCCTGACTGTAGCCGGCCTCCTCCATCAGCTGGCGGGCGGACTCGATGTCGGACTCGTTGTAGCCGTACGGGTAGTTCTCGCGGGCGTGTTCCTCGGCGGCCTCCGGGCCGCCCGGCCAGAGCGACTTCGGCGTCATGTGGTACCCCGGCGTCTGGCGTTGCTTGTACGCGTCGGCGGCCAGCTCCTCGTGGTTCATCACGTACGCGACCGCCTTCCGGGCCGGCTCGATCACGTTGTTCGTGTTGAACAGCATGAAGCTGGTCGAGAGCCCGGCGATCCGGAGGTAGTCGACGGTCTCGTCGTTCTGAAGCGGGCCGTACGTCCCGATCTGGCGGCCGATGTCGTCGGTCTCGTCGACGGTGACCTTCTCCGGGTCGTACTGCGCGTTGGGGATGGGGAACGCCTCGACGTTCCGGTTCATCGCGTAGTTGAACTGCGCGTTGGGGTCGGCGATCACCTGCCAGTGGACCCGGTCGATGCTCGGTTCGTCGCCGTAGTAGTCGTCGAACGCGACCACCGATGCCTCGTTGTCGGGGCTCCAGTTCTCGAACTCGAAGGGGCCGGTGCCGACAGGCGCGCTGGTGAACTCGTCGTAGGCGATCTGGCCGTCGTACCCGTCGATGTCGCCGACGATCCCCTCCGGCACGATGACGAACGAGGAGTCGGCCATGATGTCGATCCCCGCGTAGTACGGCGAGGACAGTTCGACCTCGACGGTGTACTCGTCGACGGCCTCGACACCGAGGCTGCCGGGGACGTAGTTCCCCTCGTCGTCGGTCTCGTGGACGACGCCGAGGTCACCGAGCAGTACGTAGTCCGAGGTGGAGTTGCTGGAGCCGGCCAGTCGCTCCCATGAGTAGACGACCGCGTCGGCGGTGACCTCGTCGCCGTTGTGCGCGAGCACGTTCTCCCGGAGCGAGAACGTGTAGACGGTGCCGTCGTCGGAGACGTCGACGCTCTCGGCGATCGCGTTGGTCACGTCGGCGGTCCCGTGGGGCTTACCCACGAGCCCGTCGAACATCTGGGCGACCTTCTCGGACTCCGTCGTGAGCACGGTCGCGATCGGATCGAGCGTGTTCGCCGACTCGTTGATGAGTCGGAGCGTCGTCTGATCGTCGCTCCCGGACGGTGTGTCGTCGTCGTCGCCGCTGGTATCGGTCTCGGTGTCCGTGTCGGTACCCAGTTCGCCCGGTGGCGTCTCCTCGCCGCCGTCGGTACAGCCCGCGAGTGCCCCCGCGGCCGCCAGCCCGCCTGTCGCTTTGAGGAACTGCCGTCGGTGCAGTTCGTCTGAATCAGCCATACCCGTTTCTGTTTGAGCCAACGGTTAGGTGTTGCGGTGGTTTCACAAGCCTCATATTTGAGGAGAAATACGTTCCCGGAGGCGATTCGGACGGCTGGGGGAAGACGTATTAACGGGCGGCTAATTGGTCCGCCCACGAATGAGTCGCTGGAGTTACTTCGCGCGCAGGGTCCTCCTGATGATCCCGATCGTCTTCTTCGGGACCACCATCACCTTCGTCATTCTCCGGATGGGGCCGATCGATCCGGCCGCGGCGGTGATCGGTGCGTCGGGCGACACCGAGGCGTACCAGTCCGTGCGGCGGAGCCTCGGTCTCGATCAACCGCTCTGGCTCCAGTACGTCGACTACCTCCGTGATCTGTTTACGCTGCAGTTCGGCTACTCGTGGGTCGTCAACCGTGGCCGCCCGGTCTGGGAGCTGATCGGCGTCTACGCCCCGCGAACCATCTGGCTCGGGTTCTGGTCGGTGATGCTCCCGCTGTTCGTGGGGCTGCCACTGGGGTTCTACGCCGGCCTCAACCCCAACACGCTGAGCGACTACGTCGCCTCCTTCGGCGGCATCGTCTGGCGGGCAATGCCGAACTTCTGGCTCGCGGTGATCTTCGTGGCGGTGCTGACCCAGTCCGAACAGCTGTTCGGCTTCCAGTGGGAGTCCTGGCTCGTCGAGACGAACATCGTCACGCCGCCGGATCTCTCCGAGCTCTGGGTCCCCCGGAACTTCCTCGGGGCGTTCAAGGCGATCCTGCCCGCCGCGCTCGTCCTCGGATCGGCGTCGATGGGCAACGAGATGCGGATCGGTCGGACCGCGGTGCTGGAGACGAAAAACGAGAACTACGTCGAAACGGCCCGCGCGAAGGGCGTCCCCGGCCGGAAGATCGTCTACAAACACGTGTTCCGGAACGCGCTTATCCCGCTGGTGCCGATCATCACCGGCGAGGCGTTTCTGCTCCTCGGCGGGAGCGTGCTCGTCGAGACCGTGTTCAGCATCAACGGGCTCGGCTACCTGTTCTACGCGGCGACGATCAACGCCGACCTGCCGCTGGTGGGCTCGCTGATGTTCTTCTTCATCCTGCTCTCGGTCGGGATCAACATCGTCCAGGACCTGCTGTACACGTTGATCGATCCCCGCGTCGGCTACGGGGGTGAGGGCGCATGAGCGTCGTCGACGACGAGGACGCGACGCTCCGCGAACGGTTGACCGACGAGCCCGGGCCCGCGCTTCGCGTGTTCGCGGTCGTCGCCGCCCTGGTCGCCGTCGAGTTCGGCGCGCTCGCGAACCTCGTGATGAGCCTCCCGTGGGACGCCGTCGGTACGGCGCTGCCCGGCTTCGTGCAGGGGGTCGCGGCGACGCTCGCGGGCGTCGGCGACGCGCTCGCCGGCCTCCCGACGCTGCTCTCGCGATCGGTGATCGACAACGCCGGCTACCAGCTCCCCTCCGGCGAGTGGGAGGGGACGTTCATGGGGCTCTCACCGGCGATCGCGTGGGCGATCCGTGTCGTGCTGATCTACGCCTACGGGTTCGTCTGGCTGCTCGTCGGCTGGTGGAGCTATCTCGTCTACCGCGACAACTACCGCCACGCAAACTGGGCGCCCGTCGACGACATGGTCGGGCGCTTCCGCAACCACTCCTGGGGGCTGTTCGGGCTGGCGATCATCTTCGCGTTCGTCGTGCTCGCGGTGTTCGCGCCGGCGCTCGGCCCGACGACCGTCGACGCCAACATCGCCGACCCGTACCTCCACTCGATCGAATTCTACAACGAGGAGACCGGGAGCGTCGAGGAGATGTACGTCGGCGACGCCAACGGTGACTCCCAGTCTCGCGGCCAGGGCGGCGAGAACGTCGGCCCACTGAGCTACGACCAGTACGATCGCTTCCACCCCTTCGGCACCTTGCCGAGCGGGAAGGACTTGTTTACGTTCATGGCGGCCGGGGCGCGGGTGTCGCTGTTCATCGGCGTCGCGAGCCTCGCGCTCGCGGGCGGGGCCGCGGTCGTGTTCGCGCTCGCGACGGCGTACTACAAGGGGCTGGTCGATCTGGGGATCGTGATCACGAGCGACTCCATCCAGGCGATGCCCCAACTGTTGGTGATCATGCTCGCCTCGTTCGTGCTCTCGGGGACGTGGCTGGCAAACCTCTACAACGGGGGTGTCGTGCTGGCGCTCCTGTTCGGGCTGACCGGCTGGCCGGGGCTCTGGCGGGCGGTGCGTGGCCCCGCGCTCCAGGTCTCCGAGCGGGAGTGGATCGACGCCGCCAAGAGCTTCGGGCAGCGCCCGTCGGTTACGATGCGGAAACACATGCTCCCGTACGTGGTGGGCTATCTGCTGATCTACGCCTCGCTCACGCTCGGCGGCGTCATCATCGGCGTCGCCGGGCTCTCCTTCCTCGGGCTGGGGATCAACGCCCCCACGCCGGAGTGGGGGCGGGCGGTCAGTGCGGGCCAGCCGTACGTCGCCACGCCATCCTGGCACATCTCGCTGCTCCCGGGCATCCTGATCGTGATCGTCGTGACGGGGTTCAACGCGCTGGGTGACGGGATCCGCGACGCGATCGACCCACAGAGCGACGTCGACACCGGGCAACAGGACCAGTCCGCGGCCGCAGGGGGTGGTGCCTGATGGCCGCCGACTCGTCGCGACCGGACGCCGACGCCGGCACCGCCACGGAGGCCGCCGACGACCGCCTGCTGGAGGTCGAGAATCTCCAGACCGTGTTCCACACCGAGCGCGAGACGATCCGCGCCGTCGACGGCATCTCCTTCGGCATCGCCGAGGGCGAGACGCTGGGGCTCGTCGGCGAGTCCGGGTCGGGGAAGTCCGTCACCGCTCGCTCGATCATGGGGCTGGTGGACTCGCCGGGCGAACTCCTGCCCGACAGTTCCATCCGGTTCGACGGCCGGGAACTGACCGGGCTGAGCGAGAAGCAGTACGAGCGCGTCCGCGGCGGCGGCGTCGCGATGGTGTTTCAGGACCCGCTGTCGACGCTCAACCCCGTCTACACCGTCGGCAACCAGATCGAGGAGGCGCTCTCGCTACACCGCGGGCTCTCGGGCATGGACGCCACCGAGAAGGCGATCGAACTGCTGGAGGACGTGGGGATCCCAGACGCCGCCCGCCGGGTGTCCGAGTACCCCCACGAGTTCTCCGGCGGGATGCGCCAGCGTGCCGTGATCGCGATGGCGCTCGCGTGCGATCCGGATCTGCTGATCTGTGACGAGCCGACGACGGCGCTGGACGTGACGATCCAGGCCCAGATCCTCGAACTGCTCGCGGAGCTCCAGGAGGAACACGGGCTGGCGATCCTGTTTATCACCCACGACATGGGCGTCATCGCGGAGGTCTGTGACCGCGTCGCCGTCATGTACGCCGGCGAGGTCGTCGAACAGGCGCCGGTCGTGGAGCTGTTCGAGAACCCGCGCCATCCCTACACCCGGGGGCTGCTGCGCTCGATCCCGAGCACCCAGCGCGGCGCGGACCGACTCGAAACGATCGAGGGCGAGGTGCCGACGCCGAATGCGCCCGCGACGGACTGTCGGTTCGCGCCGCGCTGTCCGGAGGCGTTCGACGCCTGTCGGGAGGTTCACCCGGAACCGGTCCCCGTCGCGGCCGAGACCGCCGACGAGGGTGCCGACCACAGCGCCGCCTGTCTGCTCTACCCCGAGAACGAGACCCGAGGGCAGGCGGTCGAACGCCACACGAGCGAGGGCGAAACAACCGGAGCTGGGGCCGCCGATTCCGGAGGTGATGCGCGATGAGCCGTCCGGGCCCCGAGCGCGAGGCGACCGGACTCGCCGGACTGGACTGTGCGCCCGGGGAGGCGCTGCTCTCGGTGCGTGACCTCCGGACGTACTACGACTCGGGCGAGCTCATCGGGGGCCAGCCCGTGAAGGCCGTCGACGGCGTCAGCTTCGACGTGAGGAAAGGCGAGACGCTGGGCATCGTCGGCGAGTCGGGCTGTGGGAAAACCACGCTCGGCCGGACGCTGGTCCGGCTCGAAGCCGCCACGGGCGGCGAGGTCCGCGTCGGCGACGACGACGTGACCCAACTCTCCGGCGAGGACCTGCAGGCGTGGCGCCGGAACGCCCAGGTGGTGTTCCAGGACCCCGAGTCCAGCCTGAACGACCGGATGACCGTCGGCGAGATCGTCCGCGAACCGCTCGACGTCCACGACTGGGGGACGCCCGCCGAGCGCCGGGCTCGCGTGCGCAGCCTGCTGGAGAAAGTGGGGCTGCAGGAGGAGCACTACTACCGCTACCCCCACCAGTTCTCCGGCGGCCAGCGTCAGCGCGTCGGCATCGCCCGCGCACTGGCCTTGGAGCCGGAGTTCGTCGTGCTCGACGAGCCGGTCTCCGCGCTGGACGTGAGCGTCCAGGCCCAGATCTTGAACCTCCTGATGGACTTACAGGAAGAGCTGGGGCTCACCTACCTGTTCATCGCCCACGACCTGAGCGTCGTCGAGCACATCTGTGACCGTGTCGCGGTGATGTACCTCGGCAACGTGATGGAGCTCGGCCCGACCGAGGAGCTGTTCGACGACCCGGCGAACCCCTACACCCGGGCGCTGCTGTCTGCCGTGCCCGAACCGGATCCGACCGCCGAGATCGACCGGATGACCCTCCGCGGAACCCCGCCCAGCCCGCGCGACCCGCCGACTGGCTGTCCGTTCTCGACGCGCTGTCCGGTCAAAATCCGGCCCGACGGGTTCGAGGCGGTCGACGACGAGACGTGGGAGGCGATCGAGGTGTTCCGGGAGACGCTGCGGGCCCGCGGCCGTGCGGAGCGCTCGCTCTCGGAGCGGGCCCGGGAGTTCCTCGGTTTCGAGACGCGCTTTGCCACCGTCGACGAGGTGGTCGACGAGCTGTTCGCCGATCGGGAGCTGCCCGGGTCGGTCCGGGAGCCGGTCGAACGCGCGAGCGATCTCGCCCGGGACGGCGACGAGGACGCCGCGCTCGAGCACCTCCGTGCGGAGCTAGGCAGCGTCTGTGACCACGAGCAGCCGACGGCTCACGGCGTCGACGCTACGGGGCGTGAGAGCCGCTGTCACCGCCACGACGACGAGTACGACGAGCCGGCGGCGGTCGGCCCGTCCGTCGGCGACGCGGAGTGATGAGCGACGACTGGCGCCCTCCTGGCCGCCCGCCCGCGGACAGCGGCGCGCGCTTTCGACTGCGCCAGGCCGTCGACGCGCTCGTGTACGGGCTGGTGTTCACGCTGGTCGTGTTCGGCGGCAGCGGCGTCGTCTCGTTCGCGCTCGGCGTCGGCTGGTTTGGGGTGGAGCTCGTGCTGTTCTTCCTCGGCGTCTCGCTGCTCGCGTACGCGGCGTTCCAGCTCCGGCCGGCCAAGCGCTGGGACGTGCAGTTCGAAGAGGAGGGGTACCGGATCGTCCGCCCGAACGAGGATGGCCGCGTCGTCGGGAGCCGCGACGAGTCCCGCTTCCAGGCGGCCGTCCAGCGCGTGCCGCCGCTACCGACGCTGGGGCTCGAACCCGAGGCCCGGCTCTCGCCCGCGGCGAAACTGTTCGTGGCGGCGACGATGCTGCTTTTGGCGTCGCTGGGGCTCGAGATCGTCGTGTTCTGGTGAGGGAGAGGGTTTTTCCCTTCGCTTCCCCCGATTCCGCACATGACCCGCGACGACGCCGTCGAGGACGCCGATCACGAGACGCGGCGGGAGGGAAGTGCGGCTGCCGTCGAGGACGCGCGCCGTATCGCCGACGAACGACGCGAGAACGGCTGGGAGGCCGTCGTCGTCCCGGCGGTCGACACCGCGCCAGTGCCAGCGGACGCCGACCGTGGCTACTCGGGGTTCGTCCACGTCGTTCCCGAACGCGTCGCCGACGAGGTGGCGGCCGCCTGTGACCGCGCCGCGTTTCCGCAGTACGATGCCTACCGCCGACAGGTCGGCGGGGAGTTTTTCTTCGTCGTCGAACTGCTCGATCCGGCGACCGATACCGCGCTCCTGATCGCCGGCACCTACCGGTCGAGGGACGCGGTGCCGCTATATCGGCAAGCCAGCCGGGAGGGCGTCGTCCGGACCCACCTCAAACGGCTGAACGGCGAGCGCCTCGGCTCGGTCGAACACGAGTCGATCGAGAAGCTGTTCCCCGAGGGGATCGAGACGCTGGCCGGCAGAAGCTGAGTCAGTCCCCGCTGGCGGCGCCCTCGGCCGTCTCCGCCTCGGTGGCGGCGTGATCGGTGTCGGGGCTGTTCGCGGTGTACACTCGCTTGCGAGCGTCTTTCAGGCAGATCTCTTCGGTCACCAGGCCCGCCGACTCGAGTCGCCCGAGCGCGTCGCGCACGGTGCGGCCGGCGAGCTGGGTCTCCTCGGTGACCTGACTCTGGGTCATTCGATCGTGCTCCTGCAGCACGAGGTGGACCAGCTTCGCGCTGGGTGGGAGGTCGGCCATCTCCGCCTCCGTGGCGACGTCGCTCACTGTCGCACCTCGCTGCTTGCGGTCGTCGGGTGGTCGGTCGTCGCGGGGGCCGTTGTCTCGATCAGTCCATTCGAAATGTTCTCGCGCACGGATGCCCGTATGCGCGCGCGACCCTTAAGCCGTTCTTGACCCTGAGGTAACCGGGTGACACGGATGTTACCGGGTCGGCTGGTGCTCGCCGTTCACTGAACCGTGCCGTCGGCGAGCTCTCCGAGCGGGTCCGTGCGCGTAAAGGCCGGCGTCGTGATCTCCACAGGCGTCTCGGCGTCGACGTCGCTAAAGCGTAGGTGGATCGAGAAGCGCCCGTCGTCGCCGATTGGGGCCGCCTCGTACTGGCGACCGACCGCCGCCCACGCGTACGAGCCGGCGTACGTCGGATCGATCTCGCCGTCGATGAGCCACTCCGAAACGTCCGCAGCGGTGCCGTCGGCGAACGTCCTCCCGGCCATCGGGTACGCACGGTCGGACCACTCGTAGAACCCCTCGTCGATGACGTACACGTTCTCGAAGCCCGCTTTCTGGAGCCCCGCGGCTCGCACCGAGGAGAGGTGGTGGGGACAGCCACAGTAGGCGACGACGCGATCGTCGGTCGCCCAGCCGTCGATGCCGCCGCCGGAGGAGCCCTGCTGGGCCGGCGAGAGGACGCTCCCGTAGAGGTGCGAGCGCGTGTACTGATCCAGCCCCCGCGCGTCGACGAACCGTGCGTCCGCGCGGCGGAACCACGCGACGGCGTCGTCGATCGGGAGCAGTTTGACGGTCTCGTCGTTGACCGAGATCGTCTCCAAGGCGTCGTCGTCGACTTCGGGCGCAGCTGGCGGGTCGGGGAACGACGGCGGGTAGCCGTCGGCTGGATCGTCGTCGTCGGGGTAGTCGCCGTTCGCGACAAACGTCTCGTCGAGCGTGCCGGGGTGCTCGAACGGTGCGTCCCCGCTGGATGTCCCACCGTCGGACGTACAGCCGGCGACTGCCGCCGTCGACGCCGCCCCAAGCGCGGCGAGGTACTCGCGTCGGTTCACACCCCGTGTTCGACGCCGAGTCCCATACAGGCTTCGTCCGCGGCGTTACGGGCGACCGACGCCGACGGCCCGCACGGGCGCGCCGTCGCCCCCGAGCGCGATCGGCTGGGCGCGGAGTTCGACCCGCGACGGGACCGCCGCGAGGTCAGTGAGGTTCTCGAATACGAGCAGCCCCTCGCCCAGCAGCGCGTGGTGGGCGCCGAAGGGGTCGCGGTCACCCAAGGCTAGCTCGCCCGTCGCCGGCGGCGCCGGATCGGGGCTGAACGCGTCGATCCCGACAGCGAGCCCCCGCTCGGCGCAGCGCTCGGCCGCCGTCACCGCGAGATACGGGTGGTCACGGTAGCGGTCGCTGCCCCAGTACTGGTCCCAGCCAGTCTGGAAGAGGACACAGTCGACGCCGGGAGCTGTCTCGGCCCCCGGAACGCGCGCGGCGGGGATCGGCTCGCGAGCGTCGAAATCGGTGCAGTCGACGACGACGGCGTCACGGACGAACGCCGAGACGGGGTAGGCGTCGAGCGTCGCGCCGTCGGCTTCGGTGTGTGCGGGCGCGTCGACGTGGGTGCCGGTGTGGCTCCCGCAGGTGAGTCGGCTGACCCGGCAGCCGTCTGCCGCGAACGTGTCGGCGGCGTCGACGCTGACCCCGGGATCGCCGGGGTACACCGGCATGTCGGCCTCGATCTGGTGGGAGAGGTCGTGGAGCGTCATCGGTCGTCGTAGACCACCGTGCCGTCGACGATCGTCAGTTCGACGCCGATCTCGTCGATGGCGTCCTGGGTCTCGTAGGGGTCGGCGTCGAGGACGACCGCGTCGCCGAAGCGCCCGGGTTCGAGGACGCCCTTTTCGTCTTCTTTGAACTCGGCGTAGGCCGCGCCGCGGGTGTACGCCGCGAGCGCTTCGTCGACGGTGAGGCGCTGGCTCTCGTGTGGTGAATCGACGGCGAACTCCATCCCGTAGAGCGGCCCGGGCGGCATCTTGTCGCTGCCGAATGCCAGCGGGACGCCGGCGTCGAGCACGTCGCGATAGCGGTTGTTCTCTGGGCGCACGTCGGCGCCGAAGCGGTTCTCGTACAGCCCGTCGTCGCCGTTCCACTGCAGGAAGTTCGGCTGCATCGACGCGACGATGCCCGCGTCGGCCATGCGCTCGATCGCCTCCTCGGTCGCGAGTTCGGCGTGCTCGATCCGGAGTCGTGGGTCGACGCTGTCGGCGTACTGCTCCAGGGCGCGCTCGTACTCGTCGATCACGATGTCGATCGCCTCGCCGCCGATGGCGTGCGTCGCGATCTGCTGGTTCGTGCGGGCGGCGTGGGCGAACCACTCCCGAAGTTGTTCCCGGTCGTTGACCATTTCGCCGAAGCCGCCGCCGTCGAACTCGCGGTGGGTGTTCGCGGTCTCCGAGCCGATCGAGCCGTCCGAGAACGTCTTGAGCCCGCCGAGGCGCAGCCAGTCGTCGCCGAAGCCGGAGGCGATTTCGAGATCCGAGAGCGACGCTGCCTGCCACTGCGGGACGTAGAACGTAGTCCGGAGGTCGAGGTCGTCGTCGCGCCAGTGGGCGAACAGCGCCTCCTGCTGGACGGAGCCGTGCTCGCGGACGCGAGTGAGCCCCGCGACCGTCTGAATCGACGTGACGCCGAGCTCGTGGTAGTGGTCGATCGCGGCGTCGAGCGCCTCGCGCGCCTTGGGCACGTCGGGGTACGACGCGGCGCGCACGCGACCGGTGGCGTCTTCGACGACCCGGCCCGTCGGCTCGCCGCCCTCCGTGCGCACGTCGTGTTCGACGCCCTCGAAGTCGACGGCGTCGAGTGCGCGGCCGTTGAGCGTCGCCGAGTGGCCGTCGACGCGGACCGCGACGATCGGATGTTCCTCGGAGACGGCGTCGAGTTCGGTCCGGGTGAGGTAGCCGCGTTCGCCGGCGGGCCACGTGCTCTCGTCGTAGCCGAAGCCGAGCACCCACTCGCCCGCCGGCGTCGAGTCGGCGTTCACCGCGAGCAGGTCGAGCGCGGCCTCGCGGTCGTCGGCCGCCGAGAGATCAGTCTCCAGCAGGCCGATGCCGACCGAGAAGACGTGCGTGTGGGCGTCGTTGAACCCCGGCAGTACGGTCCGACCGTCGAGGTTGATCCGTTGGGCGTCGGTGGCGTGGCTGTCGACCGTCTCGGCGTCGCCGACGGCGACGACCCGGCCGTCGCGGAACAGCACCGCCTCGGCGGTCGTCCGGTCGTCGTCGAGCGTGTGGACCGTCCCACCGCGGAGCAGCAGTTCGGACATACAGGGCGACTGGGTGGCGCGGGGTTAAGCGTTCCCACGGCCGCGATTTCCCGGCTCAGTCGACGGCGCTGGCGTCGTTCTGGTCGGGTCGGATCTCGCGGCTGATCTCCTTCCACTTGCCGCTGTTGAACCGCCAGTAGTTGATCGCTGCCGGCACCGTCGTCTCGGCGAGGAACGCCAGGTACACCCCCCAGATCCCCAGCGGCGTGACGGAGCCGAGGTAGATCAGCGGGATCGAGGCGCCGAACATGCCCAGCAGCTGGCTCAAAAACGGAATGCGCGTGTCACCGCTGGCGTCGAGGGGCCCGATCGAGGAGCCAGAGATTCCGCGGAACAGCATCGCGACACAGGCGGCGTAGATCAGGCTCACCGCGATCGGTTCCGTCGCCGGCGGGGAGTCGGGGTTGATGAACAGGCTCACCATCGGCCGGGCGAACACGGCGGCGACCAGCGCCGAGACGGCGTACGTCGCGACCGAGAACCGGATGATGTCGCGGCCGTACGCCTCCGCGAGCGCCTCTTTCCCCTGGCCGAGCGCCTGCCCGGTGAGGCTGGAGGAGGCGAGGCCGAACCCCCAGCCGGGCGTGTTCATGATTCCCCAGATGCGCCGGGCGACCACGAACGCCGCGAGCGTGCCGTCGCGGTACGTGCCCAGGATGGCGAGCATCGGGAACTCCGCGGCCGTCCAGACGAGGTTACGCGCGCCGACGGGGGTACCGATCCGGACGAGATCTTTCAGCGTGTCGCCGTCGACGTACGTTCCGACGGGGTCGATCTCCACCGGGAACTGGCCGAAGCCGGGCGCGCTGCCCCGTGAAAGTCCGACTGCGAAGGCGCCGACGGCGAACACGTTCGAGAGCACCGTCCCCAGCGCCGCGCCGGCGACGCCCCAGCCGAGGACGATGATGAATACCGCGTTCAACGCGATGTTGACGACGGCGCCGCCGGCCCGGACCTGCATCGCAGTGTAGGCGTCGTCGGCGCCGACGAGCACGCGGCTGCCGACGAGGTTCAGCCCGGCGAAGGGGATGCCGAGCCCGACGATCTGCAGGTAGCGTGCGCCGTACTCGATCTGGGTCGGGTCGCTGTTGATGAGGCGCACGAGCTCGGTCGGGAACAGCCAGAACACCAGCACGACGGGGAGTGAGACCACGACGACGAGCACCGTACTGGAGCGGACTGCGAGCCCGAGTTGTTCGTAGGCGTCGGCGCCGTAGCGCTGGGAGACCAGCGCGATCGTCCCGCCGGCGACGCCGCCGCCGATGGCGAACGCCAGCCCCCAGAACGGGCCGGCGACGCCGACGCCGGCGATCGCGTCAGCGCCGAGCACTGCGCCCACCATCGCAACGTCGGCGGCGTTTTTCGACATGCGGGCGACGCCGGTGACGATCCGGGGCCAGGCCAGATCGGCGGTCTCGACCGCGCGCTCACGGTCGATCAGTCCGGCGCGAGCGAGCGCCAGCCCGATGTAGAGGATCGGAAGCCGGAGGACGGCACCTGTACGGGACACCGTCTCCGCGTTCTGGCCCGACCGCGAAAGGGTTTACCCATCCTGCCGGGCTCGCCGGCTTCGACAGCGCCGGGACTGCGTCGATGCCCCGGTGCAGTCAGCGGGTCACTCGGTGACTGGCGTCGACAGGAGGTGGACGAAGCCGGTCCCGATCACCAGCAGCCCGCCGGCGGCCGCCAGCGCGATCCCCGGCGAGAGCGCGTCCGAGAGCAGGCCGCTGCCGAGCTGGAACGGGATCACGCTCAGCCCGCTGACCATCGACATCGCGCTCAGTGTCGTCGCCCGGCCGACGGCGTCGATGCGGTCGTTGACGTACTGGCTCGCGAACACCCGCGTCGCCTCCGACAGCCCGCGGATCAGCACGAAGGCGACGAACGCCGACACCGGCAGGACCCACTGGCCGACGAGCAACAACCCCACGCCGAGGGGGACGACGACGAACCAGCGCCGGAGGCCGACGGTCTTCCGGATCCACTCCGCCCGGTAGGTAAAGCCCGCGGCCGCGAGGCTGATCGCGGCGTAGTACCAGCCCAGCAGCGTCTCCACGTCACCCAGCGGGTAGCCAGCCGCGACGGCCTCGATCCGGGGTTGGAGGAAGATGAAGGCGAGATACGTCGCTGCCGAGAACAGCACGTAGTAGAGCACGAGAAACGCCCGGAGTCGCGGGTCGGCGAACGCCGCTCGCACGGTCTCGAGGCTGGCTGCGAGCGTCGTCCGGTCGCTCGGGTCGCCGGCGTCGGCGCTGTCGTCGGCGGCGGTCAGGAGGATGACGGCGCCGAGGCCCGTCACCGCAGCGGCGGCGAAGAAGGGGTAGGCGAGTTCGACCGATGCGAGATACCCGCCGGCGACGGCAGCGAGCACGCCCGCGGTCAGCGCGAACGACTCGCCGCGACCACGCAGGTTCGAGAACGACTGGCCGTCGTCGACCAGCGAGTCGTAGATCCACGCGTCCTCGGTGCCCGAGCGGAACGTGTAGCCGAGCGACCAGCAGACGTACAGCGCGAGAAACGCCGGGAACGGGTCCGCCAGCCCTCCGGCCAGGCCGAGCCCAAACAGCGTGAGCGTGATCACGAGGGTGCCGAGCACGAGCCCGTTGCGCCGGCCGAGCCGGTCGCCGAGGTAGCCCGTCGGGATCTCGCCGACCACCGTCGTCACGTTGTACGCAGCTTCGAGCACGGTGATCTGGAAGAAGGAGAGCCCCGCGCTGGCGAAGTAGAGATACATGATCGGCCGGTACAGCTCCACCGCTTTCGTGGCTTTGTAGGCGTAGTACCGGGCGACGGCGGTGGAAGCCATCGTCAAATCCGGACACGCCATCGTAGAAAGCGTTCCGGGTTCGGCGGGCCACAAGAGCTACCCCCAGTCCAGTCCACTGTTGGGGTATGAGCAACAGCGAGGACTCGACGCCCGAGGCGACAGCCGAGGGTGAGGCAGTTGCCGACGAGAAAGAGTCGGCCGCCGAGGAGGCCGAATCAGCCGCCGACGAAGCCGAGTCTCCCACTGAGGAGGCTGAGTCAACCGCCAACGAGGCCGAACCAGCCACGGACAGCGACTCCACGACGAGCGAGGATGCGGACGGGTCGTCGACGCCCGGAGCGGGCGAAGTGTACTGTCGTGACTGCGGCGCGGTGATCAGCGAGAAGGCCGAGATCTGCCCAGAGTGTGGCGTGCGCCAGCAGTCGCCGGACTCGTCGCTCGACGACGTGATCGAGGTGCTCACCAACGGCGAGAACCCGTTCGTCGCCGCGGTCTACTCGGCGATCCTGCCGGGGCTGGGCCAGTTCTACAACCGCGACCCCGGCAAGGGCGCGGCGATTATCGTCGCCAGCTTCCTGTCGGTGCTCTCGATGGCGGTGCTGATCGGGTTCGTTCTCTACCCGGCGATCTGGCTGTACGCGGTGTACGACGCCTACGTCGTCGCCGACGGCCGCGAGCCGCCGCTGGGGAGCTAGTCGAACAGGACCGCCACCACGAGAAAGAGGCTGTGGTGGATCACGACCCCCCAGAGCAGCGCCGTCGCGATCGGGCCCGGCGGGCGTTCGACGCCGCCGCCGCTCAGGATCACCGCCACCGCGGGCAGGACGAAAAACGCCACCACGAGGTAGGCGGTGGCGTATCGCTCCGGGAGCCGATGGAACACGTCGTGGTCGGTCGCCGACACAGTTCCGGGGTCGCCGCCGTGGGACATAACCCCTCCGGAGCCCTGCCGAGTGCCGAAGGCTGAAGCCACCCCGTGCCTTCGGTCCGCTGTGTACAACGTCGCAATCGTCGGCTGCGGGGTCATCGGCCACCGCCTCGCCGACGCGTTCAGCGAACACGAGGATACGACCGTCTGGGGCGCCTGCGACCTCGTCGCCTCGAAGGTCGAATCGTTCGCCGCGGAGTACGACTCGGCGGCCTACACCGACTACGAGACGATGGTGTCGGAGCCGGCCGTCGACATCGTCTACGTCGGCGTGCCGCCGACGGTCCACCACGAAGTCGTCGCGGCCGCGCTCGACGCCGAGAAGGCCGTCATCTGTGAGAAACCGATCGCCGAGGACGCCACCGTCGGCGCCGAACTCGTCGCGCTCGAGGAGGCGACCGACCAGCCGACGGCGATCAATCTCCCGTTCCGCTACACGCCGGGCGTACGGGAGCTGATCGACCGGATCGACGCCGGCGAGATCGGCGAGCCCCAGCGCATCGAACTCACGTTCCGGTTCCCCCAGTGGCCCCGGGAGTGGCAGGACGTCGAGTGGCTCGCGGGTCGCGAGCAGGGCGGGCCGCTGCGCGAAGTGGGGACACACTACCTCTTCGGCGTGCAAGAGGCGTTCGATACCATCGACTGGGTGAGCGCCGAGATCGACTACACCGCCCCCGATCGCTACGAGGAGTCCATTACGGGCTACTTCGGCGTCGACGGGATCCCCGGCACGATCGATCTGCTGACCGACTGCGGCGTCGACGAGCAGAACTCGATGACGGTCGTCGGGACCGAGGGGTCGCTGACGCTGCTCGACTGGTACCGCCTCGCCGAGAGCGCCGAGGGGGAGGAGCAGACGGTCGTCGTCGACGACCCCGGCGAGAACACGCTGCAGTTGGTCGACGAGTTCGTCGCCGAGTTGGATAGTGAGAGGCGGCAGTCGACGGCCGCCGGCTCGGACGGCGAGGGCGGCGATCTGGTGAGCTTCGCGGAAGCCAACCGCGTGCAGACCGTCGTCGACGCCGTCTTCGCGTCCGAGGGCGAGCGAACTGCCGTCGAGAAGTAGCGCGCCGCTACCGCCGGATCAGCAGCACGCCGATCCCGCTGGCGACCCCGGCGATCAGCGCGAACACGAGGAACAGCACCGTCTGGTTCGAGTACGTCAGGATGGCGCCGGCCAGCCCCGCGCCGAGCGCGCCGACGCCGAAGTTGCCGAGGTAGGTGTAGCCGTAGGAGAGCCCGCGGGCCGCCTCAGGGGTGTACTCGGCGACGGCCGCCTGGTAGATCGGCTGGACGACGAACATCGCGAAGCCGAGCACCGCACTCACCGCGAGCAGCGGCGCCGCGCCCATCGACGCCAGCGGGAGGAAGATCACCGCGAGCACCGCGAGGCTGCCGAAGGCGTAGGCGATACCCTTCCCGGGCGAGAGGTAGTCAGTCAGCCGGCCGCCGACGTACTGGCCGGCGATCCCGACCGCGAGCAGGCCCGAGTAGACGTAGTTCGCGGGCTCCTGGGCCTCGCCGGCGATCTCGATCGGCTGGAACGTCTCCAGGCCGGCGAGCAGTTCCGGCAGGAACGTGAGCACGCCGCGGTAGTAGAGCCCGTTCATCATCACGACGACGAACACGAACGCGAACGCGCTCTTGACGACCATCGCCGACACGTCGAGGAACTCGCCGATCGTGTCCGGCGTGTCGTCCTCGTCGGGATCTGACTCGGTGTGGCTCGACTCGTCCACGTCGACGAACAGCACCGCGCCGGCGACGACGAACGCCGGTACCGCGAGCACCGCCGCGACCGTCTCCCAGCCCATGAACGCGAGCATGATCGTCGTCGCCAGCGGGCCCGCCGCGATGCCGATGTTGCCGGCCATCCCGTGCAGCGCGAAGCCGCGACCCTGCTCGGAGACGCCCTTGCTGATGAGTGCGAGCCCGGCGGGGTGGTAGACGCTGGCCGCGGCGCCCCACAGCACCAGCGCGACCGCGATCGCCACGACCGCGGGGCTGGTCGAGAGCACGGGGAGCCCGTCGAGGGCGCTAGCGGCCGCGGCGGGAGCGACCGAGAGCACGAGGAACGAGCCACCCATGCCCGCCAGACAGAGCGCGATGAGTTTCTTCGAGCCGTAGCGGTCCGCCAGCACCCCGCCCGGCAGCGCGCCGATGCCGAACAGCGCCATCCCCACGGCGACGACGATCCCGAGCTCCGCCGGCGTCGTCGCGAACTCGGCGAGCCAGATGCCGACGAGGATGGGTACCGAGAGTTCGTACGTGTGGACCAGCGCGTGGGCCGTGCCCGCGAGCCCGACGATCCGCCGGTCGTTTCCGTCCATGTGCTCCCTGCCGATGCGGATTGGCTTCAAAGGACGGATTCGCCGCGCCGCTTGCCGGCGCCGAGCCGGGTCGAGAGCTGTCGGCCCAACGGAAACTAGACTGGCTCTCCCCTCACCCGACGGCACCGAGAGCCTGCGGGAGGACCACAACGCTCTTCTTTAGGCCAACCAAAATCCGGGGTGGATGCGGCTCACCAGACGGGATGCACTCGCGGCGCTGTCGGCGGTCGGTGCCGCCGGCGTCGCCGGCTGTTCCGCGCCCGACACGGAGCGACCGGAAGACCCGAAGACGACGAGCGAGCGCGACGCGCCGGAACTGGCCGACGACGACCTCGAGACGCTGGTCGCGCTCGCGAACGTGCTCTACCCGAGCGAGGTCGAGAACGTCGCCGAGTTCGTGGGGGCGTACGTCCGCCCGCGCGTCCGCGACCGCCCGGCGCACGGGCGCGGGCTGCTCGACGCGATCGAGACGCTGAACGAGTACGCACAGACGCTCGAAGGCGAGCGCTACGCCGGGCTCGACGCCGCGGCACGGGAGGAACTGCTGACCTACATGGCCGTCGACACAGCCGACCCCGACCCCCACGGCGACGACGACGAGCGCCTGCGCTACTACCTGGTGAACGACCTACTGTTCGGCCTCTACGCGTCGCCGACAGGCGCGTCGCTGGCCGGACTGGAGAACCCTCCGGGGTATCCGGGCGGCACCGCGAGCTACCAGCAGGGTCCCGCGGTGACGGACACCCGCGGGAATCAGCGGGGACCGGAATGAGCGGGGGACAGTCATCTCAGGATCGCACGCCGACGGCGAACGCGGACGTGTGCGTCGTCGGTGCTGGGCCGGCGGGCGCGCTCGTCGCCGACCGTCTCGCGAGCGCCGGCCACGAGGTGGTCGTCCTCGAAGCCGGCCCCCGGTTCGATCCCGAGGAGCGCGAGGAACGCATGGAGAGCCACCTCCGGCCCGGCGACGACACGCCGATCTGGGGGATGGGGGGGCCGCGGGACGCGTACAGCTCCAGCGGCGAGCGGTTCTACCCCCTCAACGCCGCCCGGGTGAAAGGCGTCGGCGGGTCGACGCTCCACTGGCAGGGGATGGTGATGCGGATGCACGAGCAGGACTTCCGGCTCGATTCGGCGGTTGGCGTCGCCGAGGACTGGCCCATCGACTACGACGATCTCCAGCCCTACTACGCGGCCGCGGAGGCGGCACTCGGGGTCGCGGGCGCGTCGGACAACCCCTTCGCGCCGCCGCGCGAGGAGCCACACCCGCTGCCGGCGTTCCCGCCCTCCCACAGCGACTCGCTGTTCGCGGACGCCTGCGAGGAGTTGGGGATCGCCACCCACTCGGTCCCGAACGCGCGCAACTCCGAGCCGACCGACGACGCGGGCGCTTGCGTCGGGTACGGCACTTGCCGGCCGGTCTGCCCCTCGGGTGCGAAGTACGAGGCGACCCGCCACGTCGACAGCGCTCAGCGCGGGGGCGCCCGAGTGATCGACGAGGTGCCGGTCCAGCGACTCGAACACGACGACGCCGGCGACCGCGTGACTGCGGCCGTCTACGTCACTCCCGAGGGCGAGGAACACCGACAGAAAGCCGACGAGTTCGTGCTCGCCGCCGGCGGCGTCGAGACGCCGCGCCTGCTCCTGCTCTCGGCGAGCGAGCAGTACCCCGACGGGCTCGCGAACCGCTCCGGCGCCGTCGGTCGGTACTTCATGGACCACCTGTTCGCCGGCGTCGGCGGCCGACTCGACGAGCGGACCCGACAGAAGCACGTCGGCTTCAACACGACCGAGAGCCACCAGTTCTACGACCGCGAGGACGCCAGTCGGGGAGCGATCAAACTGGAGTTCCTCAACTACGCGGGCCCGGCGCCCGCGGACATCGCGATGGGTGCCGACAGCTTCGGTGACGACCTGCTCGGGGAGATCCGCGAGGGGTACGGCAACCACGTCGCGATGGGGGCGCTCGTCGAGCAGTTCCCGCGCGCGGAGAACCGTATCACGCTCGATCGGTCGCGAACTGACGACCACGGGAATCCCGTACCGGAGGTGATCTGGTCGCTGGACGACCGCACGCGCCGGACAATCGAGCGCGCCAACGAGATCCAGCGCGCCGTTCTCGAGGAGCTGGGCGCCGACATCGAGTGGGTCGTCGGCCCCGACTCGACCGGACCGGCGTACCACCACATGGGCACGACACGGATGGGGACCGACCCCGAGTCGAGCGTCGTCGACGCCGACCTCCGGACCCACGATCTCGGCAACCTCACGATCGCCGGCAGCTCCGTGTTCGTCACCGGCGGCGCGATGAACCCGACGCTCACCATCGCCGCGCTGGCGCTGAAAGCCGCCGACGCGATCGACGCCCGGCTCTGAGCCGCCGTCGCTTCAGCCACCCGACTAATTTTGGCCGCCCGAAAAACCGGCAGGGTTTTAGGACTCCCTAAACAATCGGCGGACAATGAGTGAGCAGGACATCTGCGTGATCGTTCCGACGATCCGGGAGTGGGAGTGTATGGAGGAGTACATCGCGAACGCCCGTGACCACGGGTTCGATACCGACCGCCTGTTCGTCGTGCTCGTCACAGAGGAGTTCTGTGATACCGACGGGATGGCGGCGATGCTCGACGACCTCGGCGTCGACGGCGCCGTCTTCGACGGCACCGCCCGCGAGGAGTGGTTCGCCGAGCAGGGCGCGAGCGAGTACAGCCACCTGATCCCCGAAGCGAGCCACGCCCAGACCTCGTTCGGGCTCCTCTACATGTGGGCGAACGAGCGCTTCGAGTACGGCGTGTTCATCGACGACGACACGCTGCCCCACGACGAGGACTTCTTCGGCACGCACATGGAGAACCTCGCCTACGAGGGCGAGATCGAGGCCCGCACGTCCGACGAGTCCTGGGTGAACGTGCTCGACGACGCCGACGCCGATCTCTACCCGCGTGGCTACCCCTACGCGGCGATGGACGAGGAACTCGAGCGCGAGTCCACCCGCGTCGACGACGTCGTCGCTTCGCAGGGTCTTTGGACCAACGTCCCTGACCTCGACGCAGTGCGAATCCTGATGGACGGCGACCTGCAGGGGCAGGCCCAGAGTCGGACCGCCCGCGCGGACTTCGGCGAGGACTTCGTCGCCGCCGAGGGCCAGTACCTGACGGTCTGTTCGATGAACCTCGCGTTCCGCCGCGAGGTGATCCCGGCGTTCTACCAGCTGCCGATGGACGACAACCGCTGGGACGTGGGGCGGTTCGACGATATCTGGTCGGGGCTGTTCCTCAAGCGTGCTGCCGACGTGCTGGGCAAGCAGGTGTACAACGGCGGCCCGCTGTGTGAGCACAACAAGGCCCCGCGCTCGACGTTCGACGATCTGCAGAACGAGGTCGCCGGCCTCGAACTCAACGAGCACGTCTGGGAGGTGATCGACGCCGCCGCCGCCGGTGCGAGCTCCTACCGCGAGGCGTTCGCGTCGATGGCCGACGCGCTCGCGACCGGCGACTTCGAGGAGTGGAACAACGGCGCGTTCCTGAACTACTGTGGTAAGTACATGAACGACTGGCTCGACTGTCTCGACACGATCGAACAGCCCGCCGCCGACCGTGTGGAGGTGCCCGCCGATGACTGAGGAGCCGACCTCCAAGCGTCGGCGCCGCCTGCTCGCGAGCATCGCGAGCGCTGGCCTCGTCGGTATCGCCGGCTGTGGCGGCAGTGGCACCGAAACCGAGGGCCCGGGTGGCGACGGCACTGACACGCCGGCTGGCGGGAACGAAACCATCGGCGACCCCGAGTTCTCGGAGTTCCGGGGCTCGGGCGCGCTCGCGGAGGGGCGCGAGGAGATCAGCGGCACCCGCATCCGCGACCTGCCGAACCTCGAAGGCGAACTCACGATCTACCTCGGCGGCGGAGAGGGTGGCCTCTACCGCGACCTGATCAACAAACTCGAGGAGATCTACCCGGACTTCGAGGCGACGCCGCGAGCCTCCGGCACCGCCGACGCGGCGAACACACTCATCGGCGAGGGGTCCGCGACACCCGCCGACGTGTTCTGGTCGGTCGACGCCGGCTCGCTCGCGGCCGTCGCCGCCGAGGACCTGACGACGGAGCTATCGAGCGACGTGACCGACCCCGTACCCGACGAGTTCCACCCGAACAGCGAGTGGGTCGGCACGGCGGGCCGCGCTCGCGCGATCCCGTACAACACGGAGGCGCTCGACGAGAGCGAGGTCCCGGACGACGTGATGGCGCTCCCCGATTCCGGCATCGCCGGCGACATGGGCTGGGCGCCGACGTACGGCGCGTTCCAGGCGTTCATCACCGCGATGCGGCTCACCGAGGGCGAGGACGCCACCCGGCAGTGGCTGCAGGGGATGGTCGACGCCGGCGTCACGGAGTACGCAAACGAGTTCTTCGTCTCGAACGCCGTCGCCGACGGCGAACTCCAGGCCGGCTTCGCGAACCACTACTACCCGCTTCGCGTGCAGGCTGCCCGACCGAACGCGCCGATCGATCTCGCCTTTACCAGCGGTGATGCGGGCGCGCTGATCAACGTCGCCGGCGCCGCCGTGCTGTCGGCGAGCCCCCAGCAGGAACTGGCGGCGAACTTCGTGCGCCACCTGCTCTCGGCCGAAGTGCAGGAGTACTTCGCCACCCGCGCGTACGCCTACCCGATGATTCCGGGCGTTCCGCCCGTCGGTGGCCTCCCCCGTATCGACGAGCTGAACCCGCCGGAGTTCGACCTCGCGGAGCTGTCGAACATCGGCCCCACGGTGGACCTCATGCGGGAGGTGGGCGTGCTCTGATGGGCGCCGTCGGCGAACCCGCGACGGACTCTGCGGGGGTTCGTCAGCGACTCCGCCGCTTCCTGGGGTTGGACGACGACGGCGTCTCGACGCCGCTGGTCCTCCTTTCTGGCGCCATCGCCGCCGCGGTGCTGTCGCCGCTGGTCTGGCTGCTGCTGCGTGCGAGCGAGGTGCCGACCGACGAGGCGCTCTCGCTGATCGGCTCCTCGGGCGACGTGTTCGCCAACAGCCTCGCGCTCGTCGCCGTCGTCACGACGGCCTCCGTCCTGCTGGGCGTGCCACTCGCGGTTCTGACGGTCCAGACCGACCTGCCGTTCCGGCGGTTCTGGACCGTCGTCATCGCGCTCCCGCTGGTGATCCCCAGCTACGTCGGCGCCTTCGCGTACATTTCGGCGTTCGGCCCCGACGGCGCGCTCGCCGACGCGCTGGCGCCCTTCGGCGTCCAGATTCCCGAAGTGTACGGGCTGGGCGGCACCGCGCTGGTGCTGACGCTGTTCGTCTACCCCTACGTGTTCCTCACTACCCGGGCGGCGCTGCTCTCCTTCGACGAGACGCAGTTGGAGGCCGCCCGCACGCTCAACGTCGGCTACCTCTCGGCGTTCCGCCGGGTGATCCTGCCGCAGATTCTCCCCGCCGTGACCGCCGGGGGGCTGCTCGTCGCGCTGTACGCGCTCTCGGACTTCGGGACGCCGTCGATCATGCAGTACGACGTGTTCACGCGGATGATCTACGTCGAGCTCAACAGCTTCGGCGACGGCCGCAACAACGCCACGCTGCTGTCGCTCCAACTGCTCACCGTGACCGCAGTCGTCGTCGCCCTGGAGTCACGGATCGGCAGCGGCGAGGACTCCGGCTACGGCGCGGCGTCGTCGTCGACGGCGATGATCTCGCTGGGGCGGCTGCGCTGGCCGGCGATGCTGCTCCCGGTGTTGGTGTCGACGTTCACGCTCGCGCTCCCGGTCGGCATCCTGGCGATGTGGTTCGTCCGCGCGGAGGCGCTGGCGTACGAGGTCGGCGGCCGCGCGTTCGAGTGGGGGTTCGCGCTCAACTCCGTCTACGTCGCCGCGCTCGCGGCGGCGGCGACGCTCACGCTCGCGATCCCCGTGGCGTACTACTCGGGGCGCTCGCGGGCACGGTTCGCGTGGCTGGCCGAGCGGGCGACCTACCTCGGCTACGCGATGCCGGGTGTCGTGCTCGCGCTCGCGCTGGTGTTCTTCAGCAGCAATCAGCTGGCGGAGTGGTTCGGGCCGGGCGTGGCCCGAGCCGTCTACCAGTCGCTCCCGCTGCTGGTGTTCGCGTACGTAGTGCGCTTCCTCCCGCAGGCCGTCGGCGCGTCTCGGTCGTCGGTACTCGGCGTCGATCCCGCGTTGCTCGGCGCGGCGCGCGTGCTCGGTGAGCCGCCGCGGCGGGTGTTCCGCCGTGTGACGCTGCCGCTGATCGCGCCGGGCGTGTTCGCAGGCGCCGCGCTCGTGTTCCTCACGACGATGAAGGAACTCGACACGACGCTGATCCTGCACCCGACAGGGTTTACAACGCTGGTGACCTACATCTGGCGAGTTCAGGAGGGCGGGTACTACGGGCGGGCGGCGCTGCCGGCGCTGGTGCTGGTGGTGGTGTCCGGACTCTCGATGATCCCCCTCCTCGTTCAGGGACGCGACAAATGAGCAACCAACCCACATCCACGACCGACGGGCCGAGGGCGAAGCGAGCAGCTGATCGCACGGACTCGACGGTCGCCGACGCCGACGCGGTGCTGGAGCTCTCGAACGTCGTCAAGGAGTTCGCGGGCGAGCGGGCCGTCGACGGCGTCGACCTCGCGGTCAGGGAGGGCGAACTGCTCACCTTACTCGGCCCCTCCGGCTGCGGGAAGACGACGACGCTACGCACCATCGCCGGCCTGGAGTCGCCGACCGAGGGAACCGTCCGGGTCGCCGACGAGACCGTCGCCGGCGACGGCCGGGAGATCCCGCCGGAGGAGCGCGATGTGGGGATGGTGTTCCAGGAGTTCGCGCTGTTCCCCCACCTCTCGGTCGCCGAGAACGTCGCCTTCGGCCTCGACGACCCCGACAGCGAGGCCGCCGACCGGCGGGTCGCTAACCTCCTCGATCTCGTCGGGCTCGACGGCTACGGCGATCGCTCGCCGACCGAGCTCTCGGGCGGGCAGCGCCAGCGGGTCGCGCTCGCGCGCTCGCTCGCTCCGGAGCCCGACGTGTTGCTGCTGGACGAACCGTTCTCGAACCTCGACGTGGCGCTGCGAGTCGAGATGCGCGAGGAGGTCGCCCGCATCCTCAACGAGGCCGGCGTCACCGCGGTGTCGGTCACTCACGACCAGGAGGAGGCGCTCTCGATCTCCGACCGCGTCGCGGTGATGTCCGACGGGCAGATCGAACAGGTCGGTAGCCCGGCGTCGTTGTTCGAACACCCCGAGTCCCGCTTCGTCGCCTCCTTCCTCGGCCAGGCGAGCTTCGTCCCCGGCAAGATCACCGAAAGCTCGGTCGACACGACGATCGGCTCCTACGGCCGCGACCTGCTGGAGGGCGTGACCGACGAGTACGTCGGCGCCGAGGTCGACGTGCTGGTCCGGCCGGACGACCTCCGGCTCAGCCCCGCCGACGGCGAGGCCGGCCCCATCTCCGCCGAGACCCAGCCGGTCACCACGGCCGACGGCGGGACGTCGGTCGCCTCCGCGGACGGCGAGGTGGTCCAGCGACAGTACACCGGTCCCTCTTTCGTCTACCACGTGCAGCTCGACGACGGCCCCGTGGTTCGCTGTCTCCACAACCACGCCGAGGAGGTCGAGATCGGCGAGCGCGTGAGCGTCAGACTCGTGGCCGACCACACGCTCGCGTGGTACCCCGCAGCGTAGATGTCCAGTCGGGCCTCGTTCTCCGCGTCGCTCCCTGCTGCACTTTCGACTGCCGCCACCACTGTCCGTGACCGACTGGACCGTGGGCGGGTCGCGATCCTCCTGCTCGCACTCGTCGCCGCGGTGGCGTCGTTCCTGATCGCGACCCGGGTGTTCCCGTACCACTCGATCAACCACGACGAGGGCGTCTACCTCCAGCAGGCCGAACTGCTGCTCTCGGGCCGGCTGTTCCTCCGCCCGCCCGTCGACGGCCCGTTCCGGCCGTGGTTCTTCGTCGAGAGCGGGCGGGGGCTGTACTCGAAGTATCAGCCGGTCCCGGCCGCGGCCTTCGCGCTTGGGCGGCTGCTCGGCGGCTACCCGGTGGCGCTGGCGGCGATCTCAGCAACCGTCGTCGGCGGCACGGCCGCGCTGGCCCGTGAACTGTTCGACTGGCGCGTCGGCGCCGTCGCCGGCGTCCTCGTGCTGGCGTCGCCGCTGTTTCTGGTTCAGTCGGGGGTGTACCTCCCCTACGCACTGACGGCGGCGCTGGAGCTCTGCTTCGCCGTCGCCTACCTCCGCGGGGAGCGTACCGGGAGCCGGCGGCTCGCGACTGTCGCCGGCGCGGCCATCGCCGTCGCCTTCGTCGCCCGCCCGTACACTGCCGTGCTGTTCGCCACACCGTTCATCCTCCACGCGATCGCGACGCTGGCCCGTTCGGGCGCGTGGCGCGCACCGCTCGCACGGGTCGACAAACCACGGTTCGGGCCGGTCGACGACCGGAAGCGGGCGCTGTTCGGCCGCCGACTCGCGACTGCCGGGCTCGGCATCCTCGGCGTGCTGACCGCGCTGGGGTACAACGTACTCGTCACGGGCGAGCCGCTCGTGTTTCCCTACCAGGCGTTCGCCCCCCACGACGGAATCGGGTTCGGCCACCGCGAGATTCTGAACCACGAGGAGACGTACACGCTCACACTTGGGATCGAGTCGAACCGGCGCGTGCTCACCCAGCTGTTCACCGACTGGGTGGCGATGGGGACTGCGGGCGCCGTGCTCGCGGCCGCTGGCGTGCTGGCGACCGCCGGCTCGGCGATTCGCGGCTGGGTTCGTGACGCGCGAGGGCGAGCGTCGACGGCGCTCGTGGCCCGGCGGGCGACCGTCGCCGGCATGTTCGTCTCGATCGCGGCGGGCAACGTCGCGTTCTGGGGGAACTTCAACATCCTCGGCGCGCTCGGCGTCGAGGACGACGGCCTCATCCACAGTCTCGGGCCGTACTACCATTACGACCTGCTCGTCCCGACAGCCGTCTTCGGCGCCGTCGCGGCGGTGTGGACGGCCGACAGGCTGGGAGAGATTCTCGCCGGTCGACTCCCGGCGATCGCCACGGGCCAGCGCGTCGCCCTCGCCGTGATCGTCGTTGCGGCGGGCGTCGG
>Ga0207754_100159_pt1 | contig 40039 bp, 42 predicted proteins | sample A23E1SouthBayCA_FD_187728 | JGI IMG/M metagenome (GOLD analysis project Ga0207754, IMG submission 187728) | Aerobic enrichment media microbial communities from Eden Landing Ponds, California, USA - A23 E1 (SPAdes) | ecosystem: Environmental > Aquatic > Marine > Unclassified | place: Emeryville...
AAGAAGGCGTAGTAGCCGAACTTGATGAACGACATGAACGTGCCGACGCCACCGATCAGCAGGAGCAGTTCGAGCGTGTAGAACTCGCCGACGACGAGTGGCCCCTTCACGAAGTCGTAGTGGCTCGCGGAGATCACGATCCCCTTGCTCACGAACCCGTTGAAGCCGGGGAAGCCGGCGATCGAGAGCGCGGCGACGGTGAACGCCCCCGCGGTGATCGGCATCTCGCGAGCGAGCCCGCCCAGCTTCTTCAGGCTCTCCTCGCCGGTGCGGTAGACGACGACGCCGGCGGTCATGAACAGCAGTCCCTTGTAGAGGATGTGGTTGAACACGTGGGCGAACGCGCCGGCCTGGGCCAGCGCGGAGCCGATACCGACGCCGGCGATCATGTACCCCACCTGCGACTGGATGTGGTAGGAAAGCAGGCGGCGCATGTCGTTCTGGAACAGCGCCATCGTCGCGCCGAAGACGGCCATGATCCCGCCCATATAGGCGACGGCGACGTTGCCGTCCTGCGGGAACACGCGGTACATGCCGTACACCCCGGTTTTGGTGGTGTACACACAGAGGAACACGCTGGCGGCGATGTGCGGACGCGGGTACGTGTCGGGCAGCCACGCGTGCAGGCCGACGAAGCCGACGTTGACGCCGACGCCCAGCGCCGCCAGCACGGGAGCGACGGACCCGGCCAGCCCCGCGGTTTCGGGGCCGCCGGGCACGCTCGCGAAGAGGAACGTGCCGGTCTCCGCGAAGTGCCAGATCACGGCGCCCAAAAACAGCGTGCCGCCGATGCCGTGGAGCACGGCGTAGCGGAAGCCCGCCCGGACGGCTTTGCCGCCGTAATGCCAGACCAGCAGCGTGCTGGTGACGGCCATCAGCTCCCAGAAGAAGATGAGCGTGAGCCAGTCGCCGCCGAAGACGGCGCCCAGACTGCTCGCGACGTAGGAGAGCGCGAACGCCGTCTGGATCGGGGCGGCCTCGCTGTAGTAGGAGTACAGCACGCCGACGGCGCCGATGAACGCGAAGATCAGCCCCATTAGCGTCGAGAACGGGTCGACGTTGAAGATCACCGTCTCGAACCCGAAGAGGTTGAAATCGGTGAAGTGCGCGCCCGCGTCGACGAGCCAGACGTACGGCACGACGGCGCCCGTGAGGACGGCCGCCAGCGCGTGGCCGGCTTTCCGCCCGAGGAACGGCAGCAACAGCGCGGCGACGATCACCGGGACGAACGGCGGGACGATCGGATCCATCAGACGCTCACCCCCGTGACCGCCGCGACGATGTCCCGGACGATCCGGAGGAACACCGCTGTGTCGGGAGCCACCCCGAGCACGATCGAGCCCGTGGCCGCGAACAGGATCGGGCCGAGCATGAACCACGTCGACTCGCCGCCGAGCCAGCCGCGAGCGTCCCAGCCGCCGTGGTGGCCGTGCCCGTGGTCGGCGTGTTGACCGCCGACGGCATCGGCGCCGTCAACGTGACCCTCGCCGTGGCCGCCGTCAGTGGCCACGTGGTCGTCGCCGAACCGACCGCCGAGGGGTCCCTCGACGATCGGCTTCGAGTCCGCCTCGTCCGGCGACTCGAAGAAGGCGGCGTACACCACGGGCCAGAAGTACGCGATGTTGAGGACGCCCGACACCAGCAGCGCCCCCGTGAACACGAGCTGGCCGGCCGAAACCGTGCCGATCAGCAGGAAGTACTTGCTCACGAAGCCGGCGATCAAGGGGATGCCCGCCATCCCCAACGCGGCGACGCCGAAGGCGGTCATCGTCAGCGGCATCCGCGTGCCGATCCCCGCCATGTCGCTGATGTCGTCGGTGTGGGTCTCGACGTGGATCGCGCCCGCACAGAAGAACAGCGTGAGCTTCATGAACGCGTGAGCAGGGATGTGCAGCAGCCCGCCGACGAGCGCGTACGCCGACGCCTGGCCCGGCGCGACGGCGGCGCCGACGGCCAGCCCGAGCACGATGTAGGAGAGCTGGCTCACCGTCGAGAACGCCAGCCGGCGCTTGAGGTTGTCCTGCCGGAGCGCGATCACGCTCGCGGTGACGAGCGTGAACGCGGCGATCGCCGCCAGCGGCAGCCCCATCCCGATGTCGGCGACGTTCACCGGGCCGAACACTTCGAGGATCACGCGGGCGATCCCGAACACGCCGGACTTCACGACCGCCACCGCGTGCAGCAGCCCCGACACCGGCGTCGGTGCCACCATCGCGTCCGGGAGCCAGGAGTGCAGCGGCATCAGCGCCGCCTTCACGCCGAACCCCGTGATCAGCAGGGCAAAGGCCGCGCGAGCGAGCATCGGATCGGCGCTCGCGAGTTCGGCGATGCCGCCCGGCGCGAACGCGGTCGTGCCCGCGAGCAGGTAGACGAGCACCGAGCCCGCGAGCACCGCGACGCCGCCGCCGAACGTGTACGTGAGGTACTTCCGGCCGGCGGCGCGGGCCTCGTCGGTCTCGTCGTGGCTGACGAGGGGGTAGGTGGCGACCGTGAGCAGTTCGTAGAACACGAACAGCACGAGCAGGTTCGACGCGAACGCGACGCCAAGCGCCGCCGCGACGCTGCCCGCGAAGGCCGCGAAGTAGCGCGTCTGGTCGTGTTCGTCGAGGCCGCGCATGTAGCCGATGCTGTAGAAGCTCGTCACCACCCAGAGCAGGCTGGCGAGCAGGCCGAACAGCACGCCCAGCGCGTCGGCCTGCACCGCGAACTCGACGCCGGGGACGAGCGTGCCGACGCGGCTGACGTACGTGTCGCCGCCGAGCACGCCAGGCACCATGCTGGCGACGACGCCGAGCGCCGACAGCGCGGCGGCCACCGTCCAGCCCTCGCGGACGTTCGGGCGCCCGCGGGAGGCGAGGATCGGGACGATCGCGACTGCCGGGACGAGCACCGCTGCGAGAGGTCTGAGTGAGGTCATCTCCGTCATGAGAGTAGTGCCTGGACCGTCGGTTCGAGGAGCTGTCCGTACTCGAAGGCGAGCGTCCCGAGGACGACCGCCGCGAGCGCCGCGGCGACGACGACGCCGATCATGCCGATCGAGACGCCGTCGACGGCGACGCCACCGTCGGGCGCCGTCCGGATCGCCGAGGAGTGGGGGCTCGCGTCACGGAAGAACATCCGTTCGAGGATCCGCGCGAAGTACGCAAGCGTCAGCAGCGTACTCAGCAGGATCACCACCGCGAGCGGCCACGACGACGCCTCGACGGCGCCGAGGGCGATGTACCACTTGCCGACGAAGCCGACCGCCGGCGGGACGCCGACCATCGACAGCGCGAGCAGGCCGAACACGCCCGCGCCGAGGGGGTGTCGCTGGATCAGCCCCTCGTAGTCGTCGACGGTCCGGGCGCCCGTGGCGGTGGCGATCAGGCCGGCGGTGAGGAACAGCCCGCCCTTCATCACCGCGTGGCCGACCAAGTGAATCGTGGCGCCGATCAGCGCCGTCTCGTTGGCGACGGCGATGGCGCCGACGACGAGGCCGAACTGCGAGACCGAGGAGTACGCGAGCATCCGCTTGATCTCGGTCTGTGAGACCGCGAGCACGCTCCCGAACACGATGCTGACGACCGCTCCCGCGACGAGCAGCGAGCGTGCGGCGGGGTTCGCCTGTAGGAACTCGACAGTGAACACCGTGAACACGATGCGGATCAGCGCGTAGGCGGCGACCGTCGACACCAGCGCCGAGATCAGCGCGCTCACCGAGTCCGGCGACCCGGCGTAGGCGTCGGGCTGCCAGGCGTGCAGGGGGAACACTGCGACCTTCACGAACAGACCGACGACCAGCAGCGCGAACGCCGCCTGCACCAGCGGTTCTGTGTGGCCGACCGCGGCCAACTGCGTCGAGAGGTCGGCCATGTTCAGCGTCCCGGTCGCGATGAACGCGTAGCCGATCCCGAGCAGGAACAGGCTGGCGCCGATGGTGCCCACGATCAGGTACTTCAGCGCCGCGCGGGCCGAGCGCCCGCCCTCGCCGCTCGCCACCAGCGCGTACGCCGCCAGCCCCGTGATCTCGAGGAACACGTACATGTTGAACACGTCGCCGGTGATGCTCATTCCGGTCAGCCCGGCGACGAGCAGCAGGTAGACGGCGTAGAACGCGTTCGTTCGCGGGCCCGCCGCCCGCGAGTACGCGAGCACCGCCAGCGAGACCACGGCGACCAGCAGCGCGATCGTCGCCGACAGCCCGTCGACGACCAGTTCGATGCCGAACGGGGCGGTGAAGCCACCGACGACGTAGCTGACCGTCGAGTCGAACGCCCGCATCGCGAGCACGCCGGCGCCGACGACCTGGACGGCCGCGGTCACGAGCGCGACCGGCCAGCCCGTATTCGAGCGGATCAGGCCAGCCAGCAACGCCAGCACCGAACCCAGCAGCGGCGCCGCCACCAGGAGCGCGGGGAGACTACTCATCGGCAGCCACCTCCCGGATCTCGCTCTCGCGAAGCGATCCGTACTCGTCGTAGATGCGGACGATCAGCCCCAGCGCCACCGCAGTGAGGCTGACCCCGACGACGATAGCGGTCAGGATCAACACGTGCGGCAGCGGGCTGACGTACGGCGGCGGCGCCGACAGCAGCGGGGGGCTTCCACCCTCGACGAACGCCGAGGTGATGAAAAAGAGGAAGATCCCCGTCTGGAACACGTTCATCCCGATCACCTTCTTGATCAGGTTCGGGCTACCGATCAGCATGTACGTCCCCACGCCCATCAGCAGGAAGGCCACGAGGAAGTAGCCCCGAGTGGCCAGCAGGTCGATCACGCCGACTCACCCCCAGTTGTCCCCGCCGCGATGGCGAAGAAGAGCCCGGTGACGATGCCGGCGACGATCACGCCGATCGCGAGCTCGACGAACTCGATCCCGTACTTGCTGGGGTGAGGGATCCCGAGATCGCCGTACACCGCGTACTCGAGGAAGCCGGCGCCGAGGAGCACGCTCCCGATCCCGGTGAACAGGAACGCGAGCACGCCGATCCCGACGAGCGCGACCGGGAGCCGCGGGCCGATCCAGTCCCGGGTCGCCTCGATGCCGAACGCGATGCCCAGCATCAGGACGACGGTGCCGACGATGACCCCGCCCTGGAAGCCGCCGCCGGAGGAGTCGGCACCGTGGAACATCACGAACAGGCCGAACGTGAACACGAACGGCATCACCACGCGCACCGTGGCCATGATGATCGGGCTACCGACGTAGGGGCCGCCGCGTTCGACCCGGCGTTCGGCGTCGCTCATCCGAACACCTCCCTGTTGAGGACGACAAGCAGTCCGACGCCAGCGGAGTAGACCACCGCGGCCTCCCCCATGGTGTCGAACCCGCGGTAGGCCGCGAGCACGGCCGTCACCGCGTTCTTCACGTGGGTCTCCTCGTAGGCGTTCTCGAGGTAGTACTCGCTCACCTCGTCGTCGGCGACCGCGGCGTTCGCGTCGCCCACTGCGGGGAGGGCGAACAGCGTCGACGACAGCACCACCACGAGCGCGAGCGCCACCGCGGCTGCCTGGAGGTCGATCCGCTCGAACGTCCGTTCCACCTCGGGATGTTCGGTTTTCACGATCGTGAGCAGGAAGAGGACGGTCATGATGCCGGCCCCGACGGCGGCCTCCGTCAGCCCCACGTCGGGCGCGCGGAGGAACACCCAGATGATCGCGATCGAGAGGCTGTACGCCCCGAATGCGACGACCGAGTTCAGCACGCTCTTCAGCGCGGCCGTCGCGAACGCGGCGCCGACGATCAGCGCGAGCACGGCGAGTTCGAGCGGCGTCATGGCTCGTCCCCCTCGTCGCCGGTCCACGGTTCGATGCCCAGTTCGTGCGCCGCCCGGGTGATCGCGTGGGCGGCAGTCGGGTTCGTCAGGAACATGAACAGCAGCAGCAGCAGCACTTTCAGCGTGTTGAAGCCGATCCCGTAGCTGGCGGCGACGGCGCCCAGCGTGAGCACGGCCCCCAGCGTCTCGCTCTTGGAGGTGCTGTGGGCCCGCGCGTACACGTCGGGCAGGCGGACCAGCCCGACGGCGGCGACGATGGCGAAGAAGGCGCCGCCGGCGACCAGCACCACCACGGCGATCTCGCGGGGCGTCATAGCACCCCCCCGCGTTCGACCTGGAACTTCGAGATGGAGATGCTGAGCAGGAAGTTCAGCAGCGCGTACACCAGCGCGATGTCGAGCGCGCCGGGTTCGCCGATCGCGGCCGCGATCAGCGCGATCACGATCACCACGTTCGAGCCGATGAAGTTGATCGCGATCACGCGGTCGGGCGTCGTCGGCCCGACGATCGCGCGGTACACCCCCACCAGCGAGACGAGGATGAACACCGTCGCCGCGCCCAGCAGGACCTGCTGGATCATGCGTCGTCCTCCTCGCGGCGCTCGAACGGGCTCGGGATCCGGGCGGCCGCGCGGCCGTAGAACACGAACCGGACCGCGCGTTCGAGCGTGCCCGCGAACAGGTCCTCGCGTGCGCTCCCCGTGAGCGTGTGGATGATCAGGTGCTGGCGCTCCACGTCGACAGTGAGCGTCCCGGGCGTGAGCGTGATGCTGTTGGCCAGCGTCGTCACCGGCAGCGCCGACCAGACCGCGGCGTCGAACTCCACCATCTCGGGGTCGATCGGCAGGTCGGGGTGGAGCACGATGTACGCGATCTCGACGTTGGCCTTCACGATCTCCCAGAGCAGGAACGGGACGTACAGACAGAACCGTGCGAGCCGTTTGGCGGTCTGCAGCGGCGCGACCGGCGAGGTGAGCGACACCCGCCACAGCGCGACGGCGACGATGCCCGCGCTGATCGCGCCGGTCGCGAGTTCGAACGGCGCGACCGACCCAGCGAGCAGCAGGTAGAAGCCGAACGAGGCCACAAACAGCGCGAAGAACTGCGTGAGCGTTCCGCGTCGGACCAGCGGCTGGGAGGGCTGCTCGGCGTCGCGCGGCGCCTCCTCGACGGTGAGCCCGGCCCGGCGCACCTCCGCCTCCAGCGAGGGCAGCAGCGGCGTTGAGCCGATCGGGTCGTAGCGGGGGTCGAACACCGCCAGTCCGAGGCTGTGTTCGTTGGCGTAGCGGACCAACACGTCGGCGTAGTCGTTCGGCGTCGAGAGGTACTCGTGGGTCGCCACGAGCGCGGTCTCGATAGTGATGTCCGCGCCCTTGGCGTCCTCCTCGGCCCACGACGCGACGCGGTCGAGGAGGGTCCGAGCGGCGTCGGCCCGGGACGAACTGTTCCGGAAGGAGATCCGTTCGGCCAGCGGGAAGACGAAGTGAATCGTCGCCGGCTCCCTCTCCTCGCCGGCGCGGGAGATCGCCTCATCGACGGCGTAGGCGACCGTGTTCCGGAGGCTGGCCGACTCGTCGACGGGAACGAGCAGCCGCGGCTCGGTCACGGTGACCACCCCACCGACGGGCGGCCAGCCGGACGAACGGGATCGAGTGACATCGGTCGGGAATTGGTTTGCAGAGGCGCTTTATAGGAGTTCTTACTCCGGATGGGGTGCCGCCGCCGCAAGCAGCCAAGGTCAGATCGCGATAGCCGTTCGATGCAACCGCTCACTGCATCGCATACCGCCGAAACCGCAATATACGGAGGTTGCGTAACGGTTTAAGGTTACACCAGGAAGCGAACACTTTTGCCTGGCGGGCGTTATGCCGGATATGATGCAACGACGAAAGTTTCTGCAGGGGGTCGGCCTCGCTGCGATCGCGAGTACGGCTGGCTGCACACAGCTCAGTGGATCGGACTCCGAAGGCAGTGCCAGCGTCGCCGGTGAGACGCTGACGCTCACGACGACGACGAGTACGTACGACACCGGGCTGTTGGACGAGATCCACGGGGACTTCGAGGAGATGTACGGCGTCACCGTCGACGCCGTCGCCCAGGGGACTGGCGCCGCACTGGAGTCGGCGCGGAACGGCGACTCGGACGTGGTGATGGTCCACGCCCGGGGGCTCGAAGACGAGTTCATGCGCAACGGCTACGGGATCAACCGTCGCGACCTGATGTTCAACGACTTCGTCATCGTCGGCCCCGCGGACGACCCGGCTGGGATCGAAGGGATGGAGTCGGCGACGGAGGCGCTGACGACGATCGCCGAGGCTGAGGCGACGTTCGTCTCCCGGGGCGACAACTCCGGCACCCACACCAAGGAGCTGAACCTCTGGGACGCCGCGGGCACCGACCCCGGCGGCGACTGGTACCAGGAGACCGGCACCGGAATGGGTGAGGCACTCAACGTCGCGAACCAGCAGAGCGCCTACACCCTCTCTGACCGCGGGACGTTCATCTCCCAGCGCTCGGAGATCGACCTCACGATCCTCGTCCAGGGGCCGATCGAGGACGGGCCGGGGATCCTCGCGAACCCCTACGGGATCATGGCGGTCAACCCCGGCGTCCACGAGAACGCGAACTACGACCTCGCGATGGCGTACATCGGCTGGATCACCAGCCCCGGTGCGCAGGACGCGATTTCGGACTATCAGATGAACGGCGAACAGCTGTTCTACCCCGAGGCGGTCTCGGAGGACCCGAACTTCCAGCAGTACGTTCCGGAAGGTTGGAGTAGCGACTCCGCCGACGAGTAAGCGTGCCGTTCGATCCGGTCGCACCGCTGTTCCCGCTGTTCGTCGACCTGCCGTTCGAGCAGGGGTACGTCCGGAGCATTATGTACGTCTCGCTGTACGTGAGCGTGACCGCGGTGGCGCTGAGCACGCTGTTCAGCATCCCCGTCGCGCTCCTGATGGGGTTCACCGAGTTCCCCGGCAAACAGTTCGTCAAGTCGGTCATCAACACCGGGATGGGGTTTCCCAGCGTCGTCGTCGGGCTGCTCGTCCTCTTTGCGGTCTCCAATCAGGGGCCCCTCGGCGCGATGAACCTCATCTTCACCAAGGAGGCGATGATCATCTCGCAGTTCGTGCTCGCGACGCCGCCGATCACCGCGATCAGCCTCGCTGCGATCACCGGCGTCGACGAGAACGTCCGCGACGCCGCGCGTGCCCTCGGCGGGACGCGCCTCGACGTGGCGCTGGTCGTGATCAAGGAGGCGCGCTACGGCATCGCGACCGCGGTTCTCGCGGGCTTTGGCCGCGCGATCAGCGAGGTCGGGTCGGTGCTGATCGTCGGGGGAAACATCACGAGCGCCGACGGGATCTCGAAAACGCGGACCCTGACGACCGCGATCCAACTCGAGGCACGACAGGGGCAGTACGACACGGCGATGGTCCTCGGCGCAGTCCTGGTCGTGCTCGTGTTGACAGTCAACGCCATCGTGGTTCGATTCGGTGACGAGGGGTCGATGAACCGATGATCCGCCTGTCGAACGTCTCCCAGAGCTACGGCGAGGAACAGGTCGTCGACGACGTGTCGCTCTCGGTCCAGCCCGGCGAGGTCGTCGGCATCATCGGCCCCTCCGGGGTCGGGAAGACGACACTCCTGCGGATCCTCGCGCTGTTTCTCGACCCCGACGAGGGGCGCGTCGAACTCGACGGCGAGGCGGTATGGGCCGTCGACGAGGACGAACGCCTCGCGCTCCGTCGCCAGGTCGGGATGGTGTTCCAGGAGGCCAGCCTGTTCGACGCCACCGTCGCGCGGAACGTCGAGTACGGACTCCGCGTCCGCCAGGACTGGGACGAGCGACTGCGCGACCAGCTCCGTGGGCTCGTCGGCGGGACGGAGCCGGCCGCGGCCGTCGAGGACGCCCTCAAAATCGTCGGCCTCCACGACAAGCTCGACCAGGCGGCCGACTCGCTCTCGGGCGGCGAGGCCCAGCGCGTCTCCTTCGCGCGGGCGCTCGCCTACGAGCCCGACTACCTCCTGCTCGACGAGCCGACCTCCGACCTCGACCCGCGGAACACGGGGCTGATCGAGGACGCAGTGGCCGAGGCCCGCGACCGCGGCATCGGCGTCGTCGTCGCGACGCACGACATGCACCAGGCCGAGCGCGTCGCCGACCGCGTCGGCGTGCTGCTCGGCGACGGGTTCACCGAGATCGGTCCCACGGAGACGATCTTCGAGCACCCGACCGACGAGCGCACCCGGAAGTTCATCTCCGGCGAACTGGTGTACTGAGCGTCGCTCCGGGGGCGCGCTCAGCAGTCGTCGCCGGCGAACGCCATCCCCGACTCGGTCGTCGTCGTTGCCGGATCCCGCATCCGGAAGTAAAGTTCGTTGCTCGCGTCCTCGCTACGGTTGCACGTGACCTCGTAGGACGTGCTGAACGGGTCACCGTCGACCGTGATCTGGGCGTCGACGGTGTCGCCGTTCGTGACGCGGGCGAGATCGACGAACCGCAGGACCGAGTACTCTTCTTCGGCTGGGCGAGCGGCCACGTCGACGGCGCCGTCGACGAGCGTCTCGCCGCCGTGCTGGAGGGAGAACGTGACATGGTGCTGTTGGTCGCGGAAGTTGACGATCGCGAAGCCGAAGGGGCCGGGTTCCGCGCCCGGAGCCGCACAGCCGGCCGAGAGGAACACACCTCCGCTTGCGAGCGACGCGAGGAACTGCCGACGGTGCATACGCCGGTGGGTCGCGCCGCGGGCGAAAATAGCTACCGGCGCCGGCGTACGCGGGCCGCCCGTTCCCGACACGCTTAACCTCGAACCGACGGAATCGGGAAGTAATGAGTCAGGCGCTCGCGGACCGGGAGCTCGCGGCCGTCATCGGGCTGGAGGTCCACGTCCAACTGGAGACTGACACGAAGATCTTCTGTAACTGCTCGACGGACGCCGCCGACGACGAAGAGCCCAACAGCCGCACCTGCCCCGTCTGTCTGGGGCTGCCGGGTGCGCTGCCGGTGCTGAACGAGGCCGCCGTCGAGTCGGCGGTCAAGATCGGGAAGGCGCTCGACGCCGACATCCCCGAGGAGACCACGTTCCACCGGAAGAACTACTTCTACCCCGACCTGCCGAAGGGGTTCCAGCTCACCCAGTACGACGCGCCGATCTGTGCCGACGGCGAACTCGACGTTCGTGTCGAGGGCGAGCGCCGCACGATCGGCGTCCGGCGCGCCCACCTCGAGGAGGACCCCGGCAGCATCCAGCACGAGGGGGGCAACATCGATACCGCCGACTACACGCTGGTCAACTACAACCGCGCCGGCACGCCGCTGATGGAGATCGTCACCCGGCCGGACTTCCGCTCGCCCGCCGAGACCCGGGCGTTCCTCGCGAAGTTGGAGGAGGTGCTCGAGTACCTCGGCGTGTTCGACGCCACCCGCGACGGCAGCCTGCGCGTCGACGCCAACATCTCGCTCGTGCCCGCCGACGAGATCGACGACGACGGCGCGATCGACGAGGCGACGCTCGACGACGCCAACCGCACCGAGGTCAAGAACATCTCGAGCCACAAGGGCGCCGAGCAGGCGCTGGCCTACGAGGTGACCCGCCAGAAGAACGCGGTCAAGCGCGGCCGCGAGGTCGAACAGGAGACCCGCCACTGGGACGAGAACCGCGGCGTCACCGTCTCGATGCGCTCGAAGGAGGAAGAGAAGGACTACCGCTACTTCCGCGAGGCCGACCTCCCGCCGCTGCAGGTCTCCGACTGGAAAGAGCGCATCCCGATCCCGGAGCTGCCCGACGCCCGCCGCGAACGCTTCCGGGAGGCGTACGGGCTGAACGAGGAGGCTGCCTCGAAGCTCACCTCCCGGAAATCCGTCGCCGACCTGTACGAGGAGCTGGCCGCGGAGTTCGACCCCGGCCTCGCGGCGACGTGGGTCGCCGACAACCTGCTGGGCGAGCTCAACTACCGCGACATGGAGATCGCCGACATCACGGACCGACTCGACGAGATCGAGCACGTGATCCGGCTGGTCGCGGAGGACGAACTCACCGCGAAGAACGCCGAGGAGGTCGTGCTGCGCCGGATGCTCGACGACGGCGAGAGCCCCGAGGCGATCATCGAGGCCGAGAACCTCGGGAAAGCCAGCGGCGGCGAGGTCGAGCAGGCCGTCGAAGAAGCCATCGAGGAGAACCCCGACGCCGTCGCGGACTACGAGTCCGGCGACGACGGCGCGCTGAACTTCCTCGTCGGGCAGGTGATGGGGAAAACCGGCGGCTCCGCGGATCCGGGGCAGGTGAACCAGCTGCTGCGTGAGGAGCTCGCCTCCTAACGGATACACGATAGTAATTCCCCCCGTACGGCCGTATTACCGCCTTACGACAAGGTTTATCGGGTTTTCCGCCGACCGGCATGTATGGTAGATCGTGACGACCATCGGTTCCCGACCCGGGCCGTCTCGTGGGGAGAGCATCCCGACGAGACCGGCGCCGGCGACGTGGTTTCGCCCATCCACCTGGCCTCGACGTACGCCGTTCCGGGCATCGACTCGGAGTTCAAGCTCGACGAAGCCGACCCCGACGCCGGCGAGTTCCTCTACGGCCGGCTCTCGAACCCGACACGTCACGCCGTCGAGCAGCGCCTGGCGGCGCTGGAGGGTGGCGACCACGGGCTCGCGTTCGCCTCCGGCACCGCCGCGATCTCGACGCTGTTTTTCGCGACGCTGACGCCCGGCGACCACGTCGTCGCCTTCGACGATCTCTACGCCGGCACCCGCCGGATGCTCGAGTCGCTGTTCCGCGACCGGCTGGCCGTCGACGTGTCGTTCGTCGACGCCACCGACACGGACAACGTCGCCGACGCGATGCGACCCGAGACCGAACTGCTGTACATGGAGACGCCGACGAACCCCCTCCTGCGGCTCTGTGACTTGGCGGCCATCGCCGACGTGGCCGAGGCCGGCGACGCCGCCTTCGCCGTGGACAACACGTTCTGCTCGCCGGCGCTCCAGAACCCGCTGGAGCTGGGCGCGGATATCGTCGCCCACAGCACGACGAAGTATCTCAACGGCCACTCCGACTCCATCGGCGGTGCGCTCGTGCTGGACGACGACGACCTGGCCGAGGAGTGTTACCACCTCCAGCGCGTGCTCCTGGGGAACGCGATGGCCCCGTTCGACGCCTACATGACCCTCCGCGGGACGAAGACGCTCCCGATGCGGATGCGCCAGCACGAGGCCAGTGCCCGGGAGATCGCGGCGTTCCTCGACGACCACCCGCTGGTCGAGGCGGTCCACTACCCCGGACTGGAGAGCCACCCACAGCACGAACTCGCGAGCGAGCAGATGGCGGGCTACGGCGGGATGCTCTCGTTCGAACTCGTCGGCGACATGGACGACGCCGCGGCGTTCCTCGAGGCGCTCTCGACGATCACGCTCGCCGTCTCGCTCGGTGGCGTCGAGTCACTCGTGGAGCTCCCGGCCGGGATGACCCACGAGCCCATTCCGAAAGCCGAACGGGAGGAGCTGGGCATCACGGACACGCTCGTCCGGATGTCCGTCGGCGTCGAGGCCGTGGAGGACCTCCTGGCGGATCTGGAGCGCGGGTTCGCAGCGATGCGGGCGCGCTCCGAGGGCCAGCTACCGGCCGATGACGACTGAGCCGGCCTTCCCGCGAGCAGGCGCTCAGTCACGCGTTCCTCCACGCGCCCGACCCGCGAAAATGCGCCGTGGCGACTCGACAGCACCTCAGCGGCGGCGAAGCAACAGCACCGCGCCGGCCCCGACCGAGAGCGCTTCGAGCGCGCGCTCGACCGCCGGCATCTCCGAGAGCGACACCGGCTGTCTGGTCTCGTAGACGACGTAGTAGCCGCCGTCGACGGCCAGCACCTCGTTGGCGTCCTCGATTGGTTCGTTCGTCGTGATCGACCCCTCGTGGATCGCCCGCTCGGCCGCGTCCGAGACGCGCTCCTCGCCCCGTGCCACGTCGTCGAGCGCCGTCGCGGCGTCGACACGCTCCACGCCGAGTTCGACGGTCACGCCGACCGACTCGTTGGCGGCGACGAACGTCGTCGTGCGACGGTAGATCTCGTCGCCGAGCATCACGTACTCGTCGCTCCCTGTCCGTCGGGTGAGTTCGTCGCCCGCCGACGTGGCGGAGACGGCGACGACGTTCGGGTTCACGCCGGTAACGTTCCCGTCGACGGCGCCGCCGTCGTAGAGACACCGCCGGGGAAACTCGATCGACCGGCCGAAGCAGTCGATCCCCGCGACATCCTCGATGTAGCTCCCCCGGGGTGCGTCGACGGCCAGCTTGCCGTTCTCGACGGCGAGGTCAGCCACCTCGTAGCGGTAGTCGGGTCCCGTCACGTCGAGCGCTGGCGCCCAGATCGGCACCGCGATCAGCAGGAGGGCGAGCGCGATAGTCAGTTCGCGCCGGGTTGGAGGGCGCATACGTCGCTCCAGCACCGCGCCGGCGAAAAACCCAGCCACGCGGCCGCCGTCGCGAGCAGTTAATCGTCGCCGGCGGCCACGTCAGGCCCTGTATCGACGACGCCCTCGCGCCAGTGGCCGAGGTTGAACCACGCGGCGCCGATGAGGAACGTGATCACACCCGAGAACGCCATCGCCCACCAGAGCCCGTTCTCGTCCCAGGCCAGGTAGTACGCGAGCAGTGCGGCGACGGGCACCCGGAACAGCCAGCGCGAAGCGAGCGAGAGCGCCATCGCCTGTGCCGTCTGGCCGGCGCCGCGGAAGCCGCCCTGAATCACCATCAGCCCGCCCAAGAACGCCCAGAACGGCGCGATGATCCGCAGGAGGACGACGCCGGCGTCGATCACCGGCTGCTCGTCGACGAAGATCCCGACTGCGGTCGCAGGGTAGGCGTACACCAGCGCCCCCGCCGTGAACAGGAACGCCATCGTCGCCGCGGTCGCCTTCCACGCGACCTCCGCGGCCCGGTCGGGCGTGTCGGCGCCGAGGTTCTGCCCGACCCCGGTCGCGGTGGCCTGCCCGACCGCGCCGGAGACGGTCCAGGAGACCGACATCAGGCGGATGCCGATCCCGTACGCGGCCGTCGCGATGGGGCCGAACCGGGCGACCAGCGCCGCGAAGAACACCGCGGCGAAGGAGCGGGCGAGGCCGTCGCCGGTCCCGGGCGCGCCGATGCGCACCAGGTCCGTGAGCACTTCGCGGTCCGGCCGGAGGTCCGGGATCCGAAGGCGGACGCCCCAGCGACCGTCGAGCAGGACGAGCAGGCCGATCAGCGCCGCGAGCACGCGGGAGAGCATCGTCGCGATCCCGGCACCCCGCACGCCCATCGCGGGGAAGGAAATCGTGCCGACGATCGGCGCGCCCTCGACGAGCGTCCAGCCGAGGATCAGGAACGGGTCGAGGATCACGTTCACGCCCGCCGAGATCACCACCAGCCACATCGCCGTCCGCACGTCGCCGGCGGCGCGGAGCACGGCCCGAAAGGCGAAGAAGAGGAAGGTGAAGGGGATCGCCGCGAGGATCGGTTCGAGGTAGTCGAGCGAGTAGTCGTACACCTGCCCCTGCGCACCGATGAGGTCGACCAGCGGGTAGCGAATCAGGAAGCCGATCGTCGCCAAGAGGAGGCCGACGGCGACCGTCAGCAGCACCGTCTGTCCGACCGCGTGGTCGGCCTGTCGCTGCTCCCCGGCGCCGACGTACTGCGACACCAGCGCGACCGCGGCGGCGGTGATCCCCATCGCGACCGAGACGAACATCCACGAGGTGGGGAACATCAGCGACACCGCGGCGACCGCCTCGGCGTTGACGCGGCCGACCCAGAACATGTCCGCGAGGTTGTACAGCGTCTGGACGAGGTTGCCGAGCACCAGCGGCCACGACAGCGCGAACAGTTTGGGCGTGATCGCGCCGGTGGTCATGTCGACGCGCGAATCGTTCCCGCTCACGCCGTGGGGGTGGTGACGGGAGCCGATAAATCCCGCCGTTGCGGCCGGACTGGTGGGGTTCCCAGCATCCGGCGACGACGGCCCATGCCCGAACGCCTTTCCGGGAACCGCCACCACAGTCGGCCATGCAGTACGGCGTCGCCCGCTACATCGGCATCGACAGCACCGACACGCCCACGTTCACGCCCGACGGCGATCTCGCCTTCCTCGCCGACACTACCGGCACCCCGCAGGTCTACCGCCTCTCCGACCCCGGCGCGTGGCCCGAGCGCCTGACCGCCCACGACGAACGCGTCTCGTTCGTCGACGCCTCCCCCACCCGCGACGAACTCATGTTCGGCATGGACGAGGGGAGCAACGAGCGCGACCAGCTCTACCGCTACGACCTCGAGTCGGGCGAGGAGACGCCGCTCACCAACGAACCCGAGGCCAAGCACCTCTGGGGCGGCTGGGGGCCGGAGGGCGACCGCTTCGCCTTCGCCGCGAACCGTCGGCAGGGCGACACGTTCGACGTGTACGTGCAGGATCGCGACAGCGACGGGGCCGACCTCGTCTGGGAGGGGCCGGGCGGCTTCGTCGGCGTCGCTGCGTGGCACCCAGACGGCGACGGACTGATCCTGCAGGAGTCGAACTCCAGCTCCGACGTGGTGCTCTACTGGCTCGACATCGACACTGGCGAGGCCGAGCGCCTGACCGACACCGGCGAGGCGGCGCGCTACCACCACGTCGCGTTCGGGCCCGGCGGCGACCTCTACACCGTCACCGACTACGGCGCCGAGACCGCCTACGTCGGCCGGATCGACACCGGCGACCGCGGCGGCGACGGGGTCGATTCGGTCGAGACGGTCGAGCAGGGCCCCGAGGCGTGGAACGTCGACAGCCTGCAGATCGACACCGACAGCGGTCAGGTCGCGTATACGCTGAACGTCGACGGCTACTCCGAGACGTACCTCGGCGAGCTGTCGGCCGACGGCAGCGAGATCGTCGACACGGTCGAACCGGAACTGCCCGAGGGCGTCGTCGCCGGCGTCGAACTCGGCCCCGACGGCGAGCGGGCGGCGATCGAGTTCAGCGCCGACGACCACCCGCACTCGGTGTACGTGACAGGTGTGAGTTCGGGCGACACCGAGCGCTTCACCACCCCCGGCACGCTCGGCATCCCCGAGGAGCAGTTCCTGCGCTCGGAGACGATCCGCTACGAAACGTTCGACGGGCGGGAGATTCCGGCGTACTGGACGCTCCCGGAGGGTGTCGACGCCGACGGCAGCGACGGCGAGGTCCCCGTCATGGTCGACATCCACGGCGGCCCGGAACACCAGCGCCGGCCGTGGTTCTACCCGACCAAGCAGTACTTCCTGAACCAGGGGTACGCCGTGCTCGAGCCGAACGTGCGGGGCTCCTCGGGCTACGGGAAGGAGTACACCCACCTCGACGACCAAGAGAAGCGACTCGACTCGGTGAAAGACATCAAGCACGCCACCGAGTGGCTGGAAGACCAGCCCGCCGCCGACACCGACAGCCTCGTCGTCTACGGCCGCTCCTACGGCGGTTTTATGGTGCTCTCGGCGATCACGCAGTACCCCAATCTCTGGGCCGCGGCGGTGGACTTCGTCGGTATCGCGGACTTCCAGACGTTCCTCGAGAACACCGGCGAGTGGCGCCGCGAGCACCGTGCCGCGGAGTACGGCAGCCTCGACGACCCCGAACTGCTCGAACGCATCTCGCCGATCCACGACGTGGACGAGATCCAGTGCCCGCTGTTCATCCAGCACGGCGCGAACGACCCACGCGTGCCCGTCGGCGAGGCCGAGCAGATCGCCGAGGCCGTCGAGGAGCGCGGCATCCCCGTCGAGACCTGCATCTTCGAGGACGAAGGCCACCACACGACCGACCGGGAGAACCTGATCGAGGAGTTCGAGCGCATCGCGGCGTTCCTCGACGAGCACGTCTGAGGGGCCGCAGCTACGTCGATCTCTCGAGCGTCCACAGCTGTACCGTCTCGTCGTCAGTGAGTTCGTCGCCGTCGAAGCCGCCCTCGACGCGCCACGAGTCGAACGGCGAGTCGCGGGCCAGCAGCTCGACCTGCTGTTTCGGGAGCATCGAGAGCCGGTACGTCGCCTCGTGGACGACCGTGCCGTCCGGCGATTCGGTTACGTTCTCGACTTCGAACTGCTGCGCCACCCGATCGACGAGCCGCGAGCGGGTGCGGTGGGTGTACGTCCGGCCGTCGCACTCTAGTTCCCGTGTCTCCCACTCGCCGTAGGTCTCACAGACCACGTCGAAGGACGGGACGAACGTGTCGAACACGAACCGGCCGCCGGGTGCGAGCGCGTCGTGGACGGTCTCCAACAGTCGGCGCTGGTCGGCGACGCTCGCTGCGTGCTGGACCGTGTTGAACGGGCAGATCGCGAGGTCGTACGCGCGGTCGGCCTCGAAGTCGAGCATGTCCGCCCGCCACACCGAGGCGTCGAGGCCGCGTTCCGCTGCCTTCGCCCGGAGCCGGTCGAGGCGGTCGGTGTCGCGGTCGATCCCGTCGGCGTCGACGCCGGCGTCGAGGAGTTCGAGGTGGACGCGGCCGGTGCCACAGGCGAGTTCGAGCGTCGGCCCGTCGATGCGCCGGGCGAGATCGCGGTAGAACGGCACGTCGCCGCGGTCGGCGTCGGCGAGCCGGCAGTCGTACAGTTCGGCGCCGTCGGGGTGGTCGACCATACCGCCCGTTCGGAGCGGCCCGGAAAAACGGTACGGCGGGTGTGCGGTCGCTTACCAGCCCGCGTCGATGTCGTTTCTGAGCGCCTCGAGGATCTGCTCGGTGCCGTGGTCGATCACTTCGGCGACCGCCTCGGGGTCGGCGTTGGTCGGGTCGCCCAGCCCGCCGAGATCGGTCACGCGGTCGAAGTAGCCGTACGACGCCGTCTCCGGCATCTCCTTGGCGTTCTGGGGCTCCTTCTTCGCCTCCTTCACCAGCTCCGGGCGGTAGTGCTCGATAACGCTGGTCTCGTGGTCGCCGGCGTGGCCCCAGCCCTCGCCGAACACATCTTTCAGGCGCTCGCGGGCGAAGTCCGTCCAGTGGACGAAGTGGGTCGCGAGCCCGTACTCCCGGACGAGTCGGTCCGCGGCGTTCGAGAGCGGCTCGCGGTTGCCGCCGTGGCAGTTGACGATCACGAACCGCTCGACGCCGTGGCGGGCGAGGCTCTCGCCGATCTGGACGATCGCGTCCTCGTAGGTCAGGGGGTCGAGCGTGATCGTCCCGGCGAAGTTCATGTGGTGCTCGCTCATCCCGTAGGGGAGCGTCGGCAGGCGGACGAACTCCAGGTCGTGCTCGGCGGCGGCGTCGACGAGCTCCTCGGTCAGGTGCTCGGCGCGCAGTGTGTCCACCGAGACGGGGAGGTGGACGGAGTGCTGTTCGACACTGCCCGTCCCCAGCAGCGCCGCGTCGGCGTCGGCGAACGCCGCCTCGGCGTCTTCCCAGGTCATCGTCACGAGATCGTCGTCGGTCTCTGGCATGGCCGGTGGTGGGCGGGGGCGGGGCAAAGAACTACGGGAACGGGCGATCCGGCCGCTCTCCCGCACCTTCTTCGCCCCGGCGCTCACAGCGCCGGTATGTCCATCGCCGACGACGCCGAGGGCGAAATCGCCCGGCTCTGTCGCCGGGTCGTTCGTTCGGAGGGGCTCCCGGGGCTGAGTGTTACCGTCACCGACGCCGACGGCACCGTCTACGCCGACGGGTTCGGCTCCCGGGATCTGGCCGGGAACCGCCCGGCGACGCCCGAGACGCTGTACGGGATCGCCTCCTGTACGAAGTCGTTCGCCGGCGTCGCGATCCTCCAGTTGGTCGAGAGCGGCATCTGCGACCTCGACGACCCGATCTCGGCGTACGTCCCCGTCTCCTTCGACGAGCCCGAACCCACCATCCACCACCTGCTGACACACTCCTCGGGCCTCCCCTCGCTGGGGGTGAGCGAGACGCTGCTCGCCCGGCGGCTCCGGCTCCCCGACCCCGGGATCCCGCTGGGCGACATCGACGACTTCTACGCCCACGTGAACGCCGCCGGCGACGAGCGCGTCGACCCGCCGGGGGAGCGCTTCGCCTACTGCAACACGGGCTACGCGCTGCTGGGCGAGGCCGTCGAGTCGCTGACGGGGAAGCCGTTCGACGAGTACGTGACCGAACACGTGTTCGAGCCGCTGGGGATGGCGCGCGCGACGTTCGACGACCACGAGTTCTCGATGGCCGACGACCACATGACCCAGTACCGCCAGACGGAGGAGGGGCTGATGGCGTCGTCGCTCCCGACCCGGGAGATCGGGCAGGCAACCGGCGGCATCCTCGCGTCGGTGACGGAGCTGACCAGCTACCTCCGGTTCCACCTGAACGGCGGCGCGGCCGCGGGAGCGGACCTGCTCGACGCGGAAACGCTCGCCCGAGCGCACGAGGGCCACGTCGACGTGCCGGGGCGCGCCCCGGGCCGAGAGGCGCCGGACCGCGAGTACGGCTACGGCTGGTTTCGCGACGAGGCGTTCCTCGGCGACCGCACGCTGTTGGGCCACTCGGGGTCGATCACCGTCTCCTCGGCGTATCTGGGGTTCCTCCCCGAGGCGGGGGTCGGCGTCGCGCTGGCGTCGAACACCTCGCCGGCGTTCCCGCTGGGCGCCGTCGGCGAGGGCGTGCTGGCGGCAGCGCTGGGCGAGGATCCCGAGTCGGTGCCGTTCGTCCGCCTGCGGCGGCGCCATCGACGCCTCGCCGGCGAGTACAGCGCCTACGAGGGCGTGATGAACGCGACGGTCGAGCGCGACGGCGCGACGCTCCGGGTCGACTTCGATCACCCGCTGAACGACGCTGAGACGGTGCTGTTCCCGGCCGAGCCCGACGAGCGCGAGCATCAGCGCGGCGATGCGGAGTACCGGTACGAGACGGTCGACGCCGCCGGCCGACGCGAGCCAGTGACGTTCCGCGTCGCGGACGGCGAGGTGTCGCTGCTGATCGACCGATGGCGGCTCCACAAGCAGTAAGCCGGCGTCGGCGAGTGCGGCGCGAGAAGGCGGTGATCGGTCAGCCTGGACCGAGCAGCGTCACGGGAGCGCCACCGCCAGCAGACTCCGGCGGAAGAGGAGCACGAAGAGGTTGTTCCAGAACACGAGGAAGCCGACGGCGACCAGCAGCACCAGATACACCCGCGCCGCGTGGAGCATCACGTCGCCGAATCGCTTGGAACGCCGGGAGACCGCCTCGTAGACGGCAAAGCCCGCGACGGCGGTCGCGCCGACGATGACGTGGACGGCGACCAGCACCGTGGGTGACTGCGTCAGCAGCCACGCCATCCACGGGTTCGACTCGGCGTCGGCGCCGACGACCGCCGCACAGAGCAGCGTCGTGAGCAGGTCGACCGGGAGCAGGAGAAACAGCGCCGCCGCCACCCAGCCCCAGTAGGACTCCCGGTCGACCGTACCGAGCGAGGGAGGGCGGCGGCGCGTCACTCCACGACGATGTCGGCGACCATCCCCAGTCCCTCGTGCGGCTCACAGACGTAGTGGTACTCGCCCGGAACCTCGAACGTGTACTCGTAGCTGTGGCCGGTGTGGTAGATGTCCGGTTCGCCGTCCCAGTTCGCGTCCGCGGGCTGGTCGCGGACCACGACGTTGTGGTTGGCCGAGCGCCAAATCCAGCGGACGCTGGTGCCGGCGTCGATGCGGAGTGGGTCGTTCGTCCCCGGCGTGAAGGCGTTCCGCCCGTCGGGGCCGACCTCGACGAGTTCGCCGTCGAAGCTCTCGGTCGGGGTCGACTCGCCCCCGGCGCAGCCGGCGAGCGCCGTCGTCGCCGCGAGCGCCGCGGCGCCGCGGCGGAGGAGCGTGCGACGGGGAAGGTCGTGTTCGCGCATACGCGAGCGTGGGGTGTCGTCGGGCAACTGCCTTCCGGTCCCGGACCGCGAAACGTTTAGGCCCGGGAGCAGTCTACGCATCGGTAGCGAATGGAACTCATCGTCACCGAGAAAGACAACGCGGCCCGTCGCATCGCCGATATCCTCAGCGACGGCACCGCCGACGCCGAGCGGGTCAACGGCGTCAACGTCTACGGCTGGGGAGGCAAACGGGTCATCGGCCTCTCGGGCCACGTCGTCGGCGTCGACTTCCCGCCGGAGTACGACGACTGGCGGGACGTCGAGCCCCACGAACTCATCGACGCGCCGATCGACACCGAACCGACCCAGGAGGCGATCGTCGCCGCGCTTCGCCGACTTGCCGGGGACGCCGACCGCGTCGTCATCGCGACCGACTACGACCGCGAGGGCGAACTGATCGGGAAGGAGGCGTTCGACATCGTCCGCGACGTGGACGACTCGGTGCCCATCGAGCGCGCCCGGTTCTCCTCCATCACCGAGCGCGAGGTGCAGGAGGCGTTCGCGAACACCGGCGAGCTCGACTTCGATCTCGCTGCGGCCGGGGAGGCGCGCCAGACAGTTGACCTCGTCTGGGGTGCCGCACTCACGCGGTTCCTCTCGCTGGCTGCGGGCCAGCTCGGCGAGGACTTCATCTCGGTCGGCCGGGTGCAGGGGCCGACGCTGAAGCTGCTGGTCGACCGCGAGCGTGAGATCGAGGCGTTCGACCCCGACGACTACTGGGAGCTGTTCGCCGATCTCACGAAGGCCGGCGGCGCCGGCTTCGAGGCCCAGTACTTCTACCTCGACGCGGACGGCAACGAGGCGCGGCGTATCTGGGACGAGTCGGCGGCCGACGACGCCCACGCCGCGCTGGCCGCCGCCGAGGGCGCCGCCGTCGAGGAGGTGAACCGCCGGACCCGGACCGACGAGCCGCCGGCGCCGTTCAACACCACGCAGTTCATCCGCGCGGCGAGTTCGCTGGGCTACTCGGCCCAGCGCGCCATGAGCATCGCCGAGGATCTGTACACCGCCGGCTACATCACCTACCCGCGGACGGACAACACGGTCTACCCGGACGATCTCGACCCCGAGGAACTGCTCGAGTCGTTCTCGGAGACGTTCTTCGGCGAGAGCGTCGACGAACTGCTCGAACAGGACGGGATCGAGCCGACCGAGGGCGACGAGGAGACGACCGACCACCCGCCGATTCACCCGACCGGCGAGATGCCGACGGATCTGGACGACGACGAGTGGGAAGTGTACGAACTAGTCGTGCGGCGCTTCTTTGCGACCTGTGCGCCCGCGGCGACGTGGGAGCACCTGCGCGTCGTTGCGGGCGTTGACGAGCAAAGCTCGTCCGCCAATCAGACGCAGTCTGATGACGTTGACGGCGAGGTGTCCCTGCCCGCCGGCGGCGAGCGCGGCCTCTCGCTGAAGGCCAACGGGAAGCGCCTGCTGGAGGAGGGGTACCACTCCGTCTATCCGTACTCCTCGGCCGACGAGACGGTCGTGCCGGACGTGGAACGCGGCGAGGAGCTCGCGGTCAGCGACGTGCATCTCGACGCCAAGCAGACCCAGCCGCCGCGGCGCTACGGCCAGTCGCGACTCATCGAGACGATGGAGGAGATGGGGGTGGGGACGAAGTCGACCCGCCACAACACCATCGAGAAGCTGTACGACCGGAACTACGTCGAGGGCGACCCGCCCCGGCCGACACAGCTGGCTCGCGCGGTCGTCGAGGCTGCCGAGGAGTTCGCCGACCGCATCGTGAGCGAGGAGATGACCGCGCAGCTGGAGGCGGACATGCGCGCCATCGCCGCCGGCGAGAAGGCGTTCGACGAGGTGACCGAGGAGTCCCGCGAGATGCTCGAGACGGTGTTCGAGGAGCTCCGGGCGTCCCGCGAGGAGGTCGGCGACCACCTGCGGAAGTCGATGAAGGCGGACAAGATCTTGGGTCCGTGTCCGGAGTGTGGCGAGGATCTGCTCGTCCGGAAATCCCGCTACGGCAGCTACTTCGTCGGCTGTGACGGCTACCCCGACTGTGAGTACACGCTGCCGCTGCCCTCCACGGGCAAGCCGCTGATCCTCGACGAGGAGTGCGAGGAGCACGGCCTCAAGAAGGTGAAGATGCTCGCCGGGCGGAAGACGTTCGTCCACGGCTGCCCGCTCTGTAAGGCCGAGGAAGCCGACGAGGAGGCCGACCGCGTCATCGGCGACTGTCCGGAGTGTGGCGAGGAGGAAGGGGGCGAACTGGCGATCAAGCAACTGCGCTCGGGCTCGCGACTCGTCGGCTGTACGCGCTACCCGGACTGTGACTACTCGCTCCCGCTGCCGCGGCGCGGCGAGATCGAGGTGACCGACGAGATCTGCGAGGAGCACGACCTCCCGCATCTGGTCGTCCACGGCGACGACGACGAGCCGTGGGAGCTGGGCTGCCCGATCTGCAACTACCGTGAGTTCCAGGCCCGCGAGGCGGACTCGGAGCTGGAGACCGTCGACGGGATCGGCGAGAAGACCGCCGAGAAGCTCGAGGAAGCCGGCATCAAGGACGTGTCCGGGCTGAAGGAGGCGGATCCGGACGAACTCGCCGAGGACGTGGACGGCGTGAGTGCGGGGTCGGTGCGGGACTGGCAGGCGAAGGCGGACTGAGCAGCGTTCGGTTTCGACTGCTACGCGTAGACGATCTCGTTCGACAAGTCCCGGTCCACGTTCCGCTCCAGCGCGGCGTGGATACGACGGACCAGTTCGCCGACATCGCGACGGTGCTGAGAGATGAACACGATACCCGAGTGGTCGATATCGAACTCTCCCCCCTCGGCGAGTCGCAGGAAATCATCGTCGAACGTCAGTAGTGTCCACTCCCGGTCGGCCGCGTAGCGGAGGTGTTCACGGTCGGGCCAGCCGAGCGTTCCCTCCGCCGTCGCTGTCGTCACTTCCCACCCGCGGCGGTCGAGTCCGTCCACGACGGGTTGCCAGACGTTCTCGTCGGCGTAAATCACGCCGGCGCCTCGTCGTCACTCCGCGCGTCAGGCGTCGAGTCGAACTCCTCGGGATGGCCGTAGAAGTACGCGAGCGCGGCGTGCACGTCCTGCAGCGTCAGCGCCGGATAGAGGTCGACGATCTCGTCCGGGGAGTAGCCGCTGTACTCGTAGGCGTCGGCGACGTTCTCGACACGGATGCCGGTGCCGCCGATCGTCGGCGCCCCGTCACTGTGGTCGTCGTCGTGGACGATCTCGGTCATACCAGTGAATTGGGCGGTTTCGGACTTAAGCCTCCGGCCCCGCCTTCTGACTCCGACCTTTTACTCGTCGGGTGCGCCTGCGGCGCACCACTCCTCGCAAAAGCTCGGCCAAAAGGGGCGCTCGCTCCACTCGCGCTACGCCACGCTCTCCTCGACGATCTCGATCTCCTCACTCCCACCTTTTACTCGTCGGGTGGCTCGCTCCGCTCGCCACCACTCCTCGCAAAAGCTGGACCAAAAGGGGCGCTCGCTTCGCTCGCGCTACGCCACGCTCTCCTCGACGATCTCGATCTCCTCGTCGGTCAGCCCGTACAGTTCGTAGACGATCTCGTCGATCAGGTCGTCGGTGCGCTGGATCTTCGCGTCGAGTTCGTCGGCGCGCTCCTTGGTCTCGACGTAGCTCTCCAACCCCGCCGCCATGTCGTCGACGCGCGGGAGCGTCAGCGCACGGGGGGCTTGGCCGGATCAGAGAATCTCCTCCAGCACCCGAGTGAGCCGTTCTTCGACCTCCGAGGCCTGCAAAATGCGGATCGACCGCTGTTCGTCCAGATCTGCCGTTTCCGTTCCTTCGAGGTCTTGGATCACCAGAACACCGTTCCAGCCGGAGCCGAACGGCGCGTCGTCGTCGAACACCAGTTCGTCGTCCTGCCGGAGGAAAGCGAGGTACTCCAGCGTCTCCTTGATTCCTGATCGGACCGTTTTGGGATTAGTAGAGTTCTTCACCTCGGTCACGAGGTACTCCCGTCGATCTTCCTTACATATCTCCAACACTATCACGTCAGGGCGGCCCGTCGAGCGTCGGATGTCCGTGTCCGTGAAGTACGACTGCGCCACCGACAGCGTCTCTCGTTGAACGACACCTGCCCGGGAGAGTTCCTCGCGGGAGCGCTCTGACTCCTCTGGCTTGAAGGAGAGATCACGATCCCGCGCAGAACTGTCGTGGTAGAGGTACAGTTCCCTGCTGCCGTGTTCCAGCCGGGCGACCTCCTGAGAACCGGACTCAATCGTCCGTATCGTAAACGATTCTTCGTCCAACGACTCGATGGCCGAGACGTACCGGAACAGGACGTACAGTTCCAACAACGTCTCCTCGTCGTCAGGCGTGATCGTCGTTTGCCGAAGCAGTTCCGCGATGGCTTCCTCGTCGGCCGCGAGACTCTCTCGGTAGCGCCGGAGGAGCCGAGCTGCCTCCCGGTAGATTTCGCTGCGAGCGCTCTCGGCTCGCTGGAGCATGCGGTCGGTCGGTTCGTACTCCGTCGGGTCGCGAATGCGGGAGACGTGGACGTTGCGTTCGAAAACGTTCCGCAGTACGTCGACGAGTTCGGTGCTCTCACTCCAGCGGTCAGTCACCCAGTCGTACTCCCGTTCGAACAGGTGAGAACAGTCGTCGAGCGTCTCGTAGATCAGCGCGAGGAGTCGCTTCAGGACGACGTTTTCGTCCGTGTCGTAATCCTCCGAACGGCTCTCGCAGACGAACAGTGACCGGTCGTGTGGGTTCCGCGAGTAGCGCTCCCGGACGGTTTGGTTCCAGTTGATCCGCCCGTCGACCTGCCCACGAGACGTGTTCGAGACGCTCTCGGTCTCCGTCCGGATGCTGCGGAGCCGTCGCGGGAGTCGCTCGACGAACGCCACCACGTCCGGCCGGAGCACGAAGTGCAGGCGGATCAGGCTCTCGTAGTCGTCGAACCGACTGTCCAGCGCGTCGGGGCGGAGCTCTTCAACGACTTCCTGTTCGGGAAACGAGCCACGCATCACGTACGCGAGCACGTCCTGCGAGAGCCCCTCGATCAGTTCCTCGCGCCTCATTGCCCGTCAGCGAGTCGAACCTGCAGAATGTCCCGGGCGAGCGCGGTGAGACGGTCGCCGTCGAGACAATCGAGGCTGGTGAGTTCTGAGACGATTGCTTCCCGTCGTGCGACACCCTCTAACTGCGGGAAGACGTAGTCAGCGACTGCCTGAGTGAGCGCCGCCTGCCGGGACAGACCGGAATGAGTGACGTGGGAAAGCATGTCCTTCACGATCGCCGGTCCCAGCTTCCGTTCCTCGATAGTTGTGTTCGCGATCCGCCACACGTTCCCCACGTCGGTCATCAGGTCGGCATCGGTGTCGATACCCCAACCGGCCGCGTACTCGGCGACGAGTGCACCGGGATCGTCCTCTGGGATCTCGGGGGCGTCGACGTGGATGAACGCGAATCGACGCATGAACGCGTAAGACATCTCGTAGAGCGCGGTCTTGTCGTAGCTGTTCATCGTCGCGAACAGCCGCCAGGATTCGGGCATGACGTACTGGTTCGGTTGGAGTTCGCCGTCGAACTCGTCGCCGGGGAGGATCTCGATCTCCTCGCCGTCGCGGGTGAAGGGGAGTTGGACACCCTGCTCCGAGAGCAGCGTGAACAGTTGGCCGAACGATTTGTCGATGTCGGCACGGTTGATCTCGTCGATGACGAGGGGTTCGTTCCGCTGAACGTCGTCGCGCTTGAACCGTCTGAGCACCTGGCCGGCAACGAACGAGAGGTCCCCCTCGCCGTCTTCCTCGGGCATGTAGCCGCCGACCGTCTCGAAGGTGGACCAGTCGGCCGTCGCGGTCGTCATCTCGTGGCCGGAGTACACCTCGTCGTGGGTCACGGCGAGATGTCGGGAGACGCGGCGCGCGATTTCGGTCTTCCCGGTTCCCGGCGGGCCAGTGAAGACGATGTGCTTGCCGGCGTTGAGTGCGGCGTTCACCTGATCGACGATCGCTCCCGCCTGCCCGCCCGGGAAGTGGAGATCGTCAAGCGTCGATACCGGCACGTCGACCGATGGGACAGCCCGAACGTCGACATCTGGTGGCCGAGGTTCGTCGTCGCCGTAGACGAACGCCTCGACAGAGCCCCATCGACCACGGACACCGCCGATCCCCATCTCGTTGAGCGGACTGAACCCCATCGTGTGCTCGATCTCGTAGCCAGCCAAATCGTGGATCTCTGCGGAATCGACGCCCAGTTCGACCGGTTCATCCAGATAGATGATGCAGACCCACGGCTGGCCCTCTCCGTGGTTCGGCCAGATCTCACGGCCCAGTTCTTCGTTGCGCTCAGTACCGAGAACCTCGGCGGCGTAGGGGTACTGACCGTCGCGGTAGAAGATGAGGAAATCACCGGCCTCGACCTTCCGCCACGAGCCTTCGACCGATGCCTTGGTTCCCCAGAGCCGGACAGTCCCACTCAGTTCTCGGACGGTCGATGCGTCGATACCGTCGGCGTCGACGCCCGATCGAACCGTCCGATCGAAGTTCGCCTGTGCCTCCGCACTCCCGAACGGCGCGCGGTAGATCGCCGGCCCGTCGTAGCCCATTACCCACGCCTCCCGGTGGAGGGCACAAAAACCCACACGCTGACACGCCCGCCCCGACATTCAGGTAGGAAGACGGGGGCAGAGCCCACGAACGATGCAGATGGTGAAACACGAGTCGGCGACGTGTCCGTCCTGTCGCTCGCCGCTGTGGTTCGGAACGAAATCCGAGGGAAGCGGCTGGGCAGTCTACTACGAGTGCACGTCGTGTGGCTTCGAGCAGCGAGTCGGACGAATCGCGATGAGCGAAGCCGAGACGCGGGATGCGGTGTGGGAGCGAGCCGAGAAAATGGGCCAACAGTTCTGAGCTCTACACCGCCGCCTGCTGCTGCAACCGACCCCAGACCGCGTTCGACAGCAGCGCGAACACCACGCCCTCCATCGCCAGCAGCGGCAACAGGAGGAAGAACGTGAACATCGACGGCCCCGTGAACATGAACGAGAGCACCGAGTCGGCGCCGTAGCCGAGCGTGATCGACAGCGCGATCCCGTAGACGCCGACGGCGGCGACGACCGCCGCCGCGCCGCCGACGCTGGCCATGAAGCCTTCCTTCATTAGCGGTGCATATTCGTCGGCCAGCACGCCCGTCACGAGACCGCCGGGGATCCCCGCGGTCAGCAACAGCCTCGACACCTGTCCGAGGGTGTTGAGCGCCTCGATGATCGACGACGTGCCCGACGCGTGGGTCAGGAGCACGGCACCGATCCAGAGAGCAGTCGTCGCGCCGCCGGCGAGGACGGCTCGGGAGGGTCGTCGCATACCTGTTTCTCTGCCGGCACGTAGATAAGCGAACTGGTCGCACACCACACCGTATCAACTGCGACCGGCGCGGTCCGCGCAGTTTTTACCCGCGGACCGAAGACTCGCACCCCATGACCGGCCCGTGGGCACAGTGGGACCACGTCCTGAAGGTGGACCCCGACAAGGAACTGCTGGACGACGAGACGTTCGACGACGTCGCCGCGACGGGCACCGACGCCCTCGAGATCGGCGGCACGATGGACGTGACGAGCGAGAAGATGGCGCGGGTCGTCGACGCCTGCGCGGCCCACGACGTCCCGATCTATCAGGAGCCCTCGAACCCCGGGGTCGTGATCGACCACGAGGCGCTCGACGGCTACCTCGTCCCGACAGTGCTCAATGCGGGCGATCCGTTCTGGATCACCGGCGCCCACAAGGAGTGGGCCCGCATCGACGACGATCTGGACTGGGCGAACACCCACACCGAGGCGTACGTCGTGCTGAACCCCGACGCCGCCGTCGCCGAGTACACCGAGGCCGACTGCGAGCTGACTGCCGAGGACGTGGCCGCCTACGCCGGCGTCGCCGAGCGCATGTTCGGCCAGGATATCGTCTACCTGGAGTACTCCGGCACGTACGGCGACCCCGATACCGTCGCTGTCGCAGCCGACGAAGTCGACGACGCGACGCTGTTCTACGGCGGCGGCATCCACGACTACGAGAGCGCCCGCGAGATGGGCCAACACGCCGACACCGTCGTCGTCGGCGACCTGCTCCACGACGAGGGCGTCGACGCCGTCGCCGAGACCGTCGACGGCGCGAAGGACGCCTAAACGACCCACTCCGACACCGAGAGTCGGGAACGCTCCCCCGCGAACGCGACGTACCAGTCGTTCGAGTACGGCTCGGGTAGTTTCTCCTCCTCGTCCAACCGGTCCCGCAGCGCCGCGAGCCCGTCCGAGGCCGGCAGACACTCCTCGTAGCTTCCCTCGCCGCGCGCGCTCCGCAGGATCTCCAGTTGCGCCTCCGGAGCCCCCGAGAGGTCGACGAGGTACGTCTCGGCGAGGAACGCCCGGAACCCGGCCGCGTCGTCGGCGACGCGCTCGGCCGCGAAAGCGTACGTGACGCGCTCGGTCGTCCCCGTCTGCTCGCCCGCGACCTCGACGCGAATCGTTCGGTCCCGCCACTCGACCCACGTGGTCGTCCCGATCAGTCGCGACCCCTCGCCGCCGTCGGGGTACGGCGCGGGGTACTCGCCGACCGAGAACCCCTCCGGAAACTGGCCGTTGCGCTCCCCGGGCATCGCCAGTTCGAACGCGCGGCGGTCGTTCTCGGGGAGGTCGGCGAACGCCACGACCGCCGTCCCGGCGGGCGCCGACTGCCCCTCGTCCCACTCGGCGCCGAGTGCGAACGCGGGCACGGTGGCCGATTCGACAGTCTCCCGGCTGATCCGGTAGAACGTGCCGCCGTGGGGGAACAGCGTCGGGTCGCGGAACGGCACCTCCGCGTACGTCGTCCGGCGCGTGCCGTCGTTCTCGACGGTTTCGGCGCCGACAGTCCGTTCCTGATCGCGGATCCGCTCCTCGAGTGCGGGAACCAGGTCGAACGGTTCGGCGTCGACGTAGACGCCGTTGGTACAGCCGTCGTTGCCGATGCCGCCGAGACAGCCGCCGGCGAAAAGCGAGGCCGCTATCGAGAGGGCACCGCGTCGGTGGAGGGACACGACCGGACAGTCTCGAGGCACCGGCATATGTCTTCTGTCGCTCGTGGGGAACGGGCCCATCGTTCTCGCCCGGGATGCAACACGTATCGCCGCCGAGACAGCCGTTTCCCAGGGAACACCGCGTTTAAAGACGCGCCGGGTGAACTGTCACCCATGCAAGATCGAACGTACGCGGCGGACGTCGACGCCGGCGAGTCGGCCACCGTGGCCGGCTGGGTCCACGAGATTCGCGACCTCGGCGGCATCGCCTTCCTCATCCTCCGGGACAAAAGCGGCAAGCTCCAGATCAAACTCGAGAAAGACGAGATGGACGACGAGCTGGTCGACACCGGTCTCGGCGTCCACCGCGAGTCGGTGCTCGAAGTCACCGGCGACGTGAAAGCGGAGCCCCGGGCGCCGACGGGGTTCGAACTCGTCCCCGAGTCGATCGAGGTCGTCGCCGAGGCCGACGCCGAACTCCCGCTCGACCCCTCCGGGAAAGTCGACGCCGAACTCCCGACCCGGCTCGACAACCGCACGCTCGACCTCCGCAAGCCCGAGGTCAAGGCGATCTTCGAGATCCGCGCGGAGGTCATGCGCGCGGCCCGGGAGACGTTCCGCGACTTGAACGCCACGGAGATCAACACGCCGAAGATCGTCGCCACCGGCACCGAAGGCGGCACGGAGCTGTTCCCGATCACCTACTTCGGCGAGGAGGCGTTCATGAACCAGAGCCCGCAGCTGTTCAAGCAGTTGATGGCCGGCTCCGGCCTCGAAACCGTTTTCGAGATCGGCCCGATCTTCCGCGCCGAAGAGCACAACACGCCGCGACACCTCAACGAGGCGACCTCGATCGACTTCGAGTCGGCCTTCGCCGACCACCACGAGGCGATGGACGCCGCCGAGGCGATCGTCGTCGCCGTCTACGAGGCCGTCGCCGAGAACTGCGAGGAACAGCTCGACCTGCTCGGCTACGACGACTTCGACGTGCCCGAGGGCGACTTCCCGCGGCTGAGCTACGAGGAAGCGATCGAGCGCATCAACGCCACGGGCGAACTCGACGAGCAGCTCGTGTTCGGCGACGACCTCTCGACGGAGGCCGAGCGCGCGCTCGGCGAGGACGTGGGGACGTTCTACTTCATCACCGGCTGGCCCAGCGAGATCAAGCCGTTCTACATCAAGGACCAGGACGACGACGAGACGCTCTCGACGGGGTTCGACATGATGCACCCCCGGATGGAGCTCGTCTCGGGCGGCCAGCGTGAACACCGCCACGACAAGCTGGTCGACGGGTTCGAACAGCAGGGGCTCGACCCCGAGCAGTTCGAGTACTACACGAAGATGTTCAAGTACGGCATGCCGCCCCACGCCGGCTGGGGGATGGGTGGCGAGCGCCTCGTGATGACGATGCTCGGCCTGGAGAACATCCGTGAGGCCGTCCTCTTCCCGCGAGATCGCCAGCGTCTGAGTCCCTGACGACGGAGCCGTTCGCGTTCCCGTCGAACCGCGTTTTGCCGATCCGTCGCCGACGCTCACGGATCGGCGAGAGCAACGAAAACTCGATCGCGAGTCGCTACTCCACGTCGGTGGCGGCGTCGTCGGTGGGCTCCTCCTCGGCGTCGTCCTCGGCGTAGTACTCCTCGGTCACCGTCACCCGGGCGCGCTTGATCCGGGTGGTGTCGACCTGTTCGACGCGGATCCGGATCCCGTCGTACTCGATCGTCTCGCCCTCCTCGACGAGGCGGCCGGCGCGGTTGAAGATGAAGCCCGCGAGCGTCTCGAACTCCTCGCCCTCGGGGAGATCGAGGTCGAGTGCCTCGTTCACCTCGTCGATGTTGACCTCGCCGCGGACCAGCGCGGTGTTGTCGTCGACGAACTCGATGGCCTGCTCCTCGTCGCCTTCGAGGATGTCGCCGACGATCTCCTCAACCATGTCCTCCATCGTGATCAGCCCCTCCGTGGTACCGAACTCGTCGATGACGATCACCATCCGGAGGCGGTTCTCCTGGATCTCTTCCAGCAGTTCGTCGACGTTCTTGGACTCGGGGACGTGCAGCGTCGGCTGCACCAGATCGTCGAGCGTCGGTTCGCCCTCGCCGTAGTGGGCCGCCCGCACCAGGTCGCGGATGTTCACGACGCCGATGATGTTGTCGAGGTTCCCCTCGTAGACGGGGACGCGCTCGTGGTCGGACTGGACACACTCCTCGATGGCCTCCTCGACGGTGGCGTCTTTCGGCACGGCGGTCATGTCGAGTCGGGGCGTCATGACCTCCTTGGCGATGGTCTGGTTGAACCGAAAGATGCGTTGGAGCATCTCGCGCTCCTCCTCGTCGATGACGCCCTCGCGCTCCCCGGTCCGGATCATGTTCTGAATCTCGTCGCGGGTGACGTAGGAGTCCTCGATGGCGGAACCGCCGCCGGTGACCCGGTTGATCACCTGCGTGAGGTAGTCGAAGATGACGATCAGCGGGAGCAGCAGGCGCTCGGCCCACTTCAGCGGGCGGGCGATCCGCAGCGACCACGACTCGGTGTGCTCGACGGCGTAGGACTTCGGCGCGCTCTCGCCGAACAGCAGCACGACCGTCGTGATGCCGAACGTCGCCGCCAGCACCGCCCGTCCCTCGGTCATGTAGAAGCCGAACAGCCACGTGGCGATCGAGGACATCGCGACGTTCGCGATGTTGTTGCCGACGAGGATGGTCACCAGTAGCCGGTGGGGGTCGTCGAGGAGGTTCTGCACCAACGAGGCCCCGGGGACGCCGTCCTCGACCAACGACTCGACGCGGTGGCTCTCGAGGCCGAACATGGCGATCTCCGACGAGGAGAAGAAGGCGGAGAGCCCGATGAGGACGATCAGGATGCCGACACCGAACGCGAGTGTCGTCGGGGATGCGCCCCCGGTAGACGTCTGCAGAACGCTCCTGCTAAGAGCGGGAATGACCGTGGGAAGCAAGCCCATTTCCCGTCGGCATTCACGGTCGTTCGAATTAAGCGTTCCCCTCCCGGCCGATATCGAGCGATACCGATCCGTCTATCGGTGCCGACGGGCCGTGTCGTCGCCGACGACTTTACGCGCGCCGCGCCGCAACCCGCCGCTATGTCCGAGGAACCGCCGATCACACTCTATCGGCTGCAGGCCTGCCCGTTCTGTGAACGGGTGGTGCGAATGCTCGACGAGTACGGGATCGACTACCGCTCCCGGTTCGTCGAGCCGATGCACTCCGACCGGAACGTCGTCAAGCGGCTCAGTGGCAAGCGCTCGGTGCCGGCGCTCGTCGACGGGAACACCGGGGTCACGATGTCGGAGTCGGGCAATATCGTCGAGTACCTCGAGAAGACGTACGGAGGTGAGGCCTGATGGAGTTCGACGTCGTCGACCTCCCCGACGCCGACCACCCCGAGGTCGGCGACACCGCGCCCGACTTCACCCGCCCGCTGGTGAACGAGGAGTACTGGGAGGACCGCTCGCTCTCGTCGCTGACCGCAGACGGCCCCGTCCTGCTCGTCGCCCACCCCATGGACGGCGGGTTCCCGGCCACGTACGTCTGGAGAGAGATCGACGACCGCGAGTGGACCGACGAGGTCGACGTGGTCGGGCTCTCCATCTCGACGCCGTACGAGCACGGCAGCCTGCTCGACGAGCACGGGCGCGACGCGCAGCTGTTCTCCGATCCCGGCGCCGGCGTCGCCGAACTGTACGGGATCGAGCACGACCTCGACGGCATGACCGGCATCGTCGAGCACCGGCCGGCGATGTTCCTGCTCGCCGAGGACCGCACCGTCGAGTACGCGTGGGTCGCCAGCGAGTGGCCCGATTTCGCCGACTACGACGCCGTCGAGGCGGCGATCGAGGCGCTGTAGCCGGCGACGCCACGGTCGACCGGTCGTCTTTTTCGCGCCGGTCTCCGAGAGTGGGTATGCGCGATCACCTGATCCAAGCCACCAGCATGCTCGCGATGGGCGAACTGGTGGTGTACCCGACCGACACCGTCTACGGGCTCGGCGCCGACGCGATCGCCGCCGACGCCGTCGAACGGGTGTACGAGCTGAAGGGCCGGTCCCGGGACGACCCGCTCTCGATGGCGGTACCCGACGTGGACGCCGCGCTCGAACACGTCACCGCGACCGAGCGCGAGGAGGCGTTCATGCGGGCGTTCCTCCCCGGCCCGGTGACGGTCGTCCTCGAGCGGCAGTCCCACGTGCCGGACGCACTCACCGCCGGAAACGATCGTGTCGGCATCCGGATCCCGGACCACGATCTCGCACTCGACATGCTCGAAGAGTTCGCGCCAGTGACCGCCACCAGCGCGAACCGCAGCGGCGAGGCGAACGCCACCCACCCCGACGACCTCGACGACGCGATCCGCGAGGGGGTCGGCGCCGTCGTCGACGGCGGCGAGCTCGCGGGCGGCGAGAGCACGGTCGTCGACCCCGGCGCCGACGAGATTCACCGACGCGGCCGGCAGACCGACGAAGTCGAAGCGTGGCTCGACGACCACTAACGACCGAGTAGCGAGCGCAGCGACCGGGTTTTCACCCCGCAGTCCGCGCGGTACTCACAGGACTCGCACTTGGCGTCGTCGTCGAGCCGCGGCGGCGGGTCGGCCAGGCGCCGGACCGTCCGGAGCAGCTCCCGGTAGCGAGCCGTCCTCCGGGTGGTCAGCCGGACTGGTCGCACGACGCCGACCGCGGGGTACTCCACGAGCGCACGCGGGATCTCGCGCTCACGCTCCCACGCGAGCGCCTTCGCCAGCGCGACCGCGCGGACCGCCTGGGGCTCCCAAACGCCCTCCGGCGGCGGGACGCCACCGGAGACGAGCACCGGGGTCGGCGGCTCGCTCCCGTCGCCAGCGAGGAGTTTGTGCGCGACGCCGCGGCAGTCCTGGCCAGTCAGCGTGGCGTCGCGCGTGGCCGGGTCGACGAGGCGCCCCCAGCGCTCGCCGGCCGCCAGCGCGTCGAGGTTCCCGCGGTACTCCTCGGGTGGAACGGCGATCGGGCAGTCGCCGAGCCGGTCGTCGCTCGCCTCACGGAGTTCGGGATACTGGAACGCGAGCTCCCGACGCGCTTGGACCTCGGCGGGCGGGCCGCGGTCGTCGGCCTGGCGGGCGTAGTAGAGCTGGCGCGGACAGTACGCGGCGCGGCCGAGATCGCTTGCGGCGACGAGAGACACGGGACGGGTGGTCCCGCCATCCTACTTCAAAAACGGGTTACAGCTGTGTGTTCGTCTCGATGTCCTCCGCGGCCTCTTCCAGTCCGGACTCGCGGGCGTCGGCGGCGTGGCTGTCACGGAGGTCGGCGTCGGTCAGCAGTTCGGCGAACTCGTCGGTGAACCGGTGGTTCGCGCGGGTGGCGCGGCGCTCGGCGTCGATCACTCGGGAGTAGCGTTCGACCGTCTCCGTATCGGCGTCGAGCCGATCGGCCCGCTCGTCGAGCGGCACGTCGTCGACGATGAGTTCCCGTAGCTCGTCCATCGGCAGCGGCGCCTCGCGGTCGCGTTCCCGAACGAGGTGGAGATCCAGCCGGGCGCGGAACACCGACTCCGCGTCGGTATCGAGCGCGTCGGCGATCTCGGCGTCGTCCTCGTCGGCGTAGAACCCCATCACGATCTGGACCAGCTCGCCGTCGTCAAACCCCGACTGGAACGCGTAGCGCTCGCGCATCCGGCCGACCAGCTCCCGAACCCGCGTCTCGGCCTCCTCGGCCGAGACCGCGTCGCCGAGGTCGCCGCGGTCCTCGGACTGATCCGCCGTGACCGCCTCCTCGCCGGTGGTCTCGACGAACAGGTCCCGGAGCTCCTCGGTTTGTTCGTCCATAGTGCCGGAACGACGGGGTGCGCGTGAATAAGGGTTGGGTAGCCAACGATACTCGGTTGTAAACCGCAGCGTTAACGTGGGTTTACGAAAAGCGTCGGATGTGTCTACCGCAACGGACTCCGTCGATCTCGTCGGCAACGAGGTGGCCGTCAACCTCGTCCGCGCCGCGCTGTTGGCAGCGCTGATGGGCGCGTTCGCGTTCGTCTCGTTCCCCAATCCGCTGAACCCGGCCGTCCCCGTCACCGCGCAGGTGCTGGGCGTGTTCCTCGCCGGTATCTATCTCGGGCCCGCCTGGGGCGGGTTCGCCATGGTGCTGTACGTGCTGGCCGGCGCGCTGGGTGCGCCCGTCTTCTCGGGCGCCAGCGCCGGCCTGGGCGAGATCTTCGGCCCGACCGGTGGCTACCTCGTCTCCTACCCGTTCGCGGCCGTACTGATCGGCGCCGTTGTCCACAGCGTCGACGGCCTCGTCGATCCCGAGGGCGTCTCGGTGGCGCGACTCGTCGGGGCGATGGCCGCGGGGACCGTCGTGATCTACGCGCTCGGCATCGCCGTCTACTGGTACTACCTCGACACGAGCCTCGTCGCCGCGATCGTCGGCGCCGGCCTGGCGTTCGTGCCCGCGGAGGCGGTGAAGATGGCCGCCGCCGTGGGGATCGTGCGCTCTGAGGAGGTCCAGGCGACCTGACGTGCTCGAACTGGACGGTCTGGTCCACGAGTACGACGGTGCCCGCGCCGTCGACGGCGTCTCGCTGACGATCCCGGACGGCGAGTTTCTGGTGCTCTGTGGCCCGAACGGCTCCGGGAAGTCGACGCTCGTCCGGCACCTGAACGGCCTGCTCGAGCCGGACGCTGGCCGGGTGCTCGTGGACGGCACCGACGTGAGCGACGCCCCCGTCGCCGCCCGGACCACCGTCGGGATGGCGTTCCAGGAGCCGCGCGACCAGTTCGTCGCGGCCACCGTCGGCGGCGACGTGCGCTTCGGCCCCGAGAACTTGGGGCTCGATCACGAGGAGATCGATCGCCGGGCGGCGAACGCGCTCTCGGCGGTCGGCCTCGACGGCCGGGAGAGCGACCGCATCGAGACGCTCTCGGGCGGCGAGCGCGAGCGCCTCGCGGTCGCGGGTGCGCTGGCGATGGCGCCGACGTATCTGGTGCTCGACGAGCCGTTCACCGGCCTCGATTCGCCGGCCCGCGAGCGCCTGCTCGCTCGCCTGCGCGACCTCAACGCCGACGGGACGGGGCTGATCGTCGTCACCCACGACCTCCGAGACCTGCTCGACGACGCCGACCGCGTGGTCTGTCTCGCCGACGGCGAGGTGGTCGTCGACGCCACCCCCGGCGACGCGATCGAGAAACTGACCGAGTACGGCGTCCGCGTGCCGGGTCGCTGAGCGATGCTCGGCTACGAACCCGGCGACTCGCTCGCCCACCGACTCGATCCGCGGACGAAGTTGGCCGTCCAACTCGCCTTTGCCGCCGCCGCGTTCGCCCACACCGACCCCCGTGGGCTGGCAGTGCTGACCGGCATCACCGCGCTGGCGCTGGCGAGCGCCCGGCTCTCCCCCATCTCCATTGTCTGGGGCTACCGGTTTCTCCTCCCGCTGCTCGCGGCCGCGGTGCTGTTCGAACTGGTGACGCTCGGACCGCCGTGGGTCGAGTTCGCGGCGGCCGTCGACCCCCTGCTCGCGAGCTACCGAACGCTGCTCATCGTCGCCGTCGCCGCCGGCTACGTCCGGACCACGTCGGCCCGTGAATCGCGGGCCGCGGTGCAGTGGGCGATTCCCGGGAAACCTGGGCGGCTACTGGGTGCCGGAGTCGGGCTCGTGTTCCGGTTCCTGCCGCTGCTGCGCCGCGATCTGGCGGCGATCCGCGACGCCGAGCGGGCGCGGCTGGGCGACGAACGGCCGACGCGGGAACGGCTGCGGACCGTCGGCGCGGCGGGGCTCCGTCGGGCGTTCGCCCGGGCGGATCGGCTCGCGATGGCGCTCTCGGCGCGGTGTTTCTCGTGGAACGCGACGCTGCCGCGGATCCGGTTCCGCGCCGTCGACGTGCCGGCAGTGCTGCTGGCTGTGGGGTTGGGGGCGTCCATGGTCGTCTGACTCGCCCCAAGCAGTCGCTCGCAGTCGGCAGCATTTAGGTGACGGCACCGCAGCACACACGGTATGCTTGCACAGACGCGCGAGACGTTCTGGACGATTTCGCCGACGGGGAAGGCGGCCTTCTACTTCCTCGCGGCGGCCGCGATCCTGGTGTTCGCCGTCGGCGTCTACGAGCGCTTCCAGCGCTACGCACGGGCGAAAGCGGACCCGTTCCCGCGGCTGGACGATCTGCCGGGCCGCGTCGTCGACGCCGCCACCACGGTGCTCTCGAACCGGAACCAGTTCGACCGCGACCTGTACGCGGGCGTGATGCACTCCTTCATCCTCTGGGGGTTCCTGACGCTGCTGATCGGGACCACCATCCTCGGGTTCGAGATGGACGTGTACCGGGTCGTCACGGGGACGTCGTTCTTCCAGGGCGACTTCTACCTCGCGTACTCGCTGGTGATGGACGCGATGGGGCTGCTGTTTGTCGTCGGCGTCGGGATGGCGATCTACAAGCGCTACAGCAAGCGCGAGGGGCGCCTCTGGGGGAGACACACGAGCCTGGAGGACGACGCGTTCGTCTGGACGCTGTTCGCGCTGGGCGTCGGCGGCTACCTGCTCGAAGGGCTGCGCATCCGGGCAACCAGGTTCCCTGACTTCGAGACCGTGAGTTTCGTCGGCTACTTCGCTGGGATCGTGATCGAGGCGGCCGGCATCGACGCCGCCAGCGCCGAAGCGCTCTACTGGGTTGGCTGGTGGTCCCACTCACTGATCGCGTTCGGCTTCGTCGCGTTCGTCCCCTACGCCAAGCCGTTCCACATGATCTCCAGCTTCGCGAACGTCGTCGTCAGCGACGACAACGCCGGCGCTCGCCTCCCCTCCGTCCCGGCTGATCTCGACGCCGACACCGGCGCCGAGTCGATCGACTCCTTCACCTGGAGCGAGACGCTGGACCAGGACGCTTGCACGAAATGCGGCCGCTGTTCCTCGGTCTGTCCGGCCAACGCCTCCGGCCGGAACCTCGATCCGCGTGATGTGATCCTCGACCTCAAGAGCTACCGCGAGGCGGTCGACGCCGGCGGCGAGGAGGTCGACATCATCGCCGACGGCGGCGAGTCGGTCATCGCGAGCGAGACCATGGAGTCCTGTCTCTCCTGTATGGCCTGCATGGACGCTTGCCCGGTCGACATCGAGCATCTGACGAGCTTCACGAAGATGAACCGCCAGCTCGTCGACACCGGCCAGGTGAACAGCGAGATGCAGGACGTGTTCCAGGACGTGATGCAGAAGGGGAACACCTTTGGCAACCCCAACCGAAAGCGCGGCGACTGGTCCGACGACCTCGAGTTCGACGTGACCGACGCCCGCGAGGAGGAAGTCGACTACCTCTGGTACGTCGGCGACTACCCGAGCTTCGACGACCGGAACAAGAAGGTCGCCCGGGCGCTGGCCCGGGTGTTCGAGGCCGCCGACGTGAGCTACGGGATCCTGTTCGACGACGAGAAGTACGACGGCAACGACATCCGCCGAACCGGCGAGGAGTTCCTCTACATGGAGCTGGCGGGCCACC
>Ga0207754_100160_pt1 | contig 39897 bp, 37 predicted proteins | sample A23E1SouthBayCA_FD_187728 | JGI IMG/M metagenome (GOLD analysis project Ga0207754, IMG submission 187728) | Aerobic enrichment media microbial communities from Eden Landing Ponds, California, USA - A23 E1 (SPAdes) | ecosystem: Environmental > Aquatic > Marine > Unclassified | place: Emeryville...
GTCGAGAGCCTCTTGGAGTTCTTCGATCGAGATCTCGTCGAGGTGATCCATTACGTTGTCTAACGAACTCCGGGCAGAAAGTTCTAACTCTTACTATAGGCTACCGTGGTGATCGACCGGTCCAGTCGACTCATGGCCCCCGAACGGTACGCTGTCACGTTGTCAAGGCGTCGCGGCTCGTCACCACTACGACAGTTGAAGAACTCGTGACGGATCATCCGCCTGTAGGCGGATCCCTTTCGGTTGTCCGGGAGTGGCGGGAAGATCTCGGTCGCGTACCAATCAAGTAGGTCCTCGTTCGAGACAGTTTCCTGTAGATTTGCGGGTTTGTTTGTCCACGGCCGCGGGATTCTGGGCATCGCGCGAGTCACTACACGAGGAGGTCGTCGAGCTCCGCGAGACTGAACAGCGACCAAGAGTCGTCAAGATCGTCGTCGAGGCCGTCGACGAACCCGCTCTTCGAGAAGAGCGCAAATTCTTCGTCGCGGGTCTCCGGACCCCACCGCACCCGATCAGCCTTCTCCCGAAGTGACTCCACCAACCCATATCCGACAGGTTCACTCGTCCACTTGCATTCAGCGAGCAGCATCCGGTCATCGTTTGGGGCGAGGCCGACGATATCGACCTCGTCTTCACCGTACCACCAGCGCCCAACGTCCGCGTACGGGCCGAGGTCGCCGCAGCGAATCGCTTCCCACGTCGCCTCCACACAGACGTCTTCGAACGTCGTCGCGACGTGGTCGGGGAGTCCAGGCTCGATCGTTCCGTCCAAGACGATCTGGGGAGCTTCTTCGATACTGGAGCGATTCGGTTCAACAAACCGGAACCAGAACCGGAGGAACTCATCGGCGACGAGATATCGGGAGCGTTTCGACTGCTTCGGCGACGCGGTGACTGGAACAGTTCGATCGAGGAGTCGGAGTCGTCGGAGCGTCTGCAAGTATTTCGACAGTGGGCCGGAATCGATCCCTGTTGCGCCGGAGATCTCGTTCGGCGTCGTGTGGCCGGTCGCGACGGCCTCCAAGATACTCATGTATCGGGCTGGATTGCGGAGTTCGGTGCGTAACAGGAACTCAGGTTCGTTGTAGAGGATCGCTGTTGGCGACAGAATGTGGTCGCGAATGTTCGCTGACAGCGAGTCGGCGTAGTCGAACAAGGTGAGGTACATCGGCGTCCCGCCGGTCACGGCGTACGAGCGAATCGCGTCCTCTAACCCGTATGTGATGACGTCGCGGGCGTGCCGGAAGGAGAACGGCTGCACGTCGAGTTGGCCGGTACGCCGCCCGTAAAGTGGACTCTCGTGACCCAAGACCTCGGACTCCATCGTACTGATGCTGGATCCACAGAGAACGAGCATCGAGTCGGTATCCAGGAGGTGTTCGTCGACGAACGATTGGATGTACGAGGGGAGCGAGTCGTTCTCGTCGACGAGATACGGGAACTCGTCGATGACGACGATGGTTCGCTCGGTGGCGAGTCGGTCTGCGAGATAGTCGAACGCCTCGTCCCACCCCTCGATGCGTGGCACGCGGTCGTCGAAGTGAGCCGCCACCTGTTCGACGAACTTCTCGCGCTGTCGGTCTTCGGCTTCTTGGGCGGCGAGAAAATAGAGGTGTGGTCGCTCACTGCAGAATTCCTTGAGCAACTCCGTCTTGCCGACACGGCGGCGACCATACACAACGTAGAACTCGTGGTCAGGAGATTCGTGTGCCGTGCGGAGTTCCCCAAGCTCCGTCTCACGATTGTAGAAGGTCATTATCCAAGTAATCATTATTGAGGTAATGACTTATGCGTTGCGCCGCGATTTTTCGAAAAATGCGCAAGAGGCAGTTTCAGTCGATCACATCGGCTTAGAGAGAGTGTCTGCTTGGAGAGAGTGTGCAACAAACCCCAGCAGACAGTGAGATAGAGGAAGAGCACCTGCTTAATTTTGTCGTCAACAGCCTCGGAGACGAACTTCCGATTGACCTCGCTGAGAACGTGAAAGTCACTTCCGAGGAGTTGTACGAGGTCCTCGCCGGCGCCAGCGCCGGCGGGACCTCGATCAATCACGTCTGCGAGACGACCGATGACTCGCCTCACGCCAATACCGTCCGTGGACATCTGACCGACCAGTTCGATCTTGATACCGTTGAGGCGGTTGGGAACACGCTGCTTCAACGGGACGTCCTTGAGACGCTGCCAGATCGACCGGTGGAGGTCGTCGCCGACCTCCACCTCGATCCCTACTACGGTGATGAGGACGAAACAGAGTCGCTGTATTTCTCGCAGGCGAAACGAGGGACCACGACGTTTCACGCCTACGCGACACTCTACGCACGCGTGCAGAACAAACGGTACACGCTGGCGGTCCGCCAGCTGGAAGCTGGCGAGACCACCAGCGATGCCCTCGAAGAGTTCCTCACACTGCTCGACGGCCTTGACTTGCGCGTCAAGGCCGTCTATCTCGATCGCGGCTTCTACAACAGCAGTTGCCTTGAGCTGTTGCAGGCTCGCAACTACGCGTACGTGATGCCGATCGTCAAGTGGGGCGAATCGATTCAAGAAGAACTCAGCAAGGGGTGGAGTCGTGTGATCGAACACGGACTCGCTGGGCGAGTCCGGTTCCCTGTGTTCATCGACTGCGTCTACCAGCAGGGACGGTACGACGAACACGGGGTGGCGCGTCACGGCTACGCCGCTGACGCGCCGTTCATCGAGACACCACGCGATGCACGAATCCACTACAGCAAGCGCTTCGGCATCGAAGCGAGCTACCGATTAGCCAAGCAGAGCCTCGCACTCACGAGTTCGCGGGACGCTGGACTTCGACTCCTGTTGTTTGTTGTGAGTCTGCTGCTCCAGAACGTCTGGCGGTATCTTCACTGGATGTACGTGGCGGCGCCCCGCCGTGGGGGGCGCCGCCTCTGGCCGTGGTCGTTCAGAGAGTTCTGTGAGATGGTGGTTCGCGCTGCTTGGACAGCCCTCGGAGTCCGTAGGGCTGTCCCAGCGAACCAACCACTGGACGGACGGTTCTTCCGATAAGCCGCCCCGTTTGGGGCGTCTCGTGAGTGGAAACACTGTCGCGTCGGCGGCGAATCGCCGCCGACAGCGACGGTCCAATGCCGAAAATCACCAACACTAGCTTTTCGAGACGATCTGGTCACAGTTCGCAGAGATTCGGCGCTTAGAGGTCGAGATTATCCGGCTGCCGATGTGATCGACTGAGAGTAGATTGATACATACCCGCGAGGAATAGTGCGACGGCGATGTGTTCCGTTGTAATGGTCTCAAATTCGTCGTAAGTGTAGGAGACGTCTCTATTTGGAATTCTCACGGTCTGGTCGCTGGGGTCGTTGACGAGATCACCGTGCGCAAGTGCATTACGGACGTTTGACTTGTATGCGCTGATTACCAGGTCGAAGAATACGCTATTTTCGTGCTCGTCTGTATCGGTGAGCTCTCGGCGTACTTTCGACGCACGTAGTTGTTGGAGACTTTCCATCGACGGGTCGCCGCCATCGAGGATGCGTTTGACACCAAGAAGGAGCGGAAAACCGATTTCGTAGATTCCGAGTGCATCTTGTACTGCCTCGATACTGATTGCGATCTTCTCTGTTTGATCGGATGTTTTGTCGCGTCCGATAACGTGTTTCAAGAATTTGTCTGAGCTCTGATCAAGGATGGTTCCGTGGTCACTCGTTTTCATCTCTCCGTAGAGGTTCACTGCTTGTTCGGCTTGGGTCTCGGTGAGGTTGAGCGTCTTCTCGACTGTAGGTTCGAATCGCCAGTAGGTACCTGTCTCGTCGAGAAATCGTTTACCAACAGCGACTTGGTTGAGAATTTGCTGAAAGTACGTGGTGTTGGCTTTCGCACTGAGTGAGTCGGCGTCTATCTTATTGAAGGATTGACGCTGTTGCAGGATTACCGCTGCGGCTCGCTTGTCCGAATCGCCTTGGAAGATGTTTTGGGGAGTGAGCTGAACGTCGCCTCTAATGATGTTATTCATACATTTCTCAACCCTATCGAAATCGAGTGAGGTGCTCCATCTAGCCTCCTGTTTTCGGAGAGCTTTCTTTTCGAGTTCTGTGAGGGGTTCGAAGGTAGAGGGGTCGGGCATAAGTATGGGATAGCACCTGATAGGACAGGTACGACTCTGATATAGGACGATAGTTAGTAGCCAGAAAACCTAACCGATACCTCCGCGACCTAATTCATCGGCTAATTAGTCATAGATTGTACCGAGCTATGAGGTTTCAGTAGGGAGAAACTCCTGAAGCATCATGGCTTTAATCCGCTAACTTCCCTCGAGATGCTATAGGGCTCCCCCCCTCGTTACGCGCCGGCGTTTATGTCCCAGGAGACATCAGTAGTACGTATTGGGCCAGAACCGGATGATTTTCGCCCGCAAGATGTTTACACGGGTGAGAAGTCCCGGTCTTTATATCGGCTCCCTCGGTGGGCAGCCGGGTAGCCCAGCACCACCCAGAACCAGCCAAATATGCGATACCCGACCATAATCTACGCACGCGTCTCTACCCCCGAACAGGACATCGCTCAGCAGAAGGAGAAGTTGTGGAACCACGCCATCGACGAACTCGAAATCGAGCCCTCGAACATCGACGTACTCGAAGACGAGGCCACCGGCAGCAACACAGACCGCGACGGCTACCAAGAGATGATGCATCGCGTGCGCGAGGGAGAGACCGAACGCGTTATCGTCCGATCGATTACTCGTCTCGGGCGCAACATGCGTGACCTCAACGACGCCGTCCACGAGATCGTCGAAGACAACGGCTGCGGACTCGTCGTCGTCAACGACGGCCTCCACATCGAACCAGATACAGAGGAACTGAACCTCGAGCAGAAGGCCATCCTCTACGGTCTCTCCTTCGCCGCCGACATCGAACACGAGATGATCAAGCAGCGAACTATCGACGGTCTCCGCGCCGCCGAAGAGGCCGGGAAGCGCATCGGTCGACCGATCTACGGCTTTACCTCTGAGGACGGGAACCTTCGGCCAGACGACGAGGAGTATGAGCAGGCTGTGCAGGCAATCGTGGCCAAGGAGGAACTCGGCTGGTCAGACCGCCGTGTCCAACGCCAGATTGGCGTGCCGCGACGTACAGTTCCTCGTGTCGTCGAACGACGCGACATCTACCTTGGAGACCGAGGCGATGACGAACTTGCCGAGCAGGCACGTGATGATTTGAAGGCGCAGTGATCGTCCTCGGTTCTTACTCGTTCATGAGAGTTCCTGTGACGGGAATCCGGAAACCGAGTGGCCCGCGCTCGCTGCTGGAATCTTGCTCCCAGCAGCGCCCAACCGTCCTCTAGGAAGTAGGTACCACTCCAAGCCGTCACAAACATCCTGCCGACGCCTCCGAAGTTCCAAGGAGACCGCGTTCTACGCAATCTTCAACAGAAACCCAAAATGATCGAGACCACAGCGGTCGGGAGATTGAATCCCACACAAAACCGAGTACACGGTCAATCATATCCAAGTGACGTACGCTACTGTTAAAACCAAACCAGTGGACACGCTACTGGCTACAACCCGAGCAAGCCTTCAAGCTTGTTCCGCATCTCGTCGTTCCACTCCACTCGACCCTGTTGAAGCGAGTTCGACAGACCAACCAACTGCCGCTTCGCCTCCAACGCGTCATCCCGCGGCGGAACGAGTCTCAGCCTCGCCCAAATCCCATACAGAGGAATATCATCAATAGCCGCCTTCAACTCCGACGCGTGGCCCCTGAAGGTCGCTTCACCCTCATCAATCCGATCCGACTCACCGCTCCCCGGGTTTGCAATTAGGTTCCCGTAATCTACCAAATCCCGTGAGACATCTCGGCGAACCTGCCGGTATTCGCGAATCGGGTCTACGATGAATACCTTCGCCGCATACGTGCCGAGGCCACCAGCTGCGAAGAGACCGCCGAGAAGGGCGAGGACAGACACCATAAACCATCATTCGGAGGAAATGTAATAGAACACCGGGGAGCGATGTCTCCCACTCGGTTGCCCGCTCGCTGCTATTCATTCTTGACCTTGGGTGGTAGTCGGCGAGTGGTGCAGCCAGCCCGGTCACGCTACCACTACGCGTCCACCAGTCCGTGCCGCACCACCCGCCACCCGAACCACAGCACTCCAAGAACGAGACCGGTCATATGCGACGATACCGACACACCATCCGGTCGCGCCTCAAGGCCGACGAACCGCTGCACCGTCACCCACGAGTCGACGCTCAAGAAGGTCAAGACGAGCAGAACTCCGAGCCCCATAGCCACATCCTTTGCATCGAGCTCGAAAGACTCGATGCGCTCGGCGAGACCGACAAGCAAGACCGGAACCACGTACCCGGTCAGTGCCATCGTCAATCCGCTTGCTCCTCTCGACAACTCACCGTACTTGAACACGACCGGGAGATACAGGGCGAGATAGGAAATCATCACAGCGAAGAAGAGATAGGTTAACCAGTCCACTCGACGCTCCACCCACGCACCGAGAATGAGAAAGACGAGAAGATTCTGCCAAATGTGTCCAAAGCCAGCGTGCATCCACGGAGCGAGGAGTGTATAGCTCAACGGCGTAATCGCGGGTGAGACGAGATATACCACTACCATCCCTGCTGCGAGGGCAAACGTTACCCACGGCACGTCGTCAATCGTCACTGTCCAGACTGTTGGCTCAACCCCGACAAATATCCTCGGGTGTCGACAAGACCGCATGATACCCCGTTAGCCGTGGAAGAACGCGCCCTCTTCCGTCACGCGGATTCGGATACTACCGATCGGCGATCCCTCGTACTCCCCACCCGGCTTGACGTGGTCGTACGCCTCCTCACCGCATCGCGGGCACTCGTCCACCGGATTCCGATCATCAAGCACCATACTCGACAACTCACTGTGGAAGATCGTAAATGCCGGCGCGGTTGAGGGGTACTTACTGGCGCTGGAGGCGAATATTCTGCTCGTATGCTACTCAACGGTGTCGACATCGTGGGTGAAATGATGGTCGGTAGAATGTGTGAGTACACCCACTCTAGTTTCTCGAAGTCACCGACGACATCTATCGCGAGATGGAAGCTCGGAGAGGACAGGTCTGATCACCAGATATTTTCGACTCTATCCTTGCTTCTCGTAGACTAAGAAGTACGAGTGGTTCTTTCGGGCCCGACGTTGTTCGTACATCCGCCCTACCGTCGGAGTATCAGGTCGGACGACGACGAACAAATCCTTGGCGTGGAACCCCATCTCCTCGTAGATGTTCGTCACCTCAACGTGGGTAAGACGCTGCTCGTTCCGACTGACCTCATCCTGTATTTTCACTATGAGGTGACCATCGTCACGTAGCACACGGCGAGCTTCCTCACCAGCCTTCGCGTACATCTCGAGAACCGCATCGTGGTAGGTCTCTGACTGCTCGCCGGTCGTCCCGACGTAGCGATCCTTGATCCAGTAATCGTTGTTCGACGGCTTATCCGGCGTTTCGTAGAACCCCTCGGCGTACGGGGGGTCAAGGATGACGCAGTCGAACGACGCGTCATCGTAGGGAAGGTCTCGACAATCGACCCCGTCTGTAGAGTCCGGAGATCGCGAGGGGTCGATGTCCGTCGCAGTCAGCTCGTACTTACCTGACGGGACTTGACGCCAGAAAACGCCCTCTCCATAGGTAACGTCGGCTATCTCTGAACCCGGCTCGACGTGTAGGTCAAGTATCTCGGGGAAGATGTCGTCGTTCGTCCCGACGTGAGCAGAGAGAACGACGTCCTCTGTCGAAACCTGTTCTTCGTCTCTTGTGTTATCGTTGGACTGCTGCTTCTCTCCGCTCGAGCCACTGTCTACTTTCGTATCTCCATCCCCTCCAACTCGCTCGCGAATCTTTTGATGGGCGCCGTGTATTGACTGATCGTCCTGGTCGAGTTTGTCGACTTCGTGCTGAGCGACCGTATCTCCGTCCTTCGCCGCGTTCCACACCTTTTTTGCCTTTTCATAGGTTCGGCCGGAGCCAATATCCGCCTTTTTCCCAACCCGATCCCGGGTCTTGCCGAAGGTGTCACTAGATCCGAATTGCGATTCCTCCTCACTTCGTGGCGGATTTTCCACGATGTCAGTACGCGTGCCCTGACGACGCTGCGCTCGCTCCCGTTCGATGCGTTCCAACTCTTCTGCTTCGCGCATCTTCTGGCTAAACGTCTTGTCTCGATCCCGGTTGAACTCGATTAGATGCTCGCGCCGCTCAAGATCGGTCTCGAACTGGCTCGTTCGAACAGGGACTCGCTCCAGCCCGAGTTGCTTTGCAGCCTCGACTCGTCTGTGGCCAGAAATGATGGTCGCTCGGTCGTCATCTTCTCCAGCATCAGGTTGCGGATCTATTACAACAGGTTCGATGATGCCGTGTTCCTCAATACTCGCAAGGAGGCCGTCATCGGGTTCCATACGATCGCCGTAGACGGTGTCGTTCACCGGGTGCGGCTCAAGATCGTTAGTGGAGCGATATTCTCGTTCAAACGTCCCGGTCTCTGCCATTATTCACGATGGTATAATGGGTTTCAAATAGTTCCTTTGAGAGGGATTGAGTTCCCACCGACTGGAGAGTGCAAAGACACACCTGAATCAGGGCCCTGCGACTGGATTGGCATCTATTATTCAACCATCAGCGTAGACCTAGTTCTCGTCCCAACGGGAGCAACCCTCGGATAGAGTTGTAACTCGGAAGTTCGGGCGTTCTGTCTTCATCCACCAATTCGAAGGCACGTTTTTAATGCCCCAGTATGAAAAGAGGCTTACCAAATGAGTAGCTCATCGGAGGAGTCCTATTCCCTCGAAGACGTGAAGGGTGACCTTGACGTCCTCCGCGCTGTAGATGATCGGGTCGTCGAAGCCATTGAGGGAGCCGACAGCCCAGACGTCTTGGAGTACCTCATCAGGGAGCAGCAACTCGATCTTCACCACGAAGGCGATCAAGGCGTGGGGCAGATACGTCGAGCAGTCCTCGAGTCGGGGAAGGCCTCACAGGACTTGAAGCGGACTGTCATCACACGTGGCGACGACACCCCGGGGAGTATTCTGGTTCCCGACGACGTGGAACGGAATGCCAGAACCGCACTGCGGACTGGCAAGCCGGTCGTCCTCTACGGCCCGACCGGTACTGGAAAGACCACCTTCGCGAAGCAACTCGCACTACGGCACTGTGTCGGCTATTCACTACATACGGCAACGCCATCGTGGACGGCCAAAGACATCATTGGCGGTATCGGGCCGAGTCTCACCGGTTCTTCGGGCTATCGCTCCCTGAACTATGAGACCGAGCTCGGCGCCGTCTCAGAAGGTGTCCAGCGCGCTCGTGATTTCAATATCCCCTATGCAGTTATCCTGGACGAGATAACGCGAGCCGACATCTCGCAGATATTCGGGCCACTCTATACCGCCATCGAAAACCGAAACCAAACGCTGATCGAAACAGACGACGGCGAGACCATCGAGTTGGACGAGGACGTGAGCATCATTTGTACGATGAACATGTCCGATCGGACGGTCAACGAGCTGGACAACGCCATCACGCGTCGGTTCGCGATGGTCGAACTCGACGAGTACGAGGACGACGACCGCCGGTCTTTGTTCGAGGGGTGGCTTGAGAGCAATCTCGGAGATATTCCCCTCCTTGAGAACGACGACCTGCTGGAACTCTTCGAGGCCGACTACGACGGCATCAACAACGGTTCCGAACAGGCCTCGCGCGGCCCAATCATGCGCTTCGGGCCGATGCACTACCGTGACGTGACTATATTCCTCCGCGAAGCCCTCCAAGACGAGAGTCTGTACATGGATGCACCCGAGGAAGCCGTCGGACAGGCGTTCCGCACGTTCATCGTCCCCCGGCTACTGAACTCAGCAGCATTCCCACAGATCGAGCAGATCGAGGAGCATTACCGAGCCCTCAACAAGTCCTTCGAAATGTTCGACCTCGCGCCGGCCGCCGACCTCGCCAGCCGAGAACTCGACGCCGAGCGCCGTCGGATGGGTTCCTACGAGCAATGAGCATCTCCGACCCCGACGAATCGTACACCTATCAACCCGGCACGTTCAGCGTCCCGGAGCGAGGTGAAATCCGAATCGAAGGCTGTCCTCCCTCGATCGACGACCAGCTCCGTCGCGCCTCCTTCGAGCAGGAGGCCGCCAACGTCTTCGTGAAGACTCAGGAGTCGCTCGACGACCGGGACAAAGAGTACCGGGTCGTCAAAGTCCGAGTCGACGGCCCAGTGATGCACGTGACCGCGCGGGACAACGTAGGTATCGTCACCCTCACACCCCGGTCGAAACTCCGAATCGAGCCGAAGATCGATTGGGACGACATCTTCGATATGCTGCTGGCAGTTCACGGCCGCAAACGATCGATCGAATACCACGGCATCCCTCTCGACGAGTTTCGAACGGAAGACGTCGACTTAGAGGACGTCTTCCTGATACTCGCGATCAACTACCTCAACGGACTAGAGAACATCCACCGAAACGGGTTTGTTCGACAGTTGGAAACTCGGCGGGCCGATCTTGAGCAGCCCAGGGGCGTCATCGACATCGAACAGTCGCTCCTCAATCAGGCTGAGGGACGTGCAAAGCAGCACTGCCTGCTGAAGGAGGTCAACTACGACAATCCAGCCAACTCGCTCCTCCACTACGCTGGCACACACCTTCTGCAACTCTTTCGGCAGTACGAGGACGAGTACGACCATCAGGCGTACTACCACATCTTCTCGCAGGTGCATGAGGAGGTACGGCACCTGGAGCAGTTGGACGTGACAAGTGGCCGCCGACGAATTCCGGAGTACAGGCGGTTTTCGTTGCACGACCTCCCAAAGCAGCGGCACTACTACCAGCAGGCTACCGAGGTCGCAAAGGCAGTCGTAGCCTCATCGCTCGGAACGCCGGCAATGGAGGGTGATCGAGAGTTGGTCGTCGATTACGTTCTCAATATGGAGTCGCTGTTCGAGCAATACTCACAGGTCGCCATTGAGGATGAGCTTGAGGCGATCAAGACAAACGACTACATCGATCAGACCGAGAACGTCTCGGCTGTTCGTTCTCCCACGCTCAAACCATTCGAAAGAGAGTCACAGGTGTATCATCAGCCGGATCACGCCGTCGAGGAAGGCGACCAGACGCTCGCCGTCCTCGATTCGAAGTATTACGCCGAGGGCAAGGATCCGGTGAAGAGCGGCGGGTCTCGGTCGCGTCTCTTCAGCTACGCGTATCTTCTGAACACGGCTCATATGGGGTTCCTGACCCCCCTTGGTGAACCTCGGACTCGGACGGTCTCCCAAACAGGAGCGAAATTGCAGGTCGTCTCCCCAGCGACCGATGGGTTCTCTCTCGAAGAATACCACGGCAGTATCCGGGACTATCTGTACGAGGCACTCGGAGAGATGTATCCCGCCCTCAGGCTGTTCAGGGCTGTGCAGGAACACGCACTGTGCCTGGATCAACACAACGTGAGCGATCTGGATCGTTTGACCGAACCCGACGGCCCATTCGACTTCAGCAACGTCCACGAGTTTTCGCTACGCGTCGTCAACGCCGCGGCAGACACCTTGTCGAACCAGTATCGGTCGCGGTCTGATCTCGAACAGGGAGGCAAGTGGACGCGTCGCCAGATTGAGACGCAATGTGGGGATTACCCATCTGAGAAGACGACTTGTGTGCCGGTCTTTCGGCGAGACGGTCGGAAGGAACGTATTGACCTGTACTTCGTTACGCGTGAGGAGGACGGAACTCCGATCGACGTTTCGCTCGCAGACGACTTCCGACTGCTGTGAGCGAAATGTTAGAACGGAGCCGTGAGCCAACCACTGCTTCGACGCTCGATTTGTGGCCCGAAGATACGGCTCAACCGGTAGAGATTGCCACCGGTCTGTAACTCGAAGTCCCGTTGCCGTCGCTGGAACGTCCCTTCGACAGCGAACTGGATTGCCGGAAGCGGACGACGGTTTTCGAGGGTATTCGCCCGACGATCCATCAGCTTCGACAGCTCGCTCACGGCGTCGTCATCATCAAAGATACCGTCGAGACCAACGACACATACTTCGTCGGGCACGTCATCTTCGCGGAGCATGTTCTGGAACTCTTCGATTGGGACTTGATGATCGAAGAGGTCGTACCCGTCTTCGTCGACGATGTTGTACTCACCAGAGAGTTTTCCGTGTTCGACCATCGTTATTCGAAGTTGATTTCGACGGAGATGTTCGATGCTTCCTCGGGCATTCTCTCGAACAGGTCGCGAATCTTCGTGTAGTCTTCACCGGATTCCAGCGTCAGCTTGGTCATAGTTTCCTTGACATTCGCTGTGCCTTGCAGTGGGCCCGGGATTCCCATTCGATTACTCAGAACGAACCTGACTTCACCGTAGGTGACTTCGCCAGTTTGTTCGTCTTTACGCCACTTGCGACGCAACGCCGCAACGTCGTCGCCGTCGAACTTGAATCGCCAGCCTCCACTTGGAACGCGGAATTCGTATCCCGGCGACCAGCGCGATGGATCGCCCGCACCATCCGAGGCGCCAGAACCGACGACGTACTCGGGATCGGCTTCACGACCAAGGTTCTGGAGCAGGAACGTTTGGACGGCGTCCTCGGACACAGACGAATCGAACCTTTCTGCGACACTACCGACGGTGAATTTGTCGTCGCCGTCAAGTCCAGCGATGTACTCGAGAATCTCGTCACCGACATCGGACGGCACAGCTGGGACGAGCGTAACATCAGTTGGGTCGCGGTCACCAAGGCCGTCCTTGTACTCGCGATCGGCGTCGATGAGATACGCGTCGACGAGGAAGTCAGTGACCGCTTCACGGAACGATCGATCAGTATCGTCTTCGGAGAGATAGACTGTTTCGTCCCGCCGGATGTCTTCGAGTATTCGGTAAGTGTTGGCCCGCCCGTTCTCCTCCAGAGCCCCGCGGATTCGCTCCCTAACTTCCGATGTGCCGATGCGCTCGGCCTCCGAGATGTCGCGTATCGTCGCGTCAGACTGAGCCTTCGTCACGATGTCAGTGCCACTATAGAGGACGTACTGGTCGTCCTGAGCGAGGCGGCCTGCGGCCGTCATCACGGTGTCGTGCCCATCACCCTCAAGCCATATTTCCGTGTCTTCGAGGAGTTCAAGTTCGAAGTTCCCGATGTCGATGGACTTGGTACCGCTTCCGAATCGTTTGCGGAGTTCCTGTTCGACGTCCTCGGCAGTCCACCGCTGGACATCGCTCTCGTGGAGTATCGTCGTATCGAGCGAACTCCCTGCGAGTGAGTCGGAGAACCCGTTCGAGCCGTGTGTGACTACGGGTTTGTCCTCGAGTGCGTCGACTGCTGCGTCCAATACATCGGTCGGACTGCCCGGAATGGGGTAGGTAGGTTGGCGAAGGAACTGCTCGTAGATGTCTTCGATGCTGGCCTCCCCCCGCCGGTCGAGGAGATCTTCGACGATGTCCCAGATGTGGCGCTGGAGGTCGATTCCTTCAGCAGAGACGCTGTCCGCAATGTCGCCGGCGTTGAGGGGTTCTCCCTCGGAGACGAACACATCGAGATCCATCTCGGCGGCCAAGTCGAACTCGTTGAGTAAATCGTCGCCGTCGAGAATCTCCCCGTATGCGAGTTCGATCCGGTCGCGGAGTTCGCGTCGCTCGTCCTCGCGCTGTCGCTTGACCGAGGAACGGATTTCGTCGTCGAGGGATTCATCGTTGAGGACGCGTTCGGCACCTTCGATGTACCGGGCTTTCTCGATGAAGCCCGTCCCCGATTCGATTTTCTTGTCGCCGCTGGGCTGGATGAACACGAGGGTATTGCGCCACTCGCGTCCGGGACTCCCGTCGGCGTTCATGATGACGGTCTTGACCTCGTCTTGTGTCCACTCGTTCGCTTTGACAACGACCTTGACCGCCCGGCTGTCGGGCACCTGCTTGAGGTCGCCGTCGGTGAACCCGACCGGGTACGCGTCGTTCCCGAAGACCTGCCCGACGGTGTCGGCGATCTGTCCGAGGGCGATCTTCTCGTCGACGTCCTCGGCCTTGTTCTGGATGAGTGCGTTCGGGTTCTGTCGATCGCGGATTGCGTACTTGCCGTTGAGCTTGTGGAGGTACCACGCGACGCCGTAGAGCTGCTCGCGGTTGAGGATGATGTCCGAGACGAGGTCACCCGTCTGGTACGTGCCCATCACAATCTCGGAGTCGCTTGCTCCCTCACTCTCGTCGGGTTTCAGGCTGTAGAGGAGGATCGTGTTGAGGATACGCCGGCCGTACGGGAGCTTCTCGGGATCAACCCGGTTTCGAATGTCGTCGATACAGACGCTCGGTCGGTCGATGTTGATCCGCGTCAGTTCGTCGTCGAATAGGACGGCATCGATGTCACCGTGTGTGACCAGGTCGGTCTCTTCGATGAGCCGTGCTGCGTCCTCGTCGTCGGGTTCGGCTTCGGGGTCAGCAGCCGTCGTCAGAATCTTCGAGAAGAGATAGATCATCCCCCGCGTGTTCTGATTACCCTCGTCCGCATAGTAGCGAGTTTCGAGCGCGTTCAGGAGGACGGGGTGGAACGGATAGGTATCGCGCATCTTCCCTGCGAGATCGGTCGGGATGTCGGAATCTGGGACGTGATCGTTGTCGGCATACGCGTCCACGTACCCCGAGACGATCTCATCGACCGTGCTCTCGTCGATGTCGTCGATGAGGCGGTGACGGATGACCTCTTGCTTGCTCACTTTGCTACTCATATTAACCTCGGAGGCGCTTTCGCGTTCGAGGATGCTGTGAACCTCTGAGCCCTTCCGGAGAACGGAGACGATGGCGAAGATGTCGCTGTCGTCGAGGTCGGCCGTTTCGAGAAGGGCCTGCAGAAATCCACGATTGCGCTTCTTGCGGTCACCGCTAAGTGGCTCGAACCAGTCCTCGAGCTCGTCCATCAGGTACGCAATCGTTCGATCACCGACTGCCTCCTGAATCGTCTCCATATCCGGGTACGGGTCAAGGTCTCCCTCCGTGGGCTCGTAGTCGAGAACGTCGAAGAACGGCTCCCAGAGATAGTCCGGTTGGCGCTGCTGGAGCGAGACGGTGACCGCGTCCGAGTTCTCTGCGTCCGGTAAGGAATCGGCGAAGCCGTCGACGTGGTGGTCGCCGAATTCGCCGGCGGCCTCGGGTGAGGCGAAGCAGTGGTACATCGCAACCATCTGGTGGGACTTTCCGCTCCCGTATGGCCCGTAGAGGATATGCGTGCCGTAGTTCTCGTCCCCTCGGAGCGTGTCTCGGAGGTCGACAAACCCCTCGCGCAGCCCCTGCGTCATCAGTGTCCGGTCGAAGAACGTAGACGCGTCGGCCTCGAACTCGTCCTCGTCTTCGACGTTGTAGAGTTTGACTTGGCCGTCAATTTCGCCCTCCTCTCTGAGTTCGCGGCTTATCGTGACGGTATCCGCGATCGTTCGTGAGAGAGATTCCGTGCTGGCCATTTGATGTCATAGACACCGTATGATGTTCGCATAAGTACTGTGGTCAGCGATCATCGAACATTCGGCTGTTTCGCGGGACGGCGCCGGGAATCTTACTGAAGTTGGTCTCGCTGCTCGGACAGGAACGAGATGAGGTCGTCAACCGCGTCTGTTGGCAGCTCTTCCTGTCGGAACACACCCTTGAACGAGTCTTTGAATCCGTCCTGTTGGTGTCGATCCAGCACCATCTCAATCTGTCCATCGAGCTTCTCCGGGTCGCCCCTATGGACGTGCCGTTCGATACGGTCGAACTCTGCACGCGTACTGATGACGACGAGGTCGCGGGTGTCGGCTTTCCGTCCGCTGTGGAGTTTCATCGCAAAGAGGAGGGCTGGCTCTGGGATGCGGGCATCGAGATCTTCGGCGACGTCAAGCGGTTCGATAGTGCTGTGTTCGTGGAGATAGCGATACGACCACTCTGCATCCGTCTGTCGGCACCTCATCGCGTCCACGAGCGCCTCGAACTTGACTTCGTTATCCCCGACCTGCTTCGTGTACTGGATCATCCGACCTTCGTACTCGTTCGAGACGTCTGTCTCGAACTGCTTCTCGTACCCGAGGTCTCGAAGAAGGTCGTCGTACTCGTCGAGTGCCGTGGCTGGAATCACGGTGTCAATGTCGGTCGTGAACCGTGTCTGGAACGCCGATACCGCCCAGCCGCCGACGAGAACGTACGGGAGTTCGGCGTCACGTACCGCGCGATGCGTGTCGACGAGTTCTGATTGACGCTCAGGGAGACTCATTCCATCGGCCCCGTTAGTCCGCGCCCATCGCGCTGTGGTGCGACGCGTCGATGTCCCTGTCGTACTCGTCGGCGATGATCTCCAAGGCGGGCTCGTATGCCGCGCGGTTTTCCATCATCTGGTCGACGGCGTCGTCCAACGGAATCACGGGGTTGCCGTCGACCCACTCGGCGTCGATGCCGTCGGTCTTCGGGAACAACACGTAGTGGACGTTCCCGTCAACGTCGCCGGCGTCCGGGCGCTCGTTGATCATCGTGTGGACGCCGAACTGCTGGAAGAACGCGATCCAGCGTTCGACGTCACGGTCGTGGACTTCGATGAACACGGGGTAGTCGTCGTGGCCGCGGGCGATCTGGTAGCCGCCGTGCGTCCAGACATACGCAGCGTCGATCTCCGTGTACGCGAACTCCATGCCGGCGAAGTGAGGGATGACGTACGCATCCTCTTGGGAGATGGTGTCGCGGCTATACAATGCAGCCATCATCTCGGCGTACTGCTGGCGCATCTCGTGGTCAACGATCCGAATTCCGTTATCGGTAATGGCGATAATTTTAGCGTCTTCTAACCGCTCGACCCAGTCGTACACCCACGAGTACGAGACATCGATTTTGCTCGCGACGTGATTGATGGAATCGCCACGCTGAATTGCTAAAACGATCTTCGCGGCGGTAGCATCCATTAATTCGGTCATTGTCAGCTCGCCTCCTAATCCGCGCCGGCGGTCTAGCTTCTAGCTATCGCTAGGGAGATAGCACTACATAGAACTTCCGCCTAGATCGGCTAGGTGCGGGAGATGCGTAGAATTTCGGAGCGAGGCGTTCCTGGCGGGGAAAACTGTTACTGATCTTCATCCAGTGTATAGGCGATGACTCAAGAAATCGCGACCGTCGTCGCCTCCATGCTCCGAAGCTACGATCTGTTCTCAGTAGACGATGGTGGGGTATGGATTCCCGATTTGGATAGATCTTTGTTTTCGATGCAGGAACACATCGCACGAGCGTTGGAGCTTCATGGATACTCGGCTTCGACGTCAACGCGAAGTCATGCTGGACTCCGTATCGACGTGCCCGAGGCGCAGTCGATCGACAGCCGTCAGCTCAAAGCAATCCACACGGACGCCTATGGGTACACAGGAAGGGTGGTCGGAATTGATGCCCAAGGTCAGACCTTCAACAACCATATCACCGAACCAGGGAGCGTGTTACAAATCCCAGATTTGGGTTGGACACACGGGAGCGAGCGCGTTGTTGTGGGTGAATACGGAGGTCTGTATGTCGCCGAAGTACACACGGACAGCGTAGAGACATACGATAACGACGACACGTTCCAAGTGGAGATTGGGCACGGAAGAGAACAAGAGATGACTCTTCACGAGATGGGGAGTCAAGGTCGAGTGATTGTCTACAAAGGGGAGTGGAATGGGTATCCCAGGAGCGGTTCTAAAACCCCACTAGGTTGCAGAGCGCCAGATGGCGTCCGTTCCCTATTTTATCGTCATGTGCTACCAAACGTTAAGTTGCGGAAGAGGTTTTGTTGGTGACATGGACGCCACGAGTTCGGGCGAAAATATAACCGAAGAACTCGATAACACCGATTATACGTTTGATGAATTATTCGAGGAGAGGGTATTCCATGTTCCTCGGTATCAGCGGTTCTATTCTTGGGAGAGATCGGAATGGACGGATCTTTGGAACGACCTGTCGAATATGGCAAAGAATGATCGGGAACACTACATGGGTACGGTCATCTGCAAGGAAGAGCCGACCCCGATCTTGACTGAAGAGGGTACCAATCAGTACCGGAACTATGCAATCGTCGACGGACAGCAGCGATTCACGACGCTCGTTATACTGGTGAAAGCAATAGCCTCAGTCTACACAGCAATCAGCTCGGAAGCGGTACTGGAAGAGACGACTGGGGAACAGACAGAGGACAGCATCAAATTGAGCCGAGAGAGGTTTTTGTCTGATCGGAAAATCAGAGTGACGAATCGGCAGAGTCGGTTCAAGCTACGACTCCAGGACGACGACAACGATACGCTTGAAGACATTTTGGAAGAGGATATTGACAAGACAGCAACTGATACCCCATCACAGGACAGACTGATACAAGCCTACAAGTTCTACCGAGATGAATTGAAGGAACGGCAAGAGGAGCTTTCGCAAGAACAGTTCATCAGCCACCTTGATGAGCTGCTTTCCGCTATCCGGTCGCTCAATTTTATTGTGTACACCGTCGATAACCCTGAGCAAGCCACCTTGATATTTGAGTCGATAAACGACCGGGGAATCGGCCTGAGCAATCTGGACAAGACGAAGAGTTTTCTGATGCACAAGGTGTACCTCACTCAGGGAGAGAATCCCCATTCAGGAGTCAGCGTGAATGGCGTCCAGAAGCGATTTGGACGCATTTACCGGTGGATGCAGGACATCATAGAAACTGACCGTGTCTCCGACATTGACGAGGATCAAATCCAGCGGTACCACTACATCTCGACCATCGACACAACGGTGAACAGCAGCTACCTCCGTCAGGAGACGAACCGTCGGAACAAAACCCTCCGCTCGGGAGCGACAGTCTATTTGGGAGCGTTGAAATGGCATTTCACTCATCTTCACGAGGAGAACGAGTATTCGGTCTACGACTCGTACCCACGAGACTGTCCGGATGAGATTAACTCGTACACCAAGAGCCTTCGCCGATATTATTCGCATATGGAGTCAATCGGGTCGTACGGACAGGACGGAGAGTACAATGTCGACATCGACTGGGAACTGCGGAAGATCTTTGCGCTCGGCAGACTCGGGAACTTTTATCCAATTCTCTTAGCAATCTGGGATGAGTACAAGAGCGACAGTATCTCGGAAGACGACCTCTACGAGATGCTTCAGCTGATCGAAGTGGCGTCTTTCCGGATCTACACGACTGTCAGCCGTTCTGACACCGGCCGGTCGCGCTTCTATTCCGTTGCTAACGATATTGGAACAGGCGATAAAGATGCCACGTGGATAATCGAGGAGCTGAAAGACTGCATTCGATCGAAGGAAAACGATTTCGAGGGGACTCTCCGGAACCAGAACGCGTACAATTCGCTTCGGTACAAGGATCTGCGATACCTCCTGTATTCTTACGAACTCTATCGGAGGGATGAGGCAAAGGGTGGCGACGTATCGAGTATCGAGAAGGCAGCAGACAACGCTGGAAACGAGTACACGCTCGACCACATCTGGCCGAACGATACTCAGGAACTCGAACTGAGCGAAGAAGAGGAGGAAGTCCACGAAGAGGTGAAGCACAGCCTCGGGAACCTCACGCTGACGACAGGGCCGCGAAACTCCGGCTGGAAGAACCTGCCGTACCCGAAGAAGCGGAGCCGGATGGACAACGATGAAGAGAACGATTCAGATTACTTGAACTCCGACTTCACGATAACCAGAGAGATCGCCCGAGATAACGAGGAGTGGGGTGAAGATCAGATTGCAGAACGATTAGACGACATCGTTGATTTCGCAAAGCGACGATGGAGTCTCGAAACCGCTGAAAGGGAGCCACTGTCCGAAATCAAGCCCGCAACACCTGACTGAAGACTCTGGGCACACCCAAGACGATGCCTCCGTATCGCTACCAGAAAGCCGATTCTGTGTGAGCGGGTGGTAGCTTCTCGTCTCGAACTTAGAGGTCGTAGGAACTCAACCGATAGCCTGCTTTCGTCGACGGGGCGGGTTCTAGTGTAGCATACTGAATCTCGGCGACCGAGTCTACATCGAATCTGACGTTCGCCCGGAGGACGAGGTAGTCGTCGTTCTCGTTGACGATCCCCATCACCTTCTGCTGGTCGCGTTCCAGCTGAGCGTACTGTCCGGTCTTCACTTCGAGTGCGACAGTCCGCGAGACCTCGCGGTCGGCATCTGAGTAGAGGTTGCTGAGTCGAATCGTCAGGTCGGCCTGCCACTGAATGCGCTCGGTCGACCCGTCCTGCTGAACGTCCTCGTAGGTGAAGTGCCGGCGATGACGAACCTGCGTGTAGATCGACGACGTGCTGACCGACTCGAAGGCGGGGAAGAATACCTGCGGGCGCTCTTCGACGACCGAGCGGAGATGCGTCTTCGCAATTCCCTCACCCATCTCTCCCTTCCGATTGGACGACAGGCTACTGAACCACTCGTCGGCGATTTCGACCTTGCTCATAGGTAGTCTTCTCGTAGATGGCTCTTCAGATTGTGGACGCGTCCCCACCAGCCGGGGGTAGTGTTCAGATAAACTGGTTCCATGCAAAGGCGAAGGCTTGCAGCCAATTTTCGACGGTCTCTGCTTCGGCGTGGCTGAAACAGTTTGAGAACTGGTTGGTTCGGCGTTTTAGTTCTCGAAAGATACGTTCGATGCTGTTTCGATTACCGTGTTTTTCGTATTGGTAATCGAGGCCGTGGCGGTGGAGTGCTGCTTGCAGCCACGGTGCAGAATCAACGAGAAAGAGCGCGTCACCGACGAGATGTTTCTCGCAGAGTTCAGCAAGAAACATCTCGGTGATCGCTTGGTTTCTGCTCGGAGAGAGCTTCACATGCAGTAATCGGTTTGAGTCTGGATCGACGGCAGCGTACAGCCAGAACCGCTCATTATTGAGTTGGATCACAGTCTCGTCAACCGCAACGTGATCCGGGTCAGCTCCATCAAGCGGCTGTAGATCTGCCTTCTGCACCCAGTTGTGAACGGTTGACCGACAGCGTTCGACACCCAACGTATCGAGAATTGAGACGGTATCCGAAAGTGACAGTCCAGCCAGATGGAGTCGGATACCGAGCTTCATCGCGGGCTCGGGTGTCGCTTCTCGCTCCAGAAAATCTAACTCGAAGCAGTCGCTACCACCGATGAGGCGAGCGATTTCTGGCATGAACCACTAGAAGATCGCTTCGCCTCACTCTTCATCCTTATCTGAACACCGCCCCAGCCGGGAGCGGAAAGCTATACAACCCCACGGGCGGCAGTAGGGGACAATCAATGTCTCAAGAAATCGGCGAGTTTGAACAAGGGGAACGGAAGACCCTGCCCATAGAGAAGGGATTCCCTATAGAACGCGTGAACGAAATTGCGGCGAAGGAAGGCCGAGCAAAGCAGTGGTACCGCCCAATTTACACGATGCACAAATGGTGGGCTAGGCGGCTTGGATGTGTATTTCGTGCTATCTCTCTATACACGCTGCTTGACGACTCCGGTCAAATTGAAGTCCATGAACCTGGTGAGAACGGCTCACTCTCAGACTACACAACCGACGACATCGGCGTCCAGAGCCTGATTGACGAGGTCGATCTGACCGATCCGGATTCTCTCTGGAAACTGTATTCTAAGGATGTCCGCGTAAAGGACAAGAAGGTGCTTGACCCGTTTATGGGTGGTGGGACGTCTATCGGGGAGGCCTCACGATTCGGGGCCGAGACCGTTGGTAACGATCTAAATCCCGTAGCGTGGTTCGTTACGAAGAAACAGATGGAGGCCAGCGAGGTCGACGTCGAGGATCTAGAGGATGCGTACGAGACACTGAGAGAGAACGTCGCTGAGGATGTGCTACAGTACTATCGAACAGATTGTCCAAACGGAGATCATGATGCTGACATCATGTACGTCCTCTGGGTGAAAGAGGTGGACTGTGTCTCTTGTGGCCACTCTGTTCCTCTCTTCCGAGATTATCGGGTTGGAAAAGGTCGGTACGGTCACGACGACAAATACACTGTTCTTGATCCAACGGATGGGTCAGTCATCCGCGTAGATGATTGGCAGTCTGAGCAGGTCTCACCGACGACTGGTGAGACGTTCGATCCTTCGGAAGGAAACGTGGGGAGTGGCGATTATTCTTGTCCAGAATGTGGCCAACAATACGGAATAGCGGATGCCGTCCAAGAGCAAGACGGATTCGATCTTCGACCCTACGCTATCGAGTACTACTGTGAACACTGCGACGAGAGTGGATACTCAAAGGATGACGTAAAGGACTACAAGGCGCCTTCGGATGAGGATCTTGATTTATTCGAGCAAGCATCTGAGGAGTGGGAAAGCTCTCCAGAGTTGCACGAGTACGTTCCAAACGTGGACATTCCCTTAGGGATAATGACCGATAGCTCCGCATTCGAGGGGGGGATCGGTGGAGGTCATAATCTCCTTGATCACGGGTTCGATCAGTGGTCAGATTTATTCAATGATAGACAGCTCCTCACACTAAGCAAGATTCTTCGAGGAATAGAGGAAATTGAGAATGAGAAAGAACGTGAATATCTTCTCCTGAACCTCACAAATACTCTCTGTACTAATACCCTCATGACTGGTTATGACTATTCCTATAATAAAATCCAGCACGTGTTTAAATCTAATTCCTTTGATGTCCCTCATGAACCGGCAGAGGGGAATCCGTGGGGTGCAGAATACGGGAGGGGTACATTCCAATCGATGTGGGAGATGACAAAACGCGGTGTTGAGTATGCGAAAGCCCCGACAGAGCGTTATATAGAAGACGGCGAAAAAGTAGAGTCTCCAGAATTCGCTCAACCGATTGGTGGAGACTTTGAGCTTCATTGTTCGGACGCTCGGTCACTGGAAATGGAGGATGAGTTTGACGTGGTACTTACTGACCCGCCCTACTACGACAACATCATTTACTCCGAGATCTCGGACTTCTTCTATGTCTGGCAGCGTATCCTCCTAGCAGACGAATACAGCCAGTTCCAGCCAACCGAAACACCACGTGCTGAAAGCATTGTAGCAAACCCAGCTCAAGACAAGGGTTCCGAGGAATTCGAATCAGAGCTGGGAGAAGCGTTCAGTAACATCCATCGGGTGTTAAAACAAGATGGTGCCGTCGTTTTCACCTATCATCATGCTGGAGTCGAATCATGGGGTGAATTGCTACAAGCACTTTGTCAGCAGGACTTCGAAGTAACGGCGACATACCCCATCAACGCTGATGAAAACAAATTCATCGGGGGAGAAGCAGTTACATTCGACATCGTCATAGTTGCACGTCCTGCGACCGAGAGAGAACCGATCTCCTGGAACAGCCTTCGTCGGAACATCTACCGAACCGCACAAAAGACCCGACAGCGTCTCGAAGAGAATCGTGACCTTTCTCGCGGTGACATCGGTGTCGTTGAGATGGGTCGGTGTTTCCACGAATACTCAAAGCACCACGGCCAGGTTGAACGCGCCGGCGATACGATGACCGCGAAGGAAGTCGTCGACGAAATCTACGGCGTTATCCAGCATGGGAGCGACATCGGAGAGATTGACGTCTTCCTCGACTTGCTAGAGACGCCGAACGCGTCCTACGATGACCTCAACAAACTCAGCCGTGGGACGAACGCGACCCCCGAACGCATGGAAGACATGCGACTCTACCGGATGGATGATGGATTCAAACTCGGGACGTGGGACGATGAGAAACGCATCGCCTACATCCAGTCACGCGTCGACAGCGACGAAGAACTCACCGACCTCGACAAAGCCCAGTTCCTCCGCTACCGCTGGGAACACGGCAAATCCGTCTCCGAGTACCTCAGCGAGTGGGAGATCACCGACGACCTCCGCGAGCTGTGCGAAGGGCTGGCCGACGCGACCGGCGACGACACCTACCGGAACATCCTGGAATCGCGCCTGAGCGACTACTGACGAACGCTCACCTCTGGGATGACATCATCCCAGACGAAATCCAACTCACCTTCTAATTTCTTCGTATCTGCCGAAGTGATGTTGACGCTCTGTTCAGTCCACTCAATCTCGTCGAAGACCTCTTTCTTTAGTTCCGGATTCGTCTTTACCACAGGACGAGAGAAATCGCCCTGGTGAGACGTTTCGACCCGAATTGGCTCCGTTTCCCAGATCTCTCCTGTTTCTTCAATCTCATCGAGTGGCTTCCGATCTCCGAACCGAATATCAGTATCACTTCCGTTTGGTGGGGCAGCCTCGGAGTGTACGTAGAACAGGTCAAACTGGGCTGATTCTCCACGGTTCAGGTCAATCCTCGTGGGAGACTCCGACTCATTCCAAGTCGGAACCAAATCGATAACGTATCTCTCCTGGACGGTTACATCATGAAACTCGTGCCCATCTGGGCCGAAGTCAGGCTCTTTCTCGGTCGTCTCACGAAGACCAACGAGGCGAATCCGGGGTTTGCAATTAGAGGCGACCGACCGCCCGGTATTCGAAACCTCTACTCGGTATTGACCCCACGCCATCGATTCCTCTGGGTGCGACTCTCCTTCCTTGAGAACTCCCGATGTGAATTCTAATTCGGGACGAGAGATGAATCGCCAAATCCCCTTCGCACCGAGAGTGGCGACGAGACCGCCGACAGCACCAGAGACTAACGTAGTTACGATGCTCATCTCCAACAGTTTACGACAGCCTCTCCGGTGACAGATATAGTAAGTGGATTTCGAGTATGGTATCGGTGGATGTTTTCTAGGATGGTCGAATAGAGGCGCAAGCAGGCGATTCTCAACTCACGATGGATTCGATTACTCCAGTCAGGGGCCCATCAAGCCACGCGAGGTCTATGATGGCGTACGCGCAGAGGACGAGCATGAGCGTAAACAGGCCATAGTAAATCCACAAGTCGATTTTGAACTGCCGCTTCATGTCTTCGCTGCCGTCGCCCTCTTTGATGCCGTTGAACGTGTTCTCATCAATGCGATTTTCGTACATCGAATAATATTGTTCCCGACCGTCCTCCGTAGCCTGGAACTGTTGACTCAGACTGTAAGCCGTTCGGAGCCCCAAGGCGATATATACGATTACAGGGATCAATGAAGCGGTCAACGCAGTTTGAATCGCTGTGATGCTCGACAGCTGTGATATTATCCCTGCCCAGGTGATCGCCACGTATGCGACCATTCGAAACAGGTCTCGATTCAAGTTATTGGCCATCCCCCTTCGAATGTCAGAAAGCTCTCGATGCGTGTTGAAGACGTATTCCGTGACGTCCTGCTGGACTTCGACGAATTCCTCGATGCTGTCTCGGATGTAGAACTCGAAGTTCGACCTGACGCTCTCTCCAATGTCCCCGATCTCCGTGATCATCCCAGAGACAGTTGTTGAGTAGAGAGTGGCGATATTCCTGAAGACGGAGATTCGATCCGTCGTCCGCGAGCTGTATATCCAATTGAAGAGTTCGATGAATCTCTCGACAGTCTCTTCGTCAGCATCCGCTAATCCATCATCTACAGCACTTTCCTCGAGCGTTAGGCCCTCCTCCCCGCTATCCAGAATGAGATCCGATTCGATGACTCGGCGACCGTTGATTCGAACTTGCCACCCGTCATCGGTAACTCGACTAACGTTCGAGACACCCAGAATCCCAGATGCCAGTCGATAAGGTCGCAAGAGGGAGCGAACTCGGTCTGCGAACCCAGACTGGGAAGAGGAGTCGAGTTTTGTGTAATCTGGTGGGAGATACTGATCATCAAAGTGGTCGATGGCGCATTCCCGCCGGATTCGCTGTTGCTGGTCGCTGATGTGTGAGTCTCTCTGGAAAAAGGAGTCCAAGTCCGGTTCACCAAGACGTTCTGATGGGAAATATCCCACCTCGGGGCCTGAAACTGCCTGATCCAAATCACGGATGACGAACAGCCGCTTGCCCTCGTCACAATAGAAGAGATCCTCCAGTTCTGCGAACGAGGAGTCCTGAATGTCACTGATCACGTCGGACTTCTCGAAGTAGTAGCTCGAACAGCAACTCTGGTCAAGCTGGCTTTGAACGTACTCGTCAATGTGCGCCCCGTCGACCACGTATTGGAATTGGCAGTCGACAAAGCCTGTCTCCACTAACGATCGGATACCGTCCTCGAGGTCAGTTCTGGAAGACATCGAGTTGTTACGAAGCGATTGAATAGCCGCCTGAGCATCATCCGGACTAAACAGTCGACCAGCGTCCGCATCATTGTCGGAACTGTTGGTAATCGTTACGTCGTCCGAGGTCTCCCAGAGGGCCCGATACTGAAATGAACCAGCCTGATGGTCAAGTTCAAAAACCAGGTTACGACCATCGATAAACTCGCGGATATTCTCCACAGTATCGAAGACTGAGCCGATTTCCTCGGCGGAGACGTCGTCTTCGATTTTTAGGCGACGGCCGACGACCTCAGTATCCCAGTTATCCTGAAATCGGTCGATAGACGATTCCAAGCCAGACAACATCAGCTGTCTAGTACTTCCGTGTCGAGTTCAGTTCCACGTATTGTCACGGTTACCCCATCGTCGCTCTCTTCCTTTTCAACCATATCTTCTGCAGTCGACGGGAAGCTGACGCGTATCTGTTTGTCAACCTCGTACTTCACTGTACTTGGCAGGTTCTCCGTGTCAATCGCGAGAGCATCTGGATTGTCTACCCCGAGGCGATCAGCCAACTCATCCCGTGACACTTCTCGACCGACGATGTCACTCGCGACTTCGGTCACCTCATCAATCCCGACGATACCCGAGTCTGAGCGGTCTTTCAGATCCCTAAAGCGTGAAGTATCAGCCCCGTCAGCACTCTGGCCGGTATGTTCCTTCTTTAACTCACTAACTACCTCGAACACGTTCTTCGCCTGCGCCAGAGAGCCTACCTCAATCTCACATTGGAGGAACTCGTGGAAATAATCAGAGACAGAGCCAGACTGATAGAATTTGACGTCGCCAGGGAGTCGATAACCGTCCGACTGCACAATCGGATAGATAAGTCCTTTCTGCAGCTCTTTCGGTTCAGGGAAAATGTCCTCCAAATCTAGTTCCTCGATACCTCGGTCGTCCGCCAATCTCAGCCGCTGTTCCTCAACTAGATCCAGCTTGAGAATCGAGACAATCTGGTGTTCGTCATCGTCGAGAAGAATCTCCCCAGAGATTGTGGCTTGAATAATGAACAAGACGCCATCATTTGCCCGAGGATGTATCTGTGAGTTCAATTCTTCGGCTAGCGCCTTCGCGGCCGTCTCAAAGTCATCATGAGAACCACCAAAATCGGTCGTTCTCGCCGTCTCTAGCCACTCTTCTGAGTCCGTATCGGAAGTGATGAAGTCACCTCGTGTGACGTCAGCTATGTCGGCTTTCACCACGACCTGTTGGATGTAGCTCTCGAAGAGTTCCAAGTCCTCATCAATGTCCCCACCGACAGATTCCTTCCATTGATTTGCATTGTCGAGATCAGGAGAGACAGGTGAGTAGGTCATCGAATGTATCTCCGAATTCATGTTGGAGAGTGCAACTAACGCAACTGGTAATAGGTTTTCCCTTGGTTCCTTATGGGCATTTAGGAACCCAAATAGCAAGGATCAACTCGAAATAGTCAAAGTTTCAACCTTCAAGTGGTCTAAGACTCAGTAGCCATCGTGAGTACCTCACAGACGCCCCTCTCAACTGTTTCCCGTTGGAGTGACTCGACTACCTCCATCTCTTGTCGAGTACGGTGATTCGGGTACGACTCCCGTTCCTCGTGTCGGCTGGGGAGTTTCCGGACGACGTCGTGGAAGTTTACGTCGACGACTTCCAGGAGTTTAGGAGACTTCTCAGGTCTGGCCTCGATATTCCACCGAATTCCATCGGTAGTAATCCCGACCGTGGGTTCTCCCAGGTCGCTTTTGAGGTAGTCTTCCATCTGCTCCTTGCCGTACTCGAATTTGTTCGGAGTCTTCACCTCGCCGATGACGGCACAGTCCTCGCCGCAATCGAAGTTCTTGATCGCGAAGTCCGGACGCGTCTTGTCCCACTTCGGGTAGCCATACGGCTGTGCCCAGAACTCATAATTGAGGAGTTCCAGCGTCGGCCAGATGAGATACTGCTCGACGAATCGCTCTGGATGCTGTCCGAGCTTCTTTCCCTTCAGGTATTTCCCTTCTCTAGCAACGTCAGAGAGATGCACCGGCACGTCGCGGCGAGAGAACTCGTCGGCGAAGTTCTCGTAGACACGAAGGAGCTGCTCCGCAAGCCCGGAGTGGTCGGTGATGCTAGTCGGAGTAGTCTTTTCAGAGGTCATCGGTTCAGAAGTCGTCCCTGTGCTTCTCGTGGAACTCTTCGATCGAATTACAGTCGTGGTCGTCGCGACGCGTGATCCATCCGCCGAATCGGTATCGTCGCCAGCACTTCTCGCCATTGATGAAGACGGGGTTGTCACCAACGTCGGGATCGAGTCGTATCGCGTTTGTCCCGTCTTCCTTCTCAACGAGTGAATCCCGGTCGAGATACTCGTTCCCGTGCTTGGGGCGAGCGGCCTCCTCCGTCACCGCTCGTTCGTCGCACGCGTCACAGACGAGGTTCGCATAGTTCGACGCGAAGTCAGGGTCGTAGTTCTCGAACGGTTCGCCACAGATGGCACACTCCTCCTGTAGTGCGCCTGGTGGATATTCGGTCATACTCGAATCAGTAGATGCCGTAGCCGCAGTTTGGACAGTCGTACCCGGTCGCTTGATCGTGCGTACTCACTGTCACTTGCTTACCGCACTCGGGGCACCGAGTTTCGATATTCTCGACCATATCGACTTGTGATGGGTTCAGAGTCCAGGCCGTCGTTCGACCCAGATCGTCCGCTCGGACTTGGTATCGTATATCTGGATCACCGACAGTTGTTCCTCTCGTGGACTACCGTTCGGTGGATTCGAGATAGCCCTCGTCAGTCCCATGCTCGGAAATTCTGGCCCGGATCATGAAGTCAACCAACTGGCCCACTGACAATATAGTTTGGCAGTATCGAGGACAACGCCAGTCCCTCAACTCGCCACAATGGACGGGCTTCGGCCAGGGGAAACACAGAAACACCTCCGATGAAATGGTGGAAGCAGATGCCGAGAGAGAATCTCGTGGAGGTTGAGTTCCGCCACGAGGACGAAGATTCGTTACTGGCTGACGCTGGCGAGTCCTCCTCCCTTGTTGAACATCTCCTTTCGATCCAGGCCAACCGCCTCCAAGCTGGCCAGCCCGACTCCGAAATGCGTTCGCTCTCACACCTCGACGAGGAGAACGTCAAACTCCTCGAACACCAGGTGGACGCCGCCCACCGCGCTCTCTTCGAGATGGACGGGAAGGCACTCCTCGCCGACGAGGTCGGGCTCGGGAAGACCATCGAAGTCGGGATGATTCTCAAGGAGATGCACTATCGTGGCACCGACGACGCGGTGCTGATTCTCACGCCGGCGCAACTCGCCCAGCAGTGGCAGGGGGAAATGCTGGAGAAGTTCGGCCTCGACTTTGTCTGTAACTACGACGACGACTTCACTGGCTTCGACGCCCACGACCACGTCATCGCCAGCATCGACACCGCAAAGAGCGATCGCCATCGCTCAACCGTCCTCGCCCGCGACTGGGACGTTCTCGTGCTGGACGAGGCTCACTACGTGAAGAACGAGGACACCGACCGCTACGATCTCCTTGAGAAGCTCTCGTACGACTACGCGTTCTTCCTCACCGCAACACCCATCCAGAACGACGTCACCGACCTCTACAACATCATCTCGCTGCTTCGACCCGGTCTGTTCGGGACGCGCGAGGCGTTCCACAACTACTTCGTCAACAAGTCACAGGAGACGCTGGTCAACCGGAACGAACTCCAGAATCGTCTCCGGAAGGTGATGATCCGCAACCGTCGTGACGAGACAGACATCGACTTCACGCCTCGCAACGTCACGACGCGTACCTTCGAACCGTCGCCGGCGGAGAAAGACCTCTACCAGGCCGTGACTGACTACGTTCGCACGGCCTATGGCGAGGATCAAGGACAGAAGCTCGTTCTGATGACCCTTCAGAAGGAGGTCGTCAGCAGCCCCGAAGCACTCAAACAGACCGTGGAGCGGCAACTCGACGTCGAGGACGGGAAGGTCGTCGCTCACGTTGACCAGCTCAATCGAATTCTCGACTGCGTCGACGCGGTGGAGACGCCAACGAAGTTGGAGAGCGTCCAGCGAATCATCAGTGAGGCACGGGAACGCGTGGACAAGGGACGGGTGATCGTGTTCACCCAGTTCCGAGCGACCCAACAGAAGCTAATTGAGACGTTCGCTGAGCAAGGGTACACGACTCATCCCTTCCACGGCGGCCACAGCAGCGACGAGAAGGAGGAAATCGTCGAACGGTTCGAGGAAGAGGGCGGGGTTCTCGTCTCGACGGACGCCATGAACGAGGGGAGAAATCTCCAGTTCTGCAACGTGATGGTCAACTACGACCTGCCCTGGAACCCGATGAAGGTCGAGCAACGAATTGGCCGTATCCATCGCATTGGACAGGAACGCGAGGTTTACGTGTTCAATATCGCGCTGGAGGACACCATTGAGGAGTACGTACTGGAGCGGCTCTACCACAAGATCGACCTGTTCCAACAGTCGGTCGGCGAGCTGAGCGAGATTCTGACTCGACTCGAAGAAACGGGGCGTAACTTCGAAGACGAAGTGTTTGAACGGCTGATTTCGGCGGATTCAGAGGTCGAACTCGAGAACGACTTCGACGCGATGGCCATCGACCTGCAGGAACAACGCGACCTCGCTGACAAACTCGAGGACTTCAACAAGGGCGTCTTCGAGGGGTTCGACTTAGGGGATACTGATGACTGACGCAGCTCTCTCAGTTACCGAGCGGGCAGTCGAGCGTTTTACTGAGGCATATCTGCAGTCACTGGGGGCCGAAATCGAAAAACAAGGGCATCAGTGGATAGTCACGCTACCGGCCGACGCTGACACCGCTCTGGAATTGGATGGCGATGTACTGGAGATCGTAAGCGACCCGGACGAGGTTGACGAGGGAGTTATCGCCATCTCACCGGAAGCACCATTCGTAGAGCGAATGCTCGACGAATCGGCTGGCAGAACACCCGTTGGGTCGCTCTCACTGACCCAAGACCAGTTCGAGTTGCGACTCCCCCCGTGGATCACTAGAGGAACAGTCGAAGTCGTGGATCGATCGTTCACTCCGTACTACGATAGGCGTGCGCTCTGTGCGCTCTTCCACGTCGGCATCGAAACAGTCAGTGAGTACCAGACGGAGGAACTCCACGCCGTAGCAGTCGACCTCAACGATCACGAGGAGCGCCCTCGACTCGCAAAGACGTACTTGGATCTGACTGAAGACGACCAGCGAGACCACTCAGAGGGGCCGCAATTCGATGAGCAGACGTTGGGTGCCGCGATTGAGACTGCCAACGAAGTTCTGGAGAGAGAGATTTCCCCGATGGTTCGAGACACACGGAAGCGTGCGACGCGTGCTGCGGAGGTGGAGCTAGACGAGTATCGGCAGTTCGCACAACAGCGACGAGAGGAGATCGACGAAGAGATCAGTCGCCTAAAAGACCGAATCCAAGACGAGACTGAAGCAATTGACGCCGCCTCTGAACAAGCAGAACGTGTCGAAGCACTCCGGAAGCGGAAGGAACTCCAGTCGGAACTTGACGAGAGACGAGCCGAACTCAATGATCTCACGGAACAGATCGAGAGGAACTTTCCAGAGAAACGGCGAGAGGTTCGAGAACGACATGACCTGACCGTCCGAATGCGACCGGTAGCAGCAACGTCGATTTCCTACGAACGAGGCGATCTCGTCCTCGAACTCAGCGCGGGTGATACGACTGTCGAGAAGTCGTACTCGTATGCCATCGGAACGGGGGTGATGGAAGAGCCGAGTTGTGATCGCTGTGGGGAGCAACTCACGGGGGAGAACCCGCTTGCTCTGGAAGCAAGTCGCGTTGTCGGTGACGCGTGTTGTGGAAACTGAGGTCGTCAGTCGCCAAACTGATACAGAAGGGTATCTGGAGTGGTTCTGAGTATGCTTCCCGTGAGTGCGTCAACCGTCGATTGGGCGGAGGAAACAGCGAACGAACAGATGTTGGCCGGGGTTCTATAGCCAATACCAGTCAACGTCTCTCGCAATTCGGGGGCCAGTTCTGACTTACCCACATCGAGGGTTGGTAGACCAGCATCCCGTAGAGCAGTGAGAGTCGCCGGCGACCTCAAAAGAAGAACGCCACCATTTGTGAGAAAAGAGAGCTCTTCTTGGAGGGTCATCAACAGCCGCTCGCGCCGGTCAGGATCGTTGATCGCGTTTCCCCACTGCAAGTCGGCATGTGTTTCACCAGAGAAGCCCTCCACACCGTTCTGATCAAGTAGTTCACCGACGTTGTCGGGGAAAGCTGGTTCAGCCTGTCCACGGTAGAAGTCCCACACATTCGACTTCTGAACAGTCGACTCCGTTTCGTCCGTGAGCAATCCGTAGAACGCTGCAGGCACGTAGAGTTCGCCAAGTCGAGGTTGTGTTGGCGTACCTCCCAGTGTGGCCTGGGTCTGTGAAGAGAAGACGTTGGAGTCCGTTAATCGGTCGAGAGAACGACTGGAAACGAGAAGCGACGGATCTAGTAACACGTCGATAGGCGGTTCAAATTTTCGCTCCAACTCATTTCTGAGTTGGTCGTTGCCGGCGCTCATTTGAATCTCAGTTTAGTACCGGCCCTGTTAAATACCACTACCGGAATATGGCCCACGCTCGGTCGCGACTCGCACTCAGTTCGAATTAGCTGAGAGGCAGTTGAACTTGATCCCCTGACGACGGGTGGAAGAACCCGTGTGACGTCGAAGAGTGGTTATTTCACGATTTGATGCGGTGACCACTCACTCGTAGTGGACGAGAACCGAATACCACGAGTCCGGGGCCAGCCACTCGCGGCGCTCCTCGAACTCCCGGATTTCGATCTCCCCAACACCTTCGTTCCACATCTCGTTGTACGCAGTTTCGATGTGGGGCTCCAGCACTTCCGCGGCTTTCTCCGCTTCTTCCTTGGTTTCGAAGTGTCTCAGCCATGCTCCCCCGCTGCAGTCGTTGACCATCGGGACGTGGATATTGGTTTCCTTGAGCGCCCGGAGAGCAGCCGCCTTGTCCACATCCATCCCGTAGGGGATTTCGTAGAAGTCTGATTTGCTAATCGGACGCACCAGAATCTCCCGGCCACGGTCAGTATTCCGCGGGCGGAAGTCGTAGTGCCGAGTGTCGAACGTCCGAATCACATCGTCTCTCAGGGGAATCCTCGCGTTAGTATGACCGACGACGACACCATCCTTCTTCCTCTGAATCTCCATCGGCTCTTTGTCGTGCTTTTCGCGCAGCGGCGTCCATTTCCGCTCAACCCTCTCTTTGAGGCGGCGTTCGATACTGTTCAGTCGGTCGGCGTTGACGGAGTCGGGTTCGGTCGACATGCACTCCGAGATACGATTGATGGCTTAAATGGATGGGCGCGGGAGGCTACTAAGCCCGTTCCGTGAGAAGTTCGCCCCCCAGGTTGTCTCTCTCCAATATCCTGTCTGAGCAACTCAACAAGACAGTTGGGAACGACGTGGAACAAGCCCCCGCAAGTAGTGTCTGGATGGTGGTTCCCCTTCGGACAACGTGCTTATCTTCCGGAAAGACATCGGCCGCACGCCCGCGAACAACCACCCAGCACAGAGTCGCCTCCACCGTGTGGCGGAGGCAATGGAGTCCGATTCCGAGGAGGTCTACCAGCCCTTCAGCGAGTCCAAGAGAGTTACGACGCCTTTGAGGCTGCAGAGCGACGCCCTGTCGTCGACCACGGCGACAACTACGTCGCGTTCGCACTCAACGGAGCCGACTGGCACGCCCTCTTCGAGTTCATCGAGCGACAAATCGACGATGAGGAGATGAAAGCATACATCGCCCAAGTCGCCACCAAACTGATGAGCGTCATCACGGGCGGGGGCTGGCCCTCATACAGAATCGAGGAGAATACCTGACCCTTTAGGGTCAGGATGAATCCGACAACTCCCCCACAGTCCACCGTCAATAGCCGAGTCGGATATTCCACCGTCCCCAATCCGAATCTTTACAAGAAGTACGAGTATAATTGATTATACAGGCGTCCAAAGGATGCTGGAAGTCCATCGCATCCACCGAGCGAGAATCCGCAACCATACACAGGTAGCGGACTCGCTCGACCGGCACGGATGGAGTGCCAGCAAACTCTGGAACGTCGCCAACTATCACTCCCGGCAAGTCTGGGAGGAGACGGGCGAGATTCCCGACCACGCTGACCTCAAAGACGAGTTGAAGACTCACTCCAAATACAAGGGGCTGCATAGTCAGTCCAGTCAGCGCGTTCTGGAGGAACTCGCTGAAGCCTTCAACTCGTGGTACGGCAAGAGGACATCCGACGATCGGGCGAATCCGCCCGGCTACCGCAAGAAAAACTACTACGACGACCACGGTCGTCGCGTCCACGAGGAACACCCGCGCAGCACAGTGACGTGGAAGCAGAACGGCATCCGGCACGACACGAAGAACAACCGTGTTCGGCTCTCGAAAGGGGCGAATCACAAGGAACACCCGAAAGCGTGGGAATACATCCTCGTCGAGTACGAGACCCGCCCCGGCGTCACCGTTGAGAACCTGCAACAAGTTCGCGCTGTCTACGACACGGCAAAGGGTCGATGGGAACTGCACCTCGTCTGCAAAGACGAGATCGAGACGCCCACCGCTCCCGGTACCGAGACGGCTGGTGTTGACCTCGGCATCTGCAACTTCGCGGCAGTCGCATACAGCACCGAGAACGCTGACTTGTACCCCGGAAATCGCTTGAAACAGGACGGCTACTACTTCCCGAAGGAGATCGCTAAGTGCGATGATTCGGGTGGAGAGCGAGCCACCCGATTGCACAAGAAGTGGTCGGAGCGCCGCACTCACTTCTTCCACTCGTTGGCGAAACACATCGTCGAGCGGTGTGTCGAGAAGGGGGTTGGCCGCATCAACGTCGGAGCACTCACGGGTGTCCGCGAGGACGAAGACGGTGCGTCGAAGAACTGGGGTCGGCACGGGAACCTCGACCTGCACGGATGGGCGTTCGACCGCTTCACCAACATCCTCACCTACAAGGCGAAAGTCGAGGGCATCGACGTCGTAGAAGTGTCCGAGCGCGACACGAGCAAGACGTGTTGCGTCTGCGGGAGAGCAGACGACAGTCAGCGTGTCGAACGTGGGTTGTACGTGTGTGAAACGTGTGATGCGGCGTTCAACGCTGACGTGAACGGGGCGGAAAACATCCGTCTCGACATTAATCAAAGTAACTCCGAGTCTTCGGCCAGTTTGGACGAGGATAGGAGTACCGGCTGGTTGGCACAGCCCGCAGTCTTCCTTCACGACCTCTCCCGAGGATTCCAACCTCGGACAGCGGTGGTAGACTGCAAACCCTAATATCCCAACCCAGCGGTGCGGTGCCGTGGGATTCCTCCGCGTTCACGCGGAGGAGGATGTCAAAGGCGGATGGAGACCAGATGTAGTAGTGGATTTTCCTGAGAGAAGCAAGGCCACACTTTGTGGAAAATCAACCACGAGGTCGTACATTCGGGAAGAGTCGTCAAGAGAGATGGTTCGGTCGAAATCAACGCGGCTGACGACTAGTTCAGGCATTCTACATAACGTACTGTTCTGTCGCTTCGGTGCTGTTCGGACACGATCGAGTGAGAACACTCATAGCCCCTTCGAGGCTCTCCAGAAAGAGTGGGACAGGTAGAGACAACGGACATCACGGTACGAGTGCTGGGGCCGCCCAAATTTGACCGGCACGGCAACCACGAGATACCCGTTGAAGACGCCGACGAACGGGTTTTCGACCTCCGGGTGTGGAGCAAGCACCACGGACAAGTCGAGTGGCAGGTCGGCTCGATGTACGAGTTGGTAGAGGTCAAGCGGAACCCCGTTGAGGCCAATAAGGCTCGGTACGAAACCTCCGCGAATACACAGGTCTCGAGAGTAGGGCATCCTCAGGTTCCGGAAGTGAGCATTCTCTACCTGAGCGACACCCATCTCGGCCGTCCTCTAACCGACAAGGAACACATGGGGAACGCGAATCAATTGGAGCGATTTCTCGATGCAGTCAATCTCGCGATCAAATCCCGAGTGGATGCGGTCATCCATACCGGCGACATCTTCGACGACGATGTTGATGAAGCGACCGTGCAGATCGTCGAAGAGCATGTCGAGTTGTTGGCCGACGCCGGTATCCCGATCTACTACGTTCGAGGCAATCACGGGTGTGATCGTGGAGACGCGTTCCTTCGGGCGCAGACCGAAGCAGGCCGAATGATACACCTATCTAACGAACCTCAGTTGCTCGATAATGGAACTCTCGCCCTCTATGGGATGGACTTCGATGCATCTGCGAACGAACTCTCGAACGTGGCGCCCACCGGCGACGCACCACTGGACGCGTACCGACTCTTGGCGTGGCACGAGGCAGTTGAGCCTATCGCCAGAGATGGTATCTCAATCGGAGAGTTGGTGGACGCCAGCGAAGTCGAACTGGATGCACTTGCCCTCGGCGACCTGCACAAGCACAAGCGTGCCTATATTGATGATGTGTACAAGGGCAGCGGGCAACGGCTTCGCGCATTTTACGCCGGTGCGACCACAGGTATCGCGCGGAAAGCAGAGGATTACGAACCCGCTGCATGGCTGCTACAGATAACTGATGGGACGCTTGAGCGGCATCGACTACCTCTTCGATCTCGATAGTGGATTTCCTCCACGAGAGACACGAACCCGTCCCAACTGCGAATTGAGAGAGGTGTCGAGTCAACATCCCTGAAAAGGGAGTGCTTCTCCCGGGCCGGCATACAAGTAGGAGCAGTGGCGCCGGATCTCGTATGGCTGCACACGAGGGGTGTAAGGTCGAACGCGTCACCGAGAGGTACGACCTGCACGAAGCCGATGATCGCCTGCTTCGCCGCCGAGAAAACGAAGACGCCAGCCTCAGAGAACTCGAAACCCATCTGAACCGGCGGCTGCTCAAACAGGCGATGATCGAACAGGGGATGAGTCCCCTCGATGGCGAGGTCGAGAACTACTATCGGCTCCTCACCGATGACACAGTCATGACCACCGCGCGTCGAGAGGCACGCCGAAAGCTCGAGAAGGCGGGCATCGATGTCGACGGAGTGGAGACCGATTTCGTCTCCTACCAAACTGTTCGTAAACACCTCAACGAGTGTCTCGACAAGGACACGAGTGAAGAATACACGCCAAAACCAGACAACGACCTCAAAAACATCGAGAAGCTTCGGCAGCGGCTTCAAAACGTCGTGGAAAAATCAGTCGGCCGCCTGACGGAGCACGGCGTCATCCAGATCGACTCGCCCGAGGCCACCGTCTCGGTGAAAGTCACCTGTGGTGAGTGCGGACGTACCTACGGGATTGCCACGCTATTCCGGCGCCGCGAGTGCTCGTGTGTTTCCGACGAGACTGATGGAGCCTCAAAACAGAAGGCTACCAGCTTGAATTAGCCAGTTATGGGAGTTACTGACTGCACGTCCTCTCACCGCCGACGTTTCGTGACCGGTTGGATCACGCCATCATCAGTACGACAGAGCAGTATCTGCGGTTCAAATTGGAGACGAAGCGGGACAAGTTGTCGCGTTTTTGCATCGAGTTCCCTGCGAAACCCCGAATGTAAATATGGTGAAATAAAGAGTGGGATAATCCCCTTCTAAGGACAGTATGCTGGAGTATCCTGAATCGAGGTTTGTCCGAGAAGACATCACGGTTACCGACTATCAGGGGGTTGGCGTCTACATCGACAACGATGGTACGCTATGCCCGACGATTACAGATGTAGTTGACCGCATCGAGTTCAGCGAGGAACCAGGAAGACTGTACGAGCCCTTGATGCCGACGGACGGGGTTGATCGCACGACCGACCACCCCGACCTGATACGCTGGTACGCCGCGCGTGTCGGCGAGTTGGCGCACGACTATATCGCCGACGAGATCGACATAACCCACGAGCCCAAAGCAGACGACATCTGCGACCGCATTCACGATGCGGTTGGGGTTGATGCTGACTCGGAGGAGGTTGTTGAGGCGCTGGATGAGTACCGATACGGGGAGCACGTAGCGAACGATGCCGTGACACAAGCACAACGGGATGCGAATACATTGCAGGGCGTCTGGTGGGACTGGGTTGAGGACTACGGATTTGACTGGGTTGAGGATACTATTCGGGCAGAGTGGAGGACAATCTGGAAAGCAGAGGTGAACTGGGGTACACGAGTCGGCGTCCGGCCAGATCTAATCGTGTGGTTGGACGGCGACGTGACGGCGGTATCGTTGAAGACCGGGTATCGGATTACGATGGCGCACCGGATGCAGGCGACGGTCACAGCGAGGTGCGAGGCCGCGATTGACCGCGTGATGATCGTACGACTTGACCGTGATACCGGGACGTACGAGATTGAGGAACCGGACGAAAACGAGGAGTGGCCAACTGCATTACTAGATGTACGATTTTGCGAGGAAGCGCGGAAGCTGTTCCGAGCGTTGAACTAGCCCCCTATTTTGACATCCTCCCATCCCTGATGGGGGGCTGCCGCTCGCTACGTGTCATGACTAACGCGATTGAGCAGCATCGGCCAAAATGAACCGCGTTCCCCGTAGCCACCGGTGGCAGCCACCACGCCGGCATTCAAGTAGAATCTCGCCTGTCGACGATCGTGATGGCGACGATCACAGACGATTGCGACGCGTGCGGTGCGGAACAGGAGTGGACAGTCGACCGTAACCTCCGTTACGACAATTGCTCGGAATGCGGGGTGCAGCACCTGATCTCCCTTTCTGAAAGGGAAGCGTTCGAAGACGAGCCGAAGAGCCAGTCCGAGCGGCAGGAGATGTTCGACAATCTGCGGAAGTGGGACGAAGGGGAGGTGGGTGTGTAATGCCGGTCGTCAAAGCGGAGTGCGATCGACGCGATCGCAGCGGAGAAATCACTTACACGGGCGTTGATCCCGATGGAGAACTCAGAAACTGCCCTGACTGTGGGTGCGAGGTGGCTGTCGATCCTCAGGCTGGAGAGGGCGGCAAAGTGATCCACGTCGAAGTGGAGTGATCAAGATAGTTATTCACGAACTTGGGAGAGCTAATCCCGGTGACGTCCTCCCCTCCCTGAAGGGCGAGGTGGGTTTGCGCCTCCTCAACAACATAAGCAGCGCCCGCTACGCTGATGGCTGATTTTCACCATGTTGTGACGGGGAACCACAATCATGTGGTCGCTCTTTGAGTTCGGATGTGAGGTCGCACAAATCTGAGCGAAGCGACTCAATCATCTGGTGCCCCTTCTCGTGTGTTTCTATCGCGTCGCGTCCGCGGTCAAGAGCGGTAATAACTGACTCAACCCGTGCTATCGCTCGTTTCCAGTCCACATGGCCATTAGCCACGACAGATTCGAGTACGTCCCCCGCCACAGACACGTGATCCGCCGCATCATATTCGCCGTCAACCTCCAACGTAACCTCCAGATCGTCGCATTCTTCGGCGAGATTACGCGCCTGCCGTGCCAGTTCGTCGTGGGTCAGCGGTTCTGGGTCTTCTCGCCATTCTCCATACACGTCGCGCCTATCCCATTTTTGTAGCGCTTCTTCAGCTCGGTCAAGACCTTCTAGAGCGAGTGCAGCGTCAATCACCGCATCGATACCGGGGTATTTCTTATCACCGGCCTCAATCATTTCGCGGAGCATATCTCGCAGTTCATCAATTCCGCGGTCGGCCCGTTCACTCTTGTCTAGCTCTGAATCTGACATAATTGCATAGTGTGTTAGGATTCCTCCACCCGGCTGAGGGTGGGGCAATGGTTCCTCCAGATCCACCGCCCGGTTGATACCGGGCACCTGACTGGCGGG
>Ga0207754_100162_pt1 | contig 39167 bp, 31 predicted proteins | sample A23E1SouthBayCA_FD_187728 | JGI IMG/M metagenome (GOLD analysis project Ga0207754, IMG submission 187728) | Aerobic enrichment media microbial communities from Eden Landing Ponds, California, USA - A23 E1 (SPAdes) | ecosystem: Environmental > Aquatic > Marine > Unclassified | place: Emeryville...
CTGCGTAGAGCCTGTGTGACCATGTCCCGGAAGCCTTGCGGTGCAAGCCAATAGGCGTCGAAGACGGACGTGGGTACAGGAAACGCACTGATTTTTCGATTCTACGGTACGGAGAGCTGCTACCGGGCTCAGTAGCTCGTGATATCCCGATCTCCGAGCACCCGCGTGTACGTGTCGTCGCCGGTCACGTCCGCGAGCCGTCCCGCGAGTTCACGCAGATCGTCATCGACGTCCCACTTTTCGACGTAGTTCTGGACCGCCTGGCCCTTCTCGTAGCGGTACCGGAGGAACTGGAGCTTGTCGAGGTTCGAGAGGTGGTCGCCGCCGTCGCCGTTGACGTGCTCCTGGATGTACGCTTGGCGCTTCTCGTTGTCCCACGTGCCGAGTTCGAAGCCGTCGTTCTGGTTGTACAGGCGCATCTCCTTGAGCTCCTCCGGCGTGGCGTTCGTCCCGCGACAGAGCTTGTTGACGTCGTCGTACGAAGGGTTGTCCGTATCCAGCAGATCAACAAACACATCTTCAACGCCAATATCGCTGGCATCTTGGATGATACCGTAGATCTCCTGAACGACTTCCTTCGCACTCATGACCTCACCGTCCCGCTGAACCTTTCCGTGGTGTTTGGAATATTCTCGGAAACAGTCGCCCATTTCCATCACGCCAATATCGCCTTGTGAGAGGTTTCGCCCTTCTTCGAGTCTCCTACGAGTTCGTCTTGCAGTCCGGTATATTTCACGGCGAAGAGAATCCCAGCTCATCGCAGTCGTCTCTTCAGCAGGGCGAGCAACGACTAGGATATCGAATGAAACTGCTTTTCCAATTACGTTATTTCCAAATTTCACCTGATCTGCGCTAATGGGATACGTAGCCGTCACCTCAAATCCAACATCGCATAGTGCTTCCAGCAATTCACCCCACGACTCAGAGTCGCTATGGTGGTACGTGAAGGATAGTACACCATCTTTCTTCAACATGCGCTTGATATTGGCAAACCCTTGTTTGATTTCTGACTCAAATTCTTCAGGCCCCTTTCCTTGAGCAGGATTTGCTACTATACTGGACTCACTATCGGTCAGTTCGGGCTCAAATTCATCATACTCGTCTTGAAGTATGAGGCGTTGCCAGACATAGAAATAGTTAGACAACTCAGAATATATAACATTATCATAGTAGGGTGGGTCAGTTATTACCGCATCAAAGAGTTCATCAGTTTCCAGATCGCGCATATCGCCACAATGAAGAGTGAAATCTTCGCCAATTGGCGTGTTGAATTCCCCTGTTTCTACTGTATCTGGCTCTGACAAAGACGGGTCCGTAATGAACTCGGGCTTTTCATCCTCTTTAGGGTATTTTATATATCGCTCTGTTGGGGAACGTGCATACTCACACCCCCGAATAATCATATCCCAAGTAGACTGGAATGTACCGATACCGTACTCTGTACCCCATAAGTTCCCCTCCGCAGGCTTATGAGGCGGATCAAACGAATTTGTATTAAACATATTAACAGAATGGTTCCGGCCTGCGTTGTAGCCAATCATCATACTGTTATAATTGAGAGACTCGGTGAACGCCAGAAGAAGATACTCACGTGCCTGCTTGTGCTCAACTTGGCTGATTTCCTTCAGGAGGGTACTTAAGCAGAGAAGCTGACGGCTATTGTACATATCTGTCCACTCTTCATAGCCCTTCTTCAGGACGTTAAATCCGCCACCGATCCCTCCCTCAAAGGCGGAACTATCTGTTTTGATCCCAACCGGTATCTTGCCATCTGGAATATACCTAGTGAGGTCTTTGCTGCTCTCCCACTCTGATTCAGCAGTTTGGTACAGCTCCCGGTCACTGGCGGACGCCGGTTTGTAAGACTTTATTGCCTCTTTACCCATCCCTTCATCATCACAGGTAGGGCAATAATATTCGATAGCATACAGACGCTTGTCAAAACCTCCTCTTTCGTCAATTCTATCAATTATTCCATATCGCTGACCACAGGAGCGGCAAGAATACTTTCCATCAGATACCGTCCCTTCTTCTGGCACAAACGTATTTCCGCATTTACAAGAGCACTTCTCCCGCCAGTCGTCAACCAAAATCACAGACTCACATTCCGGACAGTAGACGTGGTACTTGTCTTTATTATCGTATCGACCCTTTCCTACCCTAAAGTCATTGAACAGAGGGACCATCTCACCGCAGGACGTACAATCCAACTCTTTAGCCCACAAGTAGTACATTACATCCGCACGGTGATCGCCATTCGGGCAGTCAGTCTCGTAATATTGTGTTATCTTATCAGCTACGCGTTCCTGTAATTTGTCGAACTCCTGTTCTAGTTTCTCAATGTTAGCTTGCCCTGCTTCCAGCTGCTTCTTAGTAATGAACCAAGCTACGGGGTTGAGATCGTTCCCTACGACCTCAGCACCGAATCTCGAAGCCTCAACTAGAGAGGTTCCACCCCCCATAAACGGATCTAAAACGCGTTTGTTCTCTACAGTTACGTCCTTGGGGTAGAGTTCCCACAGATCCTCCGGATCATCCAATGAAACAGATTCGACAAGCGAATGGATTTCCTCGGCCGAGGATGAAAAGCTGTCTAGTTTTTCATTCTCTTGAGTGGGATCAGTAACCTTGATTTCTGATTCATTATCCAGAAGTGAATAAAGGGAAACAGCCCGGAACACGCAACCCAGACGACGAGCCCACCATTTGTGCATAGTGTAGACAGGGCGATACCATTGCTTAGCTCGTCCCTCTTTTTCACCGATATCGTTTATCAATTCAATTGGGAACCCGCGTTCAATGGGGAGTTCCGTTCGCTCCTGCCGGCCCTGTGAAGGTCCAGATTGCTCAGACATTATTCAGTATATAGAAGCGATTACGCAGGAGCCCCATAAGTGTGCGTTCTTTCAGCGGTAGAGAGACACCCGGGAATTCACCCCTGAGTCTGAGAGTGATCTAAGCTTGATCAGGTTGAAAGTACATGGTTTGATACAGGCAAAGGTCAGACAGATAGTATGGCCGCCCCAGCGTGGTTTTATTCAACGATTGCTCAGGCATCGGCAGCAATTATCGGCCTGACAATTGCGTTTACAGTCTCTACTCATTTGAGCCGAAGGGAACGCCGGCGTAGGCGTACTGATAAAGCACGAGAAGAGGCAATCGAACTCAAACAGCGGTATCAGCCGCTAATGGACACAATCGCACGGACAGTCAGAGAAAATGCAGATGTTAATGTTGACAACACACGCTACGAGTTAGAAGACGTCTCTTCAGTTGAATCATGGGCCAGTAATAAGAATACACCAGTCTCTGCGCAAATCTGGGCACTCACCTCGGGGATTTCACATACCCTCTCGGATTTTACTGTACTTTCCGCAGAACCCACACGCGAGCAGTTAGCAAAATTGCAGAATGCCGTCCAAGAACTCGAATACAGTCTGCTCTACCGCGATAATGGAAACGATAGAATTCTCTATACAGAGATAACGGGTCAACCACCCGAAGAAGCGGATGGATTCTATTATCACGATGACATACTGGAAGACGCTGATCAGATCAGTGCGTGGTTAGACAGAAATCGACGAACACGAGACGAGAACATTGCAGGTGCCCGCCCAGAGGACTTGACAGGGAAGAATATTTTCTCCCTTGTGACGATAATGGAAATCCTCGATTCGGACCTAGATAGCTTCGGAGTTAATGCCGTAGAAAGTGACTTGACGGCGGACTTCCTGCAGCGCAACTTCGGATCACATGTTCTTTCTACCAGTGCGAGACTCGCAGTTTTTGGTATCTTCCTGCCAATGCTGTTTCTAATCAGTTCACCAGATCTTTCGTTGCCGATGCAGGTTGTCGAAGCCATCCCCTCGATATTCTTCGACGTAATCGATGGTTCCCATATCCTGCTTAATCTACTTGCCCAGATCACAATACTCTCTGCAAGTGCGTTCTACACGGTTCGGCTCTTCACCATTATGAGACTAGATATGAACACGACTGTCCCCACAATGGGAGAGCTTCTAGGAGTTGACAACGGAGACGAGTCAAGTACTGAATCAGATACGACCTCTGAGAATGGACGATTGGCGAGATTGCTACGGTATGTTGCTCAGTGGGCTCAGATGAAATCCCTCCCCAAAGATCTTCAGGACGATATCCAAGAAACCGGATCGTAGCACTCCCAATAACGCTACTTTTGGAAGCTGATCTCGATCTTTAGGCTCGACGCCTCTTCCGGCATCCGCTCAAACAGGTCCTGCACCTTCGTGTAGTCCTGTTCGGACCGCAACGTCAAGCTGACCTGCGTGCGCTCGACGTCGGCGGTCCCCTGAAGAGCACCGGGAACACCCTCCCTGTCGGGCAGCATGAACGTAACATCGCCGTACTCGACGCTCCCCGTCTGGTGGTTGTTCCGCCACTTGCTCCGCATCGCGGCGACGTCGTCGCCGTTGTACTCGAAGCGCCACGTATCAGCCTCTGTGTCAGCCTTCCGGAACGGATAGCCGGGCACCCAGTCGGTGGCCTTGTCCGACCCAGTTGTGTTGACCACGTACTCCGGTTCCTCGTCCTTCCCGATGTTCTCCAGCAGGAACGTCCGCACCATGTACTCGGTGACGCTGTCGTCGAAGCGGTCGGTGACCTTGTTGACCGTGAACTGGTCACCCGGTTCTAGGTCCTCGATGTACGCCAGAATCTGGTCACCGATTCGGTCGGATACCGTCGGGACAATCTTGACTGTCGTCGGCTCCCGGTCGCCGAGCGATCCGAGATACCGACCGCCGGCCTCCAGCACGTAGTCGTCGACGAGGAACTCGTTGACCGCCTCGCGAGCAACCGATTCGGTCTCGTCAGGCGGCAGGAACACCGCTTCGTCCGACCGAACCTCTCCGATGATCGTGTCGAGATTCGCGTACCCGTCGTCGTTGATATGCTCCTCGATACGGTCCACGAGGGACGACGCACCGACGACCTCCGCACCGCCGACGGCACGGAGCGTCGCGTCGGATTGTGGCTTGTCGAGGATCTCGTTCCCTTTCACGATGACGTACTGGTCCTCACGGGCGAGCCGGCCGATAGCCCGCATCACAACGTCGTGGCTGTCACCGTCGATCCAGATCTCGCCGTCCTCAACGAGCTCCAGTTCGAAGTCACCGATATCGAGTGCAGTCGTGCCGCTCCCAAAGCGCTGGCGGAGCTCCTGCTCAGCGTCATCGACACCCCACACGTCCACGTCATCCTGCTGAACGAGCACAGTGTCCAGCGAGCTTCCGGAAAGATCGTCGCGGAATCCGCCAGTATCACGGGCGAGTACTGGCTTGCCGTCGAGCGCTTCGACAGTTGCGTTCAACACGTCGTTGGCACTGCCGGGAATCGGGAGCTCCGGGTCACGGAGAAACTGCTCGTAGATATCCTCGACCGATATTTCCCCACGTCGCTCCAGAAGGTCCTCAGCGATGTCCCAGACGTGCGACTGGAGGTCGAACGGGTCAGCTGCCGCAGAGTCCGCAATGTTCGAGGCGTCGAGTTCCGCCTCGTCGAGGACGAAGACATCGAGATCCATCGGCTCCACTTTCGCCCACTCGTCATCGTCCATCAGATTGTCGCCGTCGATCACATCGCCATACAGGAGTTGAAGCTCTTCACGGAGCTCGTTCTCCTCCTGCTCCATCATACTGCGAATCGATGTGCGGATTTCGTCGTCGAGAGACTCATCGGCGAGTACCTGACGTGCGCCCTCAATGTACCGCGCCTTGTCGATATACCGTGTGCCGGACTCGATGGCCTTGTCCCCCGAGGGCTGGACGAACACGAGTGTGTTGCGCCACTCGCGTCCGCGACCGTCGTTCGTGATGACCTTCTTCACCTCGTCCTGGGTCCACTGACCGTCCTTCACGACGACCTTCACCTCACGGTCGTCCGGAATGTCCCGCATATCGTTCGTCCGGAACCCGACTGGGTGCGCGTTCGAGCCGAAGATATCCGTGATGAAGTCCGCGATCTCGGCCTTCGCCGACGTCTCCGACACATCCACAGCTGCGTTCCGGATGAGTGCGTTGGGGTTCTGCCGGTCACGGATGGCGTACTTCCCGTTCAGCTTGTGGAGATGCCATGCAACACCGTGCAATCGTTCGAGGTTGAGGACGACGTCGGAGACGAGGTCACCTGTCTGGTAGGCACCCATCACGATCTCCGAGACCTCCGCACCCTCGCCTTCACTCGGCTTCAACGAGTAGAGAAGAATCGTGTTTAGGATGCGACGACCGTGGGGCACTTCATCCGTGTCAACACGACTTTTGATATCACCGGTAGCGGCGTTCAGTCGTTCGTAGTTGATCTTCGCCAGTTCGTCCTCAAACTCGATAGCGTCGATGTCGCCGTGTGTGATCAGGTCCGTCTGATCCTGCATCTGCAAGAGAACCTTCGAGAAGAGGTAGATCATCCCGCGTGTGTTCTGGTTGCCCTCATCGGCGTAGTAGCGTGTCTCAAGGGCGTCCAGAAGCACAGGGTGGAACGGATAGAGATCGTGCATCTCCGACAGCAAGTCGTCGGGGAGATCGACGTGCCCATCGGCTTGGTCGTACGCATCGAAGTACCCGTTGACGATCTCGCGGGCCGCACTCTCGTTTACGGAGTCGATCAGGCGGTGGCGCAGGACCTCGCGCTTGTCCACCTGGTTGTTCATATTGACCTCGACCGCCTGTTCCCGATTCAGAATGTCGTGAACCTCAGATCCTTCGCGGAGCACAGAGACGATGGTGTAGAGTTCGAGATCCGAGAGCGCGGTCGATTCGAGCAGTGACTGGAGGAATGCCTTGTTTGCGCTCTTTCGATCACCCTGAAGCGTATCAAACCAGTCCTCCAATTCGTCTACGAAGAATGCGACCGTGGTGTCGCCGACGGCCTCCTGAATCGTCTGCATATCGGGATAGCCACCCGACTCGAACGTCCCAGGATCGTAATCAAGCGCCTCGAAGAACGGTTCCCAGAGGTACTCGTACTGTTCGTTCTGCATCGCAACCGTGATCGGCGTCGCCGATTCCGGAAGCGCAGCGTCGAACCCCTCAACCGAATCACTTGCCCACGCACCCGCGGCGTCGGGATCGTCGAAACAGTGGTACAGTGCCACCATCTGGTGAGACTTCCCACTGCCGTACGGACCATAGAGGATGTGCGTGCCTCGCGGGTCGTCCCCAGTCAAGGAATCACGAAGAATCGAGAGGGCCTCTCGAAGGCCCTGAGTCATCAGCGTCCGTTCGAAAAAGAGTGCTGCGTCAGACTCGAACTCGTCGTCGTCGTCAACATTGTAGAGTTTTACCTGCCCATCGATCTGTCCTTCTTCCCGAAGCTCGCGGCTGAGGGTCACCGTGTCTTCGAGCGTATTTGGTAAGGATCCCGTCTGTGCCATCTTGATACTTAAACAAACCTCAGTGGCACCCAATAAACACTATGGTCCCGCGAATTCAGCGGCTTTGTTAGTCGTCTTCAGCCATATCGGGAGGAATCGGAGTGTGGGTGCAATTCGGCCGACTAGGGATTGTTACGGGCGTGTCGTAGTTCTCGTTATCATACCGTTCTTTCAATCGGTTAAGTAGCGGGTCAATTTCCCACGTGTCGCCAGCTAGTTTCCTGGTACACTCTGACCCTCTGTTTTCGTGTGGCGAATGTGGAATATAACATTCTGAGTACCCGAGTTCCTTCAGTTGTAGAAATGCCCCGTGGTTGTAGAAGCGAACAGCTTGCATTCGAATCAAGGCCTCATTCCAATCGCTGCTAAACGTATTATTATCGTGTGAATGCGGCGATTCGCGCCGTGGAAGCTCCTGTAGAACACGTTCATATGCCTCTTGGTATTCGATTTTGCAGTCAAAGAAGTCGATAAGAATTTCTCGTGTATTTTGTTCTCGGTCGCCACCTTCTACCCTCTTTCCATAGATTGGGCGACCAGGAATGATGTCGGCGATCTGCGTTTGAAGGGCATCGTTACTTCGGATTGCTTCGGGGATTTCTAAGTAGTGACTGGCCCACTGGGTCATCTTTGATTACCTACCCTAATGTTATTTCACATCCACTTAGTGATTCGGTGGGAGCTCAGCTGCATATTCACACTTCCGAAATGGAGACACAGCTGCCTGGTTGCTGATTTGTAGTCACAAAACGTATTTCACGCACACCTGCTTCTACGAACATATGAGCGGGTACGACCTCGTCGATATCGAGGTCACACACGAATCTGCTGACGATCTTCTGGATTCGCTGTCTGAGGGCGGTACTGATGGGAGTCATCTGCAGAGTATCCAGGCAGTCCGTCTGCAAGCAGGCCAGCCGGATTCAGAACTCCGGTCACTGAAAGAGTTAGACGAGAACGCCGTCAAACTTCTCGAACACCAGGTGGATGCAGCCTACCGGGCTCTCTTCGAGATGGACGGAAAAGCACTCCTGGCTGACGAAGTCGGCCTCGGGAAGACCATCGAGGTCGGGATGATTCTCAAGGAGATGCACTTCCGTGAAACGGACGAATCCGTCCTCATCCTCACTCCTGCACAGTTGGCTAAACAGTGGCAGGCTGAACTCCGAGAGAAATTCGGTCTTGACTTCGTCTGCAACTACGACGACGAATTCGAAGATTTCGACGCCCACGATTACATAATTGCAAGCATCGATACTGCGAAGAGCGAGCGACATCGTCAGACGGTTCTTGACCGCAACTGGGACGTTCTGGTACTCGACGAGGCCCACTATGTCAAAAACGAAGAGACGGACCGTTACGATCTCATTGACCAGCTTTCCTACAACTACGCGTTCTTCCTGACGGCGACGCCGATTCAGAACGAACTGACTGACCTGTATAACGTCGTCTCGCTACTCCGCCCTGGGCTGTTCGGCACACGCGACATCTTCCACCACTACTTCGTGAACAGTAATCAGGAGACACTGGTGAATCGAGACGAGCTACAGGATCGGTTGAACAAAGTGATGATCCGGAACCGACGGGAAGACACAGATATCGATTTCACAGATCGGACTATCGACACACGGACGTTCGATCCCACTCCGAAGGAACGCGAACTCTACCAGGCAGTCTCCGACTACGTCAAAGGGGCGTACAGTCAGGACCAGGGTCAAAAGCTCGTACTGATGCTCCTTCAGAAGGAGGTCGTCAGCAGCCCGGTCGCACTCAAGAAGACCATCGAGAAGCGGCTCTACGACCAGTCGGAGCTTACGCACGCAGATGAACTGGAGTCGATCTTAGATCTGATCGATGAGATCGATACCGTGACTAAACAGGAACGACTCTTGGATATCGTCGAAGAAGCCCGCGACAACGTCGAGATGGGGAGAGTCATCGTCTTCACCCAGTTCCGAGCAACTCAAGAGCAGATCCTCGACAGGCTCGCTTCGGAGGGATACACAGTACACGCGTTCCACGGCGGGCACTCAAGCAGCGAGAAGGAGCAAATTGTCGAGGACTTCGAAGAAGAAGGAGGAATCCTCGTCTCAACCGACGCCATGAGTGAAGGCCGTAATCTACAGTTTTGCAATATATTAGTTAATTTAGACTTGCCGTGGAACCCGATGCGTGTTGAACAACGTATCGGACGCGTACACCGAATCGGCCAGAAGCGAGACGTATTCATCTTCAATATGGCGTTGAAAGATACAGTCGAAGAGTACGTACTGGAACGGTTGTACCACAAGATCGATCTCTTCCAGCAGAGCGTTGGAGAACTGAGTTCAATCCTGAGCCGCTTGGAAGAGTCGGGGACAAGCTTCGAAGACGAGATCTTCGAACGGTTGGTGGCTGCTGATTCCGAAGTCGATCTTGAGAACGACTTCGATGCGATGGCAGTTGATCTCCAGGAACAGCGCGAACTCGCCGACAAACTTGAGGAGTTCAATAGCGGCGTGTTCGAAGGATTCGACTTGGGGGAAAGCGATGACTGACGCTTCGATTTCTGTTACGCAATCTGTGGTAGAGCAGTTCACAGAACGGTATCTCCGATCTATCGGCTGTTCCATCGAGCGAAGTGACGATCACTGGCTGGTGTCGGTACCCGATGACATAGACACCGAGATCACCCACGGGAGACACACACTCATCCGGGGGGAGGGAACTCCAGACGATGACGATGATAGAACGAAACGACTGCATCCGGAGAGTGCGTTCTTTCAACAGCTACTCCGTGAGGCGGGTGAACGATCGCCGTCTGGCAAGCTGTCGATAGAGAGTGAATCAGACATCGAGAGTCCGGAGTGGATTCAAAAGAGCGCTGTCGAGGTGCAGAGCGCACAGTTCACTCCGTACTACGACCGCACAGCCATCGTGGTTCTCTTTCGTGTCGGTATCGAGACCGTCAGTGAATACCAGCAAGAGCTTCTCCGCGCCGTCGCTGTAGACACGCGATCAGAGGAGAGCCTTCCAAAACTGGCGGAGACATTCCTCGAGACCACCACAGTAGAGAGCGAGACGGCCACTAGTGGCACTGTACAGCTGACCAAGACAGACGTGCGGCCTCTCCTCGAAACAGCCCGGGAACTGTTGCTTGAAAGCGTACAGGGGCAGCTCGACGACATTCATCGAGAAGCCTCGCGTGCGGCAGATTCAGAAGTTGAAGAGTACCGCCAGATGCAACAACAGCGTATCCAGGAGCTACAGGAAGAACACTCGAACCTGTCGTCGAAGATCAACGATCTGAGTGAGAAGATCAACACAGGAGACGAGGATTCACGCGTCCAAGCGCTGCGAGAACGGAAAGAACTCAAATCGGAGTACGAGGAACTCGACGAGACGCTCAGCGAATTACAGGAGCGCCGTGACAGTGGATTCCCCAATCGACAACGAGAAATCCGAGAGCGGCACTCACTCGACGTGCAGGTCACACCGCTTACTCTGACGGAAGTTGAGTACGAGCGAGGCGAGATCGATTTCGAACTTATCGACGGTAGCGTACATCAAACCGTTACTCTCGGATACGGGAGTGGGATCGGTGTAGCCGATACTGTTCGATGTTCGTCGTGTGAACGGGAACTCACCGAACACAACCCGCTTCAAACGATTTCAGATGGACTCAAATGCCAGAGTTGTATCAAAGAGCGGTGATACGGCGACCCCTCGATAAGTTCAATAGAGCAAAGCCGCTGAGCGAATACAGCTAGCACACTGATTCGTCAGGGAAGCCGCCGAACGAGCTGAATATCCGGAACTGAAGGCAACGCCAGGGCTACCGAAGTGAGAATTTGCTGAAAAGATTCGAAACCTCGGTGATGTGGCGCTGTTAGTCTTGGAGGGTGGCGACTGTTCGGCCCGTTTCCTCGGCCTCTTCGCTGCGCGACATATTGTACGTCGCGAGCGCTTCTTCAACGGCCTCATCAAGACTCATTGGTCGACCTGATTTTGACTCTTCTACCGTATAAACGCATGCATGGCACCAGACAAGTAACAAGCACCCTCAATTCATCTCGGTCGGTGCTGAGTGCGCGGATGTTCTTCTCTGCTCTGAGGAATCCGTTGCCGCCGAACAACTTGGCCCCGAACGAATTCCAGATATGTCGAAGGAGATATCTGGATTTGCGGTACGACTACTCGAGAATGCTGGCTTCCGAACGCTGTTCTTGACTAATCAGCGCGACTAGGTCCGCTTTCGAGAGTGGATCAATATCAACACGGACCCCTTGTGCAGTATAGAAGATCTCTGCGGTCACTTCTCGACCAGAGAACCATTCATTCAGCACGTGATAGTACACGCTGAGTTGCTTCCGATACTCCCCCTCGGCGTGCCGCCCGAGGTCGGTTTTGAAGTCGATGATCTCGACGGTATCGGGACGAATGTGAACGAGGTCGATGATTCCAGAGATGGTGACCTGCTCGCCGTCGACAGTGAGTGGCAGATACGCATCCTCCTCAACTCGTAGCTCACCATTGAGCGAGTCTATGAGCGACTTGAGGTGACGCTCGTCGTCGTTCGAGGGTTCGACGTCCCCCTCAAGTACGTACCGCTCAGCGAATTCGTGGGTCTGCGTTCCGAACGCGGTCCCTCTTCCGTCGTCGACGTCCTCGAACACATCGTCGCGCATGAGCGTGTGCGGCGAGTGTCCGACCGGGCCGTCCGGCGTTGGCACGGAAATCTGCAAGTGTGCCTGCGTCGTCTCGTCGATATCGTCTTCCTGAACGTTGGGTTCCAGCTCCTCGAGGTCAACCGGGAGCTCTTCAATGAACGTATTCGGGCTCTCGCCTGCAGCGAACACGAGATGGCTCTCAGCTCGCGTCATCGCGACGTAGAGCAAGCGTCGCTCTTCGTCGTATCCACGCGGCAGGCACTTCCGGAGGACGTCAGTCCGCCAGTTGTCGTGGATGTGAGGATACCCATGATCGTCGGCGTAGAGTTTCCGCTGGCGTAGTCCAACCGGATCGTCGAACGTGATCGCGTTACTGTTCCCGCCTGACGGCGGGAAGCAATGGGAGTTCATGTTCGCGAGCATGACAATGGGATGCTCGAGTCCCTTGGCCGCGTGGATGGTCTGGACCGTCACCGAATTCATACCGGCGCTCGCGTGGACTTCATGGGTGCTTCCGTCCTCGATGCCGCGTTCGATGAATCGGATGAGGTCACCTCGTGTCAATGTCGTCGCGCTGTGGACGGACTGAATTGTCGTCAGCAGCACGTCGGCATACGCCCCGTCGTAGTCGTACTGGGAGAACACGCGCTGGGCAACCCCACCGACCGTCTCCAGTGACGCAAGCTCCGACTTGAACGCCTGCATATTGGTGGGGTACTCCTCGCTATCGAGGACGTGTTTGACTTCGTCGAGCGTGTAGCCAGTCTCCTCAAGGACGACTGCCCATCCTCGCTCCGCGTCGGATTCGAGAATTCGCAGCCACGCCAAGAGAAGCTTCGCCGGGTCAGACCGGAACAACTCGATGCCTCCTTCGTACGCCATCGGTAATCCATACGCCTCAGCGACAGAGAGGAGTTCTCGGCCGAAGCCACGAGTCCGGGTGAGGACGGCGATGTCACCGTACTCTGGCAAACGAAGTTCCCCATCCTCCTCAACCTGATACGCGTCGTTCCCGACGATCTCCTGAATCTTGGTCAGAACGGCTTCGTGTTCGTCTTCGTGTTGAATCGCCTCTATCTGAGAGTTCTCGTGCGAGGCGTTCGAGGAGAGCGACACAATTCTATCTCGCACGGCCGTCTCGTCGACGTCGTCCGTGCTCGCCGCGGGCGTCACCAGGCTGTGCTCGGAGAAGTCGAGAATGTCCTGCGTCGACCGGTAGTTCTCGACTAGCTCAATATCGATGATCGGGCGGGTCGCCCACGACACTCGTTCGTGGTCCTCGTTGAGCTCGTCGACGAACCGATCCAGGCGGGACTCGAACTCGGTGATGTTCTCGACGGCGGCGTACTGGAACGAGTAGATGCTCTGTTTCCAGTCGCCGACGACACAGACGTTGTTCGTGTCCCCGAGCAGGAGTGCGAGTTTGAACTGGATCTCGCTAGAGTCCTGGAACTCGTCGATCATCACGTACTCGAACGCGACATCATCGCGGAGTCGATGGTCGTCACAGAGCAGGACGAACGCAAATAGTTGAAGAAAGCTGAAGTTGAGGTAGTTCCGACTGAGTGCGAACTCAAGGTACTCGTGGTAGACGTCGTGAACGAAGTTCTTGAGACCCTCTCGCTGTTCGTCAAACACCAGCTGTGCGACGCCATCAGGAACCTGCTTCTCACCCCATCCGCCACGGATCTCGTCCTCCTCGGGCGCGTCTGGGAGATAACACTTGTCGTCCCCGTAGCCTCCGAGTTTCGAGCGAAGCTTCGACTGCTTGTTCCCGTCGTTACGGGGCTGGTTCAGCTCGTCGAAGATCTCGCGGAACGCCTCGAAATCACCGTCCAGATACCGTTCGCCGTTGCGATACCAGCCATCAGCCGTCGGGAAGACACCTTTCGCCGCAAGCTGATTGATTAACCCGAGGAGTTCGACGGGTTCCTCGACGGCGCGGAAGACGTCGTCGTACTCGGGGTGGTCGTCGCTGAACCGACGGATGAACTCGCGGAACTGCGCTTTCTCGACGTTCTCGTCTTCGAGGACACGTGTGGACCCCGTGATGCGGTCGTCGATGCCAAGGAGCGTCGGTGTCTCGAAGCCGTGCTCCATGAGGATGTCGTGACAGAGGCTGTGGAACGTCTGGATCGGTGCGTCCGAGAGTTCACGCATCCCGTAGTCACAGTGGGCGACGATTCGGTCCTTCATCTCCGTCGCCGCGTTGTTTGTGAACGTCACGAGGAGGACGTCCTCGGGCTCAACGTCGTCCTGGTCGACGATTTCGGCGTAGCGACGGGTGACGGTGAACGTTTTTCCAGTCCCTGCGCCGGCGTCGACGACGTGGATGCCCTGTGTGCTGTCGATGAGGTCTTGCTGTTGATCGTTCGGTGCGGTCATCTCGACTCACCCTCCAGGATGCAGTCTCGGTTGTCCACGTACCGATAGTTCGGGTCGCCGCCGAGTCCCTGAACCGGGAAGCGCTCGTCACCGGCACGACGGTCGTTCAACTCCGAAAGGCGATCTCGGACGAACTGCTCGAATGCGTCCACGTCGCCAGTGAAGTAGTTCTGGTTGCGAATACGGAGCAAGTGTCTCAGGGCCTGTTTACAGCCCTTCTTCACGTACTTGTAGTCCCCAACATCAGCAATCAGTCGCTCAGTGAGCGCTTCGCCGAATTCGGATTCGATGAGTTCGTCGCTATCGCTTGTGTCCGGGAACTCATACGTATTCAACACGGTTTGGTACACCTCATACGTCGACTTCGAGAAGGTCTTGTTGCAGTCGTTCGCGGCGTCTTCCTGCAGTTCGGTGAAGACAGCTGGACTCGCGATGTACTCCTCGTAGCTGAGTGGGTAGTAGGTGACTGTCGTGAGGCAATCGTCGAGAGACCCATCCCCAGTCACCACATCGTCGAGCGTTTCGAGGAAGTGGAAGAACGTGAATCGCAGTTCCTCATCCGGGCGCTCAGTGCGCTGGTGAGCGAGATACAGCAATGCCTGGAAGTTCGGTTTGTCGCTCGGTGGATCGAGCGCCGAATGCTTGACGATGGAGTATGCCGACTTCTTTGCGCCACTCTTGTAGTCGAGGAGTCGGGAAGGGCTGTGAACGAGGTCGATCTTCCCCTTCAATCCGAGGTCGGTGTTCTCGAACCAGCGTTCAGTGTGCGACGCATCGATGGGGCGGTCGTAATACTCTGCGAAGAAATTCTCCCCCCAGCCACTGTCCGGCGTCGTCAAGCCATCTCCCTGAGGCTGATTTGCTTCGAGGAATTCGACGATGGTCTGGAGCCCGACGCGGTATTTCGTGAGTCGAACCTCCCGATCGACGCCTCGGAGGAACGGGTCGACCTCGTCGAGAATGGCTGCTGCGACCTCATCGAGTGTGTCTGTCGTGATGACGTCCGGATGCACGACATAGAACTCCGCGAAATCGTGAAACAGGTTCCCTTCCCTAAAGTGGTCCTTGTCCGGAATGTCGACGAGTCGACTGAAGAAGTAATCGCGGGGAGAGTTGACGTAGGTGTTCAGGCTCGATTGGCTGAGTGCGGTGACTTCCTCGGGTGAGACATCGAGTGTTTCTTTTTCGAATCCGTCCTGTGTCGTTCGAGATGCCCGTGAATGCTGCAGTGAGTCCAAATCACTGAATCGGTCAAACTCCTCGTCGAACAGTTCCTCGAAGTATAGGCACGGGGTGACGGGCGTTCCACCGGCAGTGTCCTGCACGAGGTAGTACTGGTCGACGCCGTTCTGCAGGAGGAGTTGGAACTGCCGGATGTTCCGCTCGAACTCCTGCTCTCGGTCGACCCACGGGCGACGAGGCGATGAATGTGTCCAACCTTCGTCGAGGCCGAGATAGAACACGACGGCGCGGTCGACGTGAGCAGCCGATTTTGCATCCGCCAAGAGGACACCGTCGTTCTCCCGGTCCACGGGCACTTCGTACGACTGTAGATAGAACTCGAGACGGTCAACTGCCGGTTCGGTGACGGCGTCGTCAAGGAGGCCAAGTGTCGATAGTTCCTCTCTGAAGTCTTCAATTGTGGCGTCCGTGACTGCTTCGTATTTGTCGATGGCCTCTTCGAATGTGCGGGAACGAATTTCATCGCGGAACTCGAGGAGCCAGTCTACTTCCGGGCGGTCAAGGTCGTAGAGACGCTTCTCGTCGTGTTCAATGTCGACGGGCATCCCGAGCTGGGTGAGGAGTGGTCGAACGTCGCCTACTCGCGTATCTCGGCCAGCGTGGGCACTTCGAAGAAGCTGTAAGAATGCACGGTGACGGGCATCGTCATTGAACCCCGGACCACCGTAGTATGGAATCTCTGCAGCTTCCAGCGCCGACTCAATGAGCGAGGAATATTGGCTAGCTGCATCGAGGACGACAGCCACGTCGTCGGCGTTCTCCGGTGTGACCGTATCGAGGACCGCGTCGACGATTGCGGCCGGTGAGTCGAGAATGCGGAAGGATGGATGATCGAATGACTCCTCGGTGAACGGGTCAACCGTCTCGTAGTCTGGGGGAAGGATCGAGCGTTCGAGTTCGGTAAGCTGCTTGAAGCCGACAACAGCGACCGACGTGTCGGCTTCGATACTGTACTCAGTGAGACGGTTAGACGTCGTGTCCATCTCTGCGATACAGTCGACAGCAGTGTGCGTTGCCGTCGTCGCGAACTGCTCGTAGTCCAGAATAGCGTTAGCCGTTCCCTGGTACTCCCAGCACTGGAGGATGTTCCCGACCGCATAGGACGTCTCCTTCCAGCTGAGGTCAGTTGTCTGAATGATTTCGAGGAACGCAAGTCGATCCTCGGCCTGTTCTCGGCGTCGGGCAGCCAGGCGCCGTGGTGTGATCGCGAATGGCCCGAAGTGAGGTTGGTCAAGACGCCTGTTCAGGGCACTCGCCATCGGCGCATCCGGCACGAGCACAAGGTCGAAATCCTTGCATTCCTCGTAGAGAGAATCGATAGACTTCGCTCGTGTAATTGACACGGACTATCGGACTCAGGTGGCTTTCAAAAATGTGTCGTCAGAACAGTCCAATCAGAAGTTCGGGATGATTCCGATAGATAGCGGAAGTAGGGGGTAAACGAACGAAAGAGAGATGATGATGAGAGTGACTATTGTCGCTCCTCTGCTAAAATAGTCGTAACCACTGTGGCCGAACGGTCCATCAGTGGGAGCAAAAGAAAGGGTTGCAAGCACTACACCAGAGACCGCTAACGCAAGTGACTGCGGTTGTCCGAACGAAAATGCAAACCCAGACCAGATTGCCAATCCACACCAGACGGTGAGTAGAGCGTAGAAAACCCTTCGAAGTTGGGTTTGTGCCCGCTGACGTTGCGTTTCAGCTAACCCCACGTATGCTGATTTCCGGTCTTCCAGATCACCAAACCGGAATAGATCCTTGTTGAACCGGCGGATATGCTTCTCATAGAAGTCATAGTCGTTCTTCACCTCAGTGATTGTGTCGTCCAGATCCTCAATTCTTCCTTGAATGAGGGGGAGGTAGAACCCAACAATCACAATAAGAACAAAAATCGAAAACGGTGGCACCAGATCTCGGTCGCTCCATCGAAGTACCAAGAAGATGTTCGCGACGATTGCACCAAGGAGTGTGAACGTCAATCGTTGGATATCTTGTGAGGTTTCATTGGCTGCCGACGAAAGCCTCTCAGTCAATCCAGCCATCAAAGTCTGCGTGTCTTCAAGTACATCACTTAGAGCTTCGAAATTTTCTTCGACAGCAGATACCTGGAGGTCCTGATAACTCGATTTAACGTCTTCAATGACCTCAGGGAGCATCTCGATGCCACGCTCCGTACCTCGACAATGTTCAGTTATCGCCAGCTGCCAGAGATCTCGAAATGCGTCTTTTTTCTCTTCAGCTTCAAACGATTGATGAAGGTCTCTAATCGCACAGATTCCACTCTTGCCCCACTCTGCACATTGCTCAGACAAGTCAATCCGGGGGTTGAATTCAGGTTCACTAGAGAATTGGAACTGCATCGTCTGACCGTCACGGTCAACAGCTGCGGAAAGAACTCCTAAGAGAGAATACGCATAGAGAGGAGAAACTTGTTCACTGTCGCAGGTTTCCCAGAGGCCCTCAACTATCGATGGATGGATTGGTGAAAGATCTCCACGCCAGTGAGTGAACTTTCGGGAAGCAGACATAGAGTCAAAATATTGATCGGCAGCCTCCTCAAGTTCCTCCTTTGGGAGTGTTTCGACGCTACTCGCGGTCCACATTGGAACGGGGAAGACCTCATCTGGAGCATCCTGGAGAAAGAGAAAGACAGGGAAGGATTCGTATTCGAAGAGCTCAGCTGCAACCTCATGTGGGCTGCGGCTTCCGATCCATTCGAATAAATCCGACGGCGTCCACCAGAGGAGAGGGTTCAAATCTAAATCAAAAATGAACTCATCGCCGAGAAGTTCAGAGGCAATTCGCCCTTTCTGAAGGCCGATTTCGATAGTGACGGTAGTACTCGCATCGGTGAGTTCTGAGGCAAATTCATAAAGCAAGCCAGCGGCGTTCCGTATTTCGTCTGGATAGTACCGGTCAAACCCTCGGCGATAAAAATCGACATCGACGGCAGGTTCCAGATCGCGGTCAGCGAGCGCCTCTAGACCTTCGTCGTTTACGCTGAGTTCTCTCCCAGACAATTCGAACAACCGCTGATCATCAGCTATCAAGCGAAAGCCGCTAAAATACGCAGGAAACGAATCCCAAGCCTCGAATAGATTTTTGAATGTGTCCTCGGACAGAGAGCTGACCTCAGTATTTACCGAGAGATTAGAGATGGCTTCATCATTGACTGATCCGGTACTCGAAACTGCGACTATCCTTTGAATGAACTCACGAGGCGTCATTTAAATGAGCTAGAACAGGTCTCGGATGTCAGGAACATTAGACAGGTCATCTACTAAGGAGCGCTTCCCGTTCCCACTTCCGACTGTGAGTTCTGGCTGTAGATCAGATAGTAGCAAATAGAACTGATCTCCATCTCGTGCGAGTTGGACGTTATTACTTTCACGCAACTCACTTATTGATACGCGGATCGATTTTCCTGCAATTCGAACACTAACGTCTCCCTGATCAACGTCTACCTCCGTTCCATCGGCATCATCCAACGTAATTGGGCCTCCATCAGTGAAGTCCTGATACGTGGGATAAGCAGCCGAGGTTTCATTTTCGCTGGCACGTTGCTTGATTGCAGACTCAACTAGTTCGTCCGGGTGCGGAGCTGCTTTGAGATTCAGGAACCCGTACCAATACTTGGCGTAGTGTTGCGCACCTCCCTCCTGATACAGCTGTGCACTATCTTCGTCGATGTGCTCCTCGTATTTGTCGTACTTAGGGTAGACGACGCTTTTGTCCGTCTCTTCTTGGATAACGCGCTCGTTTTCGGTGAATACTGCTTCTGTGTCTTCGTGGTCGAGATCGATTTCGTGGGCGCCTTCTAAGTAGGGAGTTTTTAGAATCGCGGCGAAGGTTTCGTCGTACTCGCTGAATTGGGTATAGATGAGAAGGTCCGATACAGAGCGTGCTTCATTAAGGTAAAGCTGGGAAAGAGACTCTCCAACACTTTCGATGTCACTCCCATCTCGAACTCTTTCAAGTAATTCTACAGTCGTACGGTCCTCATCCTCAAGATTTACCGATGCACTACGAGCAGCATCCGTGAAGGAGTGGTTGCGAGCATTCTTCGTGTCGTCACTATTGTAACGTCGCCCGAGTGTGTCCCGCAGCATACTTGCGACGATCCGCTCGGCTTCTGCACCAGCGTCAGTAACTAGATCGTCTTCATCAAGCGTGCCAACAAGATCCGGGTTCGGATTTTCGATTTCTTCACCCATTTCGCAACTGAATACGGCAACAGACTCGACATCCACCATTTTTTGTAATTCAATAATAGCCGTGGTCAAATGTCTATCGGAGAAGATGACATATTGTGACCACAATCTCAATCCCCCGAGATATGTGTATAGCGGCATATAGTTTATTCCCACTGCTCATTTCATCGCACAATTTTGCGTGGGTTTAGCAGACTGAATTGGTCTGCCTAACCCACAAACTGATAAGGAATCCGATTGAAACGCTGAACGACTCGAATATGCCACTCTTAGAATCGCCATACTGGGCCGCGACCAGGTTTCTAACCGAATTCTGCACCAATCCAATTTCGGACGGTCAAGTCCCCCAGAGATCGGTACAATGAGTCGGTCGGATGCCGAGCAGGAGGGCAAGACCGACGCTGAGCGGGTGCCATCATTCGATGGCGTCCGATGGACCTCGTGCTCGCTCGAGGACTTCACGGACCTGTACTGGGACGAGATTGCCCCCTGCGTTGAAGCAGAGGGTATCGATCCGAGAGGCGAGAAGCCGACCCACCAGTGGTTTCGGGATCACGATGCGCGGTCATTCCTCGCGGCTCTCCGCCGCCATCACGATCGCTCATTCGGGGAGTTCTGGAACGAGGACCTCGAGCTCGGTGGTGATGAAGAGGGCTACACATGGGCAACGACGGATGATGCAACATTGGACGCCCTTGAACAGTTCCTCAACCGGCGGAAATCACGATACAGCCTTGCGACGTCGTCCGTCGACGCGCTGCGAACGCGACTGAATCTCTACGTCCGTGCTTATCGAGAGGCAAACGGGACAGATGACCTCCTTACACCGATTCAACGAGATCAAGAGAATCCAGACTACGAAGCCGTTGACGCGTGCTATGCAGCATTCGACTGGTTGAACGAGGGAACTAAACGCGAATACAGTGCCCAGACTCTCCAGCGTGTGCGGCGCGTCGTCGACGCCTGGTATCAGCATCTAGTCGGTCGACGGGTTGCCTCGATGAACCCTGCGAGCGGCCTCTACGACGAATTCAAGTGGGAAGTCGAAGATTCACCCACACCTTCGCTTTCAGCGAATCAGATTCGGAAACTGATGCAGGCGTCGGAGACAACGCGAGAACAGCTGCTCGTGGTGGCGTTAGCTGGCTGGGGACTTCGTGCAAGTGAGGTCGCCGCACTCCATGTATCGCAGTTCCACCGTGACGTTCCCGAAGACGACATCCCCTTCATTACGTTCGAGAGTCGCAAGAACGGGCCCGGTGAGGTGTCTCTCCTGTACGGAATGGACGTTCTCGACTCCCGAATCGACGAGCTAGCGGAAGACGATACGTGGACTGGATACCTGTTCCCCTCCTCTCAGGGTGAAACGCCGTACGTGACCCGAGATACAATCCGGAATTGGTTCCAAAATCTTGCATTGGAAGCAGATCTCCCCGAGCGGATCGAGGGTGAACGACCGAGTCCACAGCTCTGTCGTCGATTCTGGTACGACACCTATACAGCAGTCCTCGAAGGCGTTCTCGAAGGTCTTGACGAAATCGCTGCAGAGCAAGGTAGTAGCGATCCTCGGGTAGTGATGCAAAATTACCTGTCTGACTCGCGTGCTCGCCGAGTCCGACGAGAATTCATGCGAGACCAACTTAACGCAGCCTTCGGAGAGAGAACGTAACATCAACCCATCTGTCGAGCTATTCCAAATGTCTGTCCTCGGTTGGTGACTGAATCAATGAGTCACAGAGTCAATGAAGTATTGACTTCTGGAAGTTAAGAATCAAAGAGTCCATGATCTATAGCGTCATTTGCCATCATGGAGAGAGTCAATTCACCGACTCATAGAATCATTGAATCACTGAATCAGTGAGTGTCTGAAGCATTGAATCGAGGATTCAGGAACACCAGACCCGCATCACGAAATCACTGAATCAATGAAATTTTGACGTTGTGAATCATTGAGTTTGTGAGTCAATGATTCAAAGACAGTGCTCGGGGAAGAGGCAATCATAGCTCTTAGGCCCTCAAGCGCTGATATCCGACAGAATCGCATTGAGAGAGATACAACTGAGTGTCTGACATGGATTTATGAGTCATTGAATCAATGATCGAACTATGACCGAGACACCTCGTGGATGGGGCGTCACACCATCGACTGGCATCCCCACGATCGCCTTCGGCAACCAGAAAGGCGGGACAGGAAAGACAACGGCGACGATCAACAGTGCCGCGGCGCTGGCCACTCGCGACCACGATGTTCTTGCAATCGATATGGACCCACAGGCCGACATGACGAAAGGGCTTGGACTGGGTCCGGGCGACGACAACGATCCATCAAGCCCGAAGAACGAACTCCCCAACACACTAGTCACCGATGACGAGAACCTACTCGACGTACTCGTCGACAATCCGCGCACGCACGATACTAGTCTTTCAGAAATCGTGATCGAAGCCGATGAGTACGACCATCTGAACTTCGACTTGATTCCCAGTCACAAGGACATGGGCCTTGCTCGAGATTGGATGGACGATGCGAATGCTCGTCTCTCGCTGAAACTCGCCCTCGAAGAGATGGTTGACGACGGATACAACTACGATTTTATCGTAGTCGATTGCCCTCCCGACCTCTCAGTCCTGACGGACGCGGCCTTCATCGCGGCTCAGAACGTCTTCCTGGCTGCACAGACCCAAGCAACATCACGGGATGCACTTGACGATCTGTGGGACCAGCTGGAGTCCATCGAGGACAACCAGCAGATTGAGATCGCAATCGTTGGACTCCTGGCGAACATGTACCGGGACGACGGTCAGTCGCAAAAGTTCCTCAACTCCTTCGACGAGTCCTTCGCGTCGATGGCACCGATTTTCAAACTCCCGATGCGAGTAGCAATCCAGCGTGCGTGGGACAACGGACGAGATATTTTCGGATGGGAAGACGCGAACGACCAGCAAGTAGAGCGCGACCTCTTCCTGGAGGTTGCGGAGACGATGGAACGAGCGTTTGACAAAACGCAGGTGGAGGCGTAAGAATGCCCCGGGGAATGGACGAGCGGTTCGAGGATCCCTCAGACGAGGTGGATGAGGAGAACGCGGTCGCAGACGAGGAGACCACAGAGACGTCGGAGGAATCGGAAGAACAGGATCGTGAAACTGCGGCAGCAACCGAGGATCGATCAGATCAGCAGAGAGCCACATCCACGACCGATACTGATTCGTCGACCAGTGAGGCAGGAGAAACAGATGACGAACCGCTGAACATCCGCGAAGATTGGGATTCAGCCACGATATACGTTGAACCGGAGCAAAGCGAGGACATCGAGATCACGTTCACTCGCCTGAAAAAGCAGCTCAAACGCGAGGACATCACGCTGGAGAAAAACAAGCACTTCTACCGCGGTGTTTTCGAGGTGGCGTTCGGCGAGCACCAGGAGGAAACGAAGGAGATGATTCGCGAACTCGCCAAGGAAGACGCCGATCAGTGAATCACTGATTCACAGAATCTTGAATGATGTGAGGACTTTCCAGCATCAATATCCGAGAGGGTAACTGGATTACCGATCGAGACAGAAACCCTACGACAGCTTACGAATAAGCGTCGTTGAACTCGCGTTCACGGCGCATCAGTTCCTCGACACCGTGCTCAAGGATGCCGCGGCCCATTGCGGTCGGCCGATAGTATGTATAGAAGCCCTGGCTGTCGGCGGTCCGTCGCTGGCGCTTGTCGACAAGCCCAACATCGACCAGTTCGTCGAGGTGGTAGTGAAAATTGTGGGATTCGACATCGACCGTGGCCTTGAGATCGGCAGCACTCAGTTCGTCGTTGGCGACGAGCGTGCGGAGGATCCGGAACCGCGTCGGGTGGCCGATCGCCTGTTGCATGGCGAGATACTCCTCGAGTGTCAGCCCGCTATCCTCGGGAAGGGGCGGCTCCGGCTGGCGAACCTCCTCTGTTGGCTGGCGATCGGTTTCGGACATTTGAGGGTGCCTCAGGTCTTACGTTGGGACGCCACGTACTTAGTCGTTCTCGACTAGAATATTCCTGAAAGCACCGATATTTATATACTACCGTTCCGAATCGACGAGTCGAATGCGGCAACGGATTATCAACAATCTCGCCCGTGCCGCCGGTGATTCAGATGCGCTCGCTCCAGTCCGGCGGGAACAGTTTCTCGTCTATCTGATGGGCCCATACCGGACATTCGACGTCGACGCGCTGCTGCCGGCGGATGCCGATGTCGAAACCGATGCCCCGTCATTTGCGACGTGGGACGAGACTAGCGGCGAGTACGCCGAAGACGAGGTCTTGCGGCTCCTCCAGGAGACGCGGGACTGCCTCCGCGACCGCGGGTTTAATGCCTTTCTCGCAATCGACGTCGGGATTCCGCTCGACGAGATGGATGCCGCCACACAGAGTATCGCCTTTGCGCAGGCGAGTAATGCAACGATCTTCATCGCTCCACAGGTCGGCGATAATCTCGGTGTCGGGATCGAGATCGGGAGCGTCCTCGAGGATATTCTATCAACAGCTGGAATGCAGGGGCCGGCAGCCGATGCAACGCCACCTACGCGTGCACGACGGGTTATGGTCGCAACCGAACCATCGGTTCGAAGTGCGATGCTTGGCGCCGTCCACGCGCGCTGGGACGCCAGTGTTCGGACGTTCACCGATGCCGCGGACTGCTGTCGGCTCTGCGCACAGTTCTGTACCCACATTCAGAACGAGGAGCTCTATGGCTCGCTCGACCGTCTGGATTGATCGGACTCGTGGTCACCCCGAGAAGACTTCTTCGCCGGAGCTGCTGCGAGAGTCACCCGAGAGCGATCTCATTGTACCTCGGAACCAGTTCGAAAGCTCGTGAGTTCGTCGATTCGATCTTCCAAGTCTTCGATCTCGCTGCGGAGGACATCTGCTTCCTCGCTGTCAGTGGCCACGAGTCGGTCTTTTAATCCCTGCAATCGCGTCTCTTTCACGTCTTCGTTGACGTCGGCTTTCCTAACGTATGCCCGCTCGTCGATATCATAGACGTCCTGCTCGTGGAGGTCAGTCACGTCAAGTGCGTCATCAACCTTGTCCGGGTCTACGCCGAGGACACGATCCCGATCGATACCAGCGTCCTCCAACGCAGCGAGGACCTCTGTCTCGTCCTTCAGTGACTTCGAGCGTCGCGAAGTTCGCTGGACGGAGCCGTACTGGGCATGAACTGGCTGGTCGTGATGCACTCGATCAAGGAGGGTATCGGCGATGTCTTTCCGAAGGTCGTTCGCGCCACGTTGCACGTCCGAGAGCAGCGTGTAAAGGTCGATGAGTGTCTCCGTATCCAGGGTGTCCATGCTGGTCAGATCGTGGCGTTCTAATTCATCGATCAACAGGAGCGCATCAGCATAGACGCCGACATCCGGCTCAGTTCTATCGTCAGTCTCGGTAGGCCCCTCACCAATCACCTGGGTTGCAGTCGGGGCGTCTGTTTCGACGAGGATCCCAGCGTCCTCGTCAATCTCGAATTGCGGATGAAGCGTTAGTACGGCAGCATAGGGTTCGGCATCCGGCGGAAGGCGGTCAAGCTCAAAGCCGCCACTCGCATCCTGGACTCGGCGATAGAGCGTTTCGAACTGGTCGCGCTGGAGCGGCTGAGAATCGTCCGAATCCAGAATTTCGATGATGATGCGGTGTTCCTGTATATCGGTGATACGAAACTGCGTGTGTGAAAGCGGTGTGATGAGAGTGGCCTCCGGAGAAAGCTCCTCGGCCGCTTCGAGGAGTGTGTGCCAGTTCCCGCTGAACGACATATCTATACTCTCGCTGCTGAGAGCTTAAAATCCCCAGTTCCTCCAGATTGCAGGGTGGACAGAGCTGGCGACAGGGATCCACGAACTGGCGTACATCCCGATAGCGATCCACTCTCTGAGCAACTCATCAATACTGTCGGTGCGCATACCCGCATCAACAGCGAAGCGGACGAGCTGTCGCCGAAGCCACGCGCATACTTGTACGAACGGGTAGTAAAATCGGCTATGACGGATGAGAATGAGCCGGTCCAGCATTGCACGGTGGATGAGCCGGTGAATCTCCCGACAGCACTCGAGGCAGCCGCAATCGAATATCTCGACGTCGACGACCAGCGGACGATCGCGATCTATCAGCACGCGATTCTGATGGTTATCGCCAGTAAGGGACAGGCAACGGAAGCGTGGGAATTTACAGTCGAACTCTGGGAAGAGCCACCAGACGGCCTTCCTCGCGACCCGGATGATCTCATCACAGCATTCCTCAATGAACTGCTGGCGACTACCAATGCAGTTCGCACTGGAGACCATGACTGAGACAGCCACCACAGACCGCTTCGTCATTGAGGTGAGCCGTGTCGGGACCGTCGATCACATCGTCGATCTGGAAGCCGACCCAGCAAGCGGACCGTCGTATTCATCTCGACGGGAGTTACCGGGCGAGAAGCTGTGTAATCGAAGCACGCGCTCACCCACAAGCGAGTATATCACACTTCGAGACTACGCCGACTGGAAAGGTTTCGACAAGACGGCATTCGAAGGTGATGCGCCTGACCAGGTATGTTCGTATTGCTGGACAGCGGTAGTAGAGCACGCTGAGCGAGGAGAACAGCACGAATGCGATGACGTCGACGAACGCATCGGGACAGTCGGCTACCGTCTCCGGTGGAAGCAGAAGGGCCGGGCCCGCGAAGAGTGGTACGACATTGTCGTCCGACCCGAAACGACGATGGCAGAACTCGATGCACTTGTCTGCCGGTTCACGACGCTCGATGACCTCCATCTTCGCATGTACGGCCTCGAAGACGAGTATATGGATTCGACACTCAACGTCATCCCGGATCAGCAGTTTACCGAGGTCAGAGACCCCTCATACACGACCGCAAGCGAGGTAACGATTGCTGACGTCGCCGAACGTGCGACACTCTGGGACGGCGACAGACTCAGCATGGTCTACGATTTCGGGACTCCCTCACACTACTACTGCATCGTCAAGGAGGTGTACAGTGGAGACGAGATTGAGAATTTCCTCAAGGAACGTGAGCCGATCGCTACGACCGAGACAGCCGCGATCATCGACGAGAAACGACCCTAGTAATGGCCACGAGCGGTCAGTTGTCCCGCTCTTTTTCACCCGACTCCTCAAACACGTAGTCAATGCCCAACTGTCCGTACTGTGAGCGATCCTTCGCGGACGAATCCGAGATCCGCAAGCATCTCTACGAAGACCACGAGTCCGACGAACTCGGTCGGATCGACACCAAGCGGGTTGAGCAGTATATCGACGATCACGACCTCGAAGAAAACAAAGACGATACCACCCGTGCCCAGCAAGACACAGAGGAAGCGGTAGGCATGACCGCGGCGACCGACCGCCAGTCGGATGATCGGTGGGAGTTACATGACGTGCAGGCCCTGTCGACGGAGGAAATTCGGGACAAGCTTGCCGAGCACGGTATCGATACGACTGAGGAGTCGTTCCGTGACCGTGCGGCCGAGGTTGACTCCGCGATAGCACTTGCTGACCAGTGGGAAGACGATCACGATATCGACGCGTCGGGGTACGATCAGGATTTCATCTGGATGGCGGCTGAAGTGCTCTGGAGCCGGTGGGCACCCGATCTCCCCTATCGGGAACGGATCTACGACCTGGTACAGGAAGGCCGAGACCTCCGTGAGCAGGGCAGCGACGCCGAAGCTTGCCAGCGGTGGCTGACTGCCTGGGAGACCATTATCGCCGTCACGCCGGACGACATCACGACACTCGAGGGGGCTGACGATCACCTCCCGAATGTGCTCTCGCTCGAAGCATTCCTGCGGTCGGTCAACAACGACCTTGCTACCCTGGCAGCGGACGATCCGACCTATCACGAGCGACGCCTCGAATTCTGTCGGGAGGTCTGTACCCGGTTTCCGGATGCACCTGCCGAGCTACTCCTTGATTTCCGCCACTTCATCGCGGACTCGCTGACAGAGCTAGGACGACTGGACGAAAGCAGAAATGAGTTCGAGACGCTCATTCGAGACTATCCCGAAGATCCCTGGGCGTACAAGAAACTCGCGGATAGCTACTGGCAGGATGAAGTTGACGGGCTAACAGCCGAAGAGCTGAAACACGCCGTAAAATTGTACGAACAGGCCCTAAACGCCGAAGGTTCCCTCGAACAGCCATCAGTCGCCTCTGACCGGATCGACGAACTCGAACGCCGATTGGCTGACGTGGACTCGTCCGAGGCACAAGAGGAATAGGTGGTCTCTGTCGACTGACTTACGCCGTAAGCCGTCGACGTTCGTCATCAGACAATCCTATCCTCCAGCTTAACCAACAGTGTACAGATCCATCGGGCATTCGTTGGTTAACTTCGTCCAGCGACTTGGATCTGTTCTACGGCCAGGATTGAGCGCGTCCTGCATCGGTCGATAGGTGGTTTCGGCCTCCCCGAACATCTTGAAGTCAGGATGCGTATTGGTCAGCATGACGCGGGTCGAGAAGGACGAGGACCGGGAAGAGCGCATCAAGATGCGGATCATCGTCGATACTTACAGCCCTGAAGAGCAAGCGTGGGGATGGTACGCGTATCTGGACGACACGATGGACTTCGCGTTCGAAGCACGCTGTGTCACCGAGCGAGAGGAGTCACCCCTAGAGGAAGGCGAAACAGTACGCGTAGTTGGGATGTCCCCGACAGATCCGACTCTCAGCCAGATGTTCGTGACGATAGAGTGGATGGACAGAGAACTTGGCGTGCCACTGGAGCAACTGGAGTCGATCGAAGCCAGTAGTAACACGGACCAAGCGATCGCAGACTGGCAGTACTGGCTCGATCGCTGACAACCGTAACTCCGGAACAATAGAACCACCCGCATCCGCAGAAGGACGGACCTACGCCTCCATGGAACTCGAGGAACCCACATATTGAATCCGGTCGGGGATCTCTGTACCAACATCGAATGCGAATCGAATTCGACGACGGCACGCTCCTGCTCCGTAATGCTCCCGACGATGTGCCCTATGCGGAGTGGGACGACCGCGTCGACGAGTACCGCACCCAAGCGTATCGATATCGATCCCTGCTCGAATGGGCCGGCAAGTGGACGGACGGAAACGAGCAGGCAACGTTACAAGAGGGCTTCGCTCACACTCTCGAAGACGCCGCCCGTGCCTATCCCGATCTCGATCTCACGCCAGCGCTCCACATCGAACCGCGCGACTACCAGCAGGCCGCACTCAACGCCTGGATCGACTACGATCGGCGAGGGAGTGTCGTACTCCCCACGGGCAGCGGGAAGACGTTCCTCGGGCTGCAGGCCATCGCCGACGCTGGCGTCAGTACGCTCGTCGTGACGCCGACGATTGACCTGATGAACCAGTGGCACGCCACGCTCACCAACGCCTTCGGCGACCAACTCACGGAACCGGTCGGCGTCCTCGGCGGCGGCAGCCACGACGTCACCGCGATCACCGTCACCACCTACGACAGCGCCTACCGCTACGTCAACGAGTACGGCGACCGGTTCGGCCTGCTCGTCGTCGACGAGGAACACCACCTACCGGCCCCGACCTACCGGCAGATCCCCGAGATGATGATCGCGCCGTACCGCCTCGGCCTGACCGCCACGTACGAGCGGCCCGACGGCAAGCACGAACTCCTCGAGGAGCTCCTCGGCCCGGTCGTCTACCGCGAGGAGGTCGACGAACTCGCCGGTGAATATCTCAGCGAGTACGAAACGATCCACATGTCGGTCGATCTCACGGCCGACGAGCGCGAGCAGTACGACGAAGAGTATCAGATCTATCGGGACTACGTCGACAGCCACGAGTTCGACCTCTGGAAAGAGGACGGCTACCAGGAGTTCCTCAAGCGCACGTCCTACGATCCACAGGGCCGGCGGGCGCTCATCGCCAAGCAACGGGCCGAACGAATCGCCCGAACAGCGGAGAAGAAACTCGACACGCTCGACAATCTCATCAAGCGCCATCACGACGACCGCGCGATTATCTTCACCGCCAACAACGACTTCGCCTACGACATTTCTCGGGAGTTCATCGTCCCCTGCATCACCCACCAGACCAAGACCGACGAACGCACCGAGATCCTCGAGCGGTTCCAGACCGGCGAATACTCGATGCTCGTGACCTCGCAGGTCCTCGACGAGGGGATCGATGTCCCGGCGGCAAACGTTGGGATCATCCTCTCGGGGAGCGCCTCAAAACGCCAGTACGCACAACGGCTCGGCCGCATTCTTCGACCGACGGACAACCGCCAGCCCGCCCGTCTCTACGAAATCATCACCGAGGATACGATAGAGACCTACGTTTCGCAACGCCGCCGGGAGGGGGTGAGTGCCAGTGCTGACAGCTGACCTCGCTCGCTCGCGAACGACCGACGAGACGATCACGCCGCTGTTCATCGATCCCGACGAGGAGCGCTACCGACAGACCGCGCGAGAACTCATCCAGCTGTTTGAGAACCACCTTGGCGAGCCGAAAGGGGACCTCGAGGACGCGATTGACGAGCTGACCGTCGCAGATACCGACTACAAGATCGTTCAGGGACTCGCAAAACTCCTCAAAGACGAGTGTGAATTCGAGGTCGTCGCCTCCGTCGAACCGCGTGAGATCCGCCGGCGGTTGTTCGAGAAAGCCAACGAGCGCTATCCGATCGTCCGGCAGCCGACGCTCGGCGAGGACACTCAGAAACTGGAGGTGTACAGCGCGGTCGCTGACGACCTTGGGGTGTCGCTCGAGGAGTGCTATCGAGGGATGTACGCCGATCTCGAAGACAACAAGCGACTCGTCCGAATCGGCACGCGGACGGCCGACCAGTACGCCAGTGATGAAGATGCGTCGACGTCGACGACCAACCTGACCGGCAGCAGCGACGCGGCGTACGAACACACGGACCTCACCGTGGACTGGCTGTTGACGCGCTACAACCTCGCGCTCGCTCAGGCGGTGCTCTACGACGCCACAGAAATGCGGATTCGGGTGTGGGACCACTTCGGGACGGTGTTCAGCTACGTGAAGCTGTTCGGGTTGATGCATCGCATCTATCCGATCGACGCCGACGGTGAGCGCGTCGCGAGCACGGACCAGGCCGTAGGATATGAGGCCGTACTGGACGGCCCGGCGTCGCTGTTCTCGAAGTCGCAGAAGTACGGGATCCGGATGGCGAACTTCCTGCCGGCGCTGCCCCTCTGTGACCGGTGGGGGATGACGGCGAAGATTCTCGTCGACGAAACGGCCGGCGCGACGCGACAGTTCGCACTCGATCACACAGAGGGCCTCGATTCGCACTACAGTGTTGGCAAGCGGTTCGATAGCGACGTGGAGCGGACGCTCGCCGATAAATGGGAGCGAGCGAATACGGACTGGGAGTTGGTGCGGGAAGACGACGTCTTCGATCTGGGTGCTGAGGTGATGATTCCCGACTTCGCGATCGAGCATCCCGATGGCAGGCGTGCGATTCTCGAGATCGTCGGCTTCTGGACACCCGAGTATCTAGACGCGAAGCTGGAGAAGATTCGAAAGGTGGAGGCCGACAATTTCGTGCTGGCTGTCTCAGAGCGGCTGGATTGTGCAAGCGAGGAGTTCGGGAGCGCCGCCGATCGAGTGCTGTGGTTCAAAACTGGAATTCACGTCTACGACGTAGTCGATTTAGCTGAACAATACGCGACAGAGATGCCACAGAGTCAAGAGCAGGCTTGAAAGGGCTGTGTTGAATCGCTGTAAGGCGGAGAGATTCACTGTTTGACGAAGCGTTTGATGTTATAGACGACACACATCAGCGCGATTTCGCGGAATTCACGGAACCATGACCGCGCTCGCACGGCGAAGCCGAGCGAGCGCTTCACAGCCGAGTTCACGGTTTCGGTCATAGAGCGTTGATTGTAGCGGTTATCGTCGATTCTGGCGTTGTGTGCGTGGTCGTACGGAGCGAAGATGCGGTGCTTGATCAGCGGTCTGATCCCGAGGTCGCGCAATCCTTCACGAAGCGATTGCTTGTCATAGCCTTTATCGACCGCGAGAGACCGCAGATCGCCCGCGTTCCGGCGGGCGATCTGCTCAGCGAGGTCTGCGTCGCTTCCTTCCCGATTCGTTGAGCAGTGAACGTCAAGGACAGCCTGAGACGCTGTATCGACGAGCTTCGTGACTTTCAGCTTCTGAACGCGGTAGCTGATTCGCTGGCAGTAGTGGCGGCTGGCTGGTGAGCGGTCGTAGAACGTAGCGTCGATGGCAGCGTGTTCAGAGAGACCGTGCAGCTGCGCCGACTGGCGCAGCAGCACTCGACAGACGCTCATGCTGATCCGGTCGAACGCCTTACACAACGTGGAGGACGCGGGGAGATCGGCCGCGTCGAGGCCGATCTCCCCAGTTATTTGTGGCATCTCTTTGAGCAGGTCGATCGTCATGCGGTACGATGTATCGAGGTAAATCCGCAGACAGTGGAGGGAAACGAGTGCGTAGTCGGCGAATCCACCGCCACCGTCCGGGGCGGCGGATTCGCCTCCATCGCCAGTAACTCTTTGAGCAACCGGCACAACTTCCCCGATGAAGCGGGAGATTTGCGTCATAGACAACCGCACTCTCCCGCTTCAACTCCTTTGGTTTAGCGGCCTACCTCGCTGCTGTATGGCGATTCAACACGGCCGATCGAACCGATATTCGACGAGAACTCGATGAAACTCAGGTACGTGGTATCACGGTCTGGACCTGACCAGCCCCCGTTTTTCGAGTTGTAAATGGGATAGGGGTGCGGTGGACACCCCTATTTCGTGTTGTAAGACACCCCTATTTCGAGATGTAAATATGCCGCCTACGCCCTCTACAGCCCATCTATCCGGTATTCCAGCTTCAGGGACGATGTCCACAGTTGCCTACTCGAAATGAAGGCAGCTGCGGATCGCGATGAGCATCCACTTGTGAGTACATCGCAAAAACACACCCCCTATTTCGAGTTGTAACGCGAACGGCCGCTCCCGTATCGAAGATCGATATCCGAGACACACCCCTATTTCGAGTTGTAACGCGAACGGCCGCTCCCGTATCGAAGATCGATATCCGAGACACACCCCTATTTCGAGTTGTAAACGAAAGGGGGGGTCAAATCGGAAGCCTCAGTCGGGACTCTAGTTCAGAAACCCGTTCATTTTCGATTTCGCGATAGAGCGCATCATCTCTTCTTCTTGTTCCAGGTTAGCAAAACGATCGTCCTCCAGGATTCGTTCCATAATCGACTCAGGGTCTTCAGCGAGGTCGAAGTGCATGTGGATGCCTTTTCCCCGTCCTCGACCACGACGGTCGAACTCAAGGATGCCATAGGTCGCCTGTTCAGTAACATGGTTCACGAAGGTTTCTCGGCCATAGGAATCAGCTCCGAGAGTGTCACAGACGAACTGGTAGAGGCTGTAGGAGGGTCCGGCGGGAATCCAGTCCACACTGGCATTTGAGTAGTGGTCTGTCGCAGCAACGGCGAAGATACAGAGCTTCTTTTGCGTCGAGAGTCCACCGATATGCCGTAATTTCCGATCGGAGTCATATCGGTCCTGGGCAGTCCGGACGTGTGATTCTTCGACACGCTCGTCTCCTTGTTTATCGGCTAATTCCCCGGACCACCGAAGCAGATCGATAGCCTTCCGTGCATCACCGTGTGTCTGAGAGCCGAACGCGGCGACGAGTGGGACGACGTCATCCGCGAGAGCCTCAGGCTTGAAGGCGTCTTCACGATTGCGGAGGATATGTCGAAGCTGCGTTGCGTCGTAATCCTCGAAGAAGATCTCGTCTGGATTGAATGAGCTATTCGCGCGGCTATTGAGATCAGACATGAAATCGACGTAGTTGGTTATCGCAGTGACGGAAACGGGGCCATCAAACCGGCCGAGGTCTCGAGCCCGCGAGAGTTGGTAAAGGAGTGAATTATATTCTGGTTCCGAGTATGGGCCGTCGAGCATGTCGACCTCGTCTAAGACGAAAATTACGCCGTCATAGTGTTCGCGCATGATTTCCCACAGGCGCTCAAGTTTCTGATCTGTCGAGACCCCACTCTCGGGAACACCCGGTTCTTCATCGATATTTGCCGTCGCTTCTTGAATGAGACGATAGACTGCACGACTGGTCGTACCTGGGCCCTCGCAGTTTATTGAAAACACACCGAACCGCATTCCCTGAGCCTCACTCAGCTCGACGATTTTCTTACAGACAGCATGGATAATCAGGGATTTCCCCGTTCCAGACGGCCCAGTCAGCAACATCTCCGGAATGCCGTGGTTCTGGAGAGCGGGTTTGAGATTTGTGATGACGGTCTTCAACTGCTCATCGCGACCAACGATCCGATCTTCGTCGATTATCGTATCCGGACGAACCAAATCCTTGTTTTCGAAGACAGTCTCAACAGATTCAGATTGGAGCTCGTCCATAATCGAGATCCCGCTACCAGAATCGTCGAGCGTAGTTTGACTGCTGGTAGACTCCTCGGAGTTACTCTCTCCGTGCTCTCCGGGAACCTCCGTTATAGATTCAGACTGTTCCGTCTGGTTATCTGTAACCGGCGATTCATCACCCATACCCAATCCTCTGTGGGCCTACTATAAATAGGTAAAGGCAACCTATTTCGATTTGTAATCTCGAAGATTCACCCGGTGGAGTTACTGAGTCGGCAGTCTCCTCATTCTAAGTGTCGAACCGGTTTCGATACAGAGACGCACCCCTATTTCGAGTTGTATAGTCGTGTCAAAGATTAAATCGAATCTAGCCACACACCCCTTTTTCGAGTTGTAACGGATTGGGAGCCTCTAACACGGTTTCGAGATATTCTTGACGCCCGGTCGTGTCATATCAATAGTATTGGTCGGAAGTAGTTCAGCCCACCCGTTGAGAACCCACCCAAGAGAAGTCACGAACCATCCTCGAAGACCAGCTTGACCACTACTCCACGGGAGAGTCCTCACACCCCCACCCCTTTTTCGAGTTGTAACGCACAACAGCGGGAGGGACAGATGAGCTGTTAGACGAGATCGAAACACCACGAAACTGCGGTAGAGAGCTTCAAACAGCGATTCTCACGGTGTTCCTCGAACAAACCCATGTCGATCCTACTACTCACGGATACGTAAGCTTCCTTACGTATCGTTCGTGAGAACCACCTAGTGCGGATGTTGTTTGCTACCATGGGACATAAAGGTTCCCATCTTATAGTCCTATGTAGAATTTCGGGGTAAGGAGGCGTGATACCTCTAAAAACCGGTTATTCGAGTTGTTTGAGCCTTCTTCGGCTTTCTCTCCCCACCCCACCCTTGTTCTGTTACAACTCGAAAAAGGGGTGGGGGTGTCACCCACCTCTCGAGGCAGGACCTCGCTCGAGAATCCATTACCTACCTACGGCCTACACTCCAAGGGGATCGTCCACCAAATATGCTTCTACAGCCCGTTAGGGACGGGGCAGTCACTCATCATCAACGCAGTTTGTCAGCAGGTTCTCGAACCCGCGAATCCACAGAGTGACCGATCTACTACGAGATGTCGGCAGAGTTCGTCTTATTCGTCGGGATTGACTGGCGATTTATATTTTGACTTGATTTTTTCTCCCTCCCGCCACTGCCAGTAGTAGTACCGGTTGTCGTTGATCTCCTTGATCGTGATTGTGGCTTTCGACGGGACGTCGTCCGGGAGGTCATTCGGCCGATCCTCGACTTCGTCGTCATCTGATTGCTCCTCGAGGCGGGCCTCGCGAGCTTTGTGCTCTGCTAGCTCCTCGGCGTAGCGTGCGACCTGCTGGAGCTGATCTGGAGCGTACCCGTTGAGGGAATTGACGATGTCTGTCGGGAGTTCTGCCGGTGGCGTCGGTGGCTCGTAGGGCATTGGCTGTCGCCTCGTGTTAACCAACAGAAGCCATCAATTCATAGCTCTGTTGGTTAATTACGCCTGGTTCGATTCAGTCGGGAGTCGACCGTCCGGGCGAGGAACCCGTCTTTGCTTGATTTCGTGGTCTACCCGGCGGATGTGTTTGCAGCCGCCCTCGGGCTCTCGTTGCTGCCAGTCCGGACAGGTGCAGGATTCGCTAATTACGTCGACCTCGTACCACCTCCCCGAGGCTGACTGCACCTCGTACCGGCCACCCTTTTTGAGCAGCGAGACTGCCATTGTTTCGTCGACGGCCCGTCGAGTTCGCGGTTCGAGGTCTGCACACTGGTTCGAGTGCTTCGTGACGACCATCCGGTCGCGAACATCGCCAGTTCGTCCACCGTCCGACGCCACGGCGCCGGGAGGAGTCTGGAGCTGATCCTGCAGCAGGTCTTCAATCGGATGACCCTCCGGCCACAGATAGTGGACTTCCCGCCGATCGCGATGGTCGTAGGAGCCACAGGCGGCAGCACTGCCGGTCCAGACGCGCCACGCGCCGAGTGCGGCCATCACGTCGACGATGATCCGCGGAACGGTCTCGTACTCGTCGGGGTAGAATATTCGAAAGCGGGTACACTCCTCCTGCAGCGGAACGGTCTCCCACCACTCGACGTCGTCGCCCCAGCTGTCGAACATCGCGTTGTCCTCTCCGTATCCGACAGTCACGCCGTCAATCTGTGGCATGTCCACCGACAGCTCGTTAGCCTCACCTTCGAGCAGCCGGAGAACGGCGTACCGGAGATACTCGTGTTCCGGATGGTCGGTAGACTGGGCGACCTGGTCGTGGTGTTCTGCGACTCGTTCCGCCTCCTCGAGAACGGTAGTTAGGTACTGGTCGGTCATGGGTCGATGGAGACGGGACTGCGCCTCCGCCCCTCGGCGGGCGCTGATAAACTTAACCAACGAAGACCCGTATTGGCGTCCGACTGTTGGTTAATCGGCACGGACCACGAGTTCAGCTCTCGGCGACCGTCCCGATAATCTCCTGGGCGGTCGAACTGATTCGACCGAGCCGATCCTGGATCACCTCCGCATCGTCGTTCTCCCATGCGGCGAGGTAGAACGCTGACCCGCTCGTGTCTAGTCCGAGAAACCGACCAACGATGTACGCGACGGCTTCCGCTTCGACTTCGCGTTTCGCTCGCTCGGTGTCGTCGTCGACGTCGAAATGCAGTAGCGCGTGAGCGTACTCGTGAATCAGGGTGACCGCGAGATCGGCCTGATTCTCGCGAGCTTTCGCCTTGACGACCGGCTGGAGGTCATGCAGGCTCCGGGACTCACAGACGCCCATCGCATTGCCATGCTCCCAGTCGTCGGCCTCGACGATACGAACCGTCACGCCGAGGTCCGACGCTGCGTCGGTCAGTGTCGGAACCAAGTCCTCGGCATCCCCGGTTGCCTCCGTCTCCAGTTCGGGAAGCGGCTCGCCGTCGGTCTGCGAGACGTCGAAGACAGCAGTCGGCTTGAACCCGACGAGTCCTTTCGACCACTCGTCGGGTACCGTCTCGTCGTATTCACACTCACTGTCCTCGTGGTAGCTGGGCGAGTTCTCGCACTCCGGGCACTGCTTCGTGATGATCGGTGCCCAGATCCAGATCGCCTGTTCGCCTTCCTGGACGTACCGGTCGAAGTCGTTCCGCCAGGTGTTGTAGCCGGCGACCTTCGTCGCCTCGGGGCACTGCAGCTTGATGAGCAGCGTGTTGCGATGGGAGTAGTCGTGGAAGCGACTCTGGACGTCGAGCCACTCTTGGAACTCTTCGCTGGCCTGCGCGTCGTCGACGCCGGCGACGAGGTCGTCGATCCACTGTTCGATGGTACTGTGCATCTCGTCGTGTCGGGTGTCGGTCTCTTCGAACGAGACCGACGGATCACTGGCTGTAACCATTGTATTCACCGAATCGAGTTCACGGCGAGTGCGTCAGTTCAGACGCGCCGCACCCCTCGGGGGCGCACAACAAACGACGGTGCTCCTGAGAGGGATATCGGGGCCGCTATCGGAGGCTGGGATTAACAATCGGTGCGAGAATACCATCGAGAGCATGGGGCTCGTCGATGTGCTTCGCGGGGTCATCAGACCCAGCACGGCCGACACGGCCACGCTGTATGAGTGCCGCCACTGTGGCACGACCCTCTCGGCAGATACTGAGACGTGTCCGACCTGCGGAGGGGAGGATGTCGCTTGCTACCAGTTCTAAGTGGATTTCGCTCGGGTTGCTGCACTCGGTGTCGGCACTGCTTGTGTGGTCGTGTCCGTTCGCCCCCCTCGGTGTGAATGGGGGATCTGGTTATCGGAGCGCTGCTTTCTCGTCAGCGAAGCCGACCGCAACGAGATACGCGAGGAACGCGTCGAACCGTTCGACGTCGCTGGGTGTGTCCGTCGCGAGGTGTCGCACCCACTCGATGGCCCACTGGAACGCGGGATCGGTTCCGCCTTTGCCGTGGATATACCACCACCGAGCTGCTTTCAGGACGACGAGCGGATTCGTTGGTGGCTGCTCACCGGCGAGGCCACGAGTGATCGACTCGATCTCCTCGGGGACCCCAGCGGGATCGACCTCGCCTGATTGCGTGTTCGTTACATCGACTGGAATTGCATCGACCGAGATGTCGGTCGGACTTTGTTGTTGACTCACGGAAAATCACCAGCAAGGAGGACTCGATAGGGAGCCCTCGCCCTCTCTGGAGGGCGCGACAAACCACTCGTAGCGTCACGCCGTCGGAAAGTAGACGCTCTGCTTGCCGACGATCTCCTCGAGGTTGTTCCGATGGCGATGGGAGAAGTAACACTCGTAGCTGCAGTATCCACAGATTGCGCCGGTATCGTATTCGGCGACGAAGGGACCGCGCCGGGTCGTCCAGACGTTCGCTCCGCAGTCGGTACACGCAGCACTATCGAGATCGGTTGGTGACGGGCCCTCGTACTCGATTTCGAGGATGTCGCTATGTGGCGTTGAGTCGGGCCAGACGCCGTGAGACTGCCCGAACGCCTTGAGGCGGGCGAGACTGTGACGAACCGTCTTGCGAACCGTGACGTGATCGGCGTCGCGACCGCTATCATCCCACCCATCAGCTGTCCAGAATTCCCCGAACTGCGCGCCACGATGCAGCCCGTTCCAGTCGACGCCCACAATGTCGGCTGGTGGCTCGTCGGTGAGTGTCGGCCGGGTCAGCTGTCGGATGGCTTCGAGTTGTTTTGCTCCGTTGAACGCCGACGCCCTCTGCGGATTGTATCGCTGATTTCAGGGGATTTGGACGCCGTCTGGCGATATGGGACGTCTCAGGAACCTCGCACAGACGTTTCACGAGTTCGCCACGACCCACGTTGAGGACCCAGACGTACCCGCCGTCGCCGACGGCGACGACGGGTACGACAAGGTCAC
>Ga0207754_100164_pt1 | contig 38966 bp, 46 predicted proteins | sample A23E1SouthBayCA_FD_187728 | JGI IMG/M metagenome (GOLD analysis project Ga0207754, IMG submission 187728) | Aerobic enrichment media microbial communities from Eden Landing Ponds, California, USA - A23 E1 (SPAdes) | ecosystem: Environmental > Aquatic > Marine > Unclassified | place: Emeryville...
CCTATACGATGCGAGGGAAGGGATTTGAACCCTTGGACCCCTACGGGAGCGGATCTTGAGTCCGCCGCCGTTTCCTGGCTTGGCTACCCTCGCACGCGTATTGCATTCAGATACATGGTAGTGCGGTATAAATGTCGTACGGAAGCGACTCAGGGCCAGCCGGGCTCACAGCAACTGAACAAACGACACCAGATCGGACTGCTGTCGTGCGCTCAGATGGTGTCTGGGTTTCAGTGGCGATCATAGCTGACAGAACCGGTGGTTTGACCCACCGTGAACCAGTAGCGTAGGCATGGACGACCACACGCGCGACCCGACCGTCGAGGCCCCCGACGGGAACCCATCGGGGTGGCGAACCGACGGCCAGTGGGAACACGAGACGCTCAGACGGGCCGTGGTCCACGGCGTCCGCCTGTACAACTCCGGCGAATTCCACGAATCACACGACTGTTTCGAGGACGAATGGTACAATTACGGCCGTGGGAACACGGAGAGCAAGTTCCTCCACGGGATGGTGCAAGTCGCCGCCGGCGCGTACAAGCACTTCGACTTCGAGGACGACGACGGGATGCGGTCGCTGTTTCGCACGTCACTGCAGTATTTCGGTGGCGTCCCCAACGACTACTACGGCGTCGACCTGCTAGATGTGCGGACGACAGTAACGAACGCACTGTCGGACCCGTCGGCGCTGCACGGCTGGCAGATCCGTCTCGACGGCGAGTACCCGACGTGCCGACCAGAGGACATCGAATTCGCGGAGTCGCTCGAACACTGACTGAATCCGGACAATTCTAAAGGCTGGACGCGTTATCACGGGTAGATGCGAATCGAGCAACTGGGAGACGGGGTTCCAGAGGTGGCCGTCGTGGGGAGCATCCACGGCGACGAACCGTGCGGCCGGGACGGCATCGAAGCCGTCCTTGCCGACCCGCCGGAGGTCGAGCGACCGGTCAAGTTCATCATCGCGAACGAGGCCGCCCTCGAAGCGGACAAGCGGTATCTCGATACGGACCTCAACCGCTCGTTCCCCGGTGACGCTAACAGTGAGTCCCGCGAGACACGGTTAGCTGCGGCGATTACGTCTGAACTCCGTGACTGTACCGTGCTTTCGCTACACTCGACGCAGTCCTACGACGGGATGTTCGCCCTCGTCGACGAGCTCACGCCGGAGATGGAAACCCTCTGCAGTTTGCTTTCCGTGGACGCCGTCGTACAGACGAAAGGCGCAAACGAGGGACGAATGATCGCGACAGTGGACTCCGTGCTCGAAGTCGAGTGCGGTTATCAGGGCTCCGCGGAAGCAGCCGAGAACGCAGCGCAGGTCATCCGAGAGTTCCTCGCCGCAACCGGTGTTACCGCTGCGTCACCGCCACAACGGGAGACGGCACTGCCAGTGTTCCAGCTCGGTGAGCCGATTCCGAAGGCAGCAGCCGACCAGTACGAAGTGTTCGTCCAGAACTTCGAGCCGGTCCCCGAGGGCGACCCTGTGGCAGCGGCCGACGACGAAACCGTCGTCGCGGAGGAACCCTTCCACCCGGTCTTGCTCTCAGCCTACGGCTACGAGGACGTGTTCGGCTTCACCGCGGATCGGATCGGCGTACTCGAATGAGACGACGTTCGGTCCGGCCCTGAGGGACTCTCAGGTCAGTCACCGCTCTTGGCGACGGTTTCGTAGGAAGTGTATTCGGTCTTGTCCGGGTCGACCGCCGCCGCGACTGCGTCGCGGAAATCGGACGGGGTTGCCGAGTCGGCTAGCTCGCAGTGGTGGATACGTACTAGCACCTTGCCCGCTCGTTTCGACTCTCCGTCACGACTGCTGAATAGGCTACCCACGGTCGAAGCGGTACGGTAGCCCCTCCGCCAGCATCGGGCGTTCTAACGGGGGTATCGTGCGACGGATGACAGCGTTCTAGTCCGGACAGGTCAGTCCTCCGGTGTGGCCGAATCCTCCCTGGACTGGCACTGGCCATCGGCGTCGGCTAGATGACAGGCAGCGCGATGACCGTCCGCGATAGCTACTGTTCGCGGTTTTTCCCGAGCACACACTGTCGGGAACGTTTCGACGAGTAGTTCGTGTGCGCGGTCGACCTCGCCGTCGAGAACGAGGTCGAGTGCCTCTTTCACAACCCTGTCAGCCCGGCTATCGCCAAGCGTCTCTGGCATGTCGAATTCATTGTGGATCGCCTGTCGAGTCTGGCGGTCTGTGACCTTCTCAACTGCGAGGCCGGTCTCGGCAGCGACGAACTCCCGGACTGTCTCGTGGTCGATTCCCTCTTCGTCGAGTCGCTGTCTGAAATCGAGCACTGCCCGCCAGATGGACTGCTCGAAATCGTATGTATCGGGCGGGATGACCTTCGGACACCGCGTGTGGAACCGACAGCCACTCGGTGGGTCCGCCGCCGACGGCACGTCACCGGAGAGCGTAATCCGGTCGCCCCGCGCTCGTGGGTCGAGTGTCGGTATCGACGAGACGAGCACTTCCGTGTAGGGGTGTGACGGTGCGTCGAACAACCGCTCGGTCGGCGCACTCTCGACGATCTCGCCGAGGTACATCACCGCGATCCGGTCACAGATTTCCCGGATCACGCTCATGTCGTGGCTGATGACGATGACGCTGAGGTCGAACGCCGACTGCAGGTCCCGGAGCAGCGAGAGGATGTCAGACTGGACCGAGACATCAAGTGCACTCGTCGGTTCGTCGGCGATCAGCAGGTCCGGGTTCAACACGAGCGCCCTGGCCAGGGCGATTCGCTGTTTCTGCCCCCCGGAGAACTCGTGGGGGTATCTGTCGATATCATCCGCGGAGAGGCCCACCCGTTCCAGCAGGTCCGACACCACTTCGCGGCGTCGCTCTCGGTCCGTCACGCCGTGGATGACGAGCGGTTTAGCGACCGAATCCCCGATGGACATCCGCGGATCGAAACTGGCGCTCGGGTCCTGGAAGATCATCTGTGCGTTCCGCCGGAAGGCTTTGAGTTCGTTCGCGTCGAACGCCGTCACCTCCCGCCCGTCAAACCGGATCGACCCGGCGGTCGGTTCGACCAGCCGTAACAGCGTCCTCGCGGCGGTCGACTTCCCACAGCCGGACTCCCCGACGATACCCACTGTTTCCCCGTGTCCGACCGTCAGGTCGATGCCATCGACGGCCTTGACCCGGCCGACCTCGCGGTTGAGGATGCCCTCGGTGACTGGGAAGTGTTTACAGGGGGCCTCGACTTCCAGCAGCGGCGTGTCACTCATCAGTGCGCTCACCTGCTTGGCCGTTCTGCAACAATGCCGGGTCGCCGCCCGGGCCGTAGTAGATGCAGGACGCCGCCTGTCCGTCGCCAAGGTCGTGCAGGGGTGGCTGGTCGCCGGTGACACAGGCGTCCCGGGCGTAGGCACAGCGGTCGGCGAACCGACACCCTGCCGATACGTCGTGCAGATCCGGGATAGTGCCCGGGATCGTGCCCAGATCGGTGCCTCGCCCGGGGACGCAGTCGAACAGCGCCTGCGTGTACGGGTGGGCCGGTGACTCGAACACGTCGTAGACACTCCCACGTTCCATGACAGCCCCTGCATACAGCACGACGACCCGGTCGGCCACCTCGGCGACCACCCCCAGGTCATGGGTGATGAGCAGGATCGACATGCCGAACTCAGACTGGAGGCGCTGGAGGACGTCGAACAGTTGGGCCTGGATCGTCACGTCGAGCGCCGTCGTCGGTTCGTCAGCGATCAGCAGATCCGGGCTCGCCGCCAACGCCATCGCGACGGCGACGCGCTGTTTCATCCCGCCGGATAACTCGTGCGGATAGGCGTCGTAGTGGCTCGACGCGTCGGGGATGTCGACCTGGTTGAGCAGCGTGATCGCGCGCTCTTTGGCCTCGGCTTTGCCGACGTCGTCGTGTAACTGAACCGCTTCACGCACCTGCCAGCCGACCGTATAACAGTGGTTGAGGGCGTCCTGTGGGTTCTGGAACACGTGTGCGATGCGGTTGCCCCGGATCTCCCGCAACTGCCGTTTTGGGAGCGCCACCAGATCGCGGCCGTCGAACGTGACCGAGCCGTCGATGATTCGGCCGGGCGGCATCGGAATCAGCCGAGTCAGCGTTTCTGCCGTCACCGTCTTGCCGCTCCCGCTCTCGCCGACGATGCAGACCGTCTCGCCCCGGTCGATGTCGAAGGAAACCCCGTCGGTTGCCCGAAGCCGGCCCGAGTCGGTCCTGAACTCGACGGTGAGGTCCTGAACGGACAGGAGCGGGGCAGATCCTGGCGGTTTCGTTGTGGCCTGGCGCTGGTCGCTCATGCGTTCCCCTCCGAGCGCGGGTCGAGGGCGTCCCGCAGCGCATCGCCCACGAAATTGAACGCTAGAATGGTAAAAAAGAGGAAGACGCCGGGGACCGTCGAAACCCACCACGCCGATCCGAGGTCGGACCGCCCGGCTGCGATGGTCTGCCCCCAGGACGGAATCGTCGGGTCGCCGAGCGAGAGAAACGCCAGGCCGGTCTCGAACAGGATGAGTCCCGGAATCAGCAGCGTCAGGTTGGTGATGACCGTTCCCGAGACGTTCGGGAGGATGTGGCGTCGGATGACGTGTGTCGCGTCCGCGCCGGCACAGCGAGCGACCGCGACGTACTCGTCTTCGGACCGCTGGAGCGCTGCACTCCGGACCAATCGGGCGGTGCCGCCCCAGCTGAGCAGCCCGAACACGAGAATGAACATGAGCAGGCTCCCGCCGGAGAGATAGATGAGAAGTATGTACAGCAGGAACGAGGGGAACACTTGCTGAATGTCGACGTACCGCATCAGCACCTCGTCAACCAGACCGCCGAGATAGGCGGCCACGGTCCCGACGGTCGCGCCGATGCTGATGATGAGAAACGACGTGATCAGGCCGATTCGGATGGAGACCCGCATCCCCAGAACGACCAGTGCGAGGATGTCCTTGCCCTCACCGGTCGTCCCGAGAGGGAACGCCCAGCTCCCGTAGCACTGCCTGTTCGCCACCCGACCGGCGCACTGTAACGGAACCGAGTTGTCGACGGCCACGCCGACCGGTGGCTGATAGCCCTGTATCAGTTCGACCGACGGTTTCCCGACGAGCAGCGGTCCGAACAGTCCGAGGGTAAATAGGATCACCAGATAGCCGAGGCTGACGACGGCGGCGCGGTTCTTCCGGAACTCGCACCAGTAATGGGCAGCCATCCGCCGATTGGTCCACAGCGGGGCGATAACGTAGAAGCAAAACAGCAACAGCGACAGCGTGAACAGCCAGTCAAGCTGCGTGATGTCCCAGCCGTCGCGCAGCACAGGGTTCGGTTCGAAGAGGGGTGACTGACGGAGATAGTCGTAGACGAACAGGGTCGCGAGCACGAGGAGCGACGCGAGGAAGCCGGTCGTCTGCCGGGTGAGCCCGACGCCCCGGTCGGCGTCCCAGTCGATGTCCTCGAACTGACGGCGGGGCGTATCCGAACTCATTAGCGATCACCGTAGTCGATTCGGGGATCGAGGACGGTGTACGCGATGTCCTGGAGGAGATTCCCGACGATAGCGATGAACACGCCGATCAGCGTCGTTGCGAGCACGAGCGGCGTGTCCTGGTTCTGGATCGCACGGAAGCTCAACTGACCCAAGCCGGGGATGCCAAACACCACCTCGACGAGATACGAACTGGCGATGAACAGGCCGAGCAGGTCGGCGACGAGAATCGTCGACAGCGGGACAGCGGCCGGCCGGAGCACGTGTCTGAGCAGTATCCGTCGCTCCGAGGCTCCTTTGGCCTTCGCCGTCTTCGTGAACGTCGCCTGGACGTACTCCAGCGCCTCCGCCCGGGAGTAGCGCGCGAGACTGGCAATCGAGCCAGTGGTCAGGACGAACACCGGCAGGATGAGCTGTTTGATATTGGCCAGGCTGAACACGGGGACGTCGGGGTCGAACACGATGGGGACGAGGTCGAGGTGGACGCCGAAGATGACGAGCAGGATGATTCCGAACCAGAAGTTCGGGATCGCGTAGCCGAAGAAGGCGACGAACGTCGCCGCGTAGTCGAACTTCGAGTACTGGTGGGTCGCCGAGTACAGCCCGACCGACAGTCCGAACACGACGGTCAGCACCGTCTAGGGCACCGAGTACATGACCGTGTACGGCAGTGCGTGCATGATGGCCGCGGTCACCGGCTGGCCGCGAGAGGTGCTGTACCCCCAGTTGAACGTCGCCATGTTCGTCATGTAGTCGACGTACTGTCGCCACAGCGGCCGGTCCAGCCCCCGCCGCTGTTCGTACGCCTCCCGCGCAGCCTCCGCGTCACCGCCGGAGACGGCCGCCTGGAACTGGATCGAGGCGAGCGCCTGTTCCTAGGTTACGAGCAGCAGTGCCCAGGTGATCGAGAGGATCATAAACGTCGCGACGACCGCCCAGAGCAACCGGCGGACGACGTACCACCTCATCTATCGAAGTAGTACCGCTGGTAGTCCCACCCACTGGCGAAGGTATCGCTCGGCCCGACGAGGGAGTCCTGTGCGCCGGTGATGTCTGACTCCATCAGCAGGAACCCGAAGGGCTGCTCCCGGGCGATTTGCTGGAACACTTGGCCGAACAGCTCCCGGCGCTCGGACTCGTCCACGGTTCGGGACGCTTCCGCGTACAGCTCCGGGATGTTCGATTCAGGCACGTAGCCCGCGTAGTTGGCGTTCCCTCGCTCCCGGAAGAACGTCGCGCTCGAACTCGGCGTTCTCGGGTACGTATTGAACCCCAGCACGACCGACATGTCCCACGGCTCCTGACTGACGGAGACGTCTCGCGGCCCGCCGTTGAACGTGCCGGAGCTCCAGGGGACGTCTTCGCCTTCCGGCGGCGAGTTCGACGCGTACTGTTGCTGAAACGTGTTTCCGGGGATCGTCTCGATCCGGATACTGATCCCCAGATTGGACTCGATCTGCTGGCCGACCAGTTCCGCCAGGGTCTGGTTCGTGTTGCTGGCCGAACTGGCGTACAGCGAGAGCGTCACGGGGTCGCCGTCCGGATTGAGTAGCGTCTCCCCGGCGTACTCGTACTGTGTCCCTTCGATGCCCCGCTCCATCCGCGTTCTGGCCGGACCCGAGCCCTGGAGGTCACCGGTCCCGAACGTGTACTCCTGAATTCCCTCCTCGACGTACCACTTGGAGAACCGCGGTTGCATCGTGTACGCCGGTTCCGCGAAGCCCCGATAGAGGTTCTCCGCGAGCGTCGTCTTGTCGACAGCACAGACGAACGCCTGCCGCACCGGAATCTCCCGGAACAGTTCCCATCCGTTCGCACGCACATTGTATTTTAGCGCCTGGACGAACGGCTGTGGCTGCACGTAGACGTCGATGTCTCCGTTGTCCTGGAACCCCTGTGCGTTTCGCGGCGGGATACCGGCAATCGTCACCTCCCCGTTCCTGAGGGCGTTGAGCCGCGAGGACTCTTCGGGAATCACCTGGACCGTGTACGATTCGAAATACGGGACGTCCTCCCACTCCTCGCCCAGGTCCTCGACCTCGCGGAGATAGTAGTCGTCGTTTCGCACGGTGACGTACTGGGACTCGCGTTCCCACTCCTCGTACGTGTACGGGCCCAAGTTGCCGGTGTACTGGAGTGTGTTGATCTCCTCGTCCTGCCGGAGTCCCTCTGCATCCCTGTCCGGGACGTACTGTTCCAGAATGCCCTTCGGGAGACACGACTGCCCCCACATGATCGGTTTGAGCGGAAACGTCGGGTCGACTTCGGGGAGCCTGATCTCAAAGGTGAGGGTGTCTACCTGCTCGACTGGTATCGGCTCGCCCTGTCGGAACCAGTCTCCGGCGTTCGTATACCCCGCCCAGTTGTCCTCGCCCTGGAAGACGTTCGTGATCATGTACACCCAGTCTTCGGCGGTCATCTGCCCGTAGCCACCGCCCCACTGGAGGTTGTCCCTGAGCGTGATCCGGTAGGTCTGTCCGTCCTCCGTCGACGGTTCTGCCCACAGCGGGAAGACGTTCTGGTCGTTGTCGATTGCCCAGGCGCTGTCCAGCGTGAGGTCGACGTACGCTCCGGAGGTCGTGTCGTTGGTGTACAGCCAGTTCAGCGAGTTCGCGTCCGACCCGGCGACCGACGTATACTCACCCGAGACGGTCCGCGAGCGCGCAGTCTCCGTCGCGTCCGCCGCGTCTGTGCCGCCGCTGTCACTGTCGTCGTCACGGTCAGTCTGTTCCGCGTTCCCGCCGAGAAACCCATCACACCCCGCGAATGCTGTGGCCCCGCCGACGCCGAGCACGTGCAACAAGTCTCGCCTGTTCGGTCGGTAAAGCCCACCCTGGTACTGATCCTCGGGTGACATTAACTATCATGATGTGTTCAGTATGAATAAGTATCACTGCTATTTTCGTGGACGACGTATTTTCATCAATATCTTAGAAGATATAACACATTCATTTCAAAAATCGAATCTTATTGCCGGTTCTGTATCCGTCTCCCCTCCCGGACTGGTCCAAGTGGTCCCGCCTGCGCCAACTAGAGTTGCTGGTGTGATACCCAGTGGTGGGATTCCGCCGCGTTCTCTTGCTAACGCCGCAGGGTCAGTCCCGCGGGGCTGAACACATCAGCTTCGAGCAGCGGCTTTGATTCGGTGTCGATAGCGGCGTACAACCACTACTGTCAAACTCGGTTTGATTCTCGTCGCCCCGGGCTCCAATAGGACAGTTGACGGTCCAGAGCATAACGAGGGCGCGGTCGTTCCTGGCAAGGTAGTCGTCCAGCTCGTCGCAGGTCTGGGCGGTGTAGACGGTCATACCCCGCGACGTTTCGGAGGCGAGTAAGGGGCTCGTGATGAAACGCAATCGTCTCACTCGTCGGCAGTATCTCAGTTCGTATCGCCCGTTGCTTGATCCGTACTATCCGCAGTCGCTTCCTCGCAATCAACCTCGTACTCTACCGTCCGCTCCGCCGTTGTCTCTGCCGAGACGCCGTCACCATCTGCCATCACGTCGAAGTCGATGATCGCAGTCGAGGAGGGACTACCCGAGGGGTCACACTGCAGTGTGACCGTCCCATCGATGTTTTCACCGATACCTACGTTTTCCTGAATAATGGAATTGCTACTGGATTTTACCGTCAACCCGCCGGTCTCGACGGTGAAATCTATTTTGAAATCCACGACTTGAGTAAAATGGTTGGCGACGGTGACGAATTCGACCTCCTTTGTCCCGTCGGTGGGCACGACCGTTTCATTAGAATAATCCAGCGACATGTACGCGCTCTCGTCGCCGACCACATCGACGGTCACAGCTCTGTCCGCACCGACCGAACTGAACCCCCCACTGCCCATCCCTAAGCCGGCGCCGGCCACCAGCACGCACAGGACCACCAACACTTTACGCATTCTCCACCTCCGGTGGTGCCTCGCCTGCACCCACACGCATGCGACGCGTGAGGAAGTAATGTGATGCCGACGAGACCAGCAGCGCCGCGAGGAGGAACACCGTCCAGCCCACATCCGGAATCACGGCGAACGGCGCCACGCCGAGCCAGGAGAGCGTCACCAGAATCGTCCCGATAGCGCTGAAGCCGATGTAGTAGAAACTCCACGGGATGTCGTAGCGGTCGACGACCTCCAGATACACGTCGAGCTCTTGGGCGGCATCGGTGATGGTCACCTCACCGTCCCGCTGGTCGAACTCGACAGCACCCGTCTCGTCCATCTTCGGCAGGTGGAACTGCTGTAGCGACGTGTAGACGGTCTTGCGCTCGCTCGCCGAGATGTCTTGAATCCGCGTGTCGTTCTCCCAGGCGGCGACCTGTTCGGCGAGGTCGGAGAGCGTCGCCGGCCCATCGGTGTCGTGGAGATAGTGGAGGATGTATCGTCGGCGTCGGTTGCTCAACATCTCGAACATCTCGTCCCGCGATAGTGTCTGTGGCTCGTCGTCTTGGAGCGTCTGTTCGTCGATCTGTGGGGATTCTGCCGCCCCGGCTTCTGCCTTACTCATGATGTCCACCCCCTGGCGACCGCAGCAGCAATAGTTAGAGATCGGTTCGTAACATGACCAATAAAGCCATAATGTGATAAGTGTTTTGCATGTAATTGGTGGTAAGTCTGTAATAGAAACACGATAATCTATGTTACGAAAGAACTCCGATTCTTGACTCTAACCGAATACTAGCTGACAAGTTACTGGGGCTCAGATAGCTCGTCTCCGCTCACGATACACTTCTGGTACGCTTCACGGAGATGGTATTTCGCTTGGTCGTCATCAGTGGCTTCAAGGGCCGTTTGCAGCAGTGTCTCCACCGCCGTTGGCGAAGAGTCGTCGATGTGTGGTGGCTCTTGCATCGGATATAGAACAAGTATTACAGTTGTCTCCACTTCGTATCCTGGTTGTTGAAGAGATGCAATAGCTGATTGAATCTGTATCAAGCAGTGCAATATCGGATTCAGAAGCCATCTAATATCGAAAGCCACCCGTAGCCCGACACACACCGGCTCCCAGGTCGGACAAGGTACCGCCTCCACAACAGTCCGCAAGGAAGACGCTCAAATCCGTACTCTACGCTTTTCCCAGGTATATTTCAAGTAATCAAACAGTGCGATACGTCAGTGTGCAGTGCTACGGCGACTGTTCGAAGTTTCAAGACGCTACTGGTTCGCGGCGACTGATCGGTTAAACAGTGTATACTGGGCTTCAAAGGGCCTATTCAGGGGTGTCAAAGAGATTACTACAATGCCCCTAGGGGTGATGGACTCAAGTAGCACGTTCGACCCACCTGCGGTGCAGTGGGGGGTGGGAAGACGTGCGCTGAGACAACTATGAACCGACGAAAGTTCCTCATCGGCGCAGGATCGCTCGCGGCCGGCTCGGCCGCTGCAATGGGTACTGGTGCGTTCAGTAGTGTACGCGCAGAACGTGATATAAACGTCGCAGTGGCAGGAGACAGTAAAGCGTACCTCGCACTCGATGCGTCTGTCAGTGACTATGCTGAACAGACGGGTGGGACGCTGGAGCTCCAGTTTGATGGCAGCAATAGTGGTCAGAATGGCGAAGGACTGAACGCGAACGCAGATACCGCGTTCCAAAACGTGATGCGGATCAAGAATCAAGGAACGGAGACGATTCGCCTTCAGTTAGCTAATGATGAGGCTGCTGCGGGTGGTATCGGCACTATCCCATCAGATGGTCCCATGGTAGTCTCCTATACTGATAGTGAGTACTCAGGTGGTAATTCGGGGACGACCCCATTCGCTGCGAGTCCGGCACCTGGCTATTGGCCTAGTAGCGACATTAATTCTCAGGATATTGGGCCTGGGGATGACCTGTATGTTCACTTCGTCTTCTTCCTGAATAGTGATGTCCAATCGCTTGGAAGTGGAGCCTCAACTGATATCGCCGACGTCCCGGACGATATCGGCTTCTACGCCGATGATACTACAAGCAATACCTCAGACTTCAGCTAAATCTTAATCCACCTATGAAGAGACGCACAGTACTTGGGACAATAAGCGGTGGCATAGCCAGCTCTCTACTCGTCGGATCTGGTGCGTTCTCTAGCACACGTGCGGAACGCGAACTGAACGTTGAAGTTGTTGACGACAGCCAAGCATACCTCCGGATTGATGCTCGATCAACAGGAATTGCTGGTCGATCAAGTGAGGTAAATCTCCGCGACGGCGGTCGTGTAGCAACTTTCCGAATTCCAGGGCCCGAGGATGATCTTGTAGCAGGAACTGATCCAAGTGGAGTTGGCCTACATTCCGAGTATTGGTTTGACGATCTGGCCATTATCCAAAACCAAGGAACAGATTCAATCACCGTATACAGTCAATATAATGGTGATTTCTCACAAATTGCCATCTATGATAGCACTGTCAACAATACACCACTGACATCAAAATCAGTCGGTGTGGAATTATCCCCTGGTGACTCATTTAATATGGGTCTATACATAGAGACTGCTGATGAAACTCCTAAACAGTACCGTGAGAGTTTAGCTATTATCGGCGAGGTGTAAATCAAGTAATATCCAAAAATACAATTTACCCGAGATTTCTTTTATTTTGACTTATACTATAATCCAAAATAGAGCCACGCCAGCATCTTGATGGTTCGATTCGGCTGGTGGGCCTCGCCCGAGAAGGCGAATCACAGACCCCCAACTGACTCGTCGTGACCAGACGAACGGTTTCAGCTCAGCGACCTGACCTCTCGCCGGATTTTCTCTCTTTTGAGCGGGAAAGAGGGTCTTTGAACGGTGTTCAAACACCGAAATACAATAGCTATACAGCGGCTACCGGAGCTAACGAGCGGCTTGGCCGCGACGATACTGATGAACAGGACGGCACCCCTCGTCGTGATTGCCCTCGCCACAGCTGTGCTGCTCGTTCCGACCGGCGCGGTGCCGTTCGGAACCGACGCGGTGAACGAGGACCTGGTCATGGCGCCCGCCGATGGGCCCAACGGTGACTACGCTATCCTGAACGAGGACGAGGAGATTGAACTGCTCCTGACCGGTGCGAACCCATCGGTCGACGGTGACGGCCTTGACGCAAATGCTATTACGCCGCTATCGAGGGTGTTCACGATCACCTACACCGGCGATGGGACCGCAGAGGTCTGGCTGACCGACGACAGCGAAGACGTCCGGTTCTACCGCGGCGGCGATACCGACGACTCGCTCGAAGGGGAAGACAATAGTGTCACGCTTGAACCGAGTGAGTCCCTCGCGGTCGGCTTGCTGGTGGACACGCGTGGCGACCACGATGTCGAAAGCGCAGATACGTTCACCGTCTACGCCGAGGAATCGGGAACCGACGACAATGACGACGGCGACACCGATGATGCCGGTGACGACGATGCCAGTGCCGATGCCGACAGTGACGCTGATGATGCCGGCGATGGCGAGGACGACACCCGAATCGAGACGCCTACGCCGGACCCATCGACCGAGACTGGCCAGGTGGCGTCGCCCTCCGGCGAACAGGGCGAGGCCGACGGGACCTCGACGACAACTGAGACGGTGGAGTCCGGAGGCGGGCCACCGGCGGTCAACGAGAGCGGACAATCGCCGGACAACGGTGGCGGACCGCCGCCGGACAACGGTGGAGAGCCGATCGAACTCGGCGGCATCGAGCTCGGCCCGCTGCTGACAATCGCTGCGATCATGATTTCCCTCCCCAGCGGCCTGGCGGCGTATCGCTGGTACAATTAATTGTTAGGACCTCCTTGGGGATGGACGAGAACCAATATGAATTCGAGCGACGACAGGACGGTCGGAACGGTGTTCACTCGGTCGACTGCGACCGATCTCCTGTTGGTGCTCTCAGTGCCTGTCGTCCTAGTCGCGGCGGCATTGCTGCCGCTCCCGGTGCGCCGGTCACTGGTCTTCGAGTACGGCGCCCCGACAGTTCGGACGGCAATCCTCTCGACGTTCGTCCATCTGGGCCCGACCCATCTCGCGGTGAACATCGTCGGCTATGCGCTCGTGGTCCCGCTCGCGTATCTCCTGAGCGTGGTGAATGGCCAGCGCCGGCGGTTCCATGTGGCGTTCGTTTCCATACTGCTGGTCTGTCCGGCACTGCTCTCGTATCTGAACCTCGCACTCGTCCGTGCAGGTGGTAGCGTCGGGTTCTCCGGGGTTCTTATGGCGCTGTACGGCTATTTACCGCTGGCAATCGCGGGACACGCCGAATCGACGTTCGGCATCGGCAAAGAGCGACGGACTGCCCCGCTGCTGTTTTTCATCGGCCTGACGCTGATATCGGTGCTGACTCTGGGTGCCGTCCTGACCTACGGCGTGACTATCCCTTACCGGGGGCGGACTGTCCCGGTTACGGATGTCCTCGTGGCGACACTGGTCGGCCTCATTGCGGCGCTCGTGCTCACAGTGGCGCTATACGTCCTCAGCGCGGCTGGCGGACGACCGGCGCTGTGGGCGACCGTTCGCGACGCCGCGTCGCGACAGGGCCACTTCGAGCTTGGCGTCGCCGCGTCGGTGTTGTTCCTGGCCTTGCCGTTAGCGACGTTCCCTGTCGACCCTGTCATCAACGGTAGCGTCTTGAATCTCTACGCCCATCTGCTGGGGTATGCGCTCGGGTTCATCGGAACTTACGCTACAATTGTTGTGGAAGCGGCACTGTTTCAGAAGCAATAGTGTCAGTTCGGTACTTATTTGTCAAATGAGACGTTGATAGTTCAACGATGGGCCTACGGAGGGGTGGTGAAGTAGTTCTAGAGGCGGCATTGATAGTGTTCCTCGTCTCGATGATACTCGGGCAAGTGCTTGGACAGCCAGTGTTGCTCGGCTTCGTCACCTCCGGCAGTATGGCGCCGACAATAGAGACCGGTGACGGGTTCGTCGCGATTCCGGCCGCCCTTGCCGGCCCCGTTGAAGAGGGCGACGTGGTGACGTTCCGCGCCGAAGAGATACAGGGCGGTGGGCTGACGACTCACCGCATCGTTGAGGAGACCGATCAGGGGTACATAACAAAGGGTGACGCCAATCCGTTCACCGACCAGGACGGCGATGAGCCGCCGGTCAAGGAGACACAGATAGTCGCCACCGTCTGGCAACCCGGCGGGACCGTGGTAACCGTACCTGGCGTCGGGGCCGTCGTCACGGGAACCCAGTCCACGCTTCAGGCAATACAGCGACAGATCGCCGCCTTGGTCGGCGTGCGCTCGCTGCTGGGCACGCAAGGACTTGCTTACTTTGTGGTGGCCCTTTCGGTGGTCGCGTACATCGCTGACATACTGCTGAGCGACGACAGGAAACGGGAACGGGAGCCCGAGCGATCGACTGGTACGAACGTCCGACTCATCGTCGCTGTCTTCGCCGGGGCGATAGTGTTGTCGGCGACGGCCGCAATGGTAGGGCCGGCGGGGCCACAGGAGTTCGGCGTCGTCAGCGCCGAGAGCGACTCGCCCGGCCCTCGGGTCATCGAGCAAGGGACAAGCGAATCCGTCCAGTATATCACGCCCAACGACGGGTTCGTCCCAGTAGTCCGGTACGTCGAGCCCGCGACTGATGGCGTCGAGATTGAGCCCCGAGAGGCTGTCGTGCCTGCTCGCTCGTCAGTCAACGGGACGTTGACGCTGACCGCCCCGCCTGAGACAGGGTACTACCGGTACTACGTGGTCGAACACCGGTATCTGCTCGTTCTCCCGCAGTCGACTATCGAAACGCTGCATGCAGTCCACCCGTGGCTGCCCATCGTTGTCATCGATGGGCTGCTGGGCGGGTCGTTCTACCTGCTCTGGGTAGTCATGGTTGATAACGGACGCGTCCGTCGACGGACGCGTGACGGGCCGTCACGGTTAGACCGGATACTGTCACGAATATGACTAGGATGTTGACAAATGGTTATGATTCCAAAACTGCCAGATTCGAAGGATTGGGTGGGGAGTCCGACAGAGGGGGACAGCATAGATGAGTGAGCGCCGGACGAGAGCCCGCATCCTGCTAACGGACAATTTCGAACTGGTCATACTCGCACTTCTAGTGGTGGCCGGCATCGGTGGGTTCGTGACCTACACGACACACGTCGACCCCGGGACGACCACCGAAGAGCGGCAGGTGTCCTCGTGGGAATCCACCGGGGAGTTCTTCCACCGGGCGACTGTCCAGAACGACACTGAGGTGTACGCGCAGGGGACGGTGCTACACAACCAGTCGGTGTACTTCCAGCAACTGACTCCGGAGCTCGACGGCGTTTTCGCCTATGAGTACACCGCCAGTGACGGAGGTAACCTTTCCGTCGAGACGGATATTACCCTCCGTTTGCAGTCCGTCCAGGCCGATACGGAAGGGAACGACACGGTCTATTGGGAGACTCAGGACCGGCTGGCCGCCGACACCGAGGCGGGCATCGGGCCTGATGAGCGCGTCAGTGTCCCGTTCCGCGTGAACGTGACCGACGCCGGCCGGCGGTTGGCGGCTATCGACGAGCAGTTCGGCGGGACGCCCGGGGTGAAACAGGCGCTCCTCGTCGCCGAGGTGACCGTCTCAGGTACCCGGAACGGCTCGCCAGTCGACCGGACACGAACGTACCAACTCCCCCTAAACAGTCAGGGGTCGGTCTACCGGGTCGACGACCCCGGTACCGTGGTCGCGTCGGATAGCCGAACCGATCAGGTGAGTGTCCCGGCAGAGTACGGGCCGCTCCGGTTGGCCGGCGGCCCCTTCCTATTCCTGGTCGGACTCGCCGGCCTGAGTGCAGTCGGCTACTACCATCGAAACGCGCCACCACTCACTGAGACCGAGCGGACCTGGTACGACTACCGACAGACACGGGCGGAGTTCGACGAGTGGATTACGACCGGGCGGGTGCCAGAGGAACTGTCCGAGCACCCGATCGTAACCACGGCATCCCTGTCGGGTCTGGTTGACGTGGCAATCGATACTGGCGAGCGCGTCATCGAAGACGAGGACCGGAGCGCGTATTTCGTCCTCGGGGAAAGCCACTGGTACCGCTACGAGATGCCGCCCCAGCCGGAGCGGAGTGACGAGAAGTCATCAAACGACGATGATTCCGGAGCCCAGACAGATGAAGACGACGCCGAGACGCCGTCGGACATACTCGACGCCAGCGCGCCGACCCGCGACCGCTGACATCCCGTGTGGCGTATTTTTGCGCTGATGAAGGCTTCAATCACAGTTCCCACCGTGTCGCTATTGACTGTAACCTCCACCGTCTTCGAACCCGTCGCCGCCCGAAGCGGCCCGTACATAGTCACCTCTACACTGAACAGTCGCAGCCCGCAAAAAGACACATCCCCTCTCGAGGTCGCCGATGGATGTGAGCGAATTCACCGGCGGGCGGGGTCACGGACGTTGTCGCGGATCGGTGGCAACGGAACAGCCAGTGTCAGGACATGTATATCAGATTACAACCGTGGTGTCAGTGAGAAATTCCCGCTTCGCTCGTTTGGCCTCCGGCCCTTCCGAAACGAGACCAGGTTCTGATGCGGTGTCATCGAACCGGTCCGGATCCGGCGAGATGACATCCTCCGCGCCGTAAACGGCGCGGTTTCCTCCGTGGGAGTCTCGGCTATGCTGATTCCCCGGAAGCAACATTCCCGTCACGGTGGACGGTACTCGGGTCTGTGCGCTGTTCTTTGGGACTTTCGAGAGAGCGTGGTGACTCCGACCATTCGTGGTCGTCCCACTCGAACCGCACGGGCCGTGCCATCGGCCTGACTTCTTTGCTCGTATGCCGCTTCAGGAACGTTTCTGACGCCGTAAGGTCGGCGTGCCCCTCGAACCCACACGGACAGGTGAGCGTGTCCTGATGCCGTGTCGTCCGGTCTGTCGAACCACACTGTGGGCACTCTTGACTGGTCCACGCTTCCGACCGGACTTCGACCGAGACACCGTATTCGTCTGCGGTACACGCCAGTCGCTCGGTGAACTGCTTGAACGCCCAGAAGTTGTGCGTCTTGGCGTTCGTCTCGACCGACCAGTGTGTGTCCAGCACGTCGGCCAAGCCTCCGATATACACCGTATCCACACCGTCCTCGTAGAGTCGTTCGAGCAGGTCACGACACAGTGCCTCTTGTGCGTGGTCGCGGCGACGGGTTCGCTTTCGGTACAACCGCCGAATACGCTCGCTACTGTATCGGCCTTCCCGTAGCTTGGACTGTAACCGGGCGATTTCTCGTGTCGTCTCACGGAATCGCTGAAACAACTCGCGGCCTTCGTACAGGTATGGTTTGCCGGTCGTCGTGGTACAGGCGACGAGATTGTTCGCACCAATGTCCAGAGCGGCCTTGTGGTCGGCCAGTGGAGTCCCCCGTGCATCGTCAGAAACAGTGACGGGTTGCGAAGCTCGGAAGGTGCTGTCAGTCTCGTCGTACCACAGTTCCAACCGGCCTTGGTCCTCGTAGTCAGGCCAGTTTGGTTCACCAACGATTTCGAGCCGAAGACGGCTTTTCGGGCTGTTGTGCCTGTCTCGGAGTTCTTTGCCGACGATAATCTCAAGTCGAGAGCGGTCGCCCCATTCAACGGTGTAGGCGTCCTTTCGGACGACGCCTTTGAGAACACGTCCGTCATCTTCGTTGCCACGGAAGCCCGGCGGTTCCGGGTGTTCCGTGACCGACGTGTTCGATTTGTCGTGATACGCCTTCTTGTTCTCGAAGAACGACCGCCACGCTTCGGTGTTTGCTCGCCGGACAGTTTGAGCGGTAGACGCGCCGAGAACGCCTTTGTATTTGCCTTCAAGAGCGCCGGTATCGGCGTCCCACACGTCTTCGCCCTCAAAGCCGTTCTCGTCGTTGTAGCGCATGAGGCGCTGGTAGTTAATCTCGTTCCAGAGAGCGGCAGAAGCGTCCAACAGGTCCCGTAGCACCTGCTCACCATCGTCGGTGAGCGGTCGCACGGCGAACGTGTTGGCACGCTTCATCCAAAGTATAATCAGTCTCAATGTCTAATAAGTCCACCGATGAGGCCAAACATCGACATTGACTGGGCAATCCACGGACGTATCAAAGACTACGCAGAAGCGAACGACCTGAACCTCTCAGAAGCCTATGCAGAAGTGTTAGAAGCTGGTCTGGAAGCGTTGGAGACTCAAGACCAGCAGTGACGTGGCGGTTTCTTACCGGAGCTTACGCGATTCACTCCCGCCCTGTTCGCTCCTCGGTTCCGACTAAGCGTCGGAACGCTCGTCACTCACGGGAAGGGCGGGATTCTCTCGCTGAATCAAGATAGACCGGTCGTCGTTGTCGAGTGCCATTACCGTCGGAAGTCCGGGTATGAGCTGGTTTGCGACGCGGACAACTGACTGCCGGACGTATCCATCGTCGGCCGCCTCGTACAGTTGGGCTAACTCGTCGAAACAGCTGTTGAAGAGCTCGAGTCGTTCATCGAGGTCCATGTCGTTGATATCGTCAATCACGTCGTTGACGCAATCCGAGCCACCGGATTCGAGTTCTGGTGCGAAGTTCGACCACCGCTGGTGCATGCTTGACGTTACTGTCTCTACATACTAACACCTAATCGGTAGGGCATCAAGCGCCATTGTGAGCGAGCAGGGTAGTTCACAGCCAGTTCTAGACACGGCGTATGACTTATACTACAGTAGTACATGTATTACACTATGGGAAGTGTCAGTTTCCGTGTCCCCGATGAGGTGAAAGCACAGATGGAAGAACACGACGAAGTAAACTGGAGTGCAGTGCTCCGTGACCACATCGAGGAGGAACTACAGAGTCTGGAATCCCGGAATATCGCCCACGCAGTAGCGACCAGCGAACGACTGAGCAGTGCCATCGACGCCGACGAGGTAGCAACGACGAACACGGCAGCACAGATCCGTGAGTTCCGTGATACCCGATATAGCGAGAAGCGGTCCTGATGGTCAACGTCGTCGTCGACACCAGCACTGTCGTCAAGTGGTATATTCCCGAACAGTATCACGAACAGGCCCGAGCACTTCGTGACGATTTCCTCAACGGCAAACACGACCTGTGCGCACCGGCGCTCATGCCTTTCGAGGCAGTCAATGCACTCAATTACAGCGGCCACTACGATGGCGAGCGACTCCACGAGGCCGCAACCTCGATCGACAACTACGGTATCGAACTCGTCCCGTTCGGGTCAGTTGGCCCCATCGCAGAGATTACAAACACCGTTGATATTACGGCCTACGACGCTGCCTACGTCGCACTTGCCGTCGAGCGGGATGCGACAGCCTACACCGCCGATGGAAATCTCTTGCAGGACTTGGACGGGAGTGCGTACGAGGATACTGTCGCCCACATCCAGAGTTACTGAGCGATGAGCGCCGTTTCCTGCTGCAGGCCATACGCCTTTAGCTAAGAAATCGTATGCACAACAACCGAAGTGACATCCTCCGCGCCGTGAACGACGCGGCTTCCCTGCGTGGGAATACCAGCTAATCGCTGGCAGTGGGTTTCGACCCGAGCTCACCGAGCGTCATCTGCTCTGACTGGCTCTGTTCGGTGTGGGTCGTGGTGCTGTCACAGGTACTCCCGTCCCGTGGCGAGTCATTGTCTGCCGGTTTCAGTGGCACACTCTCTCCCCACGGGTCTGCCCGCTGTGCGATATTGATAGCGCCATTTATATCGCCTTCAAACGTTGTGACGTGACACTTGTCGTGCGTACAGTGGAACGCTCCGCCACTGTCTCGATAGCCGATGTGACCGCACTCGTGGCACGTTTGCGAGGTGTATGCGGCGTTCACGTATTCGACCGGGATACCAGCGTCTCGCGCTTTGTCCTCGATACGGCCCTGCAATCGGGCGAACGCCCATGCGTGGAGTCGACGGTTTATGAATTTGCCGCAGTCCAGCGACTCGCGGATATACGACAGGTCCTCCATCACCTAATTCAAGGCGGAGGCCCCACCCTCAAGGAGCGCCGGGCTTCCGGCCCCGGCGGAAGCACAAGCGAGTAGGGTGGGGAGGAAGCCGACCCGGTATTGACCAACCGCCAGACTGGTGCCTACCAACTCCCAATCATTAAGTAACCACAAGAAATTATATGAAAACATCGTGGAGTACCGCCGAACCGCCGTTATCAAGCTCGACACTCCCGAAGGAGCGGCTACACACCTGCGGGAGACTATCGAGCAATTCAAATACTGTTCCAACACCGCGAGCGAGTGGTGCTGGCACGGCGACGACGGCTACCACGTCACATCGAAGGCGAAGGCCGAAGATGCACTGTACGATCAGCTACGCGAGGACACGAATTTGACCGCGAATCTCGTCCAGAAAGGGATTCATCAGGCCGTCGAATCCATCAAAAGCGGTGTCGAACGGCTCAAAAACGACCAAGATACGTCCCGTCCGACGTTCTCGGCAGATACCGCTATCTACGACAAGCGAAGCGCCACGTTCCACCGCGACCACGTTTCGCTATCGACACCGGACGGGCGTATTGAGTGCGATTATATTCTCCCTGAGAATCCCGAGATACCGCCGACGAAGTACGTTACCAACGAGGACTTCGAGTTTCGGCGGGCGACACTTCATCGACGTGACGGCGACTGGTATCTTCATGCGTCGATGCTCAAGAAGGATGACACCGACACCACCACCGGGCACAGAACAGTCCTCGGTGTGGACCTCGGTGTGAATCAACTCGCGGTCGCTTCAACTGGACAGTTCTGGTCGGCAGACGAGTTTAACCACTGGAAGCGAGAGTACGAACAACGGCGCTGCGACCTTCAGCAGTGTGGGACACGGGCGGCACACGACGCGATAGCAGGCGTCGAGCGGAAAGAGGACGGACGCTTTGAGATATTCCTGCATCGTGTCGCCAACGAAATCGTAGCCGAAGCCGTCGAACACGACTGTTCGCATATCGTGTTCGAGGACTTGACAGACATTCGTGAGAACGTACCAGAAGCGTCTTGGCACCATCTGTGGGCGTTCCGTCGCCTATACGAGTACGTCGCATACAAAGCCAAAGAGCAGGGCATCAAAGCCGTCCAAGTAGACCCACGGAACACCTCAAAGCGGTGTTCGACCTGTGGATTTACTCACGACGACAACCGCCACGGTGAGGACTTTGAGTGTCTGGATTGCGGCTACCAGAACCACGCCGACTACAACGCTTCCAAGAACATCGGCTTGCAGTATCTCCGGCGTCGGCAAAACGCAGACGACGGAGGCGCACCCGTAGACGTGCGCCTGAATCGCGGGACGTTGAACGTGAGTGGAGAGTACGACCTTCCCGCCGTTGATGCGGCGTAGAACGGGAGTCCACGCGAAAGCCCTACCCTCAATAAGCGAGCGGGTCCTTAGACCCCGAGCGAAGTAGGGTAGGGTAGTTTACTCGTTACGGGGTGTGTGTGGACTTTGGTTACGGTTTGCTAGTGCCTCTTCAGCCGTAATTCGCTAGATTCCTTCGATACAGTGTCTCTCGGTTGACTCTAGCAGTTCAGACTTGACGCGGCACTAGATTCGTCGTCCGTTGTGCCGGCGGCGGGCCGGGACCAGCGCTGGAGGTCTTCGATGAGTTCACAGGTGGTACAAGGCGGATGCCCCGACCCTTGAGGTCGGGGAGGAAGCCGACACTCGATGAAACTAACCACGCTCAATAGCGAGGCTGACTCCTATAGTTAAACTTTCATTAGGCAACAGGCGTAAGTGTGAATTACGGATGGACGACGCGCCACGACGCACCGTGCCCATCAAACTCAACGTGCCCGAAGAGCGTCGTGGCGACCTCGATCAAACCAAAACCCAATTTCTGCACTGCGCCAACCGTACCAGCGAATGGGCGTGACGCTACGACGACCTCTGCATCACCAGCAAGAGCAAGGCCGAAACGTCCTCAACGACGAGTTGCGCGAAGAAACCGACCTCACCGCGAACCTCGTCCAGAAAGGCATCCGCCGAGCCATCGAAGCCGTCGGTTCAGGGGTCGAAAAACTGAAACAAGGCGAACAGACGAGTCAGCCCCTGTCGCGTTTCCAGTATTTAAAACCAGCGTGAAGCCGGTAATGGCGACCTGATGGCTGCGAATTCCAACTCCCAGCAAAGGCCGCCAACAGGAAAAACGGACGCAGCGTACTTCAATTCTGATCAATCAACTGCGACCGCAGTGTACCCGCTGCTCGACGCAGTCGGCAGCGAGTCCATCGCCGACGAGTTCGATATCGGCAAACACAGCAAGAAACACGACTTCGACAACCACCTCAAAGTCGCCGTGCGTGAAGGGATCGATCCCTCAGACTCGCTTGCCGAACTCGAAGAAACCACCGATACAGCCGCTGAAATGGAGAATATGGCTGCCTCTACGTTCTCACGGTACACGAACGACCGCGACTACCGCGCGGTCGTTCGTACCATGTTCGAGCTACTCCATACCCCACAGTTGCCCCATCAACGAGCCGTCGAACGAAAACGACTCCAGCGACTCACGCGAGGCGTTGTTGCGACCGATGCGACAAATCTCGAACTCACACAGTCGGTAGTCGTCTCGGACGACTTCGTCGGAGACGACGAGCAGTCCTACGAGATCGACACTGGCGACGGTGGCATCAAACTCCATGTTGCCGCGCGTGTCGACGGAGAACACAAGCATCCGCTCGGTGCGACCGTGACAGAAGGTGAGACCCACGAGAATCCGCAGTTTGAGCATTTCTATGGCGATGTCGAGGTCTTTCCAGACCTCGACTCGCCAATCTGGGTCTTCGACCGTGGCTACACACGCTACGAGCGCTTTTGCGGCTTCACAGCCATCAACGATGACTTCATCACACTGCTAGAATCGGACGCTCGGTACGATGTCTGTGAACAGATCCAGACCGCTGAGGTAACCGACGGTGATGAAACACGGCAGGTACGGGACGACCGTATCGAACTCGCCGACACAGGAGAACAGTTCCGGCGAGTAGTGCTTGAAACGCCGGACGGAGAGCAACTCGAGTACCTGACGACGCTGGCGTCGTCAGAGTACGACCCTATCGACGTAATCAGCATCTACACGCTGCGAACTGTGATCGAGATCCTGTTTCGGGAGCTGAAGCAGTATCTGAACGGTGAGAACTTCCACTCGACAACGCTCAACGGCGTGCTGTTCGAGTTGTTTTCTGCGTTGGTTGGACTGTTGTTGATCCAGTGGCTGCGGCAACGCCACCCGATGCGGGGTGGCGTGCCGCAAGCGATTCGAGAAGTACGGAAACGCTGGAACGACACGCTCGGCTCGGTCGGGTAACTCCTCTCACGGCGGGTGGTTCGCCGCCGCTGTGAGCGGCGGCTCTGGTCAGCGCAGCAGAGGCCACTCTAAATTCTGGTAGAAACCCGTCCGAACCGGACTCTCGAGCCGAATTCGCTGGTTGCTCGTCACCGCGTATCTTTCAGCCAGCGGACTCAGCTTGATTTCGTTGCTCACGCCCGCGCGGTGTCTTTATCAACTTAAAACGCGACAGCTGTGGCGTAGGTTTTCGCGTGACGTCGTTGTGCCGGTGACAGCGAGTCAAACTCGTCGAACACGCGCGTGCACAAAAGGAAGTCCGTAATCGGCATCATCCGTCTTTGCCACCGCCTACGTTACGCTACCACTTCAACGTGCAAAGCTGAGATGCTCGTTGATTTGGACGACGTGATCGATGTTCGGGACGACGGGACAGGTATAATCACCCGGGAGGTGTGGGACATCATTCAGTCACTCGGCGGATACGCGGAGGTGTCACAGTCGATGACCGGTGCGCACGTCTTCGTGAAGGGAAACGATTCCCGGCGACGTCGATGGGTGGAGAATAATAGAAGATCTGAACGAGTGTGGGCACGTCGAGAATTACGGCTACCCGGCCAATGGTCGAGTGATCGGGACGACCTGGCTGCACATTGAGGATACGCCGAAGCACACTGTTTCCGAGGCGCAGAACGTGATTGACGAATTGGTCGATGAGTACATAGATGAGGAGGATCAGCTGAGCGACCAGGAGCAGGCTGCTGCCGTAATCGAACGGTATCAGTCCCAGATTCGGGGCAACCAGAGTGGGGGTAGTCAGTCAAAGTACTACGACCTCGATCCGGTTCAAATAGCAAACACAGGGCCGTTCCGAGCGTACGGGAGGAACGGACAGGGCCCGCATCCCGTCCATGGGGCGACGACGTCTTACCACAATTCCGGGCCGGACGACAAAGACAGCACGAACTTCGGTGTCGATAGCCAGAACGGGCGGAAGTGCTGCCCCCACGACGACGGTGGAGGTGCGCTCCATCTGATTGCGGTCCTCGAAGACATCAGGGACTGTGGGAATGCAGCGGACGTTATGCAGGATCCGAAGGATGCGCTACGAGTCTGTTTAGCAGCCAGTGACGAGTACAGTTCTGATCTATACGAAGATCCGCCTACGGTGGCGCTGAAAAGCGTGTGCGAGGTGCAGAATCTCGATTATTCCGAGGATGGAGCGCTCGATAGTGGGATATACGAGATTGCTCTGGGGGCTGTTCGATGCTATGGGTTACTGGTCACCACGAGCCGTCGATAGCACGCTGATAGGCCGTTTCTGCTTGGTCGGCTACTGCGTCCCAATCGTATCGCTGCGCGCGTTCGACGGGATTCATTGGTGGCCGCTCACCACTGAGTACGGCGTCGAGGGTCTCCGTCAGGAACTCGACCGTAGGATCGACGAAGAAACCTGCGTCGTCGATGACCTCGTCTGCGGCCGAATCAGGATGGTCGGCGGCGATGACGGTACAGTTGGCAGCCATCGCTTCGACAAACGTGATACCGAACCCCTCACGGGTGCTTGGGGAAGCGAAGACGTCGGCAGCGCGCATATGACCAAGAACGTCATCATAGTCGTCGAGGAAGCCGAGGAATTCGACGCGGTCGGCGTGAGTCAGTGACTCCTGCTTTCTTTCGAAGCGTTCGCGTTCGGGTCCATCCCCGACGATACCCAGCGTGGCGTCGTGATCGTCGGCAACCTCGTCGAAGGCATCGAGAAGCACGTCCACGTTCTTGTGTTCGATGAGCCTGCCAGCGAACATTACGTCGTAGCTCTGTTCGGGGAGCGGGGCACTTCTGACCTGCTCGATGTCGATGCCGTTCGGGACGATTTCGATGTTCTCACGGGCGGGACCGATAGCTGCGAGCCGGTCGGCCGTGATGGACGAGATTGCTATCGGATGTTGTGGTGTGCGTGCGGTGACGTGCTCGGTGAGCTTGCCGAACGGGGCGAGGTGGCCGAGGTACTCCTCCCAGTAGTCGCCCCAGACTTCGTGCCACGTCGTCACGAGTGGGGTGTCCGTGCGAACACTGGCGAGTTTCGTAGTGAGAACAGGGAAGTACGGGAAGACACTGACGACGACGACATCGTGTTCGTCGTGGCGGAGATGACTTCGGAGCTGAGGGAGTGCTCGAGCTGCGAAGTCTATGGCTTCCGTTATAGAACGACGATCTCCATTGTAGAGGTCGGCTTCGGGGGCGACCCCGCGCAGCGTCATTCCCTCGTGGGTAGTCTGTTCGGGCCCATCCCAAAAGTGGCGGCTATAGATGGTGACGTCGTGGCCCTCGTCGGCGAGTCGGGTGCCAATCTCGTGGATTCGCTTCTCGGCCCCGCCGGTGACGAACGGGTAGACAACATTCGACACGAAGGCGAGATCCATACACCGTTTTCACGGAAGCCCGGGGAATAATCCTTTACGACTTCTGGAGAACTTGTCTACTCTGTATTGTTCCTCGACGTGGAGTCGAAGAACCGAAAATAAAAAATGTGTTTCGAAGAATCAGAACTCATGAACTTAACCGGGCAAGCCTACAAGAACACTCTGATCCGTAGAGGGAGCAACATTCAACGACACACTTGGGAGGTGCCTTGGGAAATCGATATTCAGACTGATTCGGCCTCATCACGCACTTATGTCTAAAGTCATCGCGTTCTGCGGACCTGACGGTTCGGGCAAAAGCACCCAAGCCCAACTACTGGCGGAAAAGCTACCTCAGGATTCCGATGTCGCGGTCGTCCGACCAATCTATCTTCTGGTTGAGTTGTTGGGGTTACGAAATAGTACCGTTGAGAATACGAGTCCTCGACGACAAGCGACTGAAGGTAACGAAGCGTGGTATTTTGCATTGTTGACTCCCGTTGTCGCCTTCCCATATCTTTTTTTCACGGTGCTTTATCTCCGACTGCTTAGCGCGAATATCGTTGTCTGCGACAGATACGTCTATCAGACTCTATACGACGTGTATGGCAACCACACTGACCTTCTGCTGAATGTCTTCCCGACACCAGATGTTGGGTTTTTATTGAATCCAAACCAAGAAGTATTGGCCGCCCGGATGAGCGGAACAGATACTAGTGTGGATATGACCTACTATCAGAACGTTATGACGTTCTACGACAGGAATAGAGCGAAAATGGGCCTAACAGAACTGCCGGCAGAGGAGAAGCCCAGAGAAATACACAATAAAGTCGTAGAACATCTGGAGGAAACGTTGGAATGACCGATGAAGACACGCTGACCGCCCTTCTGTCTATCGTGGAACCGTCACTTGTCCCTGCGGAGATCGAAGTAACTGCGAGCATCGATGACGTGCTCGGGTTAGCGGCCCCGAATGGACTCGAGTACGCTGTCGTGCGGGATTACGAGCCGAACGAATCCCGGCTATCTGAGCTAAATGCTCGGCGTGAACGTCTATCTGAGACGATATCGACTATCGATCGGATCGCCGAGAGAGCGGAGATAGAATACGCTCTGATTAAGGACTGTAACACCGTCAGACATCTTCCTCGGGATATCGACCTTTTGGTCAGAGAATCAGAAAAGGAGCAGTTAATAACAGCGCTCACCGACACAGGATACGAACTCGATCAGGAAGGTGAGATAGAGACGGCAGTGATTAGTGAGGACGATATCCCTGTCGATATTTATACCCGGATACAATACTTCGGAGTTGAGTTCATCGATGTCGAGTTCCTGCTTGATAACACTCGGCGACGCACGGTTTATGATACGGAGTATTTTGGTCTGGCCAATGAAGGAGAACACCTGCTCCATCTCGTTCACAGCTTTTTTGGACACCGCAGAATCACTCTACTCGATTTTATCCATCTGCTCCGTATCGAGCGAGACGGCGTGAACGACACCGATTGTCTCAAACACGCAGCAAAGATGGGATGGGAGTCAACGTATCTCTACTTCCGGTCTGAACTGTCGGCACTCGAAAGAAGAATTAAAGATGAACAGTCGGTCACCTTCCCTTATTTATTTGACCTGTCGACGATGATTGGAAGTGTCAATAGACTTGACGCCGACGTAAGCGGCTACGAACTTCCTGTGCTGTTCTCACTATGGCTGGACGGAATCAAGCTGCAAATCGAAGACACCCCCGTAGAGGACGCGATCAAACGAATTGACCCACTTCGCAAGGTCCTTCTCCAAATCGCATACATCTCCCGACGAATGCGTGGGGACAGGTACAGCTGATATGCGTATTTGTATGATTGCGTACGGTGTCGGAAAGACGAACGGTGCGTTCGTCGGCGGACACGTCAACAATCTGATTAACCTAAGCAAAACCCTCGTCGCCAAGGACCACGAGGTGGACGTAGTTACCGTCCCACCGGTGCAGTCTTCCGACCGCGATATGAGCGTCACGGAATACGATGGAGTAACCGTTCACACGGTCAGTATTCCGGACACTCTCTCGGCTATGTCCGCTTCCGAAGAGGGGAATATCTCCTTGAAACGGGGTGCGCTCGGTCTCCCTCGGCTCGTTGCGAAAGTTCGAGAGCTGGACAGGATACGTAATTACGACGTAGTGCACGGTCACTCCGGATACCCCTGGGTCGGGTTGATTCCTGAACTGTCTCAGCTCACCACTTCTGCGAGGACCGTGCATACGCTGTACTGTCCCATTGCGGATCGGGGAGTTAGCTACAGATTCGCCGCCGCAGCTTCGATTGGGTTCTGCGACCATGTCGTTGGAATCAGCGAGAACGTATCTGCTTCAGTTCCGCGCGTCCCGGCCATCAACCTGTCAACTATACCGCCGCTCGTCGACAGAGAGCGGTTCATTAATCGCAACACTCAGGGGTGTAACGACGAGTTCGAGTTGTTATTCCTCGGGAACCTTTCCGAATCGAAAGGGATACGCACGTTGATTCGAGCGCTGTCGGTCGTCGATGAGACGCTCGACGTGCGACTGTACTTGGCACTTGACATGTCCGTCGAGGAATACCATCGTACGAACAGCGATGTCAAAGATATTATATCCAAAGCGGGGCTCGAGGAGTCCATCGAACCCGTCGGGATTGTCGAGGATCTCCCTTCGCTGATGAACCGGTGTGACGCGTTCGTTGCGCCATTCAACGATACCCAGGGACCGGCTGATTATCCGCTGGCTATGCTCGAAGCGATGTCCTGCGGGTTACCAATCATAGCGAGCAGGGTGGGCGGGATTCCTGAAGTAGTGACGCATGGTGAAAGTGGAATCTTGATTACCCCGAAAGCGTACGAGGCGCTGGCAGAACAGATTCTCCGACTGGCCGATGACGAGAGTCTGCGCGCCCAGCTATCAGAGGCGGGGGAAGAGGTAGTCAGGTCGATCTATTCCGAGGTGACGACCCAGTATTTGCGTATCTACAGAGACATCCGAAAGGAGAAGTAATCATAGGTGTTTTAAAACGAGCTACAGTAGACACATTCAAGTGAAATCAACGAGGAACGGTAGCTATTGATGAATGAGGAGTACCCAGATATTTTTCTCGTGCGCAACCTCCGTTATATTGACGATCAAATCACTCCATTCGAACGTTGCGACGACAGCAGTACAACTTCACCCTTTGTAACCCGCCACGCATGAGCACCTTTGATACTATCCTTGAATACGGTCAGAAAGGCATCCGAAACCCGATGTTGGCAAAGCGATTCCTCCATGGAAAGATTACGCATCCCATCATCCGTCAACTCGAACCCGAAAACACCGGCGAGTACGTGATGGAACGAGAGTGGGACAACCTCATAATCTTGGACGCTTGTCGGTACGACTCGTTCGTTGCTGCCAACCCGTTTGACGCCGCCGTTGAGATCATGGAATCTAGGGGTGAGACGACTGGACGGTTCATCGCGGAGAATTTTTCTGGGAGAAGTTCCCACGATACGCTCTACGTTAGTGCGAACGCGACCGTCGGAGCACATAGCCAATATCTGGATGTATTTAAATTTGTCGGGGTCTGGGAACAAGACGATTTCCAGAACGCAAATCGACAGTACAGAGAAGACATTCCGGCTCAACGCGTTATAACTAAAGCTGAAGAGTTGCTTGAGACCCATCCGCATAAACGTCTTATTGCACACTTTCTTCCACCTCATCCCCCATTTGTTGTCCGAGATGAAGAGCCGGTCGAACCAGGGAACAAATACCGTGATTTTACAGCGGCCAGAGATGGGGCCGTCTCACAAGAGGGGATTCGGCAGACCTACGAGGAGAACGTAGCATACATACTCTCCCAAATTAAGGAATTCGCTCATAGGTTGAAAGGCAAGACGGTTATAACTTCGGACCACGGTACACTGCTGGGAGAAGGAGTCAGACCAATCAACGAGGTACTACACTCACGGTGGGGCCTTCGGAAGCGCTCGTACTTCGATTATGGACATTACGACTATATCCGTCACCCAAACTTGGTGACTGTACCTTGGCTTGAGCTGGAGTACGACAACCGAAGGAAGACATTTAACGGAGAAAATAGAAAATCGTACGAAATGGAGGAGGGGATTATCGAAGATCAACTGGAATCTCTAGGGTATAGGTAGATGCCTAACAGGAAAGCCACTTTCTCAGTCTTTTTTAGTCTTGCAGCACTTGTTGTACTCACATCAATTCACCAGTCAGTCCTGAGCCATTACATAAGTTACCTATCAATAGTTCTATTGGTGGTTATTGTAGGGGTTGACTTGAATTTTGAAGGAGGAGTGTGGTCTTTACTGCTTATTTCTTCATTTGTCGTAATCATATTTGCATCCTATACTGCCCCACTGACGCAGAATACCCTACTCGGATGGGATCAACATGCTACAATACCAGTGGTGGAGTCAATTTTGTCGACAGGATACTTGCCAACTGAGGACGTATCAAATTATAGATTGCTTCATAGAAAAAAAATGCAAGGAAATGAACCTATAGTGTTTTTAACCGCCTCTATAACAACCATCATTTCAGATATGGGAATCATACAGTCAATTAAAATTCTCCCTCTGCTAATCTTACCTACAGTTCCAATCTTTGGATATTGTATCACCTCAAATAAGAATCCGCTAGTTGCTTTATTATGGGTTGTCCCAGTATTCATGACTAGTTCAGCCGCAACTACCTGGCCACAGCTCATCTCAATAACTCTTTCGGGACTTCTTATTATGATTTTCCTAGAAATTAAAGGTGCCAGAAAAATCAGTTTGTTATTCCTATCCTCAATTACGCTGGTGATATCACACGTATTCACGCCAACAATAACACTCGCTGCGCTTGGAGCTTACGCAGTGGGGAACTATTTCTTAAAAGACAAGCGCTCATTGTATCTTGTCATAGGGCTTTCTACAATACTATTCTCGTCATGGATAATATACAATAACACGTACATGCTAAGGAACCTCGGGACTTTGCTATTCCTTGGCATTGATGGTGCAATCTTACGGTTCAGTCCCCCGGCAAATCCGATCTTATTACGCAATAGTTCACGCGGTTCTTTTTATTGGATTGGAGATGCTCTACGAAACACGTTCATGATGTACATTGGTCTTGTCTATTTATATTCTATATACAAAAATAGCATCACGAAGCGAGATCTGTTATCACCACATATGTTAGCACTTGGAATAGGAGCATTTACAGCTTTTTCTTTCAACATAATCATCCCAGCAGTCGACTTTAATAGAGGATGGCTTCACACGTCTATTTTTGCAGGCGTAGCTGTCGTGGTTATCTCTGAGAGAGCGAGGTTTAAGCCAGAGATATATATTGAACTCGTCATCTTCGCTTCATCCATCTTATACGGTGTCGTGCTAGCGAGAATCCATTATGCGATCGACGTCGGTGTGCTTTCTATTTATACCCCTTTGCTTCTTTTTCTTCCAATACCAATCGTTATTCTTGCACACTCGACGGCCACGTTGCAGAAAGCTGTTCCATTTTTTCGCAAGGGTACAAAAGTAATACTAACAGCCTGTATAATATTTGCGGTGGTAGGGAACGGGTTGGTAGGAATTCCCCCAAGCGCGTTTTCTGAAGATTTGAGCGAAGAATCGCTAAATACATCAGACCTATACCACTACCATCTGGAATCAACATATTCTCTAGCACTCTTCTCTAAACAGTATATACAGCGCCCAGTGGTTGCGGATCGGCAATTGTTCTGGGTTTACGAGATGAGGTTCAGATATCCAGTTCGAGGACTATTCCCATGCTATACAGAGGCCTGTGGCGAAGATGTAATCATTTGGTTTGATAATTATGAAGAGATGTGGTATAATATGGACGGTGCGTATCAACCTGGGTTCACCTCGTTTCCCGAGGGAGAGGGATTCCTCTCAGTTACCAGGAATAAGATATATGATGGTGGACGTGGGAGCGTGTATGATTAATCGGTTCCAGACCGCCGTTTTCGGACAGAGACCAATACAGTTTTATCGAGGGTGTGAATCTAACGAAGATACACTACCCCGATGGCCAATCGTGAGAAATGATTATGCTTCTCCAAAGAATCACAGATAGAATCGGTCAAAGTCGAATAGTTCGAACAGCGCTAACACTGCCGGCACTTACGATTATCAAACTGAACAATCTGTTGCGAGGACAGAAATACATCCCACCAAGTGATGTCGACAAATATCGAGAAGTCATGGCAAAGTCTAGAGCGCCCACAGACATCAGTGACCATCTTGATGAGCTGTTTGTACAATCGATGAACATTAACCCGGACACTATCGTAGAACTTGGTGTTCGGGGCGGAGAATCTACGTTTGTATTTGAAAGGGTCTCACAACTCGTTGAGGCGGATCTTATCAGCGTGGATATAGAGGACTGTTCAGAGATATCAGACTACGACCGGTGGCATTTCGTTCAAGCCGATGACGTTGACCTTGCGAGAAAGTTTGACAAATGGGCTAAAAAGAATGATGTTAAGGAGTCGATCGACGTACTGTTTATAGATACAAGTCATGAATATGCACACACCGTCGAGGAAATAGAGCAGTGGTTCCCGCACCTTTCAAGCAGTTCTATTGTATTTTTTCATGATACAAATCTGACGAGATACTATCTGAGAGAGGATGGTACCGCTGGAAGAGCATGGGATAATCAGAGAGGAGTCATCCGTGCACTTGAAGACTACTACGGCTGCGAGTTCAACGAGAAAGAGAGCTTCACAACGATACAACAAGGAGATTTAATCAAACATAACCCATATTGTAATGGGATGACCATAATCAAGAAAGGGGGTGAATTCGAATAAGGCTATTTTGTGAGCGTCTTTATATCATCTCTGTCTGTTCTCCTTAGAATTGAATTAATATATAGCTGGAAGATAGTTATGTATGTGTTAACTATACAATAAAAGAGGCTGATGGGAGAATCCACTAATAGTAAACTATCATCCCCACAATTTCTAGCAAATAATATTAATACGGGCTTAAGCATAACACCGGGTATGGAAAAGAGGACCCATAGCATGGGATAGTTTTTAGTTATAAACCTTGTCCGATTTATCTGGGACAAGGATTCCATCTTTGCAGAGTCAATTTTTTTACTAGTCTCCCCTCGACTATGTTCAACGCTGGTCTCGTCTGTATAAGCGACTCTATATTCAGCATTCCAGACCCGCACACAGTAATCAGATTCCTCGTAGTATATTGGAGAATAGGCTTCATCAAGTCCCCCAATTTCTTCGATTACATCAGATTTAATCAAGAAGAGCGCCCCTACGACGTCATCTACGTACTCGAGGGTCTCGGGGTTAGCATCTTCGTATCGGTTGTACTGATAGAATCTACGCAAGACCGGAAAGATAGTGCCACGGGGGAAATATCGACCATCGTAATGAACTGACCCATCGGGTTCGACGATCTTGCACCCAACGACACCAATTTCATCGTTCGACTCTCCAACCGACACAATCGTCGATAACCACTCCTCATCGATGATCCGTGTATCGTTGTTGAGCATGAGGACGTAGTCCGCCCCTTTGTCCATTGCGAACCGGAAACCCTGGTTGTTAGCCACAGCGAATCCTCTATTCTCGTCGTTCTCAATCACGAACGTATCGGGGAACTGCTCTTCGACCATCGAAGCCGATCCGTCCTCGCTTCCGTTGTCGACGACGACGACCTCAAAGTTCGAGTAATCGGTTCGCTCTAAACTGTCCAGACATTGCTGAAGAATTTCACGTTCGTCCCACGTCGGAATAATGATGAACACCTTCGGTTCCATTCGGTTCACTTGTTGGTTTCGAGTGATAAATAGCTCTCTATTTAATAACAGAGGCGTAGACAAAACTCAGTACCTCACAAAGCCTGTTAGTTGAGAGGTCTGCTTGTTGAAGTGTGTCCAAACATGGCGACGCCCCGCCGCGGCGGGCGTCGCCTCTGGTGGTGGCCGTTCGAGGAATTCATTCGGATGGTTACTCGTGCGGCGTGGAACGCGCTGTCAGTGAGACGTGAGATTCCAACGAACAAGCCACCAGACGACCGGTTCACTCGATAGGTATCGACCGGGAACGTCTGGCTTCGCAGTGGCAACGCTGTCGTCGTCGGCGGCGATCAGCCGCCGACTCGACACCATCGGCCAGCTGTTGTCTGTTCAGTCGAACACTCACACCCAATCTGTGCCGACAGCGGCTTTCGTCTGCGGTTGCGGTCAATCAGTGCCGAACGCTTTGTGAGGTACTGAGACTCGCCTCGACTTTGTACGTGACCCTTTCTGGGACAGCTCTATTCATATCCCGATCTGACGTTCCCTCAAAAAGTTCAGCAGTGACGACCTAGAAGGGGGATAGGCAAGCGTGGCCGCAGCGTACACCAAGACTCCCAATAGAATATATCCGAATAACACCGGTAAACCGTTGACGGCAGATATCGACCGAAGGGCATAGAGTACGGCCCCCATCACTGCGGACCCCAGGATGAATCCCGATAGTTCAGCCAGCGGCCAGGAATAGGAAATGAGTTCCGAGAGGTATCGACTGTGCATAATCAAAGCAACGACGAACGTCGATGCGGTTGCGAAGGCTGCACCGTTGATCCCGAAGTACAGGACCAGTGAGAAGTTCAGCAGTATGTTAGTACCGACGCTGACAATTGTAACCTTGGCTGTCAATTCAGGTCTGTCGAGGGCCTGTATGACCCTCGATTTGACGAGGTCGATCGCCTGAGCGTTTCGACCTGCGACAAGGACGACCAACGCTGTTCCACCAATGACGTACTCCTGCCCGAAAAGTAGAGTCATAATTTCAGTTGAAAAGAGAGCGACACCGGCGAGTGCGGGAACAGAAAAGTACAAGGGTGGCACGATACCCTTTTGTGTCAAGTTAGCAACTCTTTTTAATTCGCCCTTCGCAGACCACTCGCTCACTTGGGGGAATGCGACAGTCGCGATGGCACTGCTGCTCATCATGACCAGCGCGCTCACTCGCCAGGCGATCTCATAGGCGCTCACCGACACTGGCCCCAAAAAGAGACCTATTACGAGGGTATCCAGCCATCCGTGGAAGAACACGTTCGTCTTCGTAACAGCGTTGAACTTGGCAAAGTCAAAAAGCGACGATAAGGCAGTTTTAGTAGGCCTTCCAAGCGAGGTATTTATTCGATATATTCCAACGAGTATAGTCAGAGTATATCCGAGAAGTAGGCTGTAAACCAGTGATTCTACTCCATATCCGTTGAGAAGACCGAGCGTACCGACTCCAGCCCACGTTCCTCTCTGGAGAATCCGCAGTCCAGCAGTTTCACTGACCCGGAGTTCTGCGTTGAGCACGTTCATCGTCAGTCTGCTGTACTCTCTCAAAAAAACAGCGGGAATAAGCAACTGTGCGAGATCGGCTCTGAGATATGCATTCAATGGTCGCACCCCGACGAAGATGAGAAGCCCGGCCAACCCGATTGGGAAGAGTTTCACGACGATTCCGGTCGTAAGAATTGCAGGTGTCGCAGCCTCGCTTAATCGTTTTTCTATCGACTTCCGGAGTCCGAAGTCAGTACCCAAAGCGAGCATTGACAAGACTCCCTCAAACAAAAAGTAGCTTCCGAGTTCCCCAGCACCAACAAACCGCGCAAAAAAGATTGTTCCAGCGAAGACTAGTAACGATCCAAGAGTATTGGCGAAGAATACCCAGAGTCCAGATCGCTTCAGATTCATTTCGTGACCGAAGCCCGTATACGATCGGATATAAGTTCACAGGAACTCGACGCATCGGTAATGCGGTCTTCTCCAGGCATACGACAGAACTTGTCGAGATAATCCCGCTGACTATCAACCGATTTCGTGGTCCCCAGCAGTCCTGTAGAAGAGTCGACCACCTGTACCATGTGGTCGTGGGTGAAAGGCTCAAAGTCACTTTCACACCACGGGAGTTGAAGAATCCCGCAAGTCTTTCCCTGAATCACACCCTCGAAAATCGCAGTCGAGTCGGGAGTCAGCACAATGTCGTTGTCAGCAACATCCTCTTGAAGAGTCGTCCTACGGGTTACTTCAAAAGACCTTTCGAATGAACGGATTTTTCGTTCGGAGTCTTTCGGATGTGGCCGCACAGTTACAGGTATGTTGCCGCTTATCGACCGGAGCACATCAATCGTCTTTTCGTGGTCCTCCCAACTCCAATCTCCGGACTCGTACTTCTGTTGTGAGAGGAACAAAATGCTTTCTTGCTCAGGTTCGTAGTCGCTGACTGGCCCGTCAAACTCCGGTGTGCCAGACGTCACGATCTCGGTTTCGTCCCTGTTGTACAATTTTCTGTACCCATTTATAGTCTCGGTGAAGAACGACCCCATAGTGAAAGCGAAGTCTGCGTATTGGTGACAGAATTGGGTCACACCGTACCGAAACCCCAGTTGGCGTTTCACACGCTCTGTGACACGATTGGGGCTATCAAGATCCGGAAAGAAGGTCCTTCCAGTGAGATTCTTTGGATTCAGCGCGTACTCATAGGTTCCCTGTTGAATGACTGCAGTAATCACATTGTCAGGGGCCCGATGGAGTACGTGACGAATGAAGGGGAACTGGTCGACACCGCTCACGAAGACGTCTGCATCGGATTCATACAGGAACCCATCGATATCAAAAGCTATCTGCGGCGAGACGTTGTCTAATAGTATTCTCTGTCCGATTGCTCGAGGAGTGGTCCACGAGTTTGGAGGTGATTTGAACAGATCGTGTCGAATATAATCTGAAACATCTCGATATGGATATTCGAGCTCATCCTTTGATATCGATATATCTCTTTCATCCGCCTCGAAGAAAGAGTCGAGAAGTAATAGTTCGACATCTGCCCAACTGGAGAGGTCGTCCGCCAACGGTTTGAGCAGAGAGTGCGATGTGCCGTCTTCGATTGCCAGAACAATCTTGATACTCAAATTGAATCACCGCCCCTATTTAAATGGACTTTAGTTAGCATTGGTCGACAAACTCCGATACTTAGGTATTGGACGGTGTCATTCGGCGATAATAACTCTACCTATGTCCTACCTGGAGTCTACTCAGTAGACACACGCCGATGCTTTAATAAGCGCTGGAGAGAGTGAGGAGAGCGTTCTTAAATATCTATGCCAGATATCGACCGCTTCATTGGTGCTAGCATCTGCTTCGAGTTTGATTTCTGGAAAGAGCGACAGCGATATCAAGGGGATAACACGGTATCTGGCTCCAGCTTGCTGGATTATCAGTCGATCACATCGACAGCCGCGTAGCCCCGTTTGATGGCGGTGAACCAAACCGAACTAGCTGTGGAGCATCTTCGAACCGCTGGTGAGCATGATTCTCGGGATGGACCGTCGCTGTCGGCGGCGCACTGCCGCCGACGCGACAGTGTCACCACTGACGACCGCTGTCCGGCCCGATGGACAGCTACCGGAAGAACCGGTCGTCAAGTGGTTGATTCGCTGGAACAGACCTGCGGACACCAAGTGCTGTCCAAGCTGCGCGGAGCGTCATTTCGCAAAACTCCGTGAACGACCACTGCAAGAGGCGGCGCCCCCCACGGCGGGGCGCCGCCAGGTTGCACATCCTCTCCAAGCAGACGCTCACTCTAACCCGATGTGATCGACTGAGAATCGGCCGACGCCGGGGACTTCGTCCCCGGCTTTCTCGGTGATTGTGTCGTCGAGGATGATGTAGCCGTCTGTTGACCAGCGCGTTTCACCGTGTTTCTGGAGTTCTTCGAGGCGTTCGTGGTTGAACTGCTGTTCGTCCCAGTCGTATTCGGTGAGGAGCTTGTTGAGAGCTCGTTTTCCGCTAGCTGGAATAACTTCACGTGCGATACCCGCCACGGTCTTGTTGGCCGCAACAAGACCGGTGGCGTAGGTTTTCGCATGACGGCGTTGTGCCAGTGACAGCGAGTCAAACTCATCGAACGCATGCGTGCACGACAAGAAATCTGTAATCGGCATCATCCGTCTTTGCTATCGCCTACGTCACGCTCCTACTTCAACGTGCAAAGCTGAGCTCTGTACTCGATGTTTAGCGGATAATTGGTGTTTCGCGGGTTGTACGGAGCGATTGGCACGGCCCCTGCGGCCAGCAGGTGGTCGTGCCAATCGAGGATATCGTAGGCGCTGTCGCCAAGCATCCATATCGGTGTATCGACGGCGAGCGCGTCACGTGTGACGCGCATCGCCGTCTCTTGGTCTGTTTGCTTGGCCTGTGTGAATTCTGCTGCTATCGGGATCTTCGGACCCGTTGAAACGAGCGTACAGCCAAAGCCGTAGTAGTATTCCTCGGCTGTTGAATCGTAGTTCCACGAGGCAGCGTCGTTGTGCTGGATCGCTTCAATGTGGGTCGAATCGATGGAGTACGTGGAGTTGAGCAGGCCGCGGAAAGACCTCGACATCGCCGTAGAGATGCTCAAACTGCGGACTTTCGTGTGTTTCGCCTTCTGTAACAGTCGCACCGAGTGGATGCTTGTGTTCTCCATCGACACGCGCGGCAAGATGGAGTTTGATGCCTCCGCCGTTGGTGTCGATCTCGTAGGGTTGCTCGTCGTCTCCGACGAAGTCGTCAGAGATGACGACCGACCGCGTGAGTTCGAGATTCGTCGCATCGGTCGCAACAACGCCTCGCGTGAGTCGCTGAAGTCGTTTCCGTTCGACGGCGCGTTGATGGGCCAGCTGTGGGGTGTGGAGCAGTTCGAACTGGTTCGAACGACCGCGCGGTAGTCACGGTCGTTCGTGTACCGTGAGAACGTCGAGGCAGCCATCTTCTCCATTTCAGCGGCTGTGTCGGTTGTTTCTTCGAGTTCGGCAAGTGAGTCCGACGGATCGATTCCTTCACGCACAGCGACTTTGAGGTGGTTGTCGAAGTCGTGTGTCTTG
>Ga0207754_100165_pt1 | contig 38787 bp, 25 predicted proteins | sample A23E1SouthBayCA_FD_187728 | JGI IMG/M metagenome (GOLD analysis project Ga0207754, IMG submission 187728) | Aerobic enrichment media microbial communities from Eden Landing Ponds, California, USA - A23 E1 (SPAdes) | ecosystem: Environmental > Aquatic > Marine > Unclassified | place: Emeryville...
GGCCGCGTCGGCGATCCGGTAGAGCTGGTCGTCGGTGATGACGTCCTCGTCGAGCCCCCACTTCGCCCGCGCACTCAGGATATCGTACAGCTGCTCGTCGTGGTACTTGTCCATCCGGACGTGCTCGCTGGAGCGCAGCCGGCTCACGAGGCGGTCGTCGACGCGGCCGAACAGCTCTTCTTCCTTGTTCGCAATGCAAATGATTGCGAACTGCGGGAGGCTGTGGAGGTCGTAGATGATGCTGGGGTCTTCGAGCTGGTCGACCTCGTCGAGGATGACGACGGTTCGCGGGCCGTCATGCTGCTGGAGGCGGTCGACGAGTTCGTCGTGGGGCGTCGACTGTCGGTGGATGTCGATGGTCGCGCCGAGGTCGTCGAGGATCTGATAGAGCGTCCGGAATCGGGTGTAGTTGCGCCAGCAGTTGACGTAAGTGGCCTCAACGTCGAGAACCTCCTCGCGGAGACGTTCAGTGACGAATTGCGAGATGCAGGTCTTCCCCGCTCCGCTGGGTCCGGTGACGATAGCCGTGTCGGCCGGTTCACCGTTCGTGATGGGTTCAAGAACGCTTGAAAGGTGGTTGACTTCGGCGTCGCGATGCTCAACTTCCCGAGGGACGAACCCGGCGCGGAGAACGCGAGCATCGCGGATCATCTATGTGTTAGACTGATTTTCTGTCTAGTCATAAAAGCGTGACCGGGTAGCTTCCGGAAACAGACCATTATGGCCATTTGCACCTATCCAAATTCACGCGATGTACTGCGATTCCTATTTCACGAAATTCCAAACTTCAGGGAATTTCCGGAATCGGTCTATTGACGAAAGCAACTCTTTCTCGTAGAACCAGATGATACCCATATTTCCATCGTCAATTGAGTGTTTATCGGCTATATTGAATCCCCTGGCGGCAGTAAAGGTAGTCTACCAGACTGATTGAAACCAACGTGGGAGATGAGTTTTTGTGCTACGCTGTTGAATCCTAAGGAGGTATTACACCCTCCCAGCTGAAAACATAGCCAAACTATACTGGAAGTGTAAGACAGTACGCCTCAATATCTGGTGCAAGTGATATTACCTGTTCTCGCTTCCGTAGCTCTGCCTTTCGTGACTCGATCCGGGTTTCCAGCTGCTCAAGACGTTGTTTTTGGTTCCGAATCGCGATGCGCATATCCGATCCCGTTGTCGCTTTTTGCTCGTATGAATCGATGAACGACTGGATCCGATCCCGTTCTGCTTGTTCATAGGCTTCCAAGTCAGAGAGTTCTTTCTGAACGTCCTGCTGACGGTTTTCGAGCAGATCTTCCCGGATGTCGGCGACCATACTACTGATGTACCTCTCGGCAGCGTCCTCGAGGCCGCCTCGTTGCTTGAGTAGCCGAGATACCGTACTCTCATCCGGACGAGCGTGAACCGTCTCTGCATCAAGCACGCGCTGGCCGAGTGAACGTTGAGCGTCAAGTCCAGCGAGGTCGACGTAGACGGGGATGAGTTGCTCGCGAATCGTCTTGCCAGTTGCATCTTCGAAGGCGACTTTGTAGACAAATGTGATGCCGGGTTGGTCGACGAACGGCAGCAGCTTCATTCCGGCCTTCCCTGCGTGTTGTTCGTGCTGGAGAACCAAATCACGGAGGGCCTGCAGAACGTCCGCATCTGGGGAGAGATACTCGATTCCGTCGTGATCGATGGCGAAATCACGACTGAAGGTGAACGGGCCCATCGTCTCAGGCTGACCGCTGTCCGTTACTTCTGGTGGGACTTCTGCCTCGTACAACTGGTTTCCACGTTTCTCGACAGAGCCCTCGAACGCCTCGATCGCTCGAGTGAAGAACTCCCGAATCTCCTGTTCACTTCCAAACACGTCCTCTGAGTCGTCGACGATCGACTGAATCTCCTGTCGACTCTCGGCGTCGAACGTACTGCAGTCGATGAGGCTCCGTTCGTACCACTCGAGGAGCGTTTGTTCACGCTCTTCCATCAGCTCCTCGAGTTCCTCTTTTGTGGCGGAGGCTGGTTCCTGGTTCTGGACGGATTTCATCAGGAGGGAGTCGATGTTGACGTCGTCGAGCATCCCGAGCACGTCTGCCGTCGCGCCGACTTTCGACCGGATCTCCTCGACCTTGTCCTGGAGTAACTCGAAAATTTCGGATTCTCGTGTGCCATCGAACTGGAAGTTCCATACCTTGACCTCCTTGTCCTGGCCGTAGCGATGGATCCGACCGATCCGCTGTTCGAGGCGGTTCGGATTCCACGGGAGTTCGTAGTTGATCATAATGTGGCAGCTATGCTGGAGGTCGATCCCCTCACTGGCCGCATCAGTCGCCATCAGTAATCGGGATTTCCCGTAGTTGAATTCGTCTTCAATCCGGGTTCGCTCGTCTTTGCTCACATCCCCGTGAATGGTCAGAATCTCGTCTGCCCATGGTTCGTCGGCGAAGAGATCGAGGAGATAGTCCAACGTATCGCGGTACTCAGTAAACAGAATGAGCTTCTCGTCCGGGTGTTCCTCGAAGAGTTGCTCGATGTAACGCTTGACTTTCCGCGCCTTGGTGTCGACCGGCAGATCCTCGGCCATCGCAACGAGTTCCTGCAGCGTGTCGATCTCCTTCTGGAGTGCCTCATCACCCTGGGCGATCGTGAGCCGTTCGAGTTCCTGCTCCGCCTGTTCACGGTCAGAGTCCTCCAAGTCCTCGCCTTCGAGGTAGGCCGTCGCATCGGTCGAGAGACCTCGCTCGTCGGGTTCAAGCAGCCCGTGAAGGCGACGTCGGAGTGTCTCTCGAATCGCACCTACGCTGCTCACAAGCCGCTTTTGCATGAGCGCCATCGCGAAGCCGACGGCGGGCTCGTTCAGCTGATCAGATCGGTTGTAGACCTCGCGGACGTACTCAGTTACGCGCTCGTACAGTTGCTCCTCTGCGGGCGACATTGAGACGGTGGCCGTCTGGACGTCTCGCTCGGGGAAGATGCGCTCACCGTTATCGTCGTAGATGGTCTCCTTCCCGCGTCGGATCATGACGCGGTTCACAGTCTCCCGTGTAAGGTCCTGGTCCTCAGCGACGAGGAATGGATCGATATAGCTGATGAGGGATCGGAACGCCTCTCCCTTACCGTCGTGGGGTGTCGCACTCAGCAACAGTAGGGATTCACAGTGATTAGCGACGCGTTCGGCCATAAGCGAGGTCTTGCTGGGGGACTCGCCCCGCTTGCTAGCCTTGTGCGCTTCGTCGATGACGGCGACGTCCCAGAAGGCGTTCTCGATTTCGGACTGAAACTCGTCTTGACGGAGGAACGCCATGCTGGTGACTAGACGTTTGCCCTCTTGGTCCCAGATGTTCGCCTCCTCGCCGAGACGTCGACGCTCGGCGTCAACCCACTGGCGGTCCGCAACCGTGAGGTCGATGTCGAAGAAGCGCTCCATATCCCGAATCCACTTTTTTTGGAGGTGTGCTGGAACGAGGAAGAGGACGCTATTGGCTCGATTTCGGGCTTCGAGTTCTTTTAGGATGAGGCCTGCTTCGATGGTCTTCCCGAGACCGACGTCGTCGGCTATGAGTGCTCGCTGGCGGAGCTTCTGCATCACCTGATTCACACAGGCGAGCTGGTAGGGTTCGAGGCGGACGAGCGAGTTCGAGATGCTCAGGAGCTGCCCCTGCTCGTGGGCCATCTTAAGCTGGAGGGCCTCGGTTCGGAGGTCAAACCACTCCGACGAAACTGCTTCGTGTCGGGGATGAAGGTCTGTTACTTGGTCTTCGAGCGTATCGAGTGTATCACTGCTTGGTTCGACGGAGACATGGTCAAGACAGACCGTCTTCGCACCATCCCCCTCGACGTAGACCCGGAGATATGGGAGGTCCCCGATTTCGTACGTACGGATGACCTCTGCTGGATCGCCGTTGAGTTTGATTCGGTCTCCAGATTCGAATTCGATACTCATTGAACGGGAAGTGGATTAATTGATGACCCTGTCTTCAACAACTTCGGGGACAATCTTCTTTTTTGCGAGAGGTTGGATGTTGACAGCCACGCCGTGCTTTTTGACTGGAGAGTAACCAGCAGCCATCACTTCTTCAAGAGCCCTTTCTTCCCATTCAGAGGGGAGAGCTTTCGATAACTGGTTACACATCTTTTTAATCTCTTCACCAAGTTCAACGTCTTTGTCCGTTTCTGCAGCGAGCTCGGCCATGAAACGGGCTTCACCCTCAAGCCCCTCCCTGGGTTCCCCGTTGTCTAGGTACTGCTCTCCTTTACTGAAGTAGTAGTTCATGAAGGTGATGTCATTACTGCCGTAATAGGTCGAACCAACGTTGTCGTCAATATATTCGAATAAATCGTAGAGATGGCCTTCAACAGGCGACGCGTCTTGAGTATATGCCTCACATGCGGCTTCAAGATCTTCAAGCGCACTTAGCCACTCCTCTCGGTTTTCGTTTACTCGTTCGAGGAAGGTTGGACTAAATTGGTCCTCGAACTCGTCGGGGTCCATCTCCTCGACCAGTTTGTCGAGTGTATCAAGACGTTCAGCCGTCCGTTCCCGGAACTGTGCAACTTTTGGTTTGAGTTCTGCCGCTGTAGATTGAACGATCTTCTCCCTGTTAGGGGGATGTGGGGAACTGAGTTCGAGAGCAGCTTCCTGGAATTCATTGATCTGGGCAAGGGCGCTTTCGCACCGTTCATATTCCTCAGCTGCCTCTGCCTGTTCAGTTGCTGAAAGGGTATTATCAGACCGACGTTGATCAGCAGCCGTCCTTTGCTCACGGTATTCGGCTTTGAGTGGTTCAAGATAGCGAGATTCAACTCGGTCAAAAAGGCTTGCATTGAGCTGATCATAGTCTACGAGACAAGCAAAACCCTCCTCCTTTGAGTCAGAGACAAGACGTTCGGTTGTAAGCCGCCACATTATCGGGGCGCCTCTAAACTTCGAAACATGGTAATCAAAGAGATCATCCTGTAGCCACTCCTGAAGATTTGGATATGCCTCTACATCAGCCGTTTGACTACCCAGAAGCTGATCGACTTCGGCCAGACGTTCCGATGCGTGCTCACCAAATAGGCGTTCAAACTCAGCATTGATACGGGTGAGGAGATCTTTTTCTTCCTCAATCTCGTAGAGAGGGACGATACCATCATCATCTTCATGTACAATGCGAATTGCGAGGTGAAGGAGGAGATCTTTCACCATTTCCGGATAGGCATCGGTTGGTTCTGTGATTTCTTTGGGGTCCTGTTTTTCGCGCTTCCGTGGGTCATCGATAGTACGAAGCGCAATCTCTTGAAGTATAATCTCTCTTTGTTCAGGCTCGATATCAAACTGATCGAACACTTTATCATCAATAGACCACGAAAGCTCATCTCTTCGATTCGATAGCTTCTGTTGATACCGTTCCGCAGCTAGACCCAACGTTTCAAGACTTACGGATGTGTCAGTTACTGTCTCTGGTTCTGGGATAGGTAGCTGTTTGAGAAGTGATCGGTGAGGATGATTGGTATGCGTCCAGAGCTTATCTGTCTCCCCAATCATACGAAGTAGTAGAGGTTCAGTATAGTGTGGAGAGTCAAACTCATGACGGCGCTCAGCTAAGAGTGTGCCGGCAATCTCTTTCGCTTCTTGTTCAAGTTGATCTGACGACAATGTCTCTTCATAGCAAGGCAGCTTTGCAACATTCCCTACCTCCCATGATCTATCAGGAGTCTGTGCAATCATCAAGTAATCAGACAGAGCACTATTTGTGAACGAAAGTAACTGCCATGTTCCGTATTCTGGGAGAATTACAGATCCGATGTGAGCGAATATCGATCCCTCGGGCAGGTAACCGAAACGCTTTCCACTTTCTTTTTTAGCAGTATATGTTAGACCCTTCTTGAAATAATGCTGCTCACTCGGTGTCCCATTTCCACGGGGGGAACGCCGAAGCTCTTCACCGTCATCACCCCATAATAAAGTCCGGTTGATTCTGGGAAGTATCCATGCGTCTTTTCCACCCTTCGCATAAGGAGGATTTCTGTCCGTTTCCTTCTCCCAAAAATAGGAAACGAAACGAGCATTGTTGCCCGTCTGTACCCCAGCACGTACAGCACCTAGACTTTTCTTGTCCACCCCAGCATTACCCGAGTCAAGCACCGTTTCTGCATCGTAAAGTGACCGAAGTTCTGGCGGAACCCAATACGACAAGGGCGATCCTGGAATGGATGCAAATTCTGATAATTTTCTGGTATACCAGCGTTGTACCTCCGCCGTGTCATCAGAACCACTGAAAGCCGATTCAAGGAAGGTTTCTTCTCTTCTTTTGTTGTCAATGTCGTGGAGTCTTATGAAACTCCCATCGGACTCTGGGCTTTGATCACTACCTACTCGTACAACAGCACCGGCGTTACGAACAGTCGCTTTATCTAGTAGTCCAATTCCGTATTCCGCAACAAAATCAAAGGACCCACGTTTGCCTATGAAGTCCTCACGGAAATCACGGACGTTCCCTTTAAACATGAACTCTCGCTTGATGAGCATCCCGACACGGCCACTGTCACGTACGAGTCGTTCACAGGCTTCAAAGAAATTAATATAATATTCTGGAGTGTAGTCGTAATGTTCCTTAACGTAATCTTGTACCGGATCCGGCATTCTCCCGCGAGTGCCGTAAGGCGGGTTCATCAAGGCAACATCGTAGTCCTGTGTCAACACCACCAATAGGTTGAGAAAACTTCGAAGATCCTGCTCACCGAAAGTATCAGAGGTGCGTTCCTCGACAACTTCCCGTAGCTGTTTCAGAAATGCGTTCAGCGTATGGGGGCCGTCTTCACTCCATCTTTTGAGCTCAGTCTGTTCTTCCATGAACTCGTCAGAAAGAGTTCCTTGAACATCCAGCAAGCTTCCGAGGGCCTCGGTGGTCTGGAATTCCGTTATAATCTCATCAAGAGATTCTTGTACACTAGTTCCCTCGCCGGTGATCTGGTCTAATACGTCTCCCGCTTCTTCAATTTCGGCTACGCTGGCATCTGCACAGACAATATTCACATTCGGCATCTTGAATTCGCCGATGTTTTCTTTCTCAGCACGAGTTCGAGCTTTCAGGTAGAGGTTGAATGCGGCTAACTGGCAGGAACGAAGATCGATATCAACACCGTAGAGATTGTGCTCAAGAATCTTTGCGGGAATCTTACTCCGATCGATATCAGGCTTCTCAGCCCACCAGATCCGCTCAAGGATATCGAACGCATATAGGAGGAAGTGACCACTTCCACACGCAGGGTCGATAACCCGAATCTCAGAGGGGTCATCAAATGAAGGTGCGTCTTGATTGTCTTCGTCAGGAATAAGGTACGTACAAAGATCAGGAATATTCGGTGAGTCTTCTGGCGTAACAAGACGGTCTTTTCGTTCTTCTGTAGACAAAGAGTCTGGCTCGGGAAGAGCGGACTCTTGATCTGTCGCCTCAAGATAGAGCTTTCCAAGGCTATTGTCAGCAAGCATCCTCACAACCCAGTGAGGAGTATAGAACTGGTTAGCTGGACCCACATCTTCAGGGTCAAGCGCATTCTTTGCTTCGAGTGCCTCAACTAAAGGACGGTTGTAGTATTCATAAACCCAACCAAGTACGTCGTCGGCTCGCCAAACTTCTGGGGGGACATCGTCAAGTTTGCGACAGAGTTCTTCAAAGATCTCGACATCGGGGTCAACAATACTATATGGTGATTTAGGATCGAAGAGAATTTCAATTTCATCAGTTAGTTTGCGGCAAGCCTCGTCATAGGCCTTGATCTTGGCCTCGTCAGGAGAAAGGTATTGTTCATTTTCCAGTTTCTCAGCTGCGGGAGTTGTGCCAGAGTCCCCAAACTGGGTTACAGGGCGGTCAATAAATCCGCGTACTTCCATACAGCGAAGGGCAGTAAGCCGATTGACGATCGTATATCCCACGCCCATTATATATTGCTCGAATTTTTCCTCCCACGATTTATCGCCGTCTTCACGTTCAACCGCCTCAACGAGATCTGTTCGGATTGCTGCAGATCCACCAGAGAGATCTTCGCCAGCATCTTGATTATCTAGATCGTAAGTATGTTTTAGCTGATATTCAATGTCCCTCTCTACAGTTTTTCGAAGTTCGGTAACAACTTCTTCAAGATGCTCCCGTTCAGATTTGTCCAACTGGGCTTTCGTCGAAGATGAGGCCTTTCCTGACATAAAAGAAACTTCTCTTACATCCTACCTCTGAATACACCTTCATCAATGTTCTCAATTCGGCGTCTATTGATCTGCTGATTACCATAAAGAACCCTATCCATCTTTGAGCTCCTCAATTGTTTTCGGTCGAATTGATTCAAGATCCTTCTTATCAAAATTTTTAGAACACACAAAGCCACTGTCCTTCTCAATTATGTGTCCCTTCTCCAGACAGCGCTGAATAGAGGCATCTACTGAACTAGAGTGTAGGTCTATCTGTCTTTGTAACTCCCGTTTCGACAAGGGAGAATCGGACTCAAAGATCGCCTCAACAACTTCGAACTGGCCCATTATCCAGTATACTAGGCCCGGGTACTTCGACCTTTTTGATTGATCTGAACAGGTAGCATTCGGTTTGCGGTTTCATAAGAACTTCTAAGTAGATACCACGGTCTCGTCATAGTATGGCTACAGGTCGAAACGGGGAGTTGGACTCATGGCTTCCATCTCTCGTTGGGAGACTCCCCGAATCGAAGATCACTACGGATTTGACTCATTGCGGGCTCCAAGCCGAGAGAACGCAGGATATCGCATCTCTCTACGCGGACGAACTCGATTGGACGTCGGTTAAGGAGATCTGGTACGACGAACGGGTCGCGAACCGAAGCAGTCGGAACAGCGCTGAAAAGCCTCTTATCGCAATTCGGGCACGGCTTCAGTCAGCGGGTGAAGGGCTTCCATCGGTCCCGGTGGTTCCAGATATCTTGGACCAATGTCGAAACGAACGCGATCAGGCACAAGTCCTCTTCCTCTATCTCGTCAACCACGACGGGCTGGCCCGCTATGTCGTCCACGAGTACCTCCGCCGACTGATGAAGCAAGGACCCTCCGCACTCGACTTCGAGACGAATACTGTTCTCAACATCCTTGACGAGTTTCGCGACAAGGCTGGCAAGCCACTAGAGTACTCGGAATCAACACAGAAGCGATGGATACAGGGACTCAGGTCTGCCCTTCGTGATATCGGTGTGCTCGAAGGGAAGACCGAGACCGCCGGTCAACCTCCAAAAGTCGGCGACGTTCCCCTCCAAGTGGCGGCCTACTACTCCTGGGCTCAGAACGGCGACGAGTGGCTCACGAAGCCGATTGGCTGGCTCTACCTATTCCAGTCCGAAGAGTACTGGGAACCGCAGAGCAAGCGTCTGGCTGGATATGAGGGGTGGACACACCACGAAGCCCGGAGTCGCGTCTGGTTCGAACCCGTCGACGACTTCTACACGATGCTCGCGGAGGGGTCGGCATGACTTCCATGGACGACCTGTTCGAGAAGCAGGACGCAACCTTCGAGGAGTCGATTCGTATCGACCGGAAGTTCGACGAGGACGAAGACAGAGCCGCTCATCGCGATCAGCTCTACCGCCACTACCTCGACACCTACCACATTACAGATGCCTCAGAGAACTTCCTTCGGGACTTCTTCACTCGACTTCACGGCCACGACGAGGAGATGCGGAAAGGAGCCAATCACTGGCTCTACGGGTACTACGGCAGCGGGAAGAGTCACCTGCTGACCGTCCTCAACCTCCTCACTGCGTCTTCAGACCTCGAAGAGGAAGACAGAAAAGAGGTCTGGAATCGGCTGGATTCAGATAGCGCCTACAGCGACCTCTACGAGACATGGTCCTCGATGCTCGACGAGCACCATCTCGTCCCCCTTCCAATCAACCTCCTGAAGTACCAGAGCGTCCGGGAACAGAGCTTCAGTGAGATCATCCTCCAAGCAGTCTACCAGGCGCGAGGCCTCTCGAACCGACTCGACGTCGCATTCTTCGAGGAGTGGTACCAGAATCAGGGAACGTGGGATCAGCGTGACGAACTCACGAAAGAGGTCCTCAAAAACGAAGGCGTTCCAAACGCGGATCAGTACTCGTGGGACGACGTCCAACAGTACCGAACCCTCTCTGATCTCGTCTTGGAGGAGCTCGTCGAACGAGAGACAGGAACTGCAGATGGGTTGGCAGACATCCAACGCCAGGATATCGGGCAGCGGATGGCTGTCGAAGCCGTCGAGTCGTATCGGCAAGACCTCGAGGCGGAGTCTGAGAAGCCGGTAAAGATCGTCCTCCTCGTCGATGAGGTGACGCTCTTCATCGGTGGGGACTACCAGCGTCTCTCGGAACTTAACGCGCTCGCGGAGAGTATCGATACGATCGGCGAGGGGAACATCCAGATGGTCACGACGGCGCAGTCTCAAATCGAGGACGTCCGACCAGGACTTGCCGCGAAGCAACTCGACTTCGGGATTCTCAAAGACCGGTTCCCCCACCAGTACCACTTGCCAAGTCATCACGTCGGGGAAATCGTTCAACGTCGCCTCCTCAAGAAGACCGAAGCAGGAACAGATTGGGTTGAGTCAGAAGCACTGACGGCGCGGGTACATCCGACATCTACGTTCGTCTACTCAGAGGTCGGGCAGAACACAGAGCCACCTCTCAATCGAGTCAAGGAAAAGGAGTTCGTGCAGTTCTATCCGCTCCTGCCCTACCAGCCGGCGCTCTTCTTGGAGATACTCTCGAACCTTCGGAACGAGTTGGCCGACTCGACGAAGTCGATCTTCTCAGGGACAGCGAGAGCGATTCTCGCCATCGTCGCCGGACTCCGGGATCGATGGATGCGCGACGAAAGCAAAGACGAGCTGTCCCTCATCAGCCTCGTCGACTTCTATGACCTGATTCGGTACGAGCTTGAGGACATCATCCCCAACGAGATCGAGGTCTTGGAGGAGATCGAAGCCGACGAAGACACGACTGGCTTCGACCTCAAGGTCGCAAAAGCGGTCTTACTCCTCTCGTACGTGCCGGACTCAGTCCCACAGAACGACGCCAACATCGCGGTTGCGGTGATGGACGACCTCAACGGGCAGCCGCGGACGACCGTCCGAAACCAGGTCCAGAATTCACTAGAGAACCTTGACAAATACATCAGGCCGAACACGGCCGAGGACGGTCCTCTCCTTCGAATCACGGATCGTGAGGAGCGAGAAATCATCGAAGAGGCACGCAAGAACCGCAAGAACCCAGATTGGGACGAGATTATCGCCGCTCTCGACAATGAACTCTGGGCGGACATCAGCCCTCGTTTGAATCTCCCAACGTCGGTTCCCTACGGTGGGGACGGCGACAACTACCCCATCTCGTACAACTTCTCCATCGACGGGCAACCACTGGAAGAGGATGACGAGCACGAGAGTGCGCTCGAAGCCACAGTGGTTATCCGGGGCGTGCGACCTGATGTCGACTCTAAGAAAGTCGACGAGGGAACGATCTACTGGTCGGTCAAGGAGGATGGATTGGATGACCTCCGAAGCCAGCTCATCGAGTGGTGGTCGTTCCACGAAGCGACTGCCGAGACGGAGACACCCGATACGATAGCCCGAGATGTCGACGATGCAGCGGACAGGGTGAAAAGTAAGCTCGTGAGCGCGCTCAAAGATGGCTCGTACAAGGTTGAATCTCAGGAACCGCGTGGTCTCGAGTCTGCGGTCAAAGAGTGCATCAACCGTGCCTATCCTTCGTTCTTCCATCCCGTTATGCTCGAGGTGGACCAGAGCTACCTCTCGGAGCTAAAGCGACTCAACGACGACGAGGAGTACCCGGGGTGGGCACAGAAAATCGATGTCCCTACACCAGATGCGGAGGTGTCCACGATGGGGACGATTGCGAAAGAGATTCGAGGCGCCGTCGGTCGAACGCTGGTCGACCATGACAACGAGATGGGTCTGCCAGCGCTCTTCGAGAAAATCACCGAGGAGACGCCGTTCTACGGAGAGGTCAAGCCGGCAGTAACGGCGGTACTCTGGGGGCTGTGTCGCGCGGGAGAGTTCCGTCCTGTTGCAGAGGACGGAGAGGCTCTCGCCGCGGATGAACTGCTGACGCTCTCTCAGCAGATGGAGATCAAGCTGCGTACGGCACCGTCGTCGACGTCTCTCAAGGAACAGTTCATCGATGCTGGAATCATCGACCCGATTCAAACGGTCGACGAGGGAATCGTCGCCCTCGAAGAACTGAACGAGTCGGTCAAGAGGCAAGCGCGCACGCTTGCAGAGACGACAGAAGTCAGTACAGAGACTGAATTAGAGAGCGATGCACTCGTCTCTCTGGTTGCGTCATTCAGTAATGTGCTCTCTGAACTGGCGGATGGCGCAGAAGCTCGCGCCGACGCGATTGCTGCTGACGATACGGACTGGGAAGAGATAATCGATCAAGTGGCGAGTGACGAAGAGTGGTTGACCGGGGTTGAGGATCGATGGGAATCCAGGGAATCCTACCTCTTACAACTCGACGGTCTGCTGCGGTTCAGAGATCTGGAGATTGACTGGCTTAGCCAATCGTTCTACGACGCACTGGACCAGCTGAGCCAACAGCTCGAAAACGAGTCTGGTCGGGAGTGGTGGACGCAGGAGGGCTGGCAGTCCTTTGATCAGTCACTGGATACCCGGTTGACTGCAATTTCAGCGCTTGAAGAGGATTGGTCGGCTCAAGTGGCAGAGACCAACGCGAAATCGCTAGTGACGGAACTCGAGGGACACCAATGGCTGATCCCGCCCCTACAGCTCCCTGAGCACAGCGTTCACGATGGATTCCAGTCCGGATATCTCCGCCCACTTCGACACTTCAGAGATACCCACGAAAGCATCCAAGTCTGTATTAGTGCGTTAACGAACCGGGAACCAGGAACTCACGACGAGCGTACATTGAAACGAGCGCTCGGGACGGTATCCTCAACGACGGATTGGGACAGTCTCACTGAGGACCGAGTCGACACGTATCAAGAAAAGTACGAGACTGTAGAGCAGTTGGTCGGTGGGACTCGACCCGAGGAAGTCGAAGGCGTAGGTGTGCTATTCGGCGATGAATCTGCACTCAAGGGCCAATTTGAGCGTCTCTTGAAGTCGAGGAAGCCGACGATCGAACAGATCGATGGAGGTGTGATTATCAAATGACGTCGACGCGAAACCCGCTCAAGAGATTCACCGAGGAATTGGTCGACTTCGCAAGTGGCGAACGGCGGGGAATTCGAAATCCCTTCGTCATGGTGCCAGTCGAACCATCTGTTGAACACCGGGTGACGGAACGGTTGGTTCAGTGGGCAGACCCCGAAACACCAGATACACTGACGAACTGGGCTGGCATCGAGAACCAGGCCGGCAACGAACTCACAGTCGAGTGTGTTCGGCTCGATCACCTGATGCCCGAGACGCGTGTTTTCGAAACCACACTCGATCTCGGGACTCTTGAGCGAACCACCACGAACGCAGTAACGGAAACACTCGAAACCAGTCTGGCTGACGAACTCATCGGGAAACTCGTCGAAGGACAACTCAAAGGCGAGAACGCGCAGCAGCATATCCTTCTGCTGGTGAACCTCGGAAGCCTCTATCCGTTCACCCGCGCATCAGAGTTGCTCGATGAGATGGACCGCCGAAACGTGAATACTACAATCGGAATCCCGTTCCCTGGTTCGATTAGAGGAGGGAAATTGAGCTTCTTCAACGAGGACGCACGCCACTACTACCCAGCCCACCGAATTGACGAGAAAATCACTGAGGTGTATCTTGATGACTGATACGACACTTGAATCACTGTTTGCTCGCTCGCCGACGCGAGAACTCGAAGAAGTACAGAAAGTCAACGAAGTCGGCCAAGCCGAACGCGACATCGACGAGTTCTACGAGACTGATAGCGCTCGAAAGGTACTCACAGAACTTGGAGAAGTCGTCAACAGTACAGGATCACAGCCACGCTTCCGGTATGTCCATGCCACCTTCGGATCCGGGAAAACGCACCTTCTGAAGCTGATCGGAATCGCGACCGGCGAGATCGAGGGGCTCGAAACGGTCGCTCCGAAGCTGTCGAGCCAATTCTCTGGGTTCAAGGAATTTAGAGATCGACTCAATTCGTCCCACATCGATCATCTGGTCCCCCTGTTCATGAACCTCCTCGACCGGGACAAGGTTCGTGACTCAACGCTCTCGCTCCTGATCTACGAGGAGCTGGGGAATCAGCTCAACTACCCGACTGACCCACTCTGGTTACTCGAGTGGGCGTGGACCCTAGAGATCGAGCATGGGCTCTGGGAAGCCGTACGCTCTGTAGAACACGATGGAATGTCGATCCAGGAGGCAGCACAAGACAAAGCTGCGCTCCGTCCATGGCTCTATGAAGCACTTCCCGAGATGGACGAGACTGACGGCACGCCCTATGCAACAAAAGATGGCGTCAGGGACTCAATCGAGCAAGCCACGGGACGGATCAGTACTGAGGCGTTCACACCCGATGAACTCGTAGAACGGCTGGACCGAACGAAGCGCTACTTACAGGAATCAGGCGAAACCTACGAGTTCCTCATCGGTCTCGACGAAGTCGCCATTTACGTCGGTGACCAGCAACACCGCTATCGAGAGTTCCTGGAGACGGTCGACACACTCATCGCCGACATTAACCCCCCAATTTTGGGAACAGGACAGTGGTCGCTGCGGGATATGCAGCAGGATTTCATGGGAGAGGTCGATCCTGAGGCGTGGTACACGAACGAAATTCCGCTCCGGGGTGCCGATACCGAGATCATAGTCAGAAAGCGGTGGCTCCGAAAGTCAGATTCCGGGGCGAACACAGTACACGACCTGCTCGAACGGGCTCCTGACTTCGAGTTAGAACTTGCCGACGCTTCAGAATACACCGACGTCGGAGAGCCCGTAGAGGCGTATCCCTTCCGTGAACACGACCTCTGGTTGCTCCGTGAGGTCATGCAGAGTCTCAAGAAAGAAGACCTGGAAGTGGACAGAGAGTATGTTCAGGGACGAGCGCTGCTGATTCTTGTTCGTTCTCTCTTCACCAGCTTTGATTGGTCCCAGAAAGAGCCTGGAGCGGTCGTTACGTGGGATGAAATCTATGACTTGATTGAGCGCGAAACAACGGACATTCCGGGGTGGGCAAAGGACCAGATCCAGAAAGTCGAGAACACGACTGACGAGATGGGGGTGAGTGTCGCGAAAGTTCTCTATCTCCTTGGCCAGGTCGACGCCGTCCCAACAACGAAGGAGAACATCTCACGGCTGCTGGTTAGCTCAGTAGATACTGACATCGATCAGCTCGAAAGCGATGTTGAGGAGGCCCTCAAAGCACTGATGGAGGACAACTTCGTTCGAACCGACGAGAGTGTCCAACCGCAGACTTATAGGATCCTGTCGAAGGAGATCGTCGAGTTCTGGGATCAGATTCACCGGGAGGCAGCAGGGCTTCCTCAACATCAAGTCCGGTACAATATTGAGGACCTTCTTCGGGAGGCGGATCGTGGTCGGTTGACCGCGGATGATTCACTCCGAACGCGGAATATCGATGGGATCTCCGACGCCCCGTATACGTTCCGCTACACTGTATTAGACCAAGTCGACTCATCACCGGAACCTCGCTTCGATGGTGTAGTTGCCAGGGTACTAGCGGCTGACCCGGATACAATAGAAGAGTCACGAACAAGATGGCAGGAGGCGAACGCTGGTGACCAAGGCGTTGAAGATGTCCTTATCATTATTGAGCTTTCAGAGGGCCTACGCGAGAGTATTCGGCACCTGATTGCGTTGGATAAGTTATTGGAGCCGGGGGCTAGCGCAGACCTCCGTATCGAGCAACAACAGGAGGAGGAGACCGTCGAAGACGAGATCGAGGAACTCCTCTATGGAGCGAAGCTCTATACGCCGGATCATAACACGACGCGAGGGACATATCTAAGCAACATCGATAGTGTGCTCGCTGATGCTGTCAGAGAGAAATTCGAGAACAGGAAAACACTCGATACACGGCTGCAGGAGGTTGACGACGCTCGGACCCTCTTCGAGTTCTTCAACGGAAATGGTACGTGGCCGTTCTCAAGCGACGACGCAGAAATGCTCGGGGTCAAGACAGTTCCAAGAGAGATTAGTGACGGGTGGGCCGAAGAGTTCCTCAACGATTACGCTGGGGAGGAATTGGTGAGTGGAGAGACTGTCCTCGAAGAAATCGCTGGTCGACGGGGGAAATATCTCGGGACGTCACGCGAGGCACTGGCGGCGCTTCTGATCACGCTTGCCGCAGCAAACAAAATCGAGATCAGACGTGATGGGGTCCGTATCGAAGACCCGGGCGAAATCGGTCGCGTGATGCGACGTCTTTCCGATATCCGTGACATCGATATTGGATTCGATCCCGTGGACATTGAGGGAAGTAGCAACCTAAAAGCGGTCTATCAGTCTCTCCGAGGATTCGCTCCACAAGGCAACGATCCGACCGCTTGGCTCTCCAATCTCGCATCATGGGCAGAAAAGAACAGTTCGGGTATTCGAAATATCTGTGCTCGTGTGGATCTCGAGTTTGACGAAGAAATCACGCTGGATGCACTCCGTGACGCGTTAGAACCAGGGATGGCAGGTGGCGAACTTGACGATGCAGTACTGACTGAATCGCCAGTACCAACGCAGGCAGAGTGGTTCCACAAAGCTGAACCATTATTCGAGGGCGAGGAGTCGCTCTGGGATGAGTTCAACAGCACACTCGAGACGATGCGATCACTGTACCCAGATGCTGCGATTACCTACAAGATGGAGGACGCCGTCGATGGGTCACGCATACCTTCCAAAGAGAGTCTCACTAAGCTCCAGACAGAGGCTCAGGACTTCCGTACCTCCCAGATTAGTGAGCTCTACCACCTACTCACGGGAACCACACCCGAGGGGGATTCGATCTCGGAGCTCTGTTCAGCGGTCGAACAAGCGCTACTGGATCAAGACATAATCGTAGAAATCGATACCGTCACCGAGACAATTTCAGGAGTGAATTTCGAGTCACTCAGAGAACTCGATGAGATCGCTGCATCCACGAATGACATCTCCGAATCCGATATCGCATCCGGGAATGCAGTCAGCGAAGCTAGCCAGCTTGAGGAGGCACGGGGACTACTCGAGGATCAACCAAATGGTCCACTCTACAACCAGCTCGAATCTCGGTACGAGGAACTCAACTCAGAAGATTCTGAGGCGTTCATCACGAAGCAGGTGAAGCGTGCGCTAAGTGGACCAGACCTCGTAACACCGTCTCGAGCAGAAGCGTTGGTCAAACAGGCCGATGCAAAGCTCCAGTCAACCGACGAGGATGACGACGATGATGAAGGCGATGATGACCAAGATGACGACGGACCATCTATCGACGAGCTCTGGGCAGATGTGACCGAACCAGGTGACGGCACTATTGTGGTTATCGATACGGAGGAGGGAGACCGATGAAATCGCAACCGACGACGACACTCGAAAACCAAGCGAAAGCCCATCTCGAGGATGAGTTTCCTGATGAACACGCAACGGCAGTTCGGGTCGTCTGGTGGGACGAGGGGGGCCATCTCCGGGAGGTTGTCCGTGCTGCTGCAGACCAGATTGGAGTGAGGTTCTCGGAGGCAGAACGGTTCCCTCTCGAACTGAGGAGAACCGCAGTGAAAGAACCGGAATCGCCCCACGTCTGGTACATCCCGGAAGCGAAAACAGTCAAAGATTCAGAAGAGGGGATGATTGAGCGGGACTGGTTCAGAGACATCCGTGAAACAGGCGGTGAAATCGAACTCACAATCGAACAGCTGACTGCCGAGTTGTATGAGGTAAACCCCTGGGATATCTACGATATTGAACGAGGAACGGAATCTGATCGCGAAACTGCGGCGAAGGTAATCAAGAATCAGTTTGGGAGCGGTGGAATCCCACGCTACGGAGATCTAATCGGTGAGATCATCACCAAAGGGGAGGGGCAGATTTTAGAGCATCTCCTCGAAGGAGGATGGCCAGAAATTGACCGGGATGACGAGACAATCGCCCGAGTGCAAAAATCACTGAAAGACAGGCACGTCGCTCCTGCAGACAGTGCTGAAACACCAGAGGAGATCGAGGACGTCGTCTGGAAGTGGGCCGTTGCCCGCTGGCTAGTCGCCGAGGGAATGGATGTCGACGCCTTCCCCGAGGGATATGGAAAAGTGGGTAGCACCCTTGGCGATATCAACCCACTAAAACGGATTGTCGATTCCCGACAGAGCAAGCGGTTGGCAGAGCGGTATCTGAGCGAGAGCTACTGGGGGGATGTAATCGAAGCATCTGACGATGTGTGGGAGCTCGTGGCCTGTCCGGTTGATGGGGCGCTTGATGCAGCTCTGTGGGATGCTTGGCTCGAATCATTAGAAGAGGGGAGGTACACGGAATGTATCGAAAGAGCGAACGAACGCCAACAAGCCCTCGGGGTGTATCCGGACGATATTCCCTGGACCACGCTCTGGGAACAAGCCGAACAGGTAGCCGAGTTGGAATTGCGGTTTGCAGCCTGGGAAGAGCGGTCCCAGTCGTTCGACCCCTTCAACCAGTATGCCGATCAGGAAGACGGAACCTGGAAGATCGACTATGGGGTGTTGGAACTCGAGATCACAGGTGAACCCGAGCAAGAGAGACTCCTCAACTCTCACCCGGCAACGGAATCGCTCCCTGAGATTCGCGCCGAGCTCTTGGAGACGCGGTATATGAACTATCTTGAGGAGATGAGCGAGGCAGTAGTCAGTTCGTTCAGTACTGGATCGCCTCTGGCGGGGCAAGACGCTGCCTACGAGTGGTGGACTGACAACGAGCAGGATCTCGCAACAGGGGAAACAGTCGCCCTGTTTCTGATTGATGCGCTGCGATTAGACCTCGCTCGGGAGCTGGCCAACCGCCTTCGAGAAGACTATTCGATCGCCGAAGAGACCAGAGTTAGCACACTTCCATCAGAGACCAAATTCGGGATGGCTGCACTCACACCGGGGCGAGCTCACAGGTTCCGTGTCAAACTCCGGAACGGGAAGCTCTCTGTCGAACGAGGTGGCCAGCGTCTCGACAACAAAGGAAACCGAGTGAAAGTCCTTGAACGAGAGGGATGGGACGTACCGGACGATCGCAATTCCGGGTGGCAACACCACCAAATCGCCTACTACGACAAGGACATCGACGACATCGGTGAGAATGAACTCGACAATCCAGAGAGTCACTTCACCAGTTACATCGACGAACTCTACGATCTGATTACAGAGAAGCTAGAGAACGAAAACTGGGATCGAATCTACGTCGTGACGGATCACGGATTCGTCCTGCTGCCGAAGGGGACTACAATGGAATCGATTTCTAGCTACGACGGAGATGGAGAGGTCAAATATCGGCGAATCGCTGGAGACGACATCGAGGACGCCGGAACAGGCGTCCGAGTCACGGGTCAGACACCCGGGACAGAATATCTGAACACGTCAGTTCGATTGCTCGCCAAACCTCGACAGTACAACAGCAAAAGTGGGCTTACCGACGCCCGCTATTACCACGGTGGGATCCTTCCGCAGGAATGTATGCTGAACTTCATCCGGATTGAGAAGGAATAGAGTTCTGTTTACGATAGCCGGGCGAACTATCCCGGTCATCATCTCTGGTAAACCACAGTTTGAGGTCTTCAGCGAGTTCCTCTGGACCCTGCTAACTGGACTGAATATGTAGTCCCTTGTACTTATTATGAGACTTTATCGCGTGTTTGAACTCCTCGTTGTCAGGGATCTTCCCAGTTGTCCCCATCTCCGGCGGGAGTAGTAGTTACCGACGTTCCAGAGCTTGCTGGTGGTCCAACCGTTGCGGTCGAATGAGTCCGCTATCTGCGAGTAGTTGTAGACTCGAGTTCGATATGAATGATGGACCTCCAGCCTTCGCGGAATGTCTCTAAAACTAGTCGAAGGAGCTTCTCTTGTAAATTCCCGTTTTCCTATAGAAGCTAGCTCTCAGGAGATTGTCCCGGCAAAAGTGAAGTGAGACGGACCTCTTGTTGAGTAGTATTCGATGAATAATACGCTTCTAACTGGTTCCCAACATTCACGTTTGGAACAAGTTGCTTTTGAACGGGTGGACCAGATGGCTGATGACCTTCTTGGCTCCGTCCTGTATATAACGCGGAACGACGCTCGCCGGGGTACGGTTGAGGACAGATGGGCCGCTTCGCACGACCCTCTCCGTCTTCGTGCCGAGACGCTCGATGCTGTCGTTCGAGAGTGGTACGAAGATCTCCAGGGTCCGGTCCAACCCCTCTCCGGACAGTTGAATCGCCGGCTCGCAGAGTACGCGCTCGACAGAACAACAGCCGAATCGGAGGGCGCACTCGCCGGCGAACCCGCCTCGGCTGCTCTCGCGGATTCGTTTAGTAGTCGCTTCTCACTCTTCGACGACGCCGGCGTCGGGACCGCCGCCGCGCTCGCAGCTGAGTTCGAGGGCTCTGCTCTCGATGACCGTATTGCGACAGCCACTGTCGACGCCTACCGCCACTACCGGGACCTCCACGGCGACTACGTCGACGAGTGGGTCTGTACCCGGGGAGAGATGTTCGACGCCGTCGCGACGACGGAGAAGTCACTCTCGGCCCTCTCTCCGGAACTGGACGTCGTCGTCCTATCGGGGTATCACGAGTTCCGTCCCGTCGAACGCCGCCTCATTGAACGTCTCGTCGACGAACTCCCGGTGATCGCGCTGCTGCCGCTCCACCAGAATGGTCGGAGCGGAGTCGACACTGTTGCGGAGGACGCCTTGGAGGTCTACGAAGCACTTGACTTTGACAGCGTGGATATTGAGCCCGTCAACCAGTCCGGGCGGGCCTTCGGTACGATCACCGAGTCACTCTACCGCCCGGATCCCGACACCGTCCCTGTTCCGGACGGCCTCCGGTGGCGGGAACTTCCGACGCCCGAGCGCGAGATCCGCTTCGTCGCTCGCGAACTCCGCACTGAGTTGGCTAATGGTCGCGATCCCGACGACCTGGCTGTCGTCGTCCCAGGGACAGAGGCCTATTCGGGGTACGTTGAGGACACATTCGATACGTTCGACATTCCCCACGTCACGACAGCCGCATCACAACTGAACCAGACGTTTACCGGAAGCGTCGTTCACGATCTGCTGAACCTGGCCGAACCTGACCCGCGTGCTGAGGATCTCACATCCTTGTTGGCGAATCCGCTGGTCGACGTCGTCGACACCGACCAGGCCAACGCCGTCACGGCAGCTGCTCGTCGGCGCGACACCGTTTCTGTGTCGCCCCTGCTCGACGACGTCAACGACGAGGTCGCGTCACTGGTCGAAGAGCTGCTGGCCACGCTGGAGACCCTCCGAACGGGCGACGTCGAGGACGCAACCGAGACGCTCCGGCGGCTGATGGACGACCGCTTCGACTTGGAGGCGGCGACGGAGGACTACGCCAGCGGCACCGAGCAAGCCGTCGAACAGCGGGCCTACGACATCGTGGACGAGGTACTCTCCTCGTTCGAGTCGATGGCGGCGGTCAATAGTGACCTCTCTCCGTTGGCACTGTTCACCCGTGCGTTCGATGGTGTCCCGATCCGGGTTCCGCAGCGCGCCGCCGGTGGTCACGTCGAAGTGATGGGGTTGCTCGACGCCCGGATGCGTTCGTTCGAGAAGGTGTTCCTCGTGGGCCTGACCAGTGAGCACTTCCCGGTGACGCCGGAACGCCCGGCCTTCTTCGAGGAGATGACCGACGCCCACCCACGGTTCGACACTGGCGACGAGCGCCTCCGTGGCCGCTATCTCTTCGCGACGCTCCTCGCGAACGTCGACGAGCTCACGATAACCACACCGGAGACAGGCGACGACGAATCTGCGGTCGTACGGTCGCCGGTCCTCGACGAACTCCAGCGCGTGACCGGCATCGACCCCGAAGACGGCGTCGACGACCGCGTGGGCTCCCGCGAAGACCTCCAGCGGCGCATCGCTGCGACGGACGACCGGCGTGGGGCAGTCAGCCGCGCCGGCGACCGAGGTGACCTCTCTCCCGAGCAGACCAAGCGCACTGATCGAGGACTCCACTGTGCGGACAACAGGGGAACGGCTGGCCTCTCCGAACACGATGGCGTGTTAGAACCCGAGACAGTCGATGAGGTATACCCTCCGTCGGAGCGGGAACCCTACAGCGCGAGTCGAATCGAGCGATACGTCGAGTGTGGGTTCAAGTTCTACGCCGACAAGGTACTCGGAATCGAGGACCCCGACGACGTCGAAGTTGTCCCCACACCCCTCGAAACCGGGTCGTACGTCCACGATGTCCTCGAACGATTCTTCGCGGATCTGCAGGACGAGACTGAGGATGGTGTCAATCTCGCTGCGTTCGACCGGGACGACCTGGCGACGCACCTTCGCGAGATCGCTGTCGAGGAACTCCGGGGTGCTGACTTCGAGTACGACGGCCTGTTCTACGAACGCTGGAAGGCGGAGTTGTTCGCGGGCCTCACTGACGATGAGACAGCCCCGTACCAGGTCGGGAGCAAGCCCCACAACGCGCCGGAACGAGGATTGCTTGCCACGTTCCTCGACAACGAACTCTCACCGGACGGCGTCGCTCGCCCACACCTGTTCGAAGCCCCGTTCGGCGAGGGACTTCCTGATTCGGATGCTGGTCCGTTCACGGTTGAGCGCCCGGACGGCTCGACTGTCTCGATTCGCGGGTATATCGACCGCGTTGACGTGAGCCGGGACGGTGAGCAACCGACGCTCACGCTGTACGACTACAAGACTGGTCGAGCACCCTATATGACGAAGACGACCGGCGGCACGAAGTTCCAGCTCCCCATCTATCTACTCGCTGCCGCCGAGGTTGTCGACGGTGACCTATTCGAGCAGGGCTCGCTCTCAGCGACGTACTACCAGGTGCGACCACCCAACGACCTCAAGGTTCCACGCGGTGTCGAATCGAAGTTCGATTCAGAGGTCGAACTTCGTCGCTTCCTGAACAACGTTGTTCCGGAGTGGCTGGGCCAGATTGACGAGGCGATCGGCAACGGACGGTTCCATACGACGCTCTTGTCGGCCCGTGGTGCGAACTGCCGATACTGTGACTACCGACGGGCGTGCGATGTCCGGCATCACCGAAAGCGGGAGTTCGTCGACGAGGTTCACGAGGACGACGCTGCGTACGTTCCGCTCCGTGTTCGCGACGACGAGGATATTGAGGCGGTGATGAGCGATGACTGAGGACTCCGAGGAGATTCAGCTCACGGAGGAACAGGAGGACGCGCTCGTCCAAGGCCGGAACGTCGCGATCACTGCCGGTGCTGGGACGGGGAAGACGACAACACTCACCGAGCGGTACGTGACGATACTGGCCGAGAATCCGTCGCTCACCCCGGAGAACATCGTCACGATCACCTTCACGCGAAAGGCCGCTGCCGAACTGACCGAGCGCGTTCGGGAGGAGGTGTACGACCGGCTCGAGGCTGTCGACTCACCAGAGGCCTACAACCGCTGGCGAAACGTCCTCGACGACCTGGAGGACGGCTACGTCCACACCATTCACGCGTTCTGTACCCGGCTCTTGCGAGAACGAGCCGTTGAGGCTCCGGTGCCGCTCGGTTTCGACGTGCTCGACGAAGACGGCGCCGCGACACTCCAGCGCGAAGTCGTGACGGAGTTCCTCGAACGCAATCAGGACGATGACGATGTTGCGCTCCTTGCCCAGCTCTGGGGTCGCGACCAGTTGGTCGATGTACTCGCTGGATTACTCGATGAGCGCCCTCAGAGCGAGTCCGTCCTCGAGGCGTGGCGTGACGCCGATGTCGACGATTACGTCGATATCTGCTGGGAGGTCGTTTGTGATCTCGAGGTTGCCGACGCTCGACAGACGCTGTATGCGGAGGGACTCCTTGAGCAGCTACGCACAGTCGCGGGCCGCGTCGACCGCGAGAGCGCCATCGTCGACGAGGACGGTCTTCGGGCCTACCGGACCCTTATCGAGGTCGCGACGACACTCCCTGACGACCCCCAGGAAAGCGACCCCCGTGACTGTCAGCGAGCAATCCTTGAGCTATACGAAGCCTGTGAGAAGAAGAACGGTGGTCTGTACAGCAGTTCGGGGTACGTTGTCGGCGACCGGGACGACTGGGGTGAGTACGGTGACGTCTACGACGATCTAAAGGACGCCATCGACGCGGTCATCGCGGTCGTCGAACCGCACGCGGATGCAGTCCGGACGACGCCGGGGGAACTGGAAGCGAATAGCGCTCACTACGCGCTCGCCCTGATGCGAGTCTTCGACGATGTCCTCGCAGCCTACACTGCCGAGAAGGACCGCCGAGATACGCTCGACTTTCCCGACGTGATCGAGACGACGCTCGAGTTCTTGCGAGCTAACGACGCCGTCACGGAGCGGCTCCGAGAGCAGTTTGCGGCCGTGATGGTCGACGAGTTCCAGGACACGGACCCGCGCCAGTGGGAGTTGGTCAAGCTCCTTACGGGCGTCGACGAGGGGACGGCGTCGAACGTCTTCTTGGTCGGCGACGAGAAACAGAGTATCTACGGATTCCGTGGCGCCGACGTGACGACGTTTGGGGATGCGCGCAGAGAACTCCAGACCGTCAACGAAGCCCGCGGTGTCGACGACGTCCCCGACAGCGAGGCCGAGGGTCCGACCGCGCTCGAACTCTCCGGGAACTTCCGGACACTGGACGAGCCGCTATCGTTCCTGAACGAGCTCTTCGAGTACCTGTTCCAGCCGGAAGGGGATACGCACGAACCGTACGAAGCACCACCGCAGGAGTTGACCACGCAGCGCGATCGTGTCGAAGACATCGAGGGACTGACCGGGAGCGTCGAGTATCTCGCTGTCCCCGACGACGCTGACACGGCGGCAGAGCTCTTCGGCGACGACCACCCGGTCGCCGAAGGCGCGCTCGACCACACTATCGAGGCCGAGGCGCAAGCGCTCGCTGCTCGACTGACACACCTGTTCGACGATCCGCCGCAAGTCCAAGACCCCGACACGGGTGTTCATCGGGCCGCTACGCCGGACGACACGGCAATCCTCCTCCGCCGGCGAACGCATCTTGACCGATATCAGCGCGCCCTTGAGGAGTACGACATCCCCTACACTGTCGTCGGTGGCGTCGGGTTCTACGATACGCCTGAGGTCCAGGCCCTCACGAACTTGCTTCGAGTACTCGGTGACCCGGAGGACGACGTCTCCCTCTATGGGGTGCTTCGGTCGCCGCTGTTTGGATTCGCAGATGATCGCCTCGCGCCGGCGGTCGCAGAGGCCGATTCAGTGTGGGACGCGCTCGCCGAGACGGACGACCCGCAGCTGTCGGACGCGTTTGACCTCCTTTCGACGTGGCGGACCCTCAGCGGGTGTGCGACGCCGTCCGAAGATGGTGTGCTCCCGTGGAACCGCCTGCTGTCCCGGGTGATCGACGACACCGGGTATCTGGCGAGCGTGAGTGCTGACGAACGCGGTCGACAGGCCGTCGCGAACGTCGAGAAGTTCCGTGACCAGGTCCGCACCTGGAGCGAAAACGGGGTTCATACCGCTGCGGGGTTGCTCCACCGGATCGACCGCCAAGCCGAGATCGACCCCCGTGAGGGGGAGGCGGATATACCGGGTGACGCCGAGGGCGTTCGGATTATGACGATCCATTCAGCGAAGGGACTCGAGTTCCCGATCGTCACTGTCCCCGATCTCGGGAGTGACCTCAACTTCGGTCGCTCCGTTGACGACCACGGGTACGTTCGACTCGTGGACGGTACTGATGACGCGCCTCCGGTGCCGGCGGTCGGTGGACCGAATCCCGGCGATGCGTTCTCGATCGAGAAGACCGCCGTCCACGAGTACGCTGACCGAGAGTCCCGTCCACAGGAGAGGGCGGAGTCGAAGCGGCTCCTCTACGTTGCGTGCACACGAACACGGGATCACCTCCTTCTCTGCGGCACACACGACATCGACGTCGACGAGGCCGGTGCAATCGAACTTGGCGAGCCTGCTGCCTTCGACGATGCAGACCGGTGGCGCGACTGGGTACAGCCAGCCCTCCTCGACGGAACCCTCGTCGCCGAGGCGATTCGGGAGGGCCAGGCCCGTGGCGAGATGGATGGGGCCAGTTATACCGTTCGCAGGCCGCCGCGCCCAGTGGACTGGCACTCCGAAGATGACGCTGTTGATCCAGCACCGGAGATATCGATTCCGTCACCGCCGTCGCTAGCGTCGGCGAAACGGATCGCGGCCACGACGCTCGTGAATGCGGTGGCAGACGCGTCTACAGACGGTCACAGTTACTCTCAACGAGAAGAGTCGGCGGGTCTGAGCCCTACGACGTTCGGGACGGTCGTCCACCGGATCAACGAACTCCGACCGCCGAGAGATGAGTGGCCCACCCTGATCCACCGATTGAGTCGAATGACCGGTGAGGAGCCGACAGAAGTAGATCTCCGTGATGCTGTCACCCACGCTGCTGATGCAGTCGAATTTGTGGACCACATCGAGTCCGGTGCCCAGCTTCAGGAAGTTCACGACGAGTACTCCGTTGTCGCCCGAATCGATGAGTCGCGGATTGTCGGTGATATTGACCGGCTGCTCGTTATGCCGGATGCCTTCCACATTATCGACTACAAGACCAACGATCTCTCAGCTACAACCTCGGATGAGCTTGCGGACCACTATCGACCGCAGATGCTTGCGTACGCTCTAGCACTCCTCCAACACGACCGGACTCGTGACGTACGAGCTTCACTCCGGTTCACTGACGAAGGGGTAGAGGAACGGTTCAATTGGGACTCGGAGCAGATTACGGAAATCGAATCTGAACTACGATCGATGGTGGATCTGGTAGATTAAGATTCCTTCTCGACAATACGATCGCTCGAGATTGCTTTGGAGCGCCCACTAGTGATGGGTGAGAAACGAATAGAACGAACAAAACGAGCGAAACGAATAGAGTGAGAAGAACGAACGAATTCCATTCAACGAGCGGAACGAACAGTTGGTTTTAACATCGTAGTAATCCTTTCACCGAGTGAAACGCCCTCACCGAACGCACCGACCGAAACGACCGAAACGAACGAAACGAACACAACGAGAAAAACGAAGATAATGACCGACACCAATACCGCACGAATCACGGTGGCGAATCAGAAGGGAGGCGCGGGGAAGACAACAGACGTCATTCATACTGGCGGCGCACTGTCCGATCGAGGCCACGAGGTCCTCCTGGTCGATATCGACTACCACGGGGGGCTCACCTGTTCGCTAGGCTACGACGATCTGTACTACGATACCGACCGCACTACGCTGTTCGATGTTCTCGACTTTGACCAGATGGAGTCGGTGAACGACATCATCGTCGAGCACGAGGAATTCGACATCCTTCCCGCGAGTGAGAAACTCGCGAACAACAAAAACATCCAGACGCTGCTTGAGGCGCCGAAGAGTCGCGAGCGGTTGGAGATGACTCTCAACGAACTCGAGAAGAATTACGACTACATCATCGTCGACACGCCGCCATCCCTGAACGTCCTCACCGACAACGCCCTCGTCGCGACCGGCAACGTCGTGATTCCCGTCATTCCCGAGAAGCTCAACGCAAACAGCCTCCAGATTTTCGCGAAGCAGCTGAGCTCTCTCGAACAGGCGTACGGAGACATCAATCGGCTCGCGATAGTTTGTAACCGTGTCGAGCAGAATGCCGAACACCGGGACACCATCGAGGAGATCAAGTCGGCGTACTCTCTCCCCGTGTTCGAGATCCCGAAGCGGACCGACCTATCTCAGTCGATTGGCAAGGGGGTGTCCGTCTTCGGCTTCGGCAAGGAGAACCAGAGGGTCGAGGATGCACGCGACCTGTTCAACGAGATCGCCGACCTGTTCGACGAGACGTTTGAGAAGACCGCACCTGAGGAGGTGAAAGCATGAGCGACGGCTGGGGTGATGCTTCCGGTATCGAGGGCAACTACGAAGAGGAGGACGATGAGACAGATTCCGGCGAAACGACTGAGGTGAGTGAAACGGTGGAAACCAGTTCATCGACCGAAACGACCGAATCGACTTCAACGAGTGAAACGAACGAAACGAGCAAAACGAAGACGAACATCAAGGACGAGTGGAACGGGCGAACGATCTACATTCCCGACGATGTCCTCGACGAGATGGAGGATACCTACCTCGAGTCCCAGCTGAAGCTCCGCAAGGCGGGGCAGGACGAGTTCAAGAAGAACCGCCACTTCTACCCGCTACTCGTCCAGTTCGGTGTAGAAGCGCTCTCTGATGCGGATGCTGAGGAAATTCAGGCTCGGCTATCGGAACTCGGAGACGAATGACCTCGCTCAGAGCGAGGGCCGATATTTTGTATAGCGATATACGATATACATTTTCCTGTGGTGCCAAATTCCGGCGTTAAGAGACTCCAGATCCTCGAATTCTCCCGATGGACCGAATACAGCAAGTGGTCCTGATTACGCCAATAATCACGACCACTTTGAAGTACCCCGACGCCGTCGGTGAAGCACGAATGCTGCAATCGCCTCACGACGGCGCTTCCCCCTGGGTAGAGGCACCGAGATCGGGCCCACAGGACGGTGGAGGGCCGGTGGATGCCTGATCGAGCGCTTTCGACACCGCTCGGCGACAGCTTCGAGCGCTACCTCCAAGACAAGGGGAAAGGCCGTGGTGGCGACGGCGGGAACTATCGACGCAACGCAGCCCGCGAGCTTGAGAGGTTCGCCGAGTGGGCCGCCGGCGACCGCGGCGGCGACGACTGGACCGGGATCGTCCCCGACGACGTCGACCGGGAGCCAACCTTCGACGATCTCGACGAACGCGTGTTCCGGGAGTACGCCCGACATCTCGGTGGAGATCGGGGACTCAAGCAAAACACGGTACAAACCTACTACCGCTATATCTCTGCATGGTGTGGCTGGTGCGTCAACGAGGGCTATCTCGAGGCCCACTACGCGCAGCGGGCGAGTGCGATGGCGCCGCTGCCGGAAGACGACGGCCGAAAGCCCGGTGACCAGCAGGCCTGGACGTCCGAACAGCGCCATACCCTCACCCGCTACGTCGACGAGCAGGCCCGCGACGCCATCGAGGTGTACACGACACTGCCGGAGGATGCTGATCCCCTCGACAAGCAGCGAGCGCGCTACGCGGCGCTGAAGGCGGCTCGTGACCGGGCTCTGGTGTTCGTCCTTGCGTACACCGCCGTTCGGGTCGGGGAACTCCTCCGAGATCCAAACGACCCGCGCCGGCGCGGAGTCCGCTGGGAGGACCTCTCCCTTGACGACGGGAGTATGGACGTCTACCGGAAGAAACAGCAGTGGGACGCCGCGAGTCTCCCCGACCCGGTGATTTCACCGCTCCGAAGCTATCGCCAGCTGATGGACCCGCCAACGGACCGCTGGCCGGTATTTCCGACATTCGACCAACGGACGCTCGCAGGGCTCGTCGAGGATGAGTTAGCCGAGCGAGGGGAGCGCTCGGACGAAATTGCCGAGCGACGCGAGGAGTACGCCCGAGATCTCCTGCTGGCGCTCGACGAGGATATTCGACCGCCGTCGATTACGACGGATGGCGCCAGATCTATTCTCCAGCGACTCTCGGAGGCCGCAGAGATCGACATCGACCATCCGAAACATGATTACCTTGCTCCACACGGCGGCCGACGTGGGATGGGTGAGGTCCTCGTCCGCGCGTTCGGATACACGGTGGCAGCCCGATACCTCGACAACTCCGAAGAGATGGTTCGAGAGCGCTACTCGCATATTGAGGCCGGTGAACTTGGTGATGTGGCAACAGAAGCTCTAAACGAGATTGATTCGACTTCAGAGCACCTGAGGAACCGGTAACGAAATCGCTGAATCAGAGGGGTATAGGCCTGTACCAGCAAAGCCTCAGTATCTCTAACCCATAGCTTGTAGTATGCCCTACTGCCCGAATTGTGGAAGTCAGGTCAAAGCGGTTCATCACTACTGCGGTTCCTGTGGTCGGGCGTTATCCGATATTGCGGAGTCGGAATCGGATCCCCCGATGGCGATGGATAGAGAGGGATTTCTATCGATGCGTTCGCTTTCCTACGTAAACGAACTGCTGGAGGGCGAGCGAGAACTCGATCATGACTCAGTCTCCTACACGCAGTTATGTCGGGACGTGAGCGCTGCATTTGCTGATTTTGCTCGATTGGCGATGGTGAAAGACCTCGATCTTCTTCACATATGGGCAGCCGGATCGAACACCGATGCGCTGAGTATGTCCGTCGACGAGATGAACACCAATCAGTTCCGAGACTGGCTTGCTGCCATCGGGCTGGGACGAACGCTTCGGATGTTCGATGATGCGCTCCACACTGATTTTGAGGATCAGTTCGACGACAGATTACAGAAGCTAATAGAGTTCGCAAATGAGGAGCTTGAGGACGAAGAATTCCCTGAGTAGGTGATAGTTGAAACGTAGCTTTTTGAGGTTCTTGTCCAAAAGTTACCAGACGTGTATGGCGGAGGCACCGGATACTGAAAGGCAGGCGGTCGAGCCTGAGGCAGGAGAAGTTCTTAGCGTGTCACAGCTGAACGACCGGATCGCATCGGTCGTTGAGGACGCGCCTGCTCTCGACGGTGTCCGTTGTATTGGAGAGGTTACGGACCTCCATCAGAACAGTACAGCGCTCTATTTCACCCTCACTGACGGCGATGCCGAACTCCCCTGTATGATCTGGGCGAACCGCTATCGGAACATGGATGCTGACCTCGAGGATGGGACCGAAGTCATCCTCGAAGGCGATATCGACTACTGGACTGAAGGTGGGAAAATCGACCTCAAGCCGTGGGAGGTGATCGTCGTCGGCGACGGCGACCAGGCGGCCGCCGTTGAGCGACTGCTACGCGAGCTCGACGAGCGTGGCTGGTTCGACGACGAACAGAAACAGCGCCCGCCGGCGTTCCCGGAACGGGTCGGTGTGGTGACCTCGCTACGGGGCGATGCTCGCTACGACATCCAGAATGCGATTCACGAGCAGGACCCAACCGTCGATATCCTGGTGAAGGATGCGACCGTCCAGGGGTCAGAGGCACCGACGTCCATCGCGAACGGGATTCACCATCTCGACCGCTCGGAGGACGTCGACGCGATCATCGTCGGCCGTGGTGGCGGGAGCGATTCGAACCTCCAGGCGTTCAACACCGAGCGGGTCGCAGAAGCGATCTTCACCGCGAACACGCCGATTGTGACCGCTATCGGCCATACTGACGACCGGCTGATTGCGGACCGAGTGGCCGATATGGCCGCCATCACCCCGACGGCCGCCGGCGAGTACATCGCGAAGTCGCGGAATGACTTCCTCGCTAGCGAGATCGAACCGTTGGAGCAACAGCTTGAGGCTGCCTACGAAACCTTCGAGCAGGAGCACGAACACGAACAGGAACTGGCTGAGGCAGTCGAGGAGGCGACCGCTCCCGAGGGACTTCCGCCGGCCTACTACAAGGCCGCGATTGCTGCCCTCCTCCTGCTGTTGTTGCTCATCACCGCCCTCTGGTTGGGAGTGATCTGAGAATGCCGAAGGACACCGACATCAAACGGCGGATGGACCGTGTTGAGGAGATCATCGACCGGCTCGATGCGGACGAGGTGTCGCTCGAAGACGGTCACGATCTCTACGACGAGGGGCAGGAACTTCTGGCCGAAATCCGGGAACGGCTCCAAGACGGGGACGGCGAGGTTATCGAAATCGAGTGATCGGCGCGACACTCAACAAGCAGTCAAAGCTTAACCAACGCTCCACCGGGAAGGCGGTGTTTTGTTGGTTAAGACTGTGCCCGCTCCGATCCAGCCTGCAGGCTTAACTACGAGGTTCGTCCATTTCGAAACGTGCGGGACTAAATCACGATGCTACACGAGACAGTGCTTGTCTTCGGTGTCTATCTGGTGGCCTGTGGCGTCGCCTGGGTGCTTCATGAGTCGGCGCACTACGCAGTCCATAGTCTCTACGCGGACTCGGTCTCATTTGGAGTAAATCGCCGAGGTCCCTATGTCGACGCTGTCTACGAGTCGACCGCGCCTACACTCGCAATCCGGGTCGGTTCCGTTGCTCCTACCCTTCTCTATACGCCCCTCGTGATGGTTGGTATCGCCGGCTATCTCTCGAGGTATCCACTTCCCCAGCTGGATCCGGTTGGGTGGTCGTTTGTAGCCGTTCCTCTCATCATCCTGATTTTCCCAACGGGTAGCGATCTCCAAGCCTGCCTCGAAGCGGCGCACTAGCCGTTCTTGGCGTGTATTCGATTAGCGTCAGACACCCGTTTCATTGGTTATGTAGCCTGAATTGAAGAAATACGTTGGCCGTCAATATTTAGTAGATATGGCGCAAGTATGTGTAAATGTAACATGGCACAAGCAAGTCCCCGCAGTAACCCCTCAGAAGCTGACTCGGACGAGCGCCCCTCCGCGTCAGTTGAAGCGTGGTTAGAGGCGGTCAGTAGAGAACTGGATCCCGCCGAGTGCGAGGACCTCTCCGAACTCGGCATCTACTCGATCCACGAACACAGCAGCGCCCGGACGATTACCCTTCCCGAGGATGCAGACGAGTTCGACGACGCAACGACGGTAAAGCAGTACTATTTCGAGGGCGAGGATTGCCCACTCCTCATTGTCGCTCCACTGCAGGTCTAAGTCGCCCTGTCGAGCGCAGTCGGTCAGCAGTCGGCGTCGTCTTCCTTATGATCGGAGTAGAACTGGATGAGATACTGGAATCGCGCTGTATCGCTCGTGAAGGAGTCGAGCTCCTCCTGTAACCACTCGTATTTCCCTTGCGGGATTCGCATATTGATCCGGGCGACATCGTCGTCGACATCGGAGCCGGTGCTACCAGTGCTGGGTGCTGTATCGGCGTCTGACATTAGTTCGACTCAGGCTATGTGGTCGCATATATCCCCGCAGAATGGGAACTTCTCTAGAGAACTTGGAGAACTTTGAAGAACTCCAAATTCATCCAAATTTTCTGACTTCTTTTGGTTAATCACTCCTTTCTCACACACGATGTGTGCTCAGGTCCCCTCCGGTGCGACGCCGGCGAATACTGACGAATCGACGTCCGTCATTCGGATCATACACAGGTCTATCGGCCCGATCCTGCTGGCGCTCCTCCCGCTGATCCTGTTCGTGGGAACGGCGGCTGCGCAGTCGGATCCTGGCAGCGCCTTCTGTGATTCCAATATGGCCGACACTATCCAGAACATCTTCACCATCATTCAGTTCGGCGGGCCGCTCATCGGCGGCGTCCTCGCTCTCGGTGCGACGGTGGCGATCCCGTTCACCCGCCGGTCGGACTGGAAGAAGGAGATGAAATCGGTCCGGAATCAGGGCCTGCTCTGGGGCGTGATCGTTGCGCCGCTCGGGACGGAGATTGTCCAGTTCATCCTGAACAATATCGTGGTCGGTGGCACGAGTTGTGGATTCTAATCACGCAACAGGATTCGCACTCGTCATGTCCGCCGTCCTCGTCGCATCGACAGCTGCCGTTCCAGCGGGCGCCCACCCTCCGAACAGTACCGACCACGGCGTCCCGGAGGAGACCTTTCACAAACTGTGGTCGGGGGATCAGGACGGCGCGACCAACGGCGCGAATCTGAGTAACGGGTCGGCGGTCGAGCAGCTCGGCGAGGGGACCGATGTTCCGTTCGATTCGCCACCGCGGGCGGTCGAGCGATGGAACCGGGGCGACCACCAGGAATTCCCGGCGACGAACAGCTCCGTGTCGATCCACCCGGCCGATGCCGACCTCTCCAGCGGCCAGTTCGTCAAAGAGGCGTATACTGAGGTGTTTGCCGTCCAGCCATCCACGCGAGCGCGCCTGTCGCCGTCGAGACAGCCGCTCTACGTTGCTCCTGAGGGGACGCTTCGCGGCACCGTCGACTACCGTGTGGCGGTGCCGCCTGACGACACCTCCGGTGACCGTCGCGTTTACTGGAGTCTCGAGAGCCACCAGATCGAGGAGACAAAACTCCTCGTCGACGGCGATGAGGAGACGACGGCTGGTGGTTCCCACACGCCGGCGCTGTCGTACTCCTTGGATGGATACGCCGGTGAGGAGCACCAGCTCACGCTCCAGGCGAACATCTCAGTCCGACTTCGGAAGGAGGTCGAAGTCTGTACTGCCCACAACGACGAGGGTGACTGCACAAACTGGGAGAGCTCCGTTTCGTACCCGACCGAGAACGTCACGGTGACCGATTCCATCGAGGTCGTGAAGTACGACCTCGCAGTCTCCGGATTCATCGCTGAGTATCCGAACGGCGACCTCGGCCTCGTTGTTTACAAGAACCAGCCGTGGCTCGGCTACCAGCTACCCGATGGCGATGTCAGAGGTGTCTGGCGGTTCTACTCGGCCCGGGACAAGGACTGGGATACGCTGGTCTACAGTTCCGACGATGGCCGGCGGACCGCTCACTCGCCTCTTCACCCACTCCAGGTGAACGCCTATCCCATCGAGACGGGGCCGACGCCGTCGCCCCGGCGAAACGTGACGATACTGGACGTGTATGGCACGTCGACGTCCCCGCCGACACTCCCGTCGAACGTTCACTTGGACGTCCTCACGGAGCCGTACACCGCTAGCTACGGCATCGCGACGCGGTCCACGGCCGATGATCAGCCCGAGACCATCCGTGCGTGGGGACTCGTCAGAGGTGTCGAGGCGGAACGGCCCGCAGATGAGTTCGCTCGAATCCAGATCTACGAGAGCAACCTTACCCTGGAGGTGGTGAACCAGACCGAGGACACGGTCACCGTCCGGGTTACCCTTCAGAACGCGAATACGGGCGCACCGATCAACACCGACGGGCGGGATGGATACGTCGTCCTCAACGGGCAGCGATTGAACACGACCGGCAACGGGACCGTCACGACGACGATTGAACGGCCCCCTGGCGGTGTGTCGGCGCGATACGAACCCGGCCACTGGTGGCTCAACCCACCGGGCTATACCGGCGACTCGGATACCGTTCTGCTGCAAGGTTCAGTGCTCCAGCTGGTGTCGACGCTGTTCCGGATCGGCGTCCCAGTCTCGTTGTTCCTCTTAGCGGTGTTTTTCGTCGACCGAATCACCGGCTGGCGGATTTGGCCCCCATGGAGGTCACTATGATGCCCAGAGACAATCCTGCTCACACCGACCGAGAGTTGGAGCGGTTCATCAGCCGACGCCGTCTCTTAGCCTGGTCAGGTACCGCGCTCCTATCCGGGATCGCCGGGTGTTCGGGGACGGACAGCCCCGGCAGCGGGAATGATTCGACGACAAGGTCACCGTCACCGTCCGCAGACTCCGTCTTCGAGGGGGTCGATTTCGCAGGCCCCAACCTCGTCGTGAGTCTAACTGAGGATCACGATGTTGATCGTCTCAATCTGATTGCTCCCGACGGAAGCACGTTTGAACAAACAGCGGTTGCGGAAGGAGCAACAACAGCAGATCTCCAAGTCCTCTACAAATCCGGCGGCTCCTACGATACTGGTGAATACGAACTGGTCGCTGTCAGGGGCGAGTCTTCGGATACGATGTCGATTGAGCTTCGGCCGGAGATTAGCGTCGTTGATGTTGAGCCGGAGATCGACGAAGATGACCAGAACAGTACCGGTCGGCTGTTCGTTGCAGTTGAGAATACCGGATCTGGCCCAACGTGGATCTACAATATTGGGTTCCGAAACGCCCCATACTCGAATGCGCCGGAGGTTATCGAAGGCGATGGGGTCGCCGATACGAGGTTTGAACGCCCCCAGGATCCGCAAGAGGAGTTCCTTCAGCCCAACACGGAGCAGAGATTCCTGAAGGGGCGTGGAGTACTGATCATCAGCGACGACGATTCAGTTTCGTGTGAGGGGGGTTCTGTCGAACTGACCGTTGTCGTCCAGACCCCACACGGCGATATTGAACAGCCGATTCGGGCTGATCTAACCGGCGGGTATCACATAGATGATCAGGCCGCCGTCCAGCACCCCTGCAAGAACGTCGACATTGAGCTACTGAGTGGAGGTGGTGACGATGCGTAACATTCGTCGACGAGTGTTCTCCGCTGTCACCGGACTCCTCGGATTACTTGCTCTCGGACCAGCCCCGGTGGCCGCACAAAGTGACGGAAGTGGCGACAGTGGTGCCCTCGGTGATGTCATTATTGGGGCGATTCAGGAGTTGCTCCGAATTCTGTTTAGCCCGATCCGGACAGTCATCGAGAATCACGGCGATGCGGTTCTACGAACTGTCGTGGGAACTCCGCATCCCGATTCTGTGTTCAGCGCTCCCTCAAATGGGCCCTGGCCTAGAATCTACGATTTCTATTGGGAGACGATGATACCGCTCACCCTCACGCTGTATGGACTCTCCATCGGAATTGTGATCTTCCTCGAGTCGACGAGCTACTTGTTCAACGGCTACCATCGTTCGAAGCTGAAGAAGCGGGCTTTCTCGGGCTTGCTTGGCATCTTGTCGTGGTGGTGGATCGCTGCTCTCTCACTCCGGTTTATTGACGCGCTGGCTGGGTTCCTTGTGCCCTCCGTGTCCGATATCACACTCTTCCAGACGCTGTCGTTCTCAACAATGGGAGTCCTTGGCATAGTCGTCGCCCTGTCGACGAACTTCATCCTGTTCGTCCTCATCGGACTGATCTATCTCGCCCGTCATCTCGCACTCTACCTGTTCGTCTTTCTGATGCCGCTGCTCATTGTCTTCTGGATCCCGGGAGTCGGACCTTTCGCCCTGGCTTCGAAGTTTATGAAGAAGCTCGCGGGATTCTACGTGCCGTTCCTGTTTATGACGGTGCCAGTCGCTCTTCTATTCCGCCTTGGCGACATCCTCGGGACTAGTATCGGACCCTCGGCTGGGGAATTCGGTGCGTGGCTGACGGCACTCATCATCCCGCTGGTTGCCGTGGCGTCGCCGTTCATCCTCTTCTGGCAGGCAGGGGCCCTGTTCTTCATCGCTGATCGAGCAGCCCGGCACGTCTCGGCCCAGAAGGCTCGTGGACGGCTGTCGAGAGGTCGGCAACGGATACAGTCGGCGACACAGGGTGGGAAGAACTTCGTCCGGGGAGTGCGCGACGAGCCGGCCGTCAAGAGCGGCGGACAGTACGTACTGGACTCTGGTGACTCCAGAGCGCACGCAACCGGCCAACGCCTCAACACGACTGGCTCCCGTCTTCGCGACGCGATTACCGACGGTGGTGAGGACGGCGGCCGAGGTGGCTCCGGTGGCGGCGGTGGCGGGTCTACCGCCAGTGCCGGCTCTGGTGAGGATGGCAGCAGCAACGAGGGGAGCGAAGAGTTCGAGCGCGACGACGCTTTTCGTGACCCGCAGTCCCAGGGCCGGAATCGCGAGTCGAGAGACGATCCTCCCCGATACATTCAGTAAACTATGAGCTCCGCAACAGACCCCGCGAAACGCATTCCGAAGTCGCTCGGTACCGACACCCAGTTCCTCGGGAAGTACTCGCTGACGGACCTCGCCGTCGCCGGGCTTCCCGGCGTCCTGGTGGTCCTGGTGACGCAGGTCGTCATCCCACCGTCACTCACCGTTCGCGGTATTCCGGTGTCAGCTCTCACGATCCCCCTCGCAGCGATTGCGATTGCCTTCGGCGGGCTGTTCGTCTATCTGACCCCCGGCTACACCAACAGTCTCGACTGGCTCGGCCTGTTCGTGAACTTCCACCGTAGCGAGACGGAGATCGCCCACGAGGAGGCGAAAGAGTACACCCACGTTGAGCGCGTCTACCCGCGCCACGACGCGATCGAGCGGACGGATCGGGCCCTCGTCGGGGCAGTCCAGGTGTCGCCGCCAACGATGGCACTCGCGACCGACGAGGAGTGGGCCCAGAAGACGGAGGCCTTCCAAGACTTCGTCAATACGACTGTCGAGTTCCCGATTCAGATCTATTCAACGACACAGTCGTTCCCGGCCGACGAGTACGTCGGACGGTACGAGGATCGCCTGAGCGATCCGGATGTCAAATCCAACGAGAAACTCCAGGCTCTCATCGAGCACTACGTCGACTGGTACGACCGGGAGCTGGCGCAGCGCCAGATGACCATTCGCGACCACTACGTCCTGCTCCCGGTTCGGCCGGAGGAGGTCCGGTACGAACGGGCCAGCCTCCTCGAAAAGCTCGCTGGGATACCCGTACTGGGGATCCTCGTCCAGATTGTCACGGCGCCGCCGGAGGAGGAAGAGCGAGCCGCGATGCTCGAGGAGCTGGACGAGCGGCGCCGGCGGGTCGAGCGCGGCCTTCGCGGGATCGAGGGGTGTGACACCCGCCCCGTCGATGCGGCCGAACTCACCCGCCTGGTCGCGGAATACTGGACTGGCACGGAAATCGAATACGGCGACCCCGAACAGGTGCTCCGCACGTCCCCGGTCATCACCAAGTCATGATTGGAAAACTGCTCCCCTTCACCGGCTCGAATAGCTCGGAAAGTGACGACGAGACGACTGCAGAAGACGCTCCCGACGAACAGGAACCGAATGATGCCGGATCACAGTTCACCGTCGACTACGAGGCCGACGGTGAGGGTGTCGATGGCATCCCCGAAATTCACCAGACCGTCGTTACGCCGTCGAGTATTGAGCGTACGCCCGGCGCCCTCAGGACGGACCGCCAGTGGGCACAGAGTCTGTGGGTTGGCGAATACCCCGACGCGCCGATGGATGGCTTCCTCGAGAAGTTGTACGCCGCAGCAGAGACCCAGCAGACGGATGTCAGTATCCACATCGACCCCCGCGATACGCGGGAG
>Ga0207754_100168_pt1 | contig 38182 bp, 40 predicted proteins | sample A23E1SouthBayCA_FD_187728 | JGI IMG/M metagenome (GOLD analysis project Ga0207754, IMG submission 187728) | Aerobic enrichment media microbial communities from Eden Landing Ponds, California, USA - A23 E1 (SPAdes) | ecosystem: Environmental > Aquatic > Marine > Unclassified | place: Emeryville...
CGGCTGTGTTGAATCACTAGGCGGCGTCGGGATGGGTCGCTAAATCAAAGGACTTGAAGCGGGAGACTCCAGTTGATCATGACTCAAATCTCCCGCTTCATTAGCGAAGTTGTTCCGGTTGCTCAAGTTGTTACCGGTGATGGAGACGAATCCGCCGCCCCGGAAGGTGGCGGCGGATTCGCCGACTATGCCCTCGTTTCCCTGCATTGTCTGCGGATTTACCTGGATACGTCTTACCGGATGACCATCGACCTGCTGAAAGAGATGCCACAAATAACCGGGGAGATCGGCCTCAGCGCGGCCGATCTCCCTTCGCCGTCCACGTTGTGTAAAGCGTTCGACCGGATCGAGATGAGCGTCTGTCGAGTGCTACTGCGCCAGTCGGCGCAGTTGCACGATCCGTCTGAACATGCTGCTATCGACGCCACATTCTACGAACGATCAGCAGCAAGCCGCCACTACTGCCAGCGTATTAGCTACCGCGTGCAGAAGCTAAAAGTCACGAAACTCGTCGATACCGAGACTCAGGCGATCTTGGACGTACACTGCTCAACGACTCGGGAAGGAAGCGATGCAGACCTCGCTGAGCAGATCGCCCGCCGAAACGCGGGCGATCTGCAGTCTCTCGCCGCTGATAAGGGCTATGACAAGCAGTCGCTCCGCGAAGCACTGCGTGAGATCGACATCAGACCGCTCATCAAGCATCGCATCTTCGCCCCGTACGACCACGCGCACAACGCCAGAATCGACAAACAGCGCTACAATCAGCGCTCTATGACCGAGACAGTGAACTCGGCTGTCAAGCGCTCGCTCGGCTTCGCCGTGCGAGCGCGTTCCTGGTTCCGTGAGTTCCGAGAAATCGCCCTGATGTGTGTCGTCTACAACATCAAGCGAGCCGTCACACAGTGAATTCCACTGCCTTATAGCGATTCAACACAGCCCTTTCAGGTCGTCAGTGTTTCGTGGATTGTATGGAGCGATTGGCACGACCCCTGCGGCCAGCAGGTTGTCGTGCCAATCGAGGATGTCGTAGGCGCTGTCTCCAAGCATCCAGATCGGTGTGCCGACGGCGAGCGCGTCACGCGTGACGCGCTCGCCGTCTCCTGATCCGCTTGTTTGGCTTGTGTGAACTCCGCTGCAATCGGGATCTTTGCACCGGTCGAGACGATCGTACAGCCGAAGCCGTAGTAGTATTCCTCGGCTGTTGGGTCGTAGTTCCACGAGGCAGTGTCGTTGTGTTGGATCGCTTGGACGTGGGTCGAATCGATCGAGTACGTGGAGTCGAGCAGGCCGCGGATGGCGGCCTGCTCGACGAGTCTGTCGAAGACATCGCCGATGACGTGTTCGAGGTCGGTCAGAAAGCGATCAACCGTGTCTCTGGATGGCGGTTTGTCGAGCCCGCAGTAGTACCAGACGAGACTGTGCTGGAGTTCTCGTGTAACCGGACGAGTACCGTAGACATCCTCGTAGTAGCAGTGCAGAAAGCCGCGAAAGAGATCCGGTGGCTGGTGCACTCGTGTTCGCCCCCGCTTCGAGGGGGCGAACATGTCGTATTCCAAGAGAAACTCCAACTCAAGATGGTCGAACAGCGGTACTGTTTCGGTAGCCTCCGCATTCAAGAAGTCGTCTACCGAAGCTACGTCTTGCAGGGCGTTGGTACTGCTGGACACAGTTTCCAAACCCTGCGGCATCCCTTGGGAGGCTTTCTATGACAGGCTCTCTGCTTTCTGGAGTACCGGAACAGATTTTTCGTGGAGAAAAGGCCAGATCAGCTGTTCACGCGAGCTCCATTACTTCGCAGAGAGTTGACCCATAATATGACACTGGGTGGAAAATTATTATAGGGCGTCAGTGATAATTCAGGGTGTGATATAATGGATCGGCGAAACTTCCTCCGACGAGCCGGAATGGGTCTTGCGGTTGGCACAGGAATAGTTTCAGCAACCGGAAGTGCAGCAGCAGCTCCGGATGTAGAAGTCGACTATATCAACTTCAGCGGTTGGCACATCAACGTAGCAGACGGAGAAAAGGGCACCATCACGGTCGCATTGAAGAATAACACCAACGAAGAACAGAATGTCCTCCTGATCTATACACCGTACATTTTCCGGAACCCCCCCGGAAAGAACGGTGCGAACGAAGTTGAGTACAGTGCCGATCTAACTTGGGACGATGGAATTAATGACACGTACGAGTACATCGAGCCGAATTCGACAGTCTACAGGACGTACCAGTGGATACCCCATTTGGGAATCCCAGCTGACGTCGGAATCTACGGAGCAGAAATAGAGGCAAAGGCCGGCCGGAATGAAGGCACGCATGATGTCGAACAACTATCAAACGCATTCTACGTCAGAGAAACTGACGGTTGCGATCCCCCAACTGGCCAGACGGATATCGCCACGTACCACGTCAACCGCAGCGGAGACGAGTGCTAAATCGCAGCTCTAATTTTGTCGGTCAGTGAGCACGCCTATCGAACAGCCAATTCTACACAGGTCCAGAGAAATTAATGCGGCGAGAACTATTCTATGACACGCTCTAGGCAACTTCCCTGACGAGATCGTACCTGGTGTTGTCAGTGGCCCCGCGATATATCATCCATCGAATCGGTACAACGAAACTGCACCGGATCATGTTATTTACCGGTCCGTTGACTGGGCCATTTTAAATAGTGATCCACTCACTGTCTCACCAGATCTATTGCCATCTGGATTTGGCCCTGGTCGACGAACAATCACGCAAGTCCAAGACCCAACATCGATGGCCGAACTCCTACGGTTTATCGAGTGGGTTGCTGAACATCTCTAAAATAGTCTGTCGGCCTGTCGTCTGACGTAGCTATTTGTATCACCGATATGTATACAGTATCTGTATATGGCATCAGTGCAACGAGCAGCGACCTACGTCGAAAAGGGTGGGGTCGGGAAGACGACCAGTGCCGCCCATATCGCCGTTGCTGCACACAACATGGGCCACGAGGTCCTCCTGGTTGATCTCGCCGGCACCCAGAACGATCTGGCCACGCACTTCGGCATCGACATCGTCGACGAAGACACAGCAGCCGATGGCGGCGTCTCGATCGACGCACCGATCTCGGCGGTCTTCGGAGATGACTGGGAATTCCTCCGGGACAACATCGACGACCTCCTGGACCGGATGACGTTCGCGACCGACGAGGGGCCAGATCTCATCCCAGCCGATCCCGGTCTCGGCGGCGCTGACAACAACCTCGCGAACGTTCCGCTCGAGGAACGCTACCAGAAACTGGATGGGTTCGTCGAGGACCTCGTGGCCGACCAGTACGACCTCGTCCTGTTCGACCTGCCCGGGAAGGAAGACAACATCGCACTCAACGGCCTGTTTGCTGCCCGGAACGTCGTCGCGCCACTGAAGCCAGGTGCCTTCGAGCGCGACCAGCTACAGAAACTCGATGCGACACTGGAGGAGATCAGCACCGACCTCGACGTCGACCTCGACATCGCGTTGATCATCCCGACGATCATCAGCAGTCAGGAGACGCTCTCGGAGTCGTTCGTCGAGTATGTGACCGACGAATACCCGGAGATCGTCGGCGAGCCCGTCACGAAGACTGCCGACATCGGGAACAACCAGAACGACGGCCGGACGCTCTACGCCGTCCCTGACGATGAACTCTATTCGACCGGGAAGCGTGCACGCGAGGCGTACAGCGCGAACACCGAACAGCTGCTGACCCACCTCACAGACCGATGAGCGACACTACTGACGACCGCGACCCCGAGGAGCTGCTCGAACAGTCGAAAGAACAGAAACGCCATCAGAGCGAACCACAGCAAGAGCCGGAAACCGTTGATGAATCGTCACTGGAGGAGTACATCGCAGACGTCTACGAAGATCTCGATGCCGGTGAAGTGCCGACAAATCTCACGATGCGGGATCGAAATCTGGCAGCGCTGATCCGTGGTCTCGACAAGGCTGGACAGCTGGACGAAGTGGGGGCAGACCTGCGCGAGCACCTAGACAGAGACGCCGCGGACTCAGAGAGTCGGGGGTCAGTGTTGGGACTACTCGTGCGGGCGGGACTCGACGAGGTGCGTCCCGATCTCATTGAAGCCGGCGAAGCAGGGTACGAAACGTTCACCGAACGGCAAGAAACGCAGTTCTAAGCGACAGTTTCGTCTTACGGACCAATAGTCAAAATCCGCATTGTAGATACAGAGAGTGTATCTAGATCACGTATCCAGATATTGTATCTATATCTGGTATCCGAAGGCATAGTTGAGATACTGTACACAGATGCTATAGCAAGATACGCTTTATACAAGTCGGAGCGTGTTGATTGGCTGGGCCCCAGGTCCGGGGTTCATCATCAGGATGAGAAGGACTCTATCAGAACGTCAACGACACCATCGAACCCACACTCCGGGCAGACGATCGACAGGCCATCGACAGCTGCGGAGTCGACACCCTGGAGAATACCACTGCAGATGGTCCTATGACACTCCGGACAGGTGACCACATCGAGCTCAACCGGTTTCTCGTGACGGACGCAGTTCTTGCAGCTCGAGTAGGCCGGAACCACTGCACTGATGCGGGCAATCCGATACTCGGCATCCTGGTTCCCGCCGCCACAGACTGGGGCTGCCTCGCCGAATGCAGCTGCCTGTGGGTCCGGGAAGTGGTACTTGCCGGCACCGCTGGTCACGACCACCCACGGGACTTGCTGGTCGAGGATCTCGACGTTGGTGACATCGTAGGTACTGTTTGCCTCAGACCAACGAGTCGTTTCGAGAGGCTGGAGTGTCGCTTCGTGGTGGTCTGTAAACTCCACAAGTTCGATGGCGAATACAGCTTTCCGAGTCGAGAGCCGGTAGACACGCTTGGACTGGCGTGAATCAGTGACCGCCTCGAGAGACTCTTCAGAGACGTCGGTGACTTCCCACGTACGGGCATCGCCATTGACCAAGAGAAGGTCGCCCTCTGTGATGGCCGTGATCGTGTCGACAAGCTCGGGATCAAGACAGTCATCTGATTCAGCGAGAGGACTGATTTCACTCATCAGTCATCGCCCGAGACAGCGTCAGGGTGTGTGTTCCAGAGCTGGCGCGCCGCGCCGTTGCTCGGTGGCTGATCGTGATCGATATCATGGCGGTCGAGATATCGATAGATCGTCCGCTTCGAGACCTCGTGAGCCCTGGCGAGGTCGATGACGTCAAAGCCAGCATCGAGGGCAGCTCGGAGGTATGTCGGTTCAGTGTGAGCCGTTGGACCGAACGTCTCCAGATCGAGGGCAGCAACGATCTCCGCCTGAATCTGCCTCGTGGCAGTCTGTGAATCCGGGTTAGTCATCGGTGCTTGTGTCAAAGTGACTAGCTACGATTCCTAGAGTGTTTCGGCGAGCGAGGGAAGACGACAGGTGACACGAGAACGCTACTGGAAGAAGCGATCAGTTGTCGGGAGCTGTGGTATACCGATGCAGTTCTGACACCGCCTCGGCGACGAGCGTAGGTTCCAGCGTACCCTGCTGCCGGTCGAAGTCACGGTGTTTGATCGTCGTCGTATACCACGGCGAGATGTATGCATCCGTGTCTGACCCGCCCTCAAGCCAGGCGTCGTCAGGCACCGAGATCGCTCCGGTGTGTTGCTGAGTCGTCATCGCAAGTGCGATGCACTCCGTGTGGGCAAACGGATGCGATCCGTCGCTGACGATAACCCATGGTCGGTACGAGGGACCGGACTTGTGTGGTGCAGGACCCCACCAGACCTCTCCCTGCTCGTAGCTCATTCACCAGACTCCGAGGATTCAGTCATACCAGGACCCCACTCGTCAGTGTTCTCTTCACCGAGCCGGTCGGTTGCTGCACGGGCTGTTGCTAGGGACGAAAGCGTGGTATCGATGTCGTCAGCCTCACCGATCGCCCAGTACTCTCCACGGTGCCGTACGAGATCCCGTTCTTCGAGCCGCGAAAGGACAACACCGACGCTTCCCCGTGGAACATCCGTGGCCTCATAAATCTCCTTGGGCGTGTACGCTTGCTCTGGGTGAGCGGCGAGGAATCCAAGGATCTCCTCGGCGTTCGTTCGGCCCCCCGAACGAAGTTCGTCAGTTGAGTTCTGCTCGAACCGGTCGATGTCGATCGGCATATCCACTACTTTGTAATCGAGTATAATAGATGTAGTGATTGTAATAGCAGTAATAGATATGATCATCCCAGATTCTGATCCCACAGAAGTAGAGTAACGACTTGTTCAATTAGTCGTAGCAGATCGGGCAGTTTTCATTCGGAACGCGGGGTGTGTTCCTGCGTTTCTACCATCCGCTAGATATATTAGTAACGGAAGCTAAAAGAATCGTAATGCGCATCGAAGCCACCGACGGGAACGAGTACAAAGTGTGGCTCACCGACCCGGAGATCGAAGACCTCCGACGAGCGACCAACAGTCAACGAGACGACCTCATTATTCAGCTCGGCGCGTTCGTCGGCTTGCGTGCGTTCGAAATCCCGCAGGTCCGCCCCGTCGACGTCAAGCAAACCGAGAGCGGCCAGTATCGTCTCCGGGTGCAGGCCGGCAAAGACACCAGTGGCAACGGTGGGAAGCCTCGTGATGCCTACCTCCCCGACGGCGTCGAACGTGATCTCCAGCGCTTCCAAAACGAGCACAACATCGCACCGAAAGACCCCTTTATCGATTTGAAGCAGCCTGGTGTTCGTGCAGTGGTTCGCCGAACAGCGACGCGAGCTGCCGAAGCGACCGGCGATGAGGACTTCGAGAAGGTCAGCACCCACGATCTCCGTCGGCGATTCGCCCAGCGCCTCCTCGTCGACGAACAGATGAATCCGCGTGTCGTGATGGCCGTCGGGGGGTGGGACAGCTTCGCTGCGATCGAGCCGTACCTGAACGCACCGAGTGAGGACATCATCGATGACGCCTTCGCCGGTGTCGGCCTCTGATCGATCAGCCACCCAGACCACATGTGGCGCAACATGTATTGTACAAGAGGCTGTAATCGCAGATATGGCTACCAACGATGCTCCCGAAGAGACCAAGGTCAGCGACCGGGGCATGGTGACGATCCCAGCTTCGCTCCGCCGGCGTCTCGACATCGAGCCAGGCGACAAGCTCCGTTGGGATACGGACGATGAGGGAAACCTCTCTGTCGAGGTCGTCAAGCAGCGCTACGGTGCGTTTGATGACTTCGAACCAGTCTCGATGGGTGGTGGCGGCTCAGAGACACACGACGTTGCCGGTCACGACGACGACCCCGCATTCTCGGAGACCAGCTGATGGCGGTTGCCCTCGTCGATACGGGCGTTCTCATCGGGATGGCAGATGTCGATGATCAGCACCACGCCGCTGCGATGGAGATCGTCCGTGGGATGGATCAGGGAGAGTTGCCAACAGGGCGGGTGACAAACTACATTGTCCTCGAAACGCTCAACTGGATTCACAACCGGAAGCACCAGCAGACAGCTGTCGAGACGTACGAGCGGCTGAACCGGTCTGCAGGGTTCGAGATCCATCATTCAGCGCAGAAGGATTTCAACCGAGCAATCGAACTCTTCCAGACCTACGACGGACTCTCCTGTGGCGATGCGACGATCGTCGCGTACATGCAACGAGAAGGGATCGAGTACCTCTATTCGTTCGACGATGACTTCGACACGGTCGAGGGAGTCACGAGATTAGAAACCCCCGAGAATCCGTTTAGCTGACGACAGCAGAACGGCTTTGCGAACACAGATCTTCGGACAAGCACCTCGTCAGCAGTCTCGATTCTACAGTGAGAGGATTTACGTGGTAGAGTCCGCTGGCGGCTCGTCCAGATCAGGGAGATCGTAGATTGCGTAGGCCAACCAAGCGACGAGGGCGATCGGCATCTCAGGAGGCACCGAGTTGGGGTCACCGATAGGATTCACACCCAAGTGGGTAGCCATCACGCCGATCACGGTTGACGTCGCCACCGTTCCAAGGGCGACGACCATGGCCTCTCGGCGCGACGGGAGGGAGGTTTCGGGATCGTGCTCGATGGCAGCCTTCTCACGTTGGGCTCGTGCCGTCGTCAGCTGGACTGACAGCCAGGCGGGGGCGAAACCGGGCACCCAAGCGCCGACGAAGTCGTCGAGGGAGGTCTGGCTCTCCTCGTTATCGGTGTCGGTGCCGCGGGCCGCAGCAATCTCTTCGGGAGAGACAACAACATCAGTCGGGAACGCTGTCTCGAAGTGTTGGTAGGCGAATCGGCGGAAGTGATCCCGAGCGCGATGGCTCGCCAAATAGTGCTTGTCGACTATCTCCGCAGATGCACTCGACTGCGCCGCTGCAACGTCCTCAACCTTGGCAATGTAGGCCTCGTAAGCGTCGAGGTACTCGTTGAACCAAAATTGGCGAAAGTGCTTGGGTGTCGGCTTCGAACCGTTGGACAACCGGACACCAGCACGGTCGACGATCGACTCAATCTTATCGCGGACCCATGTGTCCGATCTAGCCCCGTCTGCTGAGCGGTCACTCGGGAACAGCATTTCGTAGCCCGCCTCCTCCAGTAGTTCGATGTACTGCCGAAAGTAATCCAATCCCGCCATGATGGGGGTGGTTCCGGGGCCGTTTTTCCGCTCTTTATCGAAGCAAACCCTAGGGTCATCCCCATCGAGGATGACATCCTCCCGTGCGTTCACGACGAGCGTATCGCCAGTCCGATGGCCACAGCCAGCGAGGCAGAGCAACAGCACTTTCTCGACGAGGCGTTCACGTAGCTCTTCAGGGCCGAGTTCAGCCAGAGTCTCTTCATCGATCCCCTTCGTTGCCTCCCAGCAGTCCCGGACCTGGCGCGGCGTGAGTGTCTGCTCGGGCGACTCGCGGTTGTACGACCATCCCATCCGTGGAAGGACCATCTCGGCGGGATTCGATTCGACTTCACCGATCAGCTCAAGATACTCGTAAAAAGCTGCAAGCGTCGAGGCGTAGTTGTACCGTGCACCTTCGGATGGATAATTGGCGTTCAGGCCTCGAAATAGATCGAGCATGAGTCGAACGTTCTTGCCATCAGGGGCCCGGGCAGGTCGAAGGAGATTGCTTGTGCCGAGTTCCTCTTGAGAGACCTCGATCAGCTTCCGCATGTGAGTCCAAGCGTTCCCGACAGACGTGTCGTTGAGCCGGCCGAATTCCTCGTCTTCATCCTGAAGCCACGTGTGAATCAGTTGTTTCGTCTCGGCGTGTGTCCCCGGGAGGGATTTGCGCTCTCGAGGTTCGAATCCACACTCGTCGAGAAGTACCTCATCGACAGTCTTCCCCTGTCGTTCGGCATAGCCCTGGATACCGCTGAATCCGTGTTCACGGAGCCACGTATGAGTCGGTTTCACGTCTGGATTCTTCCCCTCAGACCGTCGACGCTCCCGGACTTCGGCGGAGAACCGCTGCTGGACGTATGCTAGTGTCCATTTAGGATCCGTCATATATGATTGAGTAATAGATAGGTTTGTAAAAGGGTAAGGGTGGCGTGATTTATTACGTACAACCAACTCAGCCGTTTGGTTGTGGTTTCTGTTGCACCAGTCAAAACTAGGATTCCGATGACGTCGATGGGCTGGTGGCGAGGGGGGAAACTGCACTCGAACGATCAGCGGCACCAAACCACCAGAATGCACCGTGTTCAAGACCGACAGAAAACGGTCGTTTTCTGTCCGAGGTGCAACACCGAACGCACCAACGGAGAGAGTCAGACGATTTCAATTTCCTAGGCGCGATTTCCAACATCTACGATCGGAGAAGTCGTGGTAAACCATCTAAAGAAGATTGAGCCGTTCCACACTTGGAATGACTGTCCGCCAATAGAGTGTATATTTTCGATTGTGGAAGGTTGAGCCAGTAGGTGAACTCGCAGGAGCGAGAGCAGTCGTCAGGTTCGATTTAAATCGACGCACTATCCCGAAATTCGGGGATCGCCACGATCTACTCAAGGAGAATCTGCAATTCGTCTCGAACAGCCTGCAAGAGCTGCTCACCCTCTTCGGTCACGTCGTAGTAGTCGATCCGACCCTCAGGATCTAACTCAGTGAGAAGGCCGGCTTCGGTGAGGCTCGTGAGGGCACGGTACCCCTGGCGCTCAGACATAGAGTGGTAGTGCTCATTTGCATGATCGATGACGGCTCCACCCCACGGAAACACATCTGGTTGTGAAATCTGAGCGACGGCCAATAGCGCCGCCTCCTCGGTCGGGGAAAGAGCGATCCAGTCGTCGATGGCAGTCCGCTCGTCAAGGCCCGACAGTTCGTGAGAGGTCATCGAAAGATCTCACGAGACCGAGTCTTAAGTGATTCCCCCGAACTGCTCACGGGAGGCAGTACAGCGCGGACCAACGTACGTTCAAGCATCAGTCAGAGGTTGCTGGTGCAGGACCTAGATTCTTCCGCCGAGATCGGTCGGTCAAGGGACGCCCGACAGATCGAGACCGGGATTGGTGTGCCAGCAAATCAGGCCCTCATCAGGGGTGGAGGGGGGTCCCCCCTTCCGTTCCTGTTCCTGATACGCGCGCGTACCTTGGTGCCGTTTTTGGCACTCAGAGAGTGAAACTCGCCCCAGACCGGGTGGCCATCCTCGATAGACCAGAGGACCAGGCAGTGGGTGAGCCATCGGGGGAGAGAGGTCATCGGGGTCGAGGCACAGACACAAGAAGAGCGCTCTATAGTGATGGGTGTCGTATCTGTACGCTGTCTGCTGTCCGTCTGCTTGACCGCCGTGCATACCGGATCGTGGCGTGTCTGACCAGAGTTGTGTTCAGTGTATTCGTTTGTATACATACCGACGAAGGTAGGGAATTCCGATAGACTGTAGAAACCTATCAACTAACTAGTGTCAAAATGGGTGTGATTTATATGATGGATCCAGCCCATCCATTGGTCGTGACCATCCCCGACGGATGGTCGTGAAAGATCGATGGCACGGATCACCAACCTCAGCGACAACAACGGCACCGGAATCGTATCGATCCCGAAAGACGAACTCGAGATATGCAGCCTCCTCGACGAGGATGGCGAACCAGATACCGAGATCCAGCTGATGGTCATGATGGAAGCACCTGGCGAATGGCGCGTATCCGTCCTCGACGAGTCAGCCGTCGACGACTCCTGGTACACTGGAGAAACGCCCGACACCGGTGTGGACGTCGGCAGCGGCCTCAGCAGCGACTGAGATGGGACGCGTGGCTAAATATAGTAGGACGGTCGAATTCACACTCAGTATCTAACCAACAAGATCGTTTTTATCGAGACGTGTTGGTTAACGCTGATCCGAAGACGGCTCGCAGCAGGCAGTAGCGAAGTTAGATATAGGACATAAGCCGTGCCTGCTGCGCATCCTCTGGGTCAGGAACGAGATCGTACCGTTCGAGCACCGATTCGGAGCCGTCTTGATCCTGCTTGAGGCCCTCGAAGACGAGCTCGGGCGAGACCTCTAACGTGTGGATATACGAGCGGCCCCCGGCACGCCCAAGGTTCCGCTCGTCTCGTTCGAGGAGTCCATAGAGTCGGATCGAGTCGAGGAAGTCGTTGAGCCGCCGCTTCGACCGCGGTTCGTAGCCACAGACCTGACAGATGTTCTCGTACACCTGATAGATGTTCTTCGCACGCGGAGACGACTCGTCGTCGATGTTGAGGAATGACGTTGCGAGGAGCGCGAGTTTCATTTGCGAGGTGAGCTGTTCGCGCACGATCGTGAGCACGCGCTGTTCTTCGACACGGCTGCCTGCTTCCTCGACGTGTGTCTGTGTGACCTGTCCGGTGTCTCGCTTGCGGGCGATGTTCCCCGCAGTTTCGAGAAGATCCAGTGCTTCACGAGCGTCACCCTGTTCTTGTGCGGCGCGTGCGGCACACAGTTCGATCACACCTTCGTCGACGGTGTCCTCGCGGAAGACGAGATCCGCGTAGTGGTCGAGGATCTGGGTCAATTCAGTGGCGTCGTACGGGGAGAAGAAAATCTCGTATTCACAGAGCGTGCTCTTGACCCGCGGGTCCAGCGAATCTTTGAACATGTGGTTGTTCGAGATTCCGATGACACCAACACGGGTGTCTTCGAGTGAGCCCATCTTTCGGGCACGCGGGAACTCGTAGAGGAGCTTGTCGTTGTCGGCACCAAGCATGTCGATCTCGTCCAGGACCACGACGACATCGCCTTCGAGTTCGTCGAGTTCCTCGTACAGCGTCGACCAGAGGAATCCCTTTGTTGGGCCCTGTTCCGGGACCTGGTCGTCCGGTGGCCGGAGCTGGTTGATGAGAGATATCAGGACGTTGAAAATGCTATCGTCCTTGTTGCAGTTGACCTCGAGAATCGTCACGGGGATATCGTGCTTTGTGGTCTCGGCGCGGAGAAATTCCATCATCTTCTTCGTGACGACAGTCTTTCCGTTGCCCGTTTGGCCGTAGATGAAGACGTTGTTCGGCCCGAACCCTTCGATGATGTCCTGCAGAGCCTCTGAATAGCGTGAGACTTCATCATCTCGGCAGAGGATGGTCTCCGGCGTGTAATCTTCGTCGAGAGGTCGCTTGTCGGCGAAGATCTTCCCAGGCTCGTCAAACGGGGAATCCATGTTGTCGATACTCACAAAGCAGTCGATAATAAATCCCTAGTTCGAGTGTTTCCAGCGTTTCCAGTGTTCTGGTAGCAGTGGTCGATCCGTTCCCCCCTCTTCGAGTGTAACACAGCAAGAAACCAGTTCTACCGTTCCGTGTCACCATTTTCAGACTACTGCTGAGATGTAGCTTCGAACCCACGGCCCGTTTCGAGTGTTATCACGAGTATCGTCGGGACCCCCTGTTTCGAGTGTTCTTTGCGGATGGGAGAAGAGTGGCGCATTGTTCTTCGGCCGAGGTGGTGAGAAGGCGTTTTTGACGAAAGGGTGAGATCGAGGAGAGTGTCGTGAAACACTGATCCGGGCTGGGGAAGAGCCCGATTAGAACAGGGAAAGTCTGTGTTGCTTCGTGACCGGTAACCCACACACACCCCCGTTTCGAGTGTTTTCCCGTGAACAACGGTTTGGTGGGCCTCAGAGCGGTTCGGGGCGTGATAGATATAAAGAGTGGTTCGCCACACCCCCCATTTCGAGTGTTTTCTACAGAGTGAGCGTACTACTACTACTACTAACTCTTTCTAGTAGAAAAATATAAATAAAGAGTGCAAGGAAGGCTCGGGTCTCCATTGTAAATCAGTTGTGAAATTATCTGCTGCTCCGTCTGTAGCACTCTTCTTATTGCCGTTCTCGATCAGCTGATAAGTCTCTGCATGTCCACATGATGTGAGATGGGCAGAACACTCGAAACGGGGGGTGTGTGTGGTCATGTAGGATCCACTGGACAGACGTACTGACTCTTGACTTTGTCCCCCTCTCGCCATTGGAGGTAGTAGTAATCGCGGCCGTTGATGGTCTTCGTGGTGATCGTTCCTTTCGTCGGCGGCAGCTCAGCTTTCTCACGTGCTTCGTCAAGTTGTTCGTCCCACTCATCTTCCTCCCAGTCGTCCGGTGTGTCGGCACTCTCGGGTGGTTCAGTACTGCCCGCGGTGTCTTCGAGGCCGTCGAGGAGTGTCTCGATACTGGTGATCGCCTGCGCGGTGTCTTCGAGGCCGTCGAGGAGTGTCTCGATACTGGTGATCGCCTGCTCATGCACAACGACCAATTCATCTGAAAGTGAGTCGGTTCCAATCGCCTGTATCTCCTTGAGCGCGGTTTCGGCGTGGGATTGATCGCTCATGTCTTAACCAACGTAGGCGACGATATTGACTGCTGTGTTGGTTAGCCTACTTTGGCTCTGTTTCAGCAATCAAGTCACCACACGTATCGAATAGACGGTATTTCTACTGTCGATTAATTGTCGCCGCCGTCGCGAGTGTCGCCTGTGTACTCGGACTATCCGGTTGTTGTGGCGCGATTTGCACCCCTGAAGGGTCCGAGTAAGACTGTGCAGTATAGTCCGGCCAGTCCGCACAGTATGCTTTGAGGATGGGACGCAAGCGCTCCAAATCCAGTTCGTCGAGGATCCACTCGATCTCGTCCCAGCGCTGGCCGAACTCGTAGTAGCGATCGGGCGGGATCTCGAAGAAATCGGTCTCGTTGGCGATCTCGAAAATAACGCCGTAGGGTCGTGTTGGCGGTGCGTGCTGTTTGATATGGCCTCCAGGAGGCTGCGTGACCGGGTTCGGATGGTCCTCGTGGAACGGCTTTCGCTCCTCGTTTGTCGACGCCCACCACGGTTCGAGCTGGGCGACAAAGCCGTCGTCAGTCTCCTCGACGAGGAAGAACGCGCGAAGCGTCTTCCAGTGACGGTCGTAGGAACTCTCGCTCGTGACTTCGATGAGCGCCTGTCGATCGAGTGGCTCATCGCTCGCGAACAGCGCCGACAGCATCCGTCGGGCGGCCGGTGGCAGCGTCGGGAACACTGCCTCACTCGGGAGCGTCGCCAGGGCGTTCTGGACCGACAACGTGTCGAGGCGATCGCGAGCCGTATCCCGGGATTCCAGGGCGGCCAGCGCGTCGGCGACAAGGAACGGATCTGGACCGCGGTCGTTCGTCGCGAGGGCAGCTTCGAGACACCGGGTCAGCCGGTCCAAATCCCGGCGATTGGTCTCGTAGAACCCCTTGCGGTCGGCGATCTCCCGGACGAGCCCCCGGATGTGACCGTGCGAATTGGCTTCGACCATCGGGATATCGAGCGTGGCGGCATCTTCGACGCCCTCGTCGACTCGTTCGCGAAGGCGGCTCGATTCCTCCCCGATGGCCTCCTGGACGTGGTCCTTGAGTGCCGTTGCTCCGGGACCGGAAATGATCCACGAGGCGGTGAGGTCCGCCGTCGAATCGGCTTCGTCGACGTCGTATGCAGCCCGCGCTTTCAGCTTCTCCTTGCGGTCTTCGATACACATCCGATACCAGCTGTGGAAGCCATTCTCGTCCTCGTAGCCGGCCTGCTTGGTGACGGTAAAGCGCATGAAATCCAGGAAGTGCTGGAGTGCCTCGTCGTTCGCGAGCAGTTCTGTGGTTCGTGGCAGACGGAGGTTAATTGTGACATCGATGCCGGCGGCGTAGTACAGGTGCGTTGCCGACGTGAGCAGGCCCTGAAGATCCCGGAACAGTTCCCGACGAAGCCCGCTGTCCAGTTCGTCAAGCTCGCCGATCTTCGACAGGATGTTCGATCGAACAGCGCCGATGCGATCGCGCCAGTTGTCGTAGTGTTCGAGCTCGTCTTCGCTGAGCCAGCCGATCTGCTGGGCCCGGACGAGCACATCATGCAAGTCGTTCTCGAAGGCTTTCACCCCGCCGTGGGTCTGTTCGAACTGCGTCCCGACGGCGTCGACACTTAAGGCCTTACTCAGCATCCGATTCCCGAGTAACCCAGCGCAGAGACGTGCCATCGTCTGTGCCGGACCGCCCCACTGTGTGATCAAGAGGGCGTGGTCGTCGAAGATCGATGCGTAGGTGACGCGACCGTCGCCAGTCGGTGCCTGGCGCTCGTTCGTCCAGTCGATGAGGTCTGCATCGGCAAAGTTCACGCCGGAGACCCGCTCTCCGGCCAACATGCGACGGTGGAAGACCGGTGGCTCGATCTCACGCGGACCGGTGCTGTCCCCGAGGAACTGCACGTACCCGTCTTCGGCTGGGTCACCAGTGTCGGCCAACCACCGTTCGGCTGGGGGGTGGTGGTCCCCTCCTGTCCCTTGGGGGGCTACACTGTACTTGTGAGACGCTGAGGGGTGTCCGTAAGACGCACCCACCAATCGGGATTGGTACCGGTGGACGACGTCCCCGGTTGGGGTCACATAGTTCTGTGCAGCGATGCCCAGCGCCGTCAGCGACAGCCTGTTGGAGGCATGCGACCGGTCGATCGCGACGAGGCCTGCGGCCTCCAGATCCGCCACGTAGCGATCGATACTGGCGTCGGCGTAGTCGATCTGGGTATCTCGCTTCAGCGCCCGCACTGAGCGCTCGCTGTCGGCGTCGAGCTGTGCCAGCAGGGTGAGCAGGCCGGTCTGTGTGCGGTTATCCTCGACGAAGGCCCATGCTTCCTCGGCCTCGTCAGCGCTCGTCGACGAGGCCGTGGCTTCCGGTGACCGGCGGGACGTCTGCCCGGCGTCAGTAAGGAACGCGAAGCGCTCAGCCCACGTGGGAGCGTCGTCGTCATCGAGGGCGGTGCTGGTGAGCCGGCGCACTCGCTGGCGGACACCTGGAGACATCCAGAGTCGGACGTCGAACCCAGCTGCGAGCGCGTCGACAGCCGTGAGCGCCCGCTTGATCGTCTCGCGGTCGGCACCCGTCCACTGCTCCCCATCGAGCACGAACGTCAGTGTGCGCGGGACAGCGCGCTCTGCGTGGAGTGCAACGAGGGAGTGGCGCAACGCGTCGACACCAGCGTTGAACTGCCCCTGGCTCGTCCCCGTCGTTTCGAGTGTTCTTGTGATATGCTCGAACTGCTCGGCACCGTCGAAGCCACGGCGCACGCGGTAGACGTCGTCGGCCCACAGGAGTGCGTACCGGCCGATGGCATCCAGATACGACCGTGCTTCTTCGACGGCGGCCGTCGGAGCGTCGGCAGTGTCCAGTTGCGCGACACGCCCCACCAGCTCCTCGTGAATGAACGTCGCGACAGCACCAGCGCCGGCATCGGGATCTCGATAGTCGAAGTTGTAGCGCTCGCGAGCGAGATCCTGGACGAGTCGTGCCGTCGACGGAACCAGATCACTGACGACATCGGCGAGCCACTCGAAGGTCCGCGGGCTCACCTCGTGATAGGTCTGGCCAGCGATCCCGAGCTGGCCGCCAGCCTCGATCAGGGAGACGCCAGGAGAGCGGGCGTCGTCGACGGGGCCACGCAGCTGGGGACGATCGGCGACGGGAGCGGGAACGTCGGGGCCAATCCCTGGGGTTCGCGTCGTCTGCTCGGACGCGGAAGTGTCGTCGTCCTCGCTCGTCAGGTCCTCGACGAGGTTGGGATCGATACCGAGGCCGTCGAGATACGCGCGGTCGTCGACGATCGGCTCGCTCGCCCGCGTCGCCTGCTCCCAGTAGGGGTCGAGATCGGCGTCGCCGGCGTCGGCCCGTTCGGCCAACAGCGCGCTGCGTTGCTGGTTCGCTCCGTCCTTGTCGTCGGCCTGTGCGAGTGTTCTGAGTCTGTGTCGCTGGTGGCGCGTGCCACAGGTCGGGCAGGTGGCGGACTCGTCGTCGGTGTCTTCGAGCAGCCAGAGTGACTGACACTCCGAACAGCCGACGACGCGGTAGGTCATCGACGATCACCACCGGAGTGTGCTCTACAGGAGTATCGCCCACCATCGCGATCATCGCGACGGCGTAGCGCTCGGTAGAGCGAACGGTGGCGAGGGATGGGTCTCTGGGTGGGCGAGCCCCCGTGCCCAGTCCCCTGGCGTGCTATCGGGTCGTCTGACCCGTCGAGAGAGAGGGAGAGTCCTGCCATTCGCGGCGCTTACGACGATCTCACGGCTCACTGACCAGCTGAGAGTTCCCCCACGATGCGCAGCGATGCGTCTGACGCTGGGGGAAATGCTTATCATGGAAGGCGAGGAACAGAGCAGATGTCCAATCTGGAGGGCGAATTAACGCCCTCGTTCTGTTCCCCACTTCGATTAGTGGTGGGTGCGTCCTTGCCTGATACCGAATTGTGACATGCCGTCCCGTATTAAATCCCCCGCACAGATTGACAACCTGTCTGACGCACGGCATGCGATTGTGCCTGCCAGCAGAGAGTCGCTCAACAGTCATGGACGACCTCCATATGACGGTGATGGGCTTCGACAGTCTCGCTGGTGGCGTCACACAGGAAGCAATTGATGTCGCCTTCGGTGGGCTCCGTGTGATCGATGCCGTAGTAGTTGCCGCTGCCGATCATCGCCGGACCTCCGTGCGGCGCTCGATGACGACATCGTGGCCGTAGTCGCCGCGGCGGTACTGCTCGTAGAGATTCTCGACTGTGGGGAAGTCGTCAGTCCACTCGGTGTAGTGGACGAGATCGCCGACGTGGTAGCGCAAGCGCCACTCGTCGGCCTGTCCGGGCGCTGGCGCGCTCCCAGCGGAACCGGTGGGGTCTGCTCGGGCCATCACTCGCGCCCTCCCTGTGGCGGGTGACTGCCCCGAATCCCTGGCTCGCCGCGATGCCGACAGTCCGTGAACGGAACGCGGAAGATCATCGAATCCGCCTGCTGGACCGCTTGGGCGAGCGCGCGGCGCTGGTCGCGATCACCCGCCGTGGCGTTGAGCTGCTCGATCGTTCCCGCAGCCAGATCCGCCAGCAGGACACCGCGGACGGCGTCGGTCTCGACGTGTGTGACCAGTAGCGGCGGCTCGCTGTCGACAGTCGTGACGGCGACGACCTCGCCAGTCTCGGGCACGGTCATCTTACTTCACCACCGCCACGTCCGGTGCATCTGCGTCGTGGCAGACTTCTGCGAGCGCTCGCGCTTGGTGCTGGAGCTGGCGACGGCCGTCGTCGGTGAGCCGATACGCGTTCGTGCGCTTGTCCAGCGCGTGGCGGTCGATCGTCACGAGACCGGCGTCGGCGAGTCGATCGAGGTTCTGGTAGAGCCGACTGTGGTTGATCGAATCGGGGTAGCGCTCGTCGAGGTATTCCTTCAGCGCGAGCCCGTAGGGTTCGTCGTCGACGGCGGCGATGGCCGTCAGCAGATCGCGCTGGAAGGCGCTGAGGGCATACCACTCAGTCATCGGTGACCTCCGTGTCTCGGCATGGTCGAGGGGTGGGCAGGGTGGTACGTGAGTCTGCGGCGGGCGGGTGACCGAATCGCATCTGTGACGGGTCGGTTTTCGTCTCTGGCCCGCTGTGGGGTGTTTGTGGCCTGTACAGGCGTGACCGAATCGTGACCGAATGTGACCGAATAGGCGCTGGCGAACGATGCGACTGGTCGTGGGTGGGCTGGTCTGCGATCATGGGTCGATGCGACGCCGCCGATCTGTGGGCGTCGCCTATCTCATGGTGTTATCCCGACCATACTTAATGTTTCTGTACAGCAAACATTTCCATACGAATCACAATCGTATCGCATATTACTATTTGTCCGGCCGGTGAATGTGGAGTAGAATGGCTAAGCGTGGGTCTGACCGCAAGGTCAGCGACGACCGAATACTCTTAGAGTTCCTTCTATCGGCAGATCCAGCTCTATTCACAAGCGAGGTCTCCGATCCCCTTCCGTTGTCACGCCAGCGTGTAAACGATCTGCTGAACGAATTGGAAGACGAGGGACTAGTAGCCTCGAAGACCGCTTCAGGTAGACGACTATGGTGGATGACTCGCCAAGGCCATCAGCAAGTCGCAAAAGAGGCTCGTGAGAAGCTGACTTAGCTTCTAATCCACATTTCTTGCAATCCACCAACCGTTAGCACTGCCAAACGACTTCTTCCGGAGTATTCCATCATCCTCCAGAGACTTGAGAAGTTCATTGATACGGGTACTCGTGAGTGGTAGCTGTTCAGCAAGCTCAGTACTTTTTACAGCAGGATCTGGATGTTGCTTGATTGTGCGTATGAGTTCCGAGTCACTGACTGAACGATCTTTTCCACGAGTGCTCATCTCTACTCGCATACTCCTTTTCTTTCTGTATGGAAAACTCTTGTGGTGGTGGGGTAATATAAATCAGATATAGGAACACACGCGCTGCTGGTCGGTTTCTTTCGAAGATCGGCACCCACTTGATGGGTCGCTCGTCGACGCCGTTGCACGACGAGTTCGAGCACGTCGCTCCGACGGTGTGACGCTTGAGTGGTTCTGTCGTTTTCGTCGACCCCCGGGGATTCAGGGGTTATTGCGGGTCGACGGAAATAGTGAAGTGAGTTCGAGCGGCATAGCAGCTATGGCCCGCAAATCGGCCATGGTTTCAGACGGACCCTTGGGCGGTTGAAGCTCGCTCATCACCGATCCGATTGCGTATATTACTTGTTTCAGACGGACCCTTGGGCGGTTGAAGCAAAGAGACGTATGAGTGTGTCGGGTGTGGTGCGAAGGTTTCAGACGGACCCTTGGGCGGTTGAAGCCCGGCCACATGAAGGACACCATACAGGGCCAGCCGTTTCAGACGGACCCTTGGGCGGTTGAAGCCCGCATCGTTCACCCCGTCACATCGGCGATATCGAGTTTCAGACGGACCCTTGGGCGGTTGAAGCGCGGACGGCCCACAGACGGATCCGACGTGGATCCAGTTTCAGACGGACCCTTGGGCGGTTGAAGCGATGCCGAGGACACGGCGCTCATCGCTATTGTGGCCGTTTCAGACGGACCCTTGGGCGGTTGAAGCCAGATCCGACAGCCACACCGACTGTAAACGCCGTGTTTCAGACGGACCCTTGGGCGGTTGAAGCTACCTCGGCGAACGGACCGAGGACAACGACGGTAACGGTTTCAGACGGACCCTTGGGCGGTTGAAGCAGACAGTGCTGCGATAGCCTGGGGATCATTCAGATCCAGTTTCAGACGGACCCTTGGGCGGTTGAAGCGTGAACGCCCTGCTGGATACGTGGGAACAGGTCGGCGTTTCAGACGGACCCTTGGGCGGTTGAAGCTTCGCGTCGCGCACCGTCTCCTGATCGGCCTGCTCCTGTTTCAGACGGATCCCTTGGGCGGTTGAAGCTGTGCCGACGGCGTCGAGCACCCCCGCGCCTGTCCTGTTTCAGACGGCCTCTGGAGTGGCCGAAGCGATCCGCGAACTGGTGGCGATCGTCGTCGTCGACGTGATCGCGCCGGGCACGAGCCAGTACGATCGACGGACGCTCGACGCCGTGTTGCGTGAGTCGGATGGTGTGCCGCCCGAAGTGTTGCGGGAACTGGCGCTGGCTGGGTTGACGTTACAGCCGACGCCGTCGCAGAGTGAGTACGAGCACGTGGCAGCGACGGTGTAAGGTCTTAGAAAGTATTTATGGGGCGTCATAGAACAGTTAGCATGGTTTTCTGATACCGGTCAAGAGGACTGCTGTTGCCCTTTCTGAACAGCGGCAATAATCTCCACCTCTCAGACACCTATTTTCCGGAATCTACTGAGGTGTATGAACCGTTTTATGACACCCAGACTGAGTGGTCGGGTTTTTGTTGTCCCACTTTCAACGCATAGTTAATGGGTACTCGGACAAATGCGACAAAGGCGAATTTATTGTATGTCGCGAGCGAAATTGAAAGAATGGCAGAGGAATTATCTCTTCCTCAAATCGTTTCAGAACAGGCTGTTCGTTTATATTCTCAGGCACTTGAGACGCATTATCAACCCAGTTCAATTGATAGAGTAACGGCAACCTGCCTCTACATGGCGGCCAAAGCCATGGATGAGCCAGTAACGATTGACCAAGTCGCAGGTGTGAGTAGACGGAAAGCTAAAAACATCTATAGCGAGTCTCACACGCTTTCAGAGGAGATTGGCTATCCAGTCGAGTTGGATGATCCCAGTATGTTCGTTAAGAATTGGGGTGCAGAGTTAGGATGGGAAGAAGAGGTAGTCGAGAATGCCGTAGAGCTCTGCGAACGAATCAAAGATGAGGGCCTACATAGTGGCTATTCCCCCACTGGTGTAGCCGCAGGGGTACTATACGCCCATTCACAGTCAGAAAGTATGAGTCACACTCAAAGAGAAATAGCAGACTTAGCAGAAGTCACCGAGGTGACTGTGAGGAATAACTACCCACGAATTCTCCGATACACAAATAATGTTGATCGTAAGACGTTAGCGAGGCGAAATCTGAATGTCGCATGTGACCTTATCGAGGATGAATTTGACCCTCCAAATGATGTCTGCCAGCGAGCGCGAGAATTAGCTGAGGAAATCGATTCAAGCAAAGATAGTGGTTGGAGCAAAGCCGCGATCGCTTCAGCAGCGTATCTCACTACTGCGAACCAGACCGGTGTTAAAATTGATCGGTCATCGCTCTCTGATGTTGTCGGGGCCGGAGAACAAACAATTGCGAAATATGAGGCGATGATATAATGTCTAGTGGAATTTCTGTTTCAGACGCTCTCTGTGCAGAGTTCCGGGAACAGGTCGATGGCGGAGCCACAACGGCAGAGATTGCTGAGGAGAACAACCTAAATACGGGGACTATTCAATACCATGTATATGGTGAATGTAGTCACGATATCGGAGTCCCTCCACTAACCCCAACTGAACCCGGATTACCAGAGGAGGAATGCAGCGAGCTCCGGAGTGAGTATGCTTCAGGGGAAGACGCTAACTCACTCGCAGATTCTTATGGACACACCTGGAAGACCATCATTCGGCATCTGACCGGAGAGTGCAGTCATGGCGAAGGTGGGCTAACGGTGGATAAACAAGATATCTTCCAGCGGATGCCCGTTTCTGAAGAAGACTGTAAAAACCTTCGAGAATCTTACTTTGGGGCAGATTCTCCCGACCTAGTTGAATTTTCGAAGGATGTACCGTGGGTATACGGTACCGTAATCACCCATCTCAACGGAGATTGTAATCACGAAATTGAAACCCAAGCACGGATTAAGAGTGAGCGGGCGAAAATAACTAAAGAGCTATGTGAAGAATTCAGACAACGATATCGCGAGAATACTGATCTGAATCTTTCTAAACTCTTAGAGCTTGCAGAAGACTACGAGGCATCGGCTGGATCTATTCAACGACACATTCGCTTTAGATGTGGTCATGAACCAGAGTCAACACTATTGGAGGAGATTGATGGATGGCAAGATCTCGTTGATCAGAATGTCGTCTCCGAGTTAGACGAGTTTGACGAAGAAATCCAAGATGAGTCACTCGAGGAGTCTACAGAAGATAAGCCAGCTGAGTATGCAGATATTGCTGAGGACACTGGTATTTTATCTCCAGATGAATCCGAAGCAGGGGCAGACTTAGCCAGACCAGAGCCAGATCGTGCCGAGACAACGGTTTCTCGGATTGTTCGAAACACACATCTCGCGAAGGAACTGAAGGACCAGTACCAGCACCACTGTCAGGTCTGTGGTGAGACGAGACATCAAACTCCGCTCAAACACTATTCGGAAGTACATCACATCAAGCCGCTTGGACGACCACACGAAGGACCGGATACGAAAAAGAATATGTTGATATTATGTCCGAATCATCATGCCGACTTTGATCATGGGGTAGTGTATATTGACCCCGACGACCTAGAGATTACCCACGCCACGGATGACGCAGTCTCTGGGCGAACCCTACGCATGAAGAAAGAACATGAGATTGAAAGGGCGTTTATTGAGTATCATAACGAGGAGATCTCCAAACTCTGAGCGTTATAATGAGGATGTCTTTTGATCTTCTGTATTTAGAGCACCACTGGTTGAGCAACTACGCTTCCTAGCCATCGACAGCATGGAAGTGAGTATACCCACGGAGAGTTCGACTGGGAGATCGAGCCCCACGTCGGTGGATCGCTGGTTGGGCAACTGGTCCGGGCGGTGGACGGATGAGCTGTACCGTGGAGGCTCGGAAGCAAGTGCGACGGGCGGCTGAACGATTCGAGAAGTGGTGCTGATCGTCGCCGTCGACGTGATCGCGCCGGGCACGAGCCAGTACGATCGACGGACGCTCGACGCCGTCGGAGGCGAGTCGCCCACGTCGTCAGCCTCGTTCCATCGACCCCCCGGGGGTTCAGGGGGTATCGCGGGTCGACGACAATAGTGAAGTGAGTTCCGGCAGCATAGCCGCTATGGCCCGTAAATCGGCCATGGTTTCAGACGGACCCTTGGGCGGTTGAAGCACTGTACCGATTGCGGTACAGTCGGACGGTTATTGACTACGTTTCAGACGGACCCTTGGGCGGTTGAAGCCTTGTGCTTACTCATCGGTGTAGTCACTTCGGTGGAGTTTCAGACGGACCCTTGGGCGGTTGAAGCGATCAGTATCGCTCATCTACGCAACACCTCCGGCGGTTTCAGACGGACCCTTGGGCGGTTGAAGCTCGAATCGGACGCCCTCTGGGACCACGCGGTCGATCTGTTTCAGACGGACCCTTGGGCGGTTGAAGCGAGTTCCGCGAACACGCCGAGCAACTGAAGGAGTGCCGTTTCAGACGGACCCTTGGGCGGTTGAAGCTACGACAACACGGAAGGGGTCGCTCTCGACAGCGATGTTTCAGACGGACCCTTGGGCGGTTGAAGCGCACGGTCCGCGCCGGCTTCGGAATAGTTGAGTTCGCGTTTCAGACGGACCCTTGGGCGGTTGAAGCTGTGTACTTTTGTCCATGGTCAGACATCTCTCAGGTAGTTTCAGACGGGACCTCGGGGTGGTTGACAATTCCAAAGACATGTCGCTAATCGCTATTGTAAGGATCTCAGGAGAGCTCTTCGGTAGTTCGAGCTGTTTGCAGACTAGAAGAGCAGCCGATAGAACTCATTTGGACCCATCATATGAACCACAGACACTCAGTCACAATGATGTTTAAATACCATGTGGCTGTCGAATAGCATGTTATGCAAATATACAATCACACAGAGGTGACCTGACCGGTGCGGATACTCACACGGTTGTCTGCCCGCGCCGACGCTGCCTACGATAATGCGTACCATCACAAGCTCCGGGGCCGTCTCTGGAAGGGCCTCGAAGGGAGCGAGTACGACGATCTGCACGACAAGAATCAACCGAAGCCGTTCGTGTACAGCAACCCGTTCCCGCCAGGCGAAATACACGAGGGCGACGAGCGCAACCTGCTTGTTGCCTCCACCGACGAGTCACTGCTGGCCTACATCGCCGAGAACCTCAATCACGATCCAGAGTTGAACATCGGCGAGATGCCGTTCCACGTCGACGAGATCACGCCATTCTCACCGGATGTCGGCGAGCCCGGAACCAGCGGCACACTCGAAACGGGGACTGGCGTACTGGTCCGGATCCCTCCGTGGCGCTTCGACGACTACGACATCGATGTCGACCACGACGAGGCAGAGTTCTGGCGGCCAGAACATACGATGGAGCCATTCCAAAACCAGATCGAAGCCAATCTGGACAAGAAGCATCGTCTGTACGCACCAGACTACCGCCCAGGCCCATCCGACACCGAGGGAGATCTGTTCGACGGCTATGAGCTCATCAAAACCTTCGCACTTCCAGTGACGCCAACGATGGGGCGCGAAGAGACGTGGGTGCTGAGCAAGTGGCGCTTCGACTACACCGTCCGCGACGACGACCACCGCCGGCATCTAAACCTCGCTCTGGACGTCGGGCTCGGAGAGCGTAACTCGCTGGGCTTTGGCTTCGTGAATATCCAGGACCATGACCAGTAACGACGACGCTGCCACCGCCGTCGAACGGTTCCAAGAGCGGTTGCCAGCATCGCTATACGAGATTGCATGGCAGTATTCACTGCTGGACTGGTACAGTGCGGTCCAGTCGGGCGACATCGACTGGAATCTTGCGCCGGAGCATCTCGCATACCTGACGCCTAATGCTCAGAGTGATCTATTCGCGGAACCAGACAGTCTCATTACTGTCTACGCGGATCTCTCTGATCCCGAGAACCCACGGCTCCGGCCGGCTGCAGACGGTGGGCCAATCGAGATCGGGACCTACACTCGGAGTGATCGGTTCCGCGTCGGTCACGCTTATCCAGCGAACAAGACGAGTAGCATGACTGACTACTCGATCACGACCCAGAAATCCGCCGACGCTAACCATCTGGCTGGCTTTCGGGACGATGCCTGGGGGACAAACAACGTTCAAGACCGGTTCACCGACTGGGCTCGGTCCGAGCACGCGAAAGCTGTTCGCGAACAGGCTGACGGCGACGATCGTGCCATCCTCGATGGACTGGCTGCACTCGGTACCGATGAAGAGACTATGGCGGAACTGGGTGAAGCATTCATCGACCATGCAGGTGGTGAGGACGTCGAGTTCGAGTCGCTCATCACCGTCGCTGTCCGCCCACCTGGCGACGACGAGTATCGCTACCCAGGAGAGGTCCCGGTCCTCAACGATGTGATGGTCGAAAAGAAATCAGCTCGCCTCGAGAGTATCTCCGTCGACGATGCCAGCGGCGACGGTACCGGTTACGCTACTGGAGAGGTGAACACAGTTACTGGCGGCTCACCGGGTCTCTTCGGGATGTACGGGAAGAAACAACGGGAGCACTTCCCTGATCTCGATACCAAGGGTAGCGATGCGTGGCGAGCCCGCCCCCTCACGTTCGACATGGCGGCCGCCGTCGCGGCTGCAGACTCGATCTTCGAGGATTTCTACCGCGGGCTCGGGAACAACCGCCGGTTGTATATATTGCCGTACCTGGCCGTGCGTCGAGATGAGCTTACGCCCGATGCCTTCGAGTGGTTCTACGACACCGTCTTCGCAGTGCTTCGAGACGCTGAGAGCGGTGAAGGTGGCACGTTCGACACGACTGTCGAACGGCTCGTCCAGAACGCAGAAGCCGATGACAAGCCCGAGACGACCCCAGAGTTTGCTGACGGACCGACCAGTACCGAGTACTGGGACGATGTGCGGTTCGCCGTCGTCTTTCAGGTCACCGGTAATCCCGATCGTGTCTACTTCGATACCCTCGACGGGGGGTATCCACCGGTCGCACTCGAAGACGCTCACAACCAGGTCACTGCTGACGCTATCTTCGAGGGTGACGGCATCTTTGGGACCCGGCCCTCGCCCGAGAGTAGTCCGCTGCTCGGGCGAAAGTTGGCACTGGCCCGTCAGATCCTGTATGGCTACTACTTCGGTCGCACGACCGAACCGACCCGGAGCAGTCGGCAGGCCAGTGAAACCCCCACGGTCGGAGAGAGCGACGACCACGAGATGCGACGGGTCCGCTCGCTGCTGACCGGGGGCACCATCGCGCTGCAGCCCCTCCTGGAGGAATACGTTCATCAGCTCGTTCAGGACCAGAACGAGCGCTTCGACAGCGACGACGAGTACATCGCGTTTCCCCGTCGCTCTGTCGTCGAACAGTACACACAACTACGGGCACTCGCCACCGCGGGCGTGCTCGAGACGACCAACACGAGTTTCGACGTTACGACCACACCGATGCCAGATGATCCAACAGACCAAGAAGAGCGACTCGAATCGTTCCTTGAGAATCACGCGGCTCTCGACTCTGACCGGACACGAGCTGTGTTCCTGCTCGGAGGTCTGGTCGGCCGCGTGACAGCCTACCAGACGCAGGAAGATGTCTCGTCGACGCTGGTCAGACGCTATCCAGTGGACTACCTCACCAAGCAGACGATCAAGGAGGTGACGACGGAAGTGATGCAGATGGACAATTCCTACGCAGAGGCCGCCGAAGACCGAAATTACTGGACGAACCAGCGTTATTCGAGCCGCTTGGCCGATACGATGCTTGCAGCAGACCCATCCGACTGGAGGATGTCCGATTCAGAGCTCCAGTGGCTCTACAGCCTGGGCATCGCCTACGGCCTCAATGACACGAGTATCGACTACGAATCGGATGAATCCGCTGACCAGTCCACCCCTGCTGACGACTAATCATGAGTGACACTACTGACACCGTCGAGAATCGGTCGGAAATCGTCTTCCTCTACGATGCAGAGGACACTAATCCCAACGGAAACCCGCTCTCAGCCAACGACAAGCCCCGGATCGACGAGAGTACCGGGAAAGCCGTGGTTACGGATGTTCGTCTCAAGCGCTATCTCCGCGACCAGCTTGATGACGACGGCCACGGAATCTACATCAAGAATCCCTCGAAGGCAGACTACGAGGGTGCGATCGACCGGGACGACCTGTTCAAGGCAGTGACCGGCCTCAACGAAGACGAGGTCGAGGACTACACCGGCGAAGAGGCTGCGGATGCGTTTCTGAACAACGCGGTCGATGTCCGGTACTTCGGTGCAACTGCGTCGTTCTCCTCAGAGTTCCAGAGCGCGCTTGGCGACGGGTTCCCGGGGCAGTTCATCGGCCCGGTCCAGTTCTCCCACGCCCGGTCACTCAACACGGTCGTCCAGAAAAGCGAGTCCAAACAGCTGTCGACTGTCGTTTCCAGTGGCGGCGACAGCGAACAGGGGACCTTTGCGACGGATAACCGCCTCCAGTATGCACTCGTCCCGTTCCACGGCATCGTCAACGAGGTTGGCGCTGAATCGACGGGTTTGACCGCAGAAGACGTGTCGCGATTAGACAGGCTCCTTTGGCGAGCGCTCAAGAACCAGACCCTGACGCGCTCGAAGATGGGGCATCATCCGCAGCTGTACCTCCGGGTCGAGTACGCGACCGACGAGTATCATATCGGGCGCCTCGACGACGGGCTGGCGATGGCTCAGGACACGCCAGATACCGAACTTCGGAACATCACCGATGTCATACTGGACGTGTCGACGTTGGTCGACGATCTCGATCGCAACGCCGAGCACATCGACACAGTCCACGTCAAAGCGAACCCGCATCTCGAAGTCCAGACCGGGGACGAGACGGGCGGACCAGATCAGCTGGTCGCGGCGCTTGAGGGTGCCGTTGGCGAGAGTGCTGTTGAGCGGATCGATGTCTACGGCACTGGTGAGTAATGACGCGAACCAGTCTCGATGTGACTGGCCGGGACTGCCTCTCGTTCACCGTCAGTGGTCCGTGGGCACACTTCCGGCGACTCGATACGACGACAGAGAAATTGACCTATCGAGTGATCCCACGGACGACCGCTGCCGGACTGGTCGCTGCAGTGCTGGGTGAGCCACGAGATTCGTACTACGACACGTTTGCTCCTGAAGTGTCGGCGATGGCGATCACGCCCCTCTCGTCGCTGGAAACGATGCCGATTCCCCAGCTCACGCTCCCGACTGAAGAGGGTGATATCCAGACCGCCGATGGGGTCTCAGGGAAAACTGTCGTCGACCCTGGCACGATTGCCACCGAGCGCAAACGCCGGACCTTCGAGTATATTGTCGATCCGGCCTACCGCATCGATCTCGTCCTTGACGACGATGCCGTCTTCGAGCGGGTCGCGGAACAGTTGCTGGCTGGCCGTGCCACGTACACACCCTATCTCGGGAAGTCCGAATGTCTCGCGACGATCGACGACATTGAGCGGACAACGGTTACGGACACTGATGCGACAAGCGTCGATTCGACGGTGCCAGAAGAGTATGTCGTCCCAGGGGCCGGCGAGCAGCTACGCATTGAGCGGACACCCGCTTACATGGAAGCCGACGAGACTGGTCGGAGAACGACTGGGTTCGTGTCCTACGCGTACAGCGGCGGTGACGAGACACTCACAGTCAGTGGCGCACCGACCAAAACGGTCGAAGACCGAACCGTCTGCTTCATCTAATGGCACCATCTCTTGATGCCCTGGCATCGTTCCAGGCGCGTCCAACACAGTCGCTTGCAGACCATCTCCAGGGCGTCGTCGAGAACACAGACCGTCTCTTGGCAACAGCGACGACAACTGCCTACGGCGACGACTGGCAAACGGTTGGGCAGGCTATCGCGTGGACACACGATGCCGGGAAATTGACCGAGTACTTCCAGCGCTATCTTGAGACGGACGACCGGTCAAGAGCGGCCGACCGTGCGGAGTATACATATCACGGCTTCGTGAGTGCGCTGCTCACGGCCCATACTCTGCACCGACTTGATGTCTCGGCAGAGACACGGTTGGCTGGGTTCTATGCAGTCGCAAAACACCACGGCGTGATTCCCGATATCACGGAGGAACACCGCAAGTACACCGAAAACGGACAGAAAGTCACAGACCAGTATGAGGTTGCCAGCGCCCAACTCGAGAGCATTGATACCCACGCTAGCGACGCCGCCGATGAATTGCTGCGTTCAGCGAGCGATGGGGAGTTGACCTGGGACGACATCTATGTCGAGGACCCAGAGGTCTACCAGCACCTTCTCAACCATGATCTCGACCAGTTCAGCGACCACTTCTATGAGACTGTTCTGCGAGCATGGTCGACGTTAGTCTGTGCCGATAAACTTGATGCTGCCGGGATCACCGTCGAAGAGACACCTACGCGACCCGAACTCGAAGCGTTCCGCTCGAAGATAGAGGCTCTCCCCGATGGGGAGTCCGAGCTGCTACAGGAGCTCAATACACTTCGGAGCAGTGCCCACAACGAGGCGCATGAACGGCTCTGTGACGCTCATGCGAGCGGTGAACGATTCTTCCGACTGACGCTCCCGACAGGCTTCGGCAAGACACTCACTGGCCTTCGAGCAGGGCTCGAACTCGCGGAACAACAGAACAGTCGACTCATCTATGCACTCCCCTACACTTCGATCCTCGATCAAGTCGATGAGGTCTGCCAGCGCTTCTTCGAGGTCAGCCCAACAGACCCCGCCTATACCGTCCACCATCATCTCGCCGATACACGGACTAATCTGCGCGAATTATCGGACGCCGACACAGTGAGCGATGGCAGTGAAAGTGTCTATGCCGAGACGTGGCAGTCCGGGCTCGTCTTGACGACATTTACGCAACTGTTCGAATCGCTCGCTGGGCCAGGGAATACCCAGTCGATGAAACTCCCAGCACTCCAGGACAGTATCATCGTCCTCGACGAACCACAGGGGATTTCGATCGAATGGTGGGAACTGGTGAGTCGACTGGCGGCATTCGTGACCCGCGAGTACGATGCAACTGTGATACTGATGACTGCGACACAGCCGAAACTCTTCGAGCAATCTCCCGATCTCCCGGATCCAAAGCCGTTGACTACCCAAACAGCAGCCTGCGAGGAATTTATCCAGCGTAATCCGCGGGTCCAGTTTGACATCCACGAGAGTCTTAGAGCTCATTTCGGACAACAGACTAGCAGCTCGGATAGTATTGAACTGGACGACGCCGCAGCAGAGCTTCGTGCTACTACGTCGGCCGGCTCGAACACGCTGGCAATCGTCAACACGATCGAGAGTGCAGGAACACTGACCGAAGCGGTCGCGGCGACATTTGAGAACGATCGTGATGTCTGCATGCTCGGTGCGGACTTGTGTACGTTCCTTCGCCACCATTCTCACGATGATGCGGATCCTGATGCCACCGCAGCAGCGTACTTAGACTTCCTCGACGACAGAGACACACCCGATGCTGGGAAACTACTGCTGACGACGCTTACGACTCGGCTTCGGCCCCGAGACCGAGCGATCCTCATCGCTGCATTGCGGCGTATTCTCGATCAGACAGTAGACACACCGTTTGATGAGTGCCCGACGATCACCGTCTCGACACAGCTCATCGAAGCCGGCGTGGATGTGAGCTTCGACAGATTGTACCGCGACTTTGCGCCACTGCCGGCACTGGTACAAGCTGCTGGTCGCTGCAACCGCGAGTACGAGGGCGAAGTGAGTTCAGTGACCGTCTGGCGACTGGCACCACCGAACTCAGATGGTCAGGTGCCTTCAGAACTCATCTATGGTCGGAAATCGCTACTTCGTCCGACTCGGAAAGCCCTCACGACACTCCAAGACGAGGGATCCAGAACTATTGACGAGGCGACGATGATCTCCAGAGGGGTTGATCTGTATTACGAGGCACTTCACGGGCAGCGCAAAACCGGCCAGCGGCTTGACTCGCTGGCAGCTCGGTTCGATGCAGGTGCTGGAGAACAGCTCAGAGAAGCCTCACTCATCGACCAGGACTACGAAACACAAGACGTGGTCATTCTCCTTACAGAAGAAGATCAACAGCAATATGACCGATATCTGCAGTATCAGAACGACAATAGATGGCAAAGGGCTCGAGAGAAGTTCACTGAACTCCAGCCCATGGTTGTGAGTTTGCCGGTCGCTACTGATTCAGTTGATGACAACACGCCAGTTCTGGATGTCGAAAACCTACGCGACGATACTGAGCTATACCAGATATCGACCGGTCGCGGCCTCTGTATTTCTGATCTAACATTGGATATCGAGCGTTGACAGTGCAGGATTCACGAAAACATCTTCTCACTGGCGAAGAGTACGTTCCGTTCAAGCGGTGGTGGTAATCGATGGTCTATGCGATCATCGTATACGACATCCAAGCCGATCGGACGCCGAAATTTCTCAAGTACCTGCGACGGTATCTCACACACGTTCAGAACTCTGTCTTTGAGGGAGAACTCACCGAAGGGACGCTTGTCGAAGTCAAAGAGACACTCCAGTCAATGCTCCAAGAAGGCGAATCCGTCATGGTGTCTCGGATGGATTCTGAGAGCTATGTCGATCGATCTGTCTACGGTGACGATCCAATGGATGACGAGCAGTTCTTGTAGCTGTTGTCATCGACCCCCCGGGGGTTGCGGGGTTATTGCGGGTCGACGACAATAGTGAAGTGATTTCGGGCGGCATAGCCGCTATGGCCCCCAGATCGGCCATGGTTTCAGACGGATCCTCGTGCGGTTGAAACTGATCCAACAGCCAGCGCCGCCGCTCTCGATCCATGTTTCAGACGGATCCTCGTGCGGTTGAAACCCTCCACTGTCCACTGAAACAGTAGATGGATATTGGCAAAACAGTGATCGCTCACAGGGTCGCCTGAAACGTCTCAGCCCACTCTTTCGGCACCGGTAAATCCCGGAGCACACGCGACTGCAGGCGGTAATACCCGTTATGCGCTTTCTGGCAGTGAGCTTCCATCCACATACGTGCTTTCGAACTGTTAAGATATTCGAGGAGTTCGTCGAACGGGACGCCGTCTTTTGGCACAGTGTAGTACACCGAGTGCTTCGGAAGGACAGTTCCATCCGATTCAGCCCAGAACCGGGGTTCCTTCGCGATATCGCGGAACACGATCTTCGGCTGCAGTATATCTTGCATCGGTGGATTCTCGTGCCACGCGTACCACGTCTTCCCCTTCTCGACGCACGACCGGTCTTCCAACCGTTCTCGATGCTCTTTTAACCACTGGTAGAATCCGTCAAGTTCGTCTTCGTCTGCTAAATCACCGGTCGATTTGTATGGGCACACGAACACTGAGTCTGTGACTGGCCCATCAAAGTCACGTAACTGACTCCCACTCACAGTCGGGTATACCCACTGCTCGTCGATCTCATTCGGCACTTCGTCAGCATCGAGAACAAACACTTTGTCCGCACCAGTCGCCAGGCCCGGGCTGATTCGTTCAGTGATGTCACCGAGCGTTGCACCGGTCTGCATGTCATCCAAATCGGCCCCACGTACGTTCGATGCCCAGCTTTCCCCGTCGTCGGGGAGCGTGGTAGTATGGGTGGTGCCATCTCGAAGCGTCACACGCGTCTCATGCGGTGCTTCCATTCCTTCGACACGTCGGACCGTCGTGATACAAGGGAACGTGATGAGGCCCGTGAAGGCGTCTTCAGGTACATGTTCGATTTCCTCGACCCGAATGTCGTCGCTCGTCAGTAAGCGCCTGAGCGGCGCTGCAGTGTCCACATATTCGTATTTTTCGGGAGTTACGAACGACAACACGCCGTTCGGTGCAAGCAGTGATAATGACCGCTCAAAGAACAAGAGATACAGGTCGAAGCGCTCGATCGCAGTTTGGAACTTTGATCGGTACCGTGTCTTCTCGCCCTCAGACAACCCTTCGATCGGCACATACGGCGGGTTCCCGATGATGTAGTCAAACATCTCGGCGTCGAGCATCTCGTCGGCTAGGAAGTCACGTTCTTCGAACGTGACGTGCGTCAACCCCCGATCTCGTGCTCGGGTCAAGTGCTTCGGGTTCGTCTCGACCGCAAGACCGTCTGGGCACTCCCATCCTTCCTCATCACAGACGCGTTTGACCGCAGCGGCGAACGGCGCATCACCTGCTCCTGGGTACAGGATTCGATCATCACCGTCTGGGGGGTCATCACGGAACGCTCGCCGAACCATTTTCTCGGCGAGTGCATCCGGCGTCGGCACGTGCCCTTTCATCTACCTTCGACTGGTGCGTGTTCGGACTTTAAACTACGTACACTCACTCGCCGAGTGTGTCCTGCTCGTAATCAATATGCCCGGCGACGTGGGATGCAAGAGACTGCGCGAACCGATCGAACCGAAGCTCCTCGTTCGGTTCCCAGTACTCGCCGTCTAAGCCCTGCTCTTCGTCAGTTAACAGGAACGCAGACTCGTTCACGAGTCGTTTCCGAACCATGCGGAGACACAACAGCTCCATCCGGCCGACGTATGTTGCACCACGGAACTCGTCGTCAACCTCGAAGTTCGGTTCACGCACTGATGGGACGTTCCGGGACTCCTCGTTATCTGCCATGAGCATCAAATACCCGATCCAGGGTTGTGGGCTCGGAGCGAACACCCCTTCCTCATACGCTTCTATAATGTCGGTGTTGTTCCCGATCGCCTCCTCAGCCCGATTATTGAGGTTGTTCCCGAAGCTCGATGCCTGACTCTTGTACTCAACGACTGCGAGAAGTTCACCGTCGTGTACGACTGCCGTGTCCCATTCTTTCTCGTGCCTGTAGAATCCCGGGAGCGTTGCATGGTAATCGTGTTTCACGGAATCTCTCGGGACACCGGCCTCAACGACAATGTCCTCAATGAGGCCAGCGAACGAGTCCATTTGCTGCCCGCCAAGGACCTCAGCTCGTCGCCCCCGCGTCGAATCTTCAGATTCACGATGCTCCTCACCTTGCCCGGACCGGGTTTCCCAGTACCACTGCACCGCATCTGAGACTTCAGAATCGAGAGTCTCAATCATACCGTGGGGTGGTAATGCGACTTGTTTCATTGTACCGGTTCAAGCACAAGTCCATCGGTTACGCTGGCATTCACCAAAAGTTCGACCCCACTGGCGTCGTTCTCACGCTGCCTTCACCGCTGCAGGCCCTCGTGAATCAATTCCTCTGGACCCAGTCCAGAGAGACTGTTTCAATATTCAAACTGAACAGCGTTCACTTCAGTTGCGTAGCGTGGGTGGGAATCATTGGACACGGTGCAAGATTGGGCATTAGTATACAATTCCGAACATCACTTTCACCTAGGTGGACGAGGATTTAAACGGCAGGCAGACCTCCAATGTGATAGACGCTCCCTGCGAGGGACGGGCTCCAACCCGTTAGAGAGTCTCTCAGCAGAACAACTGCTGAGAGCCATCGCCATCGCTCGTGAGCGTTGAACCAGTGTGCGCCGCGCCCAACCAAGACACCGGCGCACACCAGAAGCACCCATCGGCCACCGAGGTGCCCCAGCAGCCGACGGACACCGCGGCCTACGAAGCGCCTGCCTGTGTGTCTGTCGGTGCGGGAGATCGGTTGCCACCAAGAGCGACAGCCATGTCCACAGAGACCCACACAGCGCCTGCATCGCGCCGCGTAACCAGTGACGTCAACGAGCCCGTGGAGGGACGATGAACAGCGCCGAGTACAGGCTCCTCGCGAAGAACAACCTCATCGTCGCGAAGCTCCTGGGCGCTGTCGTCGCGCTGGCACAGCTGTACAGTTTGCCACGTGGCATCCTTCTCGGCGTGCTGGTGGTTGCGATCTTCGGCTTCTCCACTGCCTCGACGATCGCCTGGATGTCACAGTAACAACCGATAGGTGAGATTAGGAGTCGTCGGTCCGGTTTATTATCGCGGTCATTGGCCTCCAAATCCATCAAAATAGAGTTTCACATCGATGGGACAGACTTCCTCACACTACACACCCGAAGACTAATGACACTCGATGACAAATAATGACAACAATGATGGAACCGGTACGTGTCGACGAACTCCAGGAACGGGAAGCGGCAGAGCTAGACTTCCCGATTAATCCGGGCACAAATGAGGAAACCGCGCTTCGGTTCCTAGCTGCTAATCCAGAATTTGGTTGGCCACCAGCCAAGATCGCAGACCGCACCGATATTAACGAAGGCAGCGTTACGAAGACAATGCAGCGACTGTATGAGAAAAATCTGGTTGATCGGATTTCTGGACGGTACTTCGTCAATCCAGAACTCCAAGAAGAGATTACGGGGCTTTTAGGAGATTTACATAACGTAGCACAGTCCCAAGCACACCCGGAACAGAACAAACAGATGAGCGACCAACGAGGAGATATCTCGGATCCTCACGCATCTGAAGATGAAGTTGACGAACTGCTTGAGTGACTACTAAGCTGCAATATACGTTCTTCCAACAAATGAAATACGATCGTGGAGACGTCGTTTCACTTGATGACCCGTACGGAAATGATAAGACACGGTCTGCAGTGATTATTTCTGATGGACGGCGACCAACCCATGAAGATGGTGCTATCCGATATAACGTTGTGATGTTGACTACACAGATCGGTGAATTTGGAGGACACGACTGGACACAGATATTGGATGCCAATGGAGACACGAAGAGCGGTGATGCTCTGTTGAAAGATTCAGTAGTAGAGCCGTGGGGAACATATGTTATCAGAGAAGAAAAGCTGAATGGACCACACGCACAACTCACTGATGCTGGAATGAAGAAGATAGCTCGCTCACTTGCAAACTTAGTGCTTCGGTGAGACTGCCTCTCAGTAATAGGTCTCAATCAATCTAGGAATTCCAATGCCTCGTCCGGTGGAAGCATAGCGAGCAAATGGAAAGGAGAAAATTCATCCGCGATCGCGTCCCCGTACTGAGATTCAAGCATAGTGAAGAACCGCTTCAACTCGCGTGTTCTATATTCTCGAAAGTCCACAAGCTTAGTTGATCTAACAGAACCAAGTGCTCCGATATGCTGTCTTAACTCTTCGATCAATAGCATGCTAAGCTCAAGACGTAATTCGTTCGAGAGAGCTCGAGGTGACGGATCGTCGTGGTTGTATTCCCATGGGTAACTTGGCCTCTCATCTTCGCCAGGCCAGACTTCAACAAAGAGTGCAGACCAAGGTATCTGCCGATCAGATTGAGTTGCACGATATTCGATTATGCACCCATCATGATAGATTGCAGTAGATATCGATTCTGTCTTGCCTCTGTTTTGAGCTTGATTCTGCTCACTGATGCCCCTTAGGATGTCCAGATGATACTGAGCAAATGGATGATATAATAAAAGGGGCATCTCTTCGTACACGGTAAGATTGAAAAAGTCGTATTCGGAGAGCGAATAGCTTGCGGGTTGCTCATTATCAGTCGCTTCTTGAGGATTAATACCAAGCTGGTCACAATCATACAATTTCACGTCAAAAGAGTTTGCTAGAAGAGGAAGAAGACTCGGGGTGACAGGAACAATCGAGAAGACATCAACTTGCCAGTCACGAACGACAAACAATAATTCCGCAGATATGTCTGGGACACTATGTGGGAGTTCATGAGGTTCAACGGCCTCTGCAAAAGGTTGTTGTTCGATCAGATCATGTTCCCTTACCTCAACTCCTTCTTGATCTGCGGCGAACTCAGCAACTTCTGTTGGAAGGAGTCCGGGCATATTTGAGCCCAATTTTTCGTATTGGCCTTCGAAATACCCCTCAAGGATCTCTTTCAGTTGGTAGCGTTCTGCACCGTTACGACTGTAGTGCAGATCAAATGTCCCATCCTCGTTTTTGTAAGCTATAATAGCAGGATGGCTCACAAAATGTTGTTCCAGTACAGCATGAAATACTTAATCAATTTTCGCTTGATGCACTGGCCGACTCAACAAACAGCTGATGGCCCAAGACAACGAAGATCTCCAGCGTTGGCGGTGAAGGCACAGTAGACCGGCGAAGAGCGTGGTTGGGAAAGGTTGGGCCACACGTCAGTAGCTTATTCATCGACGATTCGTTCAAATAATGATCCAGGTGAAGTACCGAGGAGCCTGTCATAGAATCCATCCAGCGTGTCATAGAATACGTCTCACGGCCTCTACTTGACGATTATACAGCCCTAAATTCGCTCTTAAGTCCGTGATTTCGCCATTCAGTATTTTATTCGACCCCTAAACCATGAATAGTACTTGTTGAGAACTATTGTATGACAGGCTCTCCATCTCATAGTTTCTCACAGCCCGGATCGTTCCCTCGCTCGTAGTTGGTGATTGCAACGACAATTCGAAGACACAGTGCGAGGAACATTTCTGTTCGTGCGTGGACGCGGCCTCGGGCGCAGACGTGCCCGAGGCCGCAGTCCTTGACCGCGTCGTTGGTTCGTTCGACTCCCGTCCGGTTGTTGTACGTCTCGTCCAAGGTGGATTGTTTCAGCTGCACGTCCTCGCTGTGTTCTTCGATCCGGTCTTCGACCCTGTACTCGATGTCTTTCAGGGGCTGTGTTGAATCACTAGGCGGCGTCGGGATGGGTCGCTAAATCAAAGGACTTGAAGCGGGAGACTCCAGTTGATCATGACTCAAATCTCCCGCTTCATTAGCGAAGTTGTTCCGGTTGCTCAAGT